>Ga0315902_10012056_pt1 | contig 11300 bp, 8 predicted proteins | sample LakEriMetagenome_9_FD_203523 | JGI IMG/M metagenome (GOLD analysis project Ga0315902, IMG submission 203523) | Freshwater fungal communities from buoy surface, Lake Erie, Ohio, United States - Buoy 12 MA117 | ecosystem: Environmental > Aquatic > Freshwater > Lake > Lake biofilm | place: USA...
CCCGCCGATCGAGCCGGGGTTGGTGACGGCGGCGCCCACGAGACCTTCGACATTGGCAAGCTGGCCCACGAAGCCCGCGTTGTCGGCACCGACGACGGGCACGAGCGGGACCTCGGATTCGATCAGCGCGTCGACGATCACGTTGTCGATTCCGCTGGTCCAGATGCCGTCAAAGGGGATGCCGGTGGCGATGAAGTCGAGGATCTGCTGCTTGCCCTGGTCCTGCTGCCAGCCGGTATGGACCTCGTTCACGACCTCGATGCCGGGGAATTCGGCGAGCGCGCGGCGGAAGCCCACGTCGCGGTCATTGTCGGCGCCGGCGCCGGCGGCACCGCGCATGTAGACGACCGCGCCTTCGCCGCCCAGCGTCTCGAACAGCCACTTGGCGCCGACATAGGCGTATTCCTCCTGGTTGTTGGAGACGACATAGGCCGACGGTTCGGACACGGCCTGGTCGACGGCGACGACGACGATGCCGGCATCGGTCGCTTCCTTGATGGCGGTGTTGATCGCGTCCGAGCTGGACGGGTTGACGACGATGGCATCGACGCCCGCCTGGATGAGGTTGCGCATATCCTCGAGCTGGCCGGCCGCGTCGGTGTTGCGATGCGCGATGTTGAGGCTGCCGACAAGGCCCGAGGCCAGCGCCTGCGCCTTGATCGCGCAGACCATCTGTTCGCGCCAGCCGTTGCCCTGTACGGTGTTGGAGACGCCGATCGTATAGGGCGCCTCGGCCGAGGCGAGGCTGCCCCAGGCGGTGGCGAGCGCGAGCACAGCTGCGCCGAGTTTCCAGGTCTTCATGGCAGTGATCCTCCCGAGATCGTTGATTGCCGTGGGTTGAGGTTGGTCTTGCACTACGGGTCGCCCCTATTTGCAATAGGGGGCGAGCACGTCTCTTGCCAGCAGGAAGCCGCGCTTGACGCGGTCGTCGCTGCCTTCGAAATCGCGGTCTTCGTGTTCGATGATGACGGGGCCGTCATAGCCCGCGCGGAAGAGCCCGGCAAAGACCTGCGCCCAGTCGACCGCGCCAAGGCCCGGCATGCGCGGAATCTGCCAGCCCATGCCGAGCGACATGATCCCGCGTTCGTAAAGGCCGTCGCGGTCGATCATCAGGTCCTTGGCATGGACATGGGTCATCCGGGGGCCGAATTCGGCGATGAAGCGGGGGATGTCGATCATCTGCCAGACCAGATGGCTGGGGTCGAAGTTCATCCCCGTCCCGTCCCATTCCGACAGGATGCGCCGCCAGATAAGGGGCGAATAGGCGATGTTGTGCCCGCCCGGCCATTCGTCGCGCGAAAAGATCATCGGGCAGTTTTCGAAGGCGAGCGTCACGCCATGGTCGCGCGCATGGGCAAGGATCGCGGGCCAGATCGCCTGGGCGCGGGTCCAGTTGTCGTCGAGCGTCAGCCTGCGGTCGCCGCCGACGAAGGTGTTGACCTTGCCGACCCCCATCCGGGCGGCAGCGGCGATGACAAGCCTGAGGTGGCCGATCACGGCGCTGCGGTGATCCTCGTCGGCGTGGAGCGGGTTGGGATAGTAGCCGAGCGCCGAGACGGTCACCCCCTTGCGGGCAAGGGCGTCCATGATCTCTTCGGCCTGAGCGGGCGAGAGGCTGGCGACGTCGATATGGCAGGTGCCGGCATAGCGGCGCCTTTCGCCCCCGGCGGCGGGCCAGCAGGCGATTTCCAGACAGCCAAGGCCATGGGCAGCGGCCCAGTCGGCCACCTCCATCAGCGGCGTGTCGGGAAAGGGGGCGGTGAGCAGGCCGAGCTTCATGGCGTCTCTCCCTCTCTGATCGGGGTCCAGGACTGGCTTTGCGCGCTGGCAATCACGGCATCGCAGAAGGCCATGGCGGCATGGCCGTCCTCGAAGCTGGCCCAGGTGGCGGCGGGGCTGCGGTGACCGGCGGCGATATCGGCATAGACGGCGCGGAAGAAGGCGTGGAAGCTGTCGGCGAAGCCTTCGACATGGCCGGGGGGCAGGCTGGCCGCGGCGGCACCGGGGGGAAGCATCAGCGCAGGGTCGCGCTGGAGCACCTGGCTCGGCGCATCGCGATGGCCGAGCCAGAGGTGGTCGGGCGTTTCGCTGTCCCAGGCGGCCGAGCCGAGGGCGCCCGCGATATCCCAGCGGAGCGAATTCTTGCGGCCGTGGCTGACCTGCGAGGTGGTGAAGGCCGCGCGCGCGCCCGAGGGAAAGCGCAGCAGAATCTGGGCTGCATCATCGGTCGTGACCGTTTCGGGCAGGGTTGCGCCCCGGGCCGTCGCAAAGGTTTCGACCGGGCCTGCGGGGCGCCGGCGGACGGGGATGAAGGTCTGGAGATCGGCGAGCAGATGGCTTGGCCGTTCGCCCGCGATGAAGCTGACGAGGTCGAGCCAGTGGGTGCCGATGTCGCTGACCGAGCGCAGCGCGCCCCCGGCGGCGGGAACGAGGCGCCAGTTCCAGTCGGTGTCTTTCGCGAGCCAGTCCTGGTGGTAATGCCCGGTAATGAGGCGCAGATGGCCGAGCGCGCCGGAGGCGGCGAGCGCGCGGGCATGCTGGTTCAGCGGATAGAAGCGGATGTTGTAGCAGACGGCCGCGATGCGCCCCGATGCGCGGGCGAGCGTCACCATCTCGGCCGATTGGGCCGAGGTCATGGCAAGCGGCTTTTCGCAGATCACATGCCGGCCGGCGGCGAGGATCGCCCTGACCTGGGGGTAATGCAGGTCGTTGGGCGAGGTGACATGGACCACATCGACGGCCGGGTCGGCCAGAAGATCGTCAAGCGAGGCATAGGCGCGGGGCAGGCCCAGCGCGGCGGCGCGCGCCGCCCCCCGCGCGGGCGAGGATCCGAGCACGCCCGCCACGGGGATGCCAAGCCGGCGCAGCGCGCCGATATGGACGCTGCCGATGAAGCCGGTGCCGATGACGGCGGCGGTCGTGGTCATGGGGCCCCCCTTGCGCAGCCCATGTCAGACAATCGCATAGCCCCCGTCAACGGGCAGGGTGACACCGGTGACGAATTGCGCATCGTCCGAGGCGAGAAAGAGCGCCGGGCCCGCGATGTCCGCGGGTTCGCCCCAGCGGCCCATCGGCGTGCGGGCGGTGACGCGGGCGACATGGTCGGGGTTCTGGCGCGAGCGGGCCGATTGTTCGGTGACGACAAAGCCCGGGGCGATGGCGTTGACGCGGATTCCGTCACCCGCCCAGGCGATGGCGAGCGATTTCGTCAGTTGCACGACGGCGGCCTTTGAGGCGCCGTAGGCGGGGTTCTGCGGGCTGCCGAAGACGGCATACATCGAGGCGATGTTGATCAGCACGCCGCGGGTCTGGGCAAGATGGCCGTGGAAGGCCAGCGCGGTGCGGAAGCTGCCGGTGAGGTTGATGTCGAGCACGCGGGAGAAGAAGCCGGGCTCCATCTCTTCGCCGCGGCGGGTGATGGCGGCGCAGTTGACGAGGATGTCAAGCTGCGGCGTGGCGGCGGCCAGCGCGGCGATGGCGGCATCGTCGGTCACGTCGAGCCGGGTATAGGGAAAGCGGGCGGCCTCCCCGGGGGCGGGCGCATCCTCGGCGCCGGTGATGGCGACGGTGGCGCCGCTGTCCTGAAAGGCGCGGGCGATGGCGGCGCCGATGCCGCCGCGGCTGGCGCCGATGACAAGCACATGGCGGTTGGCGAAGTCGTAGGCGGCAGTCATCTGGTCCCTTTCAGGGTGCAAGCAGCACCCGCTGTTCGAGGTCGGTCACGGTGCCGGTCTGGGGCGCGGAGGCATCGCAGAGAAGCCAGAGGGCCAGGCGGGCGCAGTCGTCGGGCGCGATCAGCCGGCCGAGCGGCAGGCCGGCGATGGCGCGGGCGAGCCAGTCCTCTCCGGCCAGGCTGCGCTGGAGGCGGTCCTCGCCTTCGGTCAGCGCCCAGCCGAGGTTGATGCCGTTGGCACGGATGCGGTCGGCCATGTGGGCATTGGCGGTGTTGAGCGTGAGCGTGGCGAGCGCGCCCTTGGTCGCGGAATAGACGGCAAGGTCGGGCAGGCCGCAGGGCGCGTTGACCGAGAGGATGTTGACGATCGCCCCGGGGGCGCCGCGCGCGCACAGGTCGGCCACGGTTTCGCGCATCAGGAAGAAGGGCGCGCGGGTATTGATCGCAAAGAGGCGGTCGAAGAAGTCGGGCGTGGTGTCCAGAAGGCTTGCCCGTTCGACAGAGGCCGCGTTGTTGACGAGCGCGTCGATCCGGCCGAAGCGGGCGCGGGCGGCGGCGGCGATGGCGAAGGGGGCTTCGGTCGTGGCAAGGTCGGTCACGACCAATTCGGTCTCGGCGTCGGCACTCGCCGCGACACGGGCCAGCCCCTCGGCATCGCGGTCGGCCAGGACGAGCCGCGCGCCGGCCGCGGCGCAGCGCCGGGCGATGGCGGCGCCGATGCCGCTGGCGGCGCCGGTCACGATGACGACGCGATCCGGAAGTGCGATCTCCAACGGCGCTGTCCTTTGGTCGGGGCGGCGGCAGGGTCGGCGCAAAGGCTGGGCCCTGTCAACCGCCTGGGCGCGGGGCCGGCCACATGGAGAGGCAGAGGTGGGTTGCTCCCACCCTACGGACGGGGACGCGCGTGGGTTTCACCCACCCTACGCGAGGCGGGCGCGGAAGGCGGCGAGTTCAGCGGGCTCCATGTGGACGACGTGCTTGTCCTCGGGGAAGGCGCCGGTTTCGACATCGCGGCGGAATTCGGTGAAGGCGGCGACGCGTTCGGCCTGGAGGCGGTCATATTCGGCGGCGAAGTTGCGATAGACCTTGGAATGGCGCGGCATGTGGCCCTTGTGGTCGCACAGGATGTCCATCGCGAAAAGGTATTGCGCATCGCAGCCCGCGCCCGCGCCCATCGACCACAGGAGAAGCTGCTTCAGCCGGCGGCTGATCTCGGTCGCGACCTCGGCGGGGACAACCTCGATCTCGACCGCGATGGCGCCGGCATTCTCGTAGCCCTTGCATTCCTCGTAAAGCGCGAGGGCGCTGTCGGCGGTCTTGGCCACGGCGCGGAAGCCGCCGGTCCAGGTCGCGCGCGCCGGGACGAGGCCCACATGGCCGACCACGGGGATGAATTCGCGCGCGAGATATTCGACCGTCCTGAGGCTGCCCGAGCAGTAGACGGCATCGGCGCCGCGGTTCATCGCATCGCAGGCAAAGCGCAGGTAGTCGTCGGGCGTGCCGGCCTGCAGATGGGTGATCCCGGTCATGGAAAAGAGCGTGGGCGCCACCTTGCGGTAATCGGGATGGGTGACGAGTTCGTAAGGCAGCGAGACGACGTCGATCCCGGCGGCCTCGGCGGCGGCGGCCTCGTCGATGGTCAGGACGCGCAGCATCGTCTTCTGTCCCTTCCCCTTGGCGGCACGCAGGTCGGCGACGGTGGGGCGTTTGCGGGTCATGGCGGTTCTCCTCGGGTCAATCCTTGGCTGGATTGGTCGCCCAAAGGCGGCGTTGCCGCAAGGGCGGTTTCGCGCCGATGGCGGCTTTTTCGCACGGCCCCGGCAGGGCTGCGACATGGCGCGCCCGCGGAAATTGCCGATACCGATTGCGGCCCCGGCGTGATAGGGAGCGCGCTGCCGGCGGGAATCGTCCGTCGCCGGGGCGCGGGCCGTGGCGGCGCGCGCCCGTGGCGGCCGGGCCCCTGCCACAGGTTCAATCCTCCGGAGGCCCAACATGATGGACGGAAACGACAGCCCGCGCGGCGGCAAGTGCCCGGTGGTTCACGGTGCGATCACCGAAACCGGGATCACGGTCACGGACTGGTGGCCAAAGACGCTCAACCTCGACATCCTGCACCAGCATGACGGCAAGGTGAACCCGCTCGCGGGCTTCGACTACCGCACGGAGGTCACGACGCTCGACTACGCGGCGCTGAAGCGCGATCTGGTCGCGCTGATGACCGACAGCCAGGACTGGTGGCCCGCCGACTGGGGCCATTACGGCGGGCTGATGATCCGGATGACCTGGCATGCCGCCGGCACCTATCGCATGGCCGACGGGCGCGGCGGGGCGGGCACCGGCAACCATCGCTTTGCGCCGCTGAATTCCTGGCCCGACAATACCAACCTCGACAAGGCGCGCCGGCTGCTCTGGCCGATCAAGAAGAAATACGGCAACCGCCTGAGCTGGGCCGACCTGATGGCGCTGGCCGGCACGATCGCCTATGAATCGATGGGGCTGAAGACCTTCGGCTTCGGTTTCGGGCGCGAGGACATCTGGCATCCCGAGAAGGACACCTACTGGGGATCCGAGAAGGAATGGCTGACCGACCAGCGCTATGAGAACCCGCAGGACCGGGAGTCGCTGAAAAACCCGCTGGCCGCGGTGGTGATGGGGCTGATCTACGTCAATCCGCAGGGCGTGGACGGCAAGCCCGACCCTGCGCGCACCGCCCATGACGTGCGGCTGACCTTTGCCCGCATGGCGATGAACGACGAGGAGACGGTCGCGCTGACCGCCGGCGGCCATACCGTGGGCAAGGCCCATGGCAACGGCGATGCAGCGCGGCTGGGCCGGGAGCCCGAGGCCGCGGGGATCGAGGAACAGGGGCTTGGCTGGATGAACCACACCACCCGGGGGATCGGGCGGGATACGGTGACAAGCGGTCTTGAAGGCGCCTGGACGACCAACCCGACCAGGTGGGACGGCGGCTATTTCCACCTGCTGTTGAACTATGACTGGGAGCTGAAGAAATCCCCCGCCGGGGCCTGGCAGTGGATGCCGGTCAACATCCGCGAAGAGGACATGCCCCCCGATGTCGAGGATCCCGCGATCCGGACCATGCCGATCATGACGGATGCCGACATGGCGATGAAGGTGGACCCGGCTTACCGCAAGATCTCGGAGCGGTTCCAGAAGGACCCCGCCGCCTTTGCCGATGCCTTTGCCCGCGCCTGGTTCAAGCTGACCCATCGCGACATGGGGCCGAAGGTGCGCTATCTTGGCCCCTGGGTGCCGCAGGAGGACCTGATCTGGCAGGACCCGGTGCCCCCCGGCCCGACCGGCTGGGACGTGGCTGCCGTCAAGGCGCGCATCGCGGGCGCGGGCCTGTCGGTCGCCGATCTGGTCAGCACGGCCTGGGACAGTGCCCGCACTTTCCGCCAGTCCGACAAGCGGGGCGGCGCGAATGGCGCACGCATCCGGCTGGCCCCGCAGAAGGACTGGGAGGGCAACGAGCCCGCGCGGCTGGCCCGCGTGCTCTCGGTGCTTGGCCCGATCGCGGCCGCCGCCGGGGCGAGCCTTGCGGACGTCATCGTGCTGGCCGGTAATGTGGGCGTGGAACAGGCGGCAAAGGCCGCGGGCCATGCCGTCACCGTGCCCTTCACGCCCGGGCGCGGCGATGCGGCCGAGGCCGCGACGGATGCCACGTCCTTTGCCGTGCTCGAACCCGTGGCCGACGGGTTCCGCAACTGGATGAAGGAGGATTATGCGGTCACCGCCGAGGAGCTGATGCTCGACCGGGCCCAGCTTCTGGGGCTGACCGCGCCCGAGATGACGGTGCTGGTCGGGGGCATGCGCGCGATGGGGACCAACCACGGCGGGACGGCGCATGGCGTCTTTACCGACCGGCCGGGGGCGCTGACAACCGACTTCTTCGCCACGCTCACGGACATGCGCTTTGCCTGGGTGCCGAAGGGGTCGAACCTCTACGACATCGTCGAGCGCAAGACTGGCAAGACCGTGCGGACGGCGACGCGGGCGGACCTCGTCTTCGGTTCGAATTCGATCCTGCGCGCCTATGCCGAGGTCTATGCCCAGGACGATGCGGGGGCGAAGTTCGTCCACGACTTCGTGGCCGCCTGGGTCAAGGTGATGGAGGCCGACCGGTTCGATCTGCGCGCGTGACTCGGGGCTGCTGACGGCGACAGGCATCGGGGGCGGGGGGCAATATCCGCCCGGTGCGGCGCACGGGGCTGCAAGGGCCCCCTGCCCTATGCGTCAGCCCGGACAGGGATGCCGGCGCAGTCGCCTCGCGGCAGAGCTTCAGGATTGCCGGGCGTCGGATGGTCGCCTCTGCAGGTGTCGATATCGGTCGCGGGCTCTGCCCCGGGGACCGACCGAGGCGGGGAGCGTCATCCCTTGCCGCAGGGTGCCGACCTTGGACCGCAGGTCGAGGTCGGAGGGCCGGTCTTGGGGAAAGGTCAGGTCCCGACGGGCGATGACGAAGGGTTGCGTCTTGATCGTGAGCGGGTCGGTGCTGTCGGCGTCTCCTTTGGCCGTCATCGCCGGGACGGGCCGGACCGCGCCGCCGCGCGGCTGGCTGTTCCTGTCAACGCGCCGGGTTTCGGCACAGTCAGTGCAGCCGGCGTCTGACACGATGCCGGAGTGGACGGCGGTCTGGTCGCTGCCGCGCGCGCAGGCTGACGCTATTCGGGATAGACCTGATTGTCCTCCGGCTCGGGGGCCTTGAAGAGGACGAAGGCGAGCGGATTGCCCGGTTCGGCCATGGCGTCGCTGCGCAGGCCGAGCATCTTGCCGGTGACACCGCTCAGATATTCCGCGACAACCTCGCCGAAACTGTTGCGCTGGATCGCCACCCTTTGCCCCCGTTCGATCGGATCATCGAGCCGGACAAGGTATTCCACGATTCCACCTGCCGTTGCGAGGATGGGGTATGCGGCGTTGCCGACAAAGACAGGCACATCGGCGCTGGTGCGGCCGATCGGTCCGGGGATGAGTCCGTAAAGCTTGAGGACGTTCATCGTGCCTTCGACAAAGCGCGCGATCCGGTGGTGATCGAGACTGCGGGCGGCGCCGACCTCTGGACAGAACGACGGGATGCCGGCGTCGATGAACGCGTTGTGCAGCACGCCAGGATAGGCCGGGTTATCGGCGATCTGGCTCACGGGATAGAGGTCCATCATCGACTTGATCTCGGGGACGCTCAATTCTCCGATGATGAAATCCGTCACGCCAAAACCGGTGGTGCCGGTATGGAAGTCGATTGCGCAGTCGGCATTGGGCCGCAGCAGCCGGTTGAACACCAGCCAGGCGTGTCGACCCGACGCGGTGGGGCCGTTTTCTGTCCCGGGCCATTCCCGATTCATGTCGATCATGTCGATGCCCCGGCTTGAATTGGGCCAGCGTCGCTGCATGCTTTCAAGTGCGGGGCGGGCGATGTCGGTGACCGCCATCACCGTGCCCGACATCGTTGCCGGGTCGAGCCGGTCCATCACGCTGTGGACGGTATGGATCGAGCTCATTTCGTCGCCGTGGACGCCGCTTGTCAGAATGACGCGCTTGCCGGGCCGCGCCCCCCGGGCGACGATGACAGAGACATGCCAGTGCTGCCCTGCGGGCGTCTCCACCCCCCGGAAGAAGAGGCGGTGCGTCCGGCCGGGTGAAAGGTCGTTGACGTCAAGCGCGGTGATGACCGGTTTCCCCCCGATCACATCGCCCGTGTAGGTCGTGCCTGACGTGGATGTGGGCGGCGGCTCCTGACCGGTCTGGGCGGCTGCGGCGCCGGCGCTGACCACAAGTGCCGCCGCCGCACCGACTGAGGCCGCGGACGCGACCATGAAGTCGCGGCGGTCGATGCCGTCCCGGTCAACCTTGTCACTGCGATTGTCGGACATTTCCGGACTCCATGGCGCGGGACTGGTGAGCCTCAGCCTGCACCGCAGCGCGTCCCGTGTCGATGACCTGGCGCAAGCGGCCTCTGCCGAGAGGCGGGCAGCAGGCCGGATAGAGGCGAGCTAACTCAAGGCGCATCGCAAGGTTTCGATCCGGCGGGCGAGTTCGGAGGCGCGGCAGGCCGAGCGTGGACTGTCTTTCCGTCGCAGGGCGCCCTGGCCATCTGCCGGGGCATCGAGGACGGGCTGAACGCCGGGCGACAGGCCGTCACCAACGCGGAAGGCTGCCTGTCCTGAATCATCACGATCGCGGGCCAGGATCGGCGACGAAACAGCCCAGAAAGCCCGGATAAAGACAGTTGCCGAAGGCTCGGGACAGGCACTGACCCTTGCCCGCGGGTGCGGCGAAGGGCTGCGACAGTCGCAGGAACGCCTGCCCCTTGCAACGGCGAAGGCCTGCACCGATCTGAGATGGAAGAGTCACGACCTGCCCCGGGGAGAGCAAGTTGCAATGCCGTTTCAGCGTCTGACCTATCTTCCGCTTGTCGCCTATCCCGATGCGGTCGGGGAGGATGCCCTCGGCGCCGCCGTCGCGCTTGCCCTGCGGCTGGGCGGCCGGATCGAGGCGCAGGCCTTCGCCGTCGAGGTGCCGCCGATGCGCGCGCCTGTGGGCGCCTTCCTGATCGACATCCCCGATCTCGTGCGGACGACCGAGGAACGCAGCCGTGCCGCCGCAAAGGAGGTTCTGGCGCAGGTCCGCCGGCATGCCGGCACGGAGGCGGAGATCGCCGCGACGCTGATGCTCGTCCCGCTCGGGCAGGCCGGCGCGGCGGCGGCGCGTGAGGCACGCTACCGCGACATCACGGTGCTGCCCTGGTCGGCAGACAACGCCGCGACCGCCGACCTTGCCCAGGCGGTGGTCTTTGCCGCGGGACGGCCTGCGGTGCTGGTGCCGCCGGGGGCCACGCCGCCGGCCTTTGATCATGTCGCCGTCGCCTGGGACGGAAGCCAGGCCGCGGCGCGGGCGCTGGGCGATGCGCTGCCGCTCCTGCCGGCGGGGGCGCGCGTCGATGTGGTGACGCTCGGCGACGACAAGGCAATGGAGAGCGCCGATCTGGCCCAGAGGCTCGCCGAGGCGCTTGGCGCGCGGGGGCTGCGTGCCGCCGTCGCAGATGCGCGGCGCGACGGGCGCCCGGTCGCGGTGGCGCTGCAGGAGGCGGCCGTTGCCGCCGGCGCGGGTCTGCTGGTGATGGGCGGCTTTGGCCATTCGCGGCTGCGCGATTTCATCCTCGGGGGTGCCACGGCGGGCGTCATGGCGGACCTGCGGCTGCCGGTGCTGATGTCGCACTGACGCGATGCGGCAGGACGCCCCGCGCGGGATGGCGCACCGGGGATGACACGGGGCCGCGGTCCTTCCGGGGGGCTGCGCCATGACCGCTCTTGTTTTCCCGCCCCCTGCCCCGTATGCACGACGGCGGAGATGTGGCCGAGTGGTCGAAGGCACACCCCTGCTAAGGGTGCAGACGGGAAACCGTCTCGAGGGTTCGAATCCCTTCGTCTCCGCCATACCAATCTTTCAAGCTATTGTAATGTATGGAAGATTGTCGGTTGAAAATCGCTCAACCCACATTCTGCCTCACAATCTGGCTCAGATACCCCCCCCCGGATGCCCTTCCGTTTTCCCGGCACCGCGTCCGCGCGCCGGTCACTCGATCCGGAGACTCGCACCATGCTCG
>Ga0315902_10012057_pt1 | contig 11300 bp, 14 predicted proteins | sample LakEriMetagenome_9_FD_203523 | JGI IMG/M metagenome (GOLD analysis project Ga0315902, IMG submission 203523) | Freshwater fungal communities from buoy surface, Lake Erie, Ohio, United States - Buoy 12 MA117 | ecosystem: Environmental > Aquatic > Freshwater > Lake > Lake biofilm | place: USA...
GGTTATATTTGGTTACTAAGCTTTCCAACAGTGCATTCACTGCGGCCAATTGAGATTCTTCTTTCTTGCTTTTTTCTGGATGCATTCCGTAATAGGCACCCAATGCCATTTTTGTGCGTTCTGCCTTGCTTTTGCCTTTGAACTTGGGATCATCACTGTGAACAAAGTCGCTTATGATTTCACCTTGACTCATTTTCTTTGTGATTTTCTCTTCAATTTTGGCATCAGCAAGTTTTTTGGCAGCATCCTCAGCAGCTTTCTTTTGCTGCGGAGTCAACATTTGTCCTTTTTCATTTTTACCTGTAGCAGCCATAGTAGCCAGCTTGGCCACGCTGCCTTCATCAGCTTCCTTGATCTTGCCCCAGTGGTTTTCCTGCTTGGCACGGATGGCAAAGTTGATTTGACGCACCTCTTTTTGCTCTTGGGCACTGCGTTCTTCTTTGCTCATAAGCTTTTTCTTCCGGGCCTTGAGTTCAGAGATGGAGTATCCTTCCCACTTGCCAATGTCCTTTTTGGCAGTTTTCATCTTTGTGCCCCATGCCTCTGCTACCATTTTAGCTCCACAGTTGTTGCACACCATATGCCCTGGCTTGTGTGTCTCATAGACGCCTGTGCCGCATTCCATGCACTTTTTGCGAGCCTCATCTAGGTCTCTTTTGCTGGCTCGGCCCAAGGGTTCTTGTTCAGGACCGCTTGTTGCGGGAGTGGCTGAGAACTCTTGATCAAGATCAATTTCTGCACCTGGTTCAGCAGCAGGGGCGCTGGGCACTGGCGCTGAAATATCACTTGTGGCAGTTGGTGTTTGACCACCTTGCAAGGCCATAATGGCATTATCAGTTTCGTCTTTGGCTTTGATAACTGCATCAAGCACACCTTGGAGATTGGCTTTCACCACCTCATTGAATGCGTTGGCTTGTTCCTGGCCAAATTGAGCTTTCATTGTGTCCACCAAGGGCATAAGTGCATCCACACTCATTTTGGCAGCATCTTCAGCCATGTCCTGAAGTTGGTCGCTGATGTCTTTGGCTGCCAAGAGAGTTTCAGCTTGCTCAAGGTTTTGATCCTCTTTGAGCTTCTTCTTTTTCTTGGCTTTTTCAGCAGCACGCATCCGGCTGCCCCAAACTTCATCCTTTTCGCTTTCAATCTTGCCGTCGCCATCCCAGTCCTTGGTGGCCATTTTTTCTTTTAGGTTGCCTTTGCGCATTTGGTGGTCCTTGTTGCCATATTGTTCTTCACCCTCTTTGACAGATTTCTTGCGTCGTTTTGGGGCAATTTCTAGCAGCATTTGTATTGCTTCAGTAATTAATGCTGCTTTTGTGTATTCAGGGTTGTTATAATAGGTGTTGAACGCACTTTGTTCAACAATTTTTTGTTTCAAAGCCTCATATTGGCTCTTGGTTTCCTGCAGAGACCCAGGGTCTTCTGAGGTAAATTCCCACTGATGCACATGCTTCAATGTGTGCAATATTTGGGATAATTTTCTGTCTCTGAGAGAGTCTAGAGAGTTGACGAACATGATCCAAACTTCCAATGTTTAGATCTATTTATAAATCCTGTCGCTAAAAATTGAAGCTTTTGCCACAACCACAAGAAACTGTGGCATCAGGAATATTCAAAACGAATTTCTGCTCGCCCAGTGAAACTTGATAGTCCAAAGAGGCTGTGCCCAACAATGCCAAACTTTCACTGTCAATTACAACTTGATCAAACAGTTGATCCGCTGGATCAACTGTGTTGCAGATCTCAAACCTTCTTTCGAAACCACTGCACCCTCCACTCTTTACCAAAATACGGAATTTGCTGCCAGGTGGGAGGATCTTGGCCAGTTGTGTTTGTGCTTGTGTAGTAACCAAGATCATGGCAAGCTGTGATAGATCTTCTTGACTCGTGCTTTGGCTGCCATAGCTTTGTCCATAGCTGCTTCTCGCCGAGCTTCAAAAAGATCATTGTTGTGTGCCTTGCCTTCCAACAGGCTCTTTTTGGCACGACGCTTGAACCGGATGGCATCCATTTTATGGCTGGTATATGCAGCTTCAGCTTCTAGCAGTTCACGTACTCCTTGGCTGTTAATGTATTGGCCGCTGTTCAACATTTTCACCAATCCGTGTGCTGCCTCATACAAACCCAGTTCGTGAGCCAAGACTTCACCAGAAATTTTGTTAACAACACTGTAATGTTGCTTGTTTACCAAACGGGAATCATCTTGATTGATCCGGATCTCATATCGGCCAATTTTTACACCACTGGCAGTGGTTTCAGTAACCAGTGCTTGTGCTAGTTCTGGGTTTTTGTCACTTTCCAGCAAGATATCAGTAGATACTTGTCCAACAACATTGTTGAGCCGGGTTAAAACTTGGCTCATGGCATCTACCTCAGCCCTTGTGACTTGGCCAGGACCTGCCAGTTCAACTGGAGCAGCAGTTATGGGACTAGATGGGACGGCAGTTGGAGTGTTGACTTTTTGTCCATTCATTATCTGCAAGAGTCGGCTCATAGCCTCTTTTTCTTCATTGCTGACTGTCATACTAGATTCTCCATTGATCACTTGGGTCTTCAAAGCTATAATAGAGCTTATCATCCCGCTTAAGTCGTGTCAACACACCACGAGCAACTAAGTTTTTGGCTATTTGCTTTTCCCTTAACGAAAGGCAGCTCTTGGGTAATAAACCTTTGTGCTCTGAAATCTTAGCAAGCAATAGGTTTTCTTCATTGCTTACAGGTGTTCGCCATGCGCCCAGTTCAATAATCTTCATGTTCAAGAACCTCAGGAATGCTACTGCCATTGCCTTGGCTTTTGCGGATCACTTGTAGATCATGTAATGCTGCTTGCATAGTATCCAAACTGTTGGCCAGCCGTTTGGCATTGGCAGCAGCGAATGTATAATCAGGACTGTCGCTGCCCATATCAGCACTCAAGTCTCGGAACTGGCGCTTGATGCGCATTCGCAAGCCTTCAAGTGTAGTGGTTGCATCCACATTCAAAATTTTAACTCTTGTTTTGTCCATGGGACTGTCAGGATCAAATTCCACAACAACACGCAACCCCAAAGGCAGTTTGTCTTCTCGGATACCGTCAGAGGCTTCAGGCAGTGTGTCTACCCCAGCCAAAGTCAACATCCTTGCCAAGCTGGGCATTGGGGTCATGCCCATAACGTGTTCTGTCAAAGGACTGCAATCTGCTCTTGGCACCATTGTTAACTTGTGATCCAAAACTATGCCCACTGTGTTGTTTGGGCCGCGTGGAACACGCACCTCAACAATTTGATCTTTGTAAATTACTTGTTCCATAAATTCACCCTTAGCATGCTGGAGGATTTCCTCAGCTTGTTTTTTTGACACATTTTCGGTTTTTTGATGACTGGCTTGATAGTACAAATCTTGTAACGTTTTGGCCTTCAAAGTGGGCCAAGTCAATTCCCAGTTGTTGGGACTCAAGGACCCAATGATGTCCATTATTTTACGCAGTCTAGTGCGCTGTCCCATTTGAGAATCTTTTTCCAAGTAATGTAACTTGTCTTGTATATCTTCCAGAGAGCTGGCTTTTTTGCCCATTCGTGTGAGATTTAATATCTCTAGAGCTTGCTGTAAATTACGTTTGTCAACACTAGCCACTAAGTTGATCAACTCTTCGGCTGGTAGAGTGTCAATGGCTTGATTTATCTGCTGGGGACTGAACCTGCTGCGCTTGCTTAAAAATTTAACAACATCAGCAGTGCTGTTTTCATGAAGTTGGGTCATCTCTATCACTGCTTATGGGAAACATGGGTTTTGAGGTTTTGGAGGAAGGATCAAGTTTTTCCACAGGAATTTGGAGAGCACGCAATTTTCCATCTTTCCTTTGAAAAACAGTTTTGGTGGGCTTGTGATTTTCAAATAATTCCTGAGTTTTCATTCTCTTTCTCACACAATATTGATTATTTAGATGGAAAGATGACAAAAGGCGCCCAAAGGCGCCTTTTGCTCGTCCCAATGTAGGGAATTATGCTACAGCAGGAAGTGTTTGGCTAAGCTTGGCCACAATGTTGCGATCAGCAGAGCCGGAAGCAATCACAAACTTGCCAGTTGCGACAGTCACAGCAATAGCAGTAGCGTCTTGTGGACCAGCAGGAGTAGCAGCAGTTGTGTTCAACACAGGTGTGCCATCAATTGCATTCAACAATTGGTAACCGTTGGTGTTGCTTTCAGTTGTGCTGCTGTCCACCAACCAAGCAGGGTTGCGCTCAGTTGTGATGCTGATGGTGTACACACCAGCAGGGTTGCCGTTGTAGGTTGCGCCCACGCTGTTGGCCAGCACGCCGCCAGTGAACAGTGTTTGTGCACTGGGATCGTTCACAACCTCAGCACTCACGTTCACAATCACAGGGTTTGCACGAGTGGCAAACACGTTCAAGAGAGTTGTGAGGTTTGCTTGCTTGTTATAAGCAGAAACATACTCAGCGTTACTGTCATAAGTTACAGGAGCGTTATTGCCATCAATCACAACGATTGTGCGAGAAGCATCCAAAGAAGTCCAGTTGCGAGCCTTAAGAGCTTGGAGAAGTGGAACAGTTACGTTGGTGGGGTAGCAGGGTACAACGGTTTTCAGGGTTACAAAATTTAGATCACCTGTGAGGAACTCGCCACCACGAGATCCGCCGTTAACGTTTACTTGACCATAGGCCATAGTTTTGTCTCCTTAAGAGTGCATTATTGCAAGGGTATTTATTATTTCTGTGATTTTTTACGCTTTTTGGGCTTGTTTGGGATATATCCAAACAAACTGGGTCGTCTCATTACTATACCAAAAGGGTTAGCAACTGACGCTACTGCCACACTTGATGTTCCGCCCCCCGTGGCCATTTCATTCAAAGGTTTACCCAATAAGTCCATTATTTTCATTTCAAACCTCCTGCCAGTGCCTTGCCCAAATAATATGCCCCTATGCCTATGCCAGTTGTTATGGCCAATTGTTTCAACAAGCCCAGCTTCTTTTTTTCTGGAGCAGGTTCTGCATGCTGGGCGTCACATCCTTGGCCTGTTTCTGGATCACAAACATCCTTCAATTCCCAATTCTTGGACTTAGCCAGTTGATCCAGTTTATGAACTATATCTCCCCGAGCAGCTCTTGCTCGTAGAGCTTGAAGCAAGCGTGTAACGCACAGCTTTTTGCCCTCCAAATCAATGTGGCTTGTGTGCCAACTGGCCACAATCCTACGAATGCTACGATAATTTTGTGTTGATATGCCCAATTGATTTTCAATTTTCAATAGCACTTGTGATGCTTGATTTTGGTCAAAGCTGTTGTTGCGGATATTGTTCAAAAATCTTTTCACTGCATAAACATCCAAGGATGTTTTGTGTTGACTCAACAACACATGGAGTAAGTCTGCCAAATCAGTGCTGTTGGCGTGCCAGTTTTGGAAGTTGGCCCATTTCAGTGTTTGTTCAGCATAATGTTGAGCGAACTTTTGGGTGCTATGCTCCAAACGCAGAAGTTGGAGACTTGTGAGATACAAAAATACAAGGTTTTCTGCATCGCTGAATCCCATTTTGTTCAAAGAACTCAGGAAAGGAAGCAGCCTGCTTTCTGGCAAACCTTCTTGAGACGCATTTGACTCTTGTAACAAAATAGAGCGATCCATGTTGAGCCTACCCTATACAAAGGAGATTTATGTGATTCATTTGTGCTTTTTCTTTGTGGCCTCTGCCACAGCTTTTGGTGCTGTTGTAGTTGCAGCAGAAAAGTTCTGAGCAGGCAACTGGAAGGACTGCACCTTGGGCCCAGTAATGTTTAATCGGTAAGGTCTAGGGGTTTTGGGACTTAAGGCCCGGGCCATCTTCAAATCAGGTTGCACAGTCTGTGCTCGTGGTTCACCAAACATGCTGGTTGTGGACCATGGTTTTTGGGCACTTGCTGGAGCTTCACTGTCAGTTGTGGGGGGTTGTATTTCAGCAGTGAAGGCTTTGTTGATCGCATCTTGATCAAGCGATTGCAAGGCCTTCAAAAAACCGGCATTTTTTGGATCTTGTTTAATTTGTTCTGCTTTCTGCAACAACTTTTGTCTTTCGCTGTCAGCAAATTTGGCAAAACTACCTGGTGCAGCAGGGCTTGCGGGAGGTTGCAAGCGTGCAGGGCTGGCGGGAGACGCAGTTTTTGTGCTGCCTTTAGAGGCGCTGGAATAGTAGTGCGGATATTGAATTTTAGCTGCATTTTGTATGTCCGGAGTTATACCATTCTTTGCCAGTTCTTGACGTATTTGTTTAACAAGTGCAGCTGATTGTGGAGAAATTGCCATATGTTTTTACCTTATCTATTCCTGTATTGTCCAGAGGCCATTTTTTTGGCAGTATCACTTGCTGTGCCAACACCCTGATCGTAAGTTTTACTGCCGGTTTCGGAGGGGATATTGATTGTTTCTCCCGCCCTTAGTTGATCAGGATTGGTTATTTGAGGATTGGCTGCCATCAACTCGCGCACACTAATATTATTCTTTTGTGCAAGGGTGCTGAGATTGTCGCCTCTTTGCACAGTGTATTCTTGGGCTGGTATCGGGACGGTTGGAGCATAGTCACCTGCCTCACCAGATGTTTGACGGTCTATTTGGCTAGCGTCATCATCATCTTGAGTGCCGGTCCCTGTTCCTATTTCAGGATCGTATGGGTCCACCGGCCGCTCTCTTACAGGTCGAGAATCAGGTTCCACCACCGGGACTGGTTCATCATATCCTACTTCACCCGGGAACGAGCGTCTTCCTGTGCCGCTACCTGCATCACTATCTGCATTTGACAAATCTGGATTGCGTGGCATTTCACTACCAGCTTCCACATCACCCCCAAGTTCTGGATCCATTCTCATGGATAAATCTGGATTGCGTGGCATTTCACTACCAGCTTCCACATCACCCCCAAGTTCTGGATCCATTCTCATGGATAAATCTGGATTGCGTGGCATTTCGCTACCAGGATCCACATCACCACTCAATGTTGGAGTGCTCTGACCATTCAACCAAGAATCAACAGTGTTGGCCAAGCTATCAAAGTTTTTACCAGCAAACCCCATGGCGGCACCCAGTGCACCATATGCGAAATTTTTCCCAATCGCAGATTTCAAACTGGAACCATTAAGCACATCCATCACAGTCTTGGTCAAAATAGCTGTTGCAGGTGCTGCCCACCAGTATCCTGATGACAAAATAGGTATCGCAACACCCATCAGACCCACTATAGTATTAGCAGTTTTGGGATATTTTTTAACCACAGCGGGTAGATCACGGATTATATTACCCAGCTTGCTGTATTTGCCTTTGGGGTCTGCCTTGTCCAGGGCTTGCAACAAACGATCTTCTTTGTTTTGAACCCATGTTGTTGGATCTTTTACAATTGGCTTCCTGCTCCGGGTTTTTTTCATAACATTGTTAACAGCTTGTTTGGCAGTAGCCATTGCACTGTCTTGCACATTGCTGCTGACCTTGCTGGGATCAATGCTTTTGTGAAATGCAATCAAGTCTTTTATGTTGGGAAACTTTTTGGAAAGGGCTAATATTTCCTCATCAGTGTAGCCATTGCTATCAGCTTCAAAAACATTGCCCCGGTAAGATTCAAAAACAAGATTCAAAGCAGGTATCAATATCTCGTGTACTTGCTGCTCAGTTTCCAAAAGCAGTTGATCTTCCAGTAGTTCTGCATTTTCGAGCAAAGGCTTTGTTGCTGGCCGGTCAATGCTGTTGATAAGGTTGCGCATAAATGCTGCATCATAAAGTGCATGTGTCATGGCGTGCCTCCTTTCAGGGAGGATATAATGAATTTGATCATGTCGTCCGTATAGTTTTGGCTTCTTAGGTCCACAATCATGTCAGTAACAGTCTTCAGGGGGTCAGGGCCTGGGGTGGGAGGTTGTGGCGGCGGAGGCGGAGGCTGACCTATACCCACTTGATCATTTACGATCACTATTTCAAGGATCAAATCCGCCAGTTTGCTGATAAGAAGCTTTTGTTGTTGTGGAGAAAGCTTACGATTGTTGCTTGCTCGGAAAGGTCGCGGCAATGGATCCAGAGGAGGTGGTCGCATATTGGCGTAATCTTTGGCAAAAGCAGCCATACCTTTATCAACATTTTGCAAGCTTATTGATGGGTTGCTTTTATTTGCGATTTCGTTGGCCAGTTTTGATAATGTGATGGAAGATCCCATAGCAGGCAAACTTTGTCTTAGAGCTTGAAGTAATTCAAGTGAGGTGCTTTCTTGTTTTTGGGTACCTTTTTTCAGTAAGCTTGTATGCAATTTATTTGCTGTACGCCGTTCAATCTGTCCCAATCCCAGCATGATTTTTTGTAGGTCTTGATCAGTGAGTTTTTTGCTTAAATCGTTATTTGTTACCTGCGACACAACTTGAGTAACATACTGCGTGCCTATTTTTGTGCTTCGTGCATCTGCCCCAGTAAACCTGGCCTCTTCATACCATTGGATGAAATCTGTTCCTGTGGCATTTTCCAATCCTGCTTTACGCCAATTGAGGTTCAATAAATTGGCGTAATTGCCTGCTGTTAGTTGTGCGGCTGCCGCGGGATTATTGAAGCTTTTGAACCACAGCCCAATTTCCTGTCTGAGCCCCATTGGCGCGCCAAAGGCCTCATCCAGCCTGGGCTTTTCAATAGAGTCTATAAGCTTTCTCATGTGAGCAGCATCACTCATGATTTTTGTCCTTTTTTTACTGTGTTGAGCTTACGCATAAATTTGGTTGATTCTTTGCACAGTATGCTTTTTACCAGTCTTTTGGTTAAGTCTTCAGCCACCTCAGGTGCATAACTTGCATGCAGTTGTTCAATAAGGTGAATTGCACTGGTGATTACATGAGCAGCTCGGCTTTCAATAACTGAGTGCTTGTTTTTAACGGGAACGAGCGAGTCCAATTCCTCAATAATAGATTTCTGTTTGTTCAAAGCGTGTCAACCCAATTTTTCAAATATTTATGCGCGGCACATAAATATTTTTGACACTGTTTTTGGCGCATCACATGACACAAATTTTAACAGAACAAATGAGAAGCTTGGCTAAAAGATTGCATGAATTGGACAGCAACCCTGGAACTGCAATAGTTCCAGGCAGCAAGGAAACTGTTCCACTAGAGCCCACACAAGGCAGTATTGCTCCCAAGCAATTGGCTGATATTCTGGGCATGCAAGACTTGAACTTGTTCACTCGTGCGTGGAATAAATTGCGGCAGGGTCGTGAGCATCAGCTCACACGTCAAGAGATGGCTGAACTCAGCATTGCATTTATGAAATTGGTGCTGGCTGATCCCAATGACACAACCAAAGCCATGAGTTTGCTCCGCCGGATCAGCGCCAAAAATCCAGAGTAATTATCTCCTGATCAAACTTGTAAGCTCTTTGAGCTTGGCAAGATTGTTTGCTGGAGCAAGATTGGTTTCTGGTTGGGCAGGAGGAGGTGGAGGTGTAGCTGCACTTGTTGAACTTGTGTTTTTTCTACGCAAGTCAGCCATCATGTCAGCTGCCGTTTTCACTGGAACTTCGCTTTCACTTTCTTCCAAGTCATAAATGCGCAGTGTTTCAATGTCATAGCCCATGATCACCTTGCTGCCCACACCTGAGCTGCTTCTTGTTTTCAAAAACTGATATTGATATTGCCCTCGCTCTCTCATTGCTGGAGTAGCCAAAATTGACACTACATTGTCTGCTGTTTGGATCTTGCTGATACCACCTGCAATGTGACTGTGATCATGCTCCATCTCATTAACCGAGCTGCGTCCCAACTGTGAGGCAGTTTGCATGATGATGTTACGCTCCACTGCCAAACCTCGAAGTTCCTCAGTTACAAACTTGTCCTTGATGAAGAGATTGCTGACATCAATTCTCTTGTTGTTGGGAAACATAAGGTCCAGATAATCTACCATCAACACATCGCATTTTTTGCCAGTTTCAATCTCATAGTTTTTCAAAAATGCTCTGAGATCGTTTGTGGTTGTGCCCTGTGGTAGCTGCTTCACATAAAGTGTGCCTGCACGTTTGCCTGCCTGAGCCACCTTGATCTCCACCTCGTCAATACGCTTGAAAATCTCAGTGCTGGGAATGTGCGCCACCATCGAGTCCAAGCGCATTGAAATCATCTCTTCACTCAGCTCGAGACTGATGTAAATCACGTTCAGCCCCATCTTCACCATGTTCACTGCCATGTTTTGAAGTGTTAGGCTCTTGCCGCCGCCCGAGCCCGCACACCAAATGGTGATTTCTTTCCTGTTCACTCCGCCATACAGCTTTTGGTCCACTGTTTTCCAACCAGTGCTTACCTGTCCATTGGAATTTTTGATCTTCATCAAGCGTTCTCTAGGATTGGCAAAGTAGTTGGTGCCAATGTCACTTGTAAGGCCAACCAAGATGGCCTCTTTCACACGCTTTTCCACCTCAGCATAGTTGCCCTTTTGAATCAGTTCTGGGGCACTTAAAACTGCATCTGCAATGGCTCTGTTTTTACAAAACTCTTCAATTTGATCCAAAAACGCCTGTTGCAGTTGTGGATTGATACCATCAATACGCTCAAAGTCAATGCCAAATTGCGCACTCAATTGTGCTGGCTTAGGCAATGCTCGATATTGGTTTGCAAAATCAATCACAAAACGCATTACAGGCCTCAGCTTGTTCACAAAATATTTGGGCTGCAATATGTTTTGGCAACGTGCGTAAATCTCTTCGTCACTCAAGAGCACGCTTACAAGCATTTTTTGCACGTCTTCGTTGTAATCTTTCACGTCAGCCAAGGCTATCCCCTAAACAATTGTCTTTTGATGCCAATCTCAACATCGTTTTTTGTGCGGCTTTGTATCACACTTGCAATGGTGTAGAGCTGCCCGTAACGTTTGCAAGCCTCAGCAGCATCTTTTACATCGTCATCCCATTCTGGGAAGCTCACATACCAGCCAAAAGTCAATGCAGTGTCAATCAAATCCTGATTTTTTCGTTGTCTATCTGGCAACACTATGGTTTCCTTCTCTCGCCCCACCAGTTGCCAAATCTGTTGTTCACTTAGAGTACTACCCAGCGCAGCCACACCCTGCACAGCAATGGCATCAAATGATCCTTCAACCAAAATGGCAAACTTACGACCTGGAATGTCCAAAACATCATTGTTGAACAAATATCCATCTGGAATAGTGCTGTTGAAGTATCTTGGCACACCTGGCGGTGCTGTGCCTGCATATCTAGCAGTCCATCCCACAATTTGGTTGTGTGAATAAAATGGTATCAAAACCCTATTGCTTAACTGATGTTTTTTACTGGGACTCCAATAATAATCATAACCAGACGCTA
>Ga0315902_10012067_pt1 | contig 11293 bp, 6 predicted proteins | sample LakEriMetagenome_9_FD_203523 | JGI IMG/M metagenome (GOLD analysis project Ga0315902, IMG submission 203523) | Freshwater fungal communities from buoy surface, Lake Erie, Ohio, United States - Buoy 12 MA117 | ecosystem: Environmental > Aquatic > Freshwater > Lake > Lake biofilm | place: USA...
CAGGGTTTGCCTCCCGATTGGTTGCGGAGCGAACTCACCAGGCTGGGAGTGGGAACTGCCAGTCAGGTCCTGGTCACCCTCCCCCGTGATGACGGTTTTGTCCGCCGGCTGGAACTGCCCGAGGTCCCCGACGAAGAACTGCCGGCCATGGTCCGCCTGCAGATGGGAACCAAGTCTTCGGTTTCCATGGACGACCAGAGCCTTGATTTCATTCCCCTGGCCAAGCGGAGTGAAATGCCCGGTCGCGAGGTCCTGGCGGCGACGGTCCCTCACGAATTGCTGTCGGAAATCCAGCGGCAATGCCAGGGGCTGAATGCCACGGTGATCGGAGTCGGACTGGCAGCGACCGCAATTTCGGAACTCGTGGTGCGGGCCGAAGCGGGCATTCCCGGCGACCGGACTGGTGTCAGCCTGGTGGTGGGCCGGTTCGCCCATCGCCTTGAAATCGCCGTCTATCGCCTCGGGGGAGTCTTTTTCTCGCATGCCGCCCGACTGTCTGCCGGTGTTGACGGCGAGACCCAGTCGATCGTCCCGGAAGTCAGCCGGGCCCTGGTCGCCCTGCGTGGTGCGTTGTCGGACCTCAAGATCGAACGGGTCTGGACGCTGGTCAGTCCCGCCGAGCAGGAGACCGTCACGACCGCGCTCGAACGCCGGTTGAACTGCGAAGTGCGTCCGCTGGATGCCTGGGGGACGGTCGACACGGCAGCACTCAGCAACTGGCCCGAAGAGTCGGTGAAGTCCCAGTTTGCCGGTCCGCTGGGAATGCTCTTGTCCCGGGAGTCCCCCCGGGCCCTGGGGCTCGACTTCCTGAATCCGCGCAAGACGGTGGTCAAGCCGGATCATCGCAAGCGCAATCTCACGTATGCAGGATTCGGAGCAGGAGCCCTGGTGGCCTCGCTGCTCGGATACCAGATGTGGACCGTCAGCAGTCTCGACTCGGAAATTGAACAGCTCAAGTTCAAGGACAATCAACTGGCCCTTGAGATCAAGAAGGGGAAGCCTGTTGAAAATGCCGTCGCCCTGGTCGACAAGTGGCGGACCGATGGCGTCGACTGGCTGGACCAGATGCGCGATTTTGTGGACCGCATGCCCTCCACCGAGCGGGTCTACCTCGAATCACTGCAGATGACCAAGGTCGGGTCTCAGCCCCCCAAGCTGGTCGCGCATGGATTCGCCCGCGACCAGAAGGATGTGATGGAACTCTCGTCGGCCCTGCACACCTCCGACCGGTACCGGGTGATGCCTTACCAGTCGTCGAAGACCAACGCCGACAGCTTCTATCCCTGGCGGATCGATGGCCAGGAAATCCTGCTGGCCGAACCGGAAAAGCCGAAGCCCGGTGCCAAGTCAAAGCCGGCCCCCGCGGCTGCGCCCCGCGCCAAGGAGGCAGAAACCGCCCGCAGGGAGAATGCGAAGGACGGCACCGCCGAATCGGCCGCTCCAAGCGAGACGGCTGCCAAGCCTCCTGGGAATCAGGCTCCTGCCTCGGAAGTACCGGCCAGCAAGGTTGCCTCGGCAAATCCCGAGGCCTCATCGCCCGAGCAGGAACCCGTGAAAGGGTCGGAACCAGAGTCGGCCGAGAAGGAGAACCGCTGATGGAATCGCGACAGAAACTGCTTTTGGGCGTGCTGGGATCGGCGGTCGCAGCCTGGCAGGGAACCTCCCTGTTCAACAACTGGGTCCTGGGGCCCGTCGCCAATCGCGAGACGGAAGTCACCGCGATCCAGCGTCGCATCGACGAAAAAGAACAAAGCAAGTTGCGCCAGCGCAAGGCCCAAAAGCAGCTCAAGGAGATGGGCGAACGCAGTCTGCCCCCCGATCCTGTGATTGCTGCCAATGCGTTCCAGAAATTTCTCGATGAAATGGGGGGCAAGGCGCAGCTCTCCAAGCTCGTCGTCGATCGCCCCCGTGCCGACCAGCAAAAGAAGGAAAACACCTACTTCGTGGTCCATGGGGTCATGAAGGGAGAAGGGTCTCTGGGCCAGGTCACCAACCTGCTGCATGAAATCCAGAAGTCGGGCCTGTTGACCCGCATCACCAACCTCAAGATGGAATCGCAGGGGAAACAAGGCGATCCCAAGCTGAAGGTGGAACTTGCGATCGATGCCCTGGCACTGCTCAGTTCTCCCGCACGCAAGGAACTCTGGACGGAAGACGAATCCCCCGGCCCACTCCCGTCGGTGACCGTGCACGATGAAAAGTCGCTGGAAGTGATTGGAGCCAAGAACCTGTTTGTCCGGGCCTACAACGGTCCTCCCAAGCCTGTCGAGCCTCCGGCTCCCCCACCGCCGCCGCCTCCCCCTCCACCACCTCCTCCGACCGAACCTTCGACGGCCGAATATGTCTATTTCGTTGGCTCGGTCACCCGCAACGGCGTCCCCGATGCATTCCTGTTCGATCGCAGCAGCAATCGCCAGACTGTTCTGAAGCCAGGCGGTGAGTTTGCCGCTGGCGGCATGCAGGGACGCGTGCTCAAGATCGCCGACAAGACAGTGACCCTGCTGGTGGGCGAAGACGAATTCCAGCTCGACCTGGGGAAGAATCTCACCCAGATGCGGAAGATCGCCAAGGCGCAGCCCGAGCCCGAAAAAGATTCTGCGGAAGGGACCTGACCCTCCAGCGGGTCGTCCAACGAGACACAACAGGCCACGATCCCGGCGAAACCGGTTTCGTGACCTGTTGACTGCGCGGTCGACGCCTGTGATCCATTGTCCCCCGCGATCAATTGTCCCCCCATCCCGAAGGGATCAATTGTCCAAAGACAGGCTGTGGTGGCTGATCTGCTCGGGCCCCTCCTGGGTCACGATGTAGTTGTGCTCGAACCGCATTCCCCCAACCCCGGGAATGTAAAGCCCCGGCTCCAGAGTCACCACATCGCCCACCTCCAGCCGTTCATCACTCTCTGGAACCAGGTACGGAGGCTCGGGGTGACCGAGGCCGATGCCGTGACCGGCGTGGTGCGGAAAGTGATTGGCGAGACCGGCCGACTCAAGCGGAGCCCGGCAGGCGGCGTAGACGTCTCGTCCCGTTCGTCCCGGTTGCAGGAGAGTCCGGGCAGATTCCAGGGCCGCCATGCAGGCGGCGTGCATCTCGCGTTGCCTGGACGTCGGCGTTCCGTCGCAGACAAAGGTCGTGCAGAAGTCACCCCGATAGCCATTGATCACCACCGAATAATCCAGCAGCACCAGGTCGCCTGACTGCACGGACCGGTTGGAGGCCGGTCCGCCTCCCGCCTCGGCTCCCGGCCCACTGACGAAATCGCCATACACATGCACGGGGCGCCCCGCCACCTCGCTGGCCACTCGCAGCACCAGGCGATACAGGTCCAGACCGGTCATTCCGGGCCGCACATCGCGACGGGCGGCCGCCACCGCCTCCCCCGCCACCCGCAGGCATTCCCGAATCTGCGCCTGTTCGTCGGGATGCTTGCTCTTGCGCAGTGCACGGAGGTCTGCATCGAGATCGTGAAGCCGCAATGGGGACGGCCCGGAAGTCATGCCGGCCAGAATCAGCCAGGGGGTGTGTGAAAACTCGATGGCGAGGCCCGACTTCGACCGGGACCGCAGCCATTCGGCGGTGGTCTGTCCCAGCAATTGACCCCGGTGGGGGGCGGCCTCCACACAGCGGTACCACAGTGGCTCCACCCGTTCGGTGACGAAGGCCGCTCGCGAAAATGGTTCCTGGGCATTGTCGGCCACCAGGACCGCATCTCCCTCCCGTGTGAGAATCAGGGAGGCGGCCGATTCCTGCGAGTTGAACACCGTGGCCGATGCTTCAAACCCCGCCAGGTACATCAGGTGCGGACGAGCCGTAATCAAAGCGGTGTCGAATTCCGCGGGAATCCGTTGCCACAACGCCTCTCGTCGAGCCAGGCAGCCTTGTTCGGTGATCATCGTTCAGACAGTCGTGGAAGTTCTGGTCAGGAATGACATGGGGGGAGAGAGACCCGCGTGGCGAGTGTATCCCCTGGGCCCCCAGGGAAGCCATTCGTCGCGCGATTGGCGAAAGCCCGTCAGCGGGACGCTGCACTGTGGGGGGCCGGGGAATCGATTTCCCGGCCCCCAGGTTCCACCCGGCTCTCGATGAAACTGCGACACAGTTCGCTGTAGGTGCCCCCCAGAGCGAGCAGCTCGTCATGGGTCCCCTGTTCGATGAGGCGACCCTGGTCGAGCACCAGGACCACATCGGCGTGCCGAATGGTCGACAGGCGATGGGCGACAACAAAGCTGGTCCGGCCGGAGAGCAATCGGGTGAGTGCGCGCTGGATCCGCAGTTCGGTCAACGTATCAATGGCGCTGGTGGCCTCGTCGAGAATGAGGATGCGTGGATCCGCCAGCATGGCCCGCGTGAAGCAGACCAGTTGCCGTTGCCCCAGCGACAGCTTCGCACCCCGTTCCCCGACGACCGTGTCGAACCCCTGTGCCAGGTTCCCGAAGAGATCGAGGCAGTCGAGCTGGCGCGCCGCCTCGGCAATCTCTTCGTCGGTGGCCCCGGGACGTCCGACGCGAATGTTCTCGCGAACTGTCCCCGTGAACAGGAAATTCTGCTGCAGGACCAATCCCATCTGGTGATGCAGCGAGTCCCCGGTCACCTCCCGCAGATCGTGCCCGTCGATCAAGACCCGTCCCTCCTGCGCGAGATAGAACCTCGCCAGCAGGCTGATGATGGTGGTCTTCCCCGAACCCGTGTGTCCGACGAGGGCCACCGTCTGCCCCGGGGAGACCTGGAAATCGACCGCATGCAGCACGGGACGGCCCGGCTGGTAGGCGAACGTCACCCGTTCGAACTTCACCTCCCCCCGGACCCCAGGCAATGGTCGGGCGGATGCACTGTCGGTCCAGTCGGGGGGAGTGTCGATCAACTGGAAGACCCGCTCGGCTCCCGCCATGGCCGTGAGGGCCTGGTTGTACTGGTTCCCCAGCATCTGGATGGGACTGAAGAAGATGTTCGCGAGGAAGAAGAACTGGATCAGGTCCCCCGGGGCCATGCCGGGCTCGGCATAAAGCACGCGGTAACCACCAATCAGCAGCAGCGCCGCGATGAACAGCTGGGCGTTTGTTTCCAGCAGGGGAAGAAAGACCCCCGCGGTCCGCTGGGCCGACATGTTGTACCGGGCGTGGTCCCGCAGCAGGTCGCCAAACAGAGTCGCATTCAATTCCTGTCGGACAAACCCCTGGGTCACGCGAATCCCGGTCACCGACTCGGCCAGAGTCCCCGTCACCCGGCTGAAGCTCTCCTGGATTGACCGATAGGCCCGGCTCAGCCGCTTGCGGAAGTATCGGTTCAGCCCCCACATCACCGGGGTCATGGCGAGGACGACGGCAAACATCACCCGGTCGTAGTACAGCATGAGGGCGGCGGAGACGACCATCTGCCCGGCTCCCACGAGGGTCACGAACAGCACATCCTGCACTCCAACCCGCATCGCTTCGCAGTCCGACGTCACCCGGCTGATGATGCGCCCGATCTTGGTCCGGTTGTACCAGCCCAGGGGCATCGCCTGCAGATGCGCGAAAATCTGCTGTTGCAGGTCGTGGACGATCGCCTCACCCAGTTCCAGCGCCAGCCGCTGGCGAAAGTGAAAATTGAAGTTGGTCCAGGCGGCCAGCAGCAGCAGGCCCAGGGCTCCCAGGACGATCTGTCGAAAGGGAGCTCCGCGGGCGATGGGACCGTTGATCACCGCCCCAATCGTCCAGGCCACCAGGGGGAGTTGGATGGCCCGGAGGAAGACCGTCAGCAGCAGCCAGTTCCGCTTGCGGGCGTGCGGGGCGGTGTACTGCAGCAGCCGGCGGATCAAACCGAAGTCGAGAGGCCGCTCGCGGGCCTCCTTCTCGGGATCGCGCTGGATGTTCGTCAGAGAGACGCCGCGACCACCAGGGTCGGCAACGGGAGGGACGGCAGGCATCGACCGGAATTCGGGCACAGACTCGGCCACGACTCCTGTCGCGGCCAGAAGGTCGAGTGTAGCGATCATCCCCCCGGACGCAAAATGGCTCCGCGAGGCAGTCCCGTCACCGAGCCCCAGGTTCGTCCCCGAGACCCGCCCGATGCCCGGGATCAGGGGCCGGGACTTGCAGGTCATTGACCCGCCGGCGATTCTCCGGGGGGGCCCTGACGGCCCGAGAGCAGCGGGCCTGTCGTCGACCAACGCAGAAAAATCTGCATCAGTGAGTCACAGCCACTGCGCTCTCGCAACTCGGCCAGCGTTCCTTCGGCCACCAGTCGGCCACGGTGCATCAGGCCAAACCGGCTGCAGAGTCGTTCGGCCTCGTCCAGGTGATGGGTGCACAGGATGACCGACTTGCCCTGCGACTTCAGCAGTTCGATGAACTCGATGATCACCTGGGTTCCCAGCACGTCGAGTCCCAGTGTGGGCTCATCAAGCAGCATGACGGGCGGTTGATGAATCAGCGAGCGCGCCAGGTTGACCCGCTGTTTCTGCCCGGTGCTGAGATTGGCGCAGTGGCGGTCGAGCAGCTCTTCCAGCCCCAGCAATCCCGACAGCCGGGTCAGTTCCGCCTGTGCCTGGTCCGGGGAGACACGGTACAAGTCGGCAAAAAACAGCAGCATCTCTCGCACGGTCAGATGCTGGTACAGCCCAGTTCCGGCAGAAACCACTCCAACGCGGCGCTTCACCTCATCGGGATCCTCGACCGAGCGGAAGCCGGCAATGCTCGCATACCCCGAGGTGGGGCTGAGCAGCCCCAGCAGCATGCGGAGAGTCGTGGTCTTCCCGGCCCCGTTGGGCCCCAGCAACCCATAGACCTCTCCCGGTGCGACGGAAAAGGTGACTCCATCGACCGCCCGCAGGATCGTCCCGCCGGGCAGCAGGTACTCCTTGGTCAAATCGCGGACGGAAATCATGCGACCGCTTCCGGGATGGGGCCGGGGACCAGAAACCTGCCTACTCGGCGACCGAACCGATCGATTCGAGGAAGCCTTCCAGTTGGCGGGAACGGACCGGGTGCTGCAATTTCCGGACAGCCTTGGCCTCGATTTGTCGCACCCGTTCGCGTGTGACCTGGAAGATCCGGCCGACCTCCTCGAGGGTGTAGGTATAGCCGTCCCCCAGCCCGTACCGCAGCTTGATGATTTCCCGCTCGCGATAAGTCAGCGTCTTGAGGACGAAATCGATCTTCTCACGCAGCATCTCGCGGGCGGCGATCTGCGAGGGATTGCTTTCCGAGGTGTCTTCGATGAAGTCGCCGAAGTAGCTGTCTTCCCCCTCACCGATGGGGCGGTCCAGGCTGACCGGTTGCCGCGCGATTCGCATCACGCGACGGGTTTCTTCGAGTGGGATCTGGGTGAATTGAGCCATTTCTTCCAGCGTTGGCTCCCGGCCAAACTGCTGCTCCAGAAGTTTGCTCGCCCGCCTCAGTCGGGTCACCTGTTCGATCATGTGCACGGGGATTCGAATCGTGCGGGCCTGGTCGGCAATCGCCCGCGTGATCGCCTGCCGAATCCACCACGTCGCATACGTTGAGAACTTGTAGCCCCGGCGGTACTCGTATTTTTCCACCGCCCGCATCAGCCCGGTGTTCCCTTCCTGGATCAGGTCGAGGAAACTCATGCCACGGTTGCGGTATTTCTTGGCAATCGACACCACGAGTCGCAGGTTGCCACCCGAAAGGTCACGCATGGCCTGTTCATGCTCGGCCTGGCGCTGCTGAACCACCTGCAGACGGCGGCGCAGGGCCGAAGGCGAGTCCTGGGCAATTCGCACGAGGTCCCCCAGTTCGCGCGACAGGTTCGCCCGTTGCTCTTTCCCTTCGGGTCTCTCTCCGACCCGAGCGATCTGCTGCTCCAATTCGGTCATGCGTTCACAGATCTGTCGCAGCTTCTGCAGTCCCGGAAGCAACCGGGTGGTCCGCAGGCTGAGTTCTTCAATCAGCGTGACCATCTTCCCCCGTCGGGAATTCAACGATCGACTGATCGCCTCCGCCTGGGCGGCCGAGATCTCGGGGTGATGCAGTTGCTGGAAGTCACCCAGGTTTTGCCGCCGCAATTCCAGCAGGGTCTTGATGTTGAGGGGCAAACGACGGTTAATCTGCTCTTTTTCGAGCCCTTCGGTCAGGGCAATCTTGATCGTGCGGTCAAACGGGAGTTCCCCCTTGAGCACCTGCTCGAGGATGTCGACCGACCACTGGATCATGAATTCGCTCAACAGCAATTCGCGCCGGAACTGCCGCCGGGTGATCTCGATTTTCTTCGCGAGAGAGATTTCCTGACGACGGGTCAGCAGGGGGATCTCTCCCATCTGAGCCAGATAAACCCGTACCGGGTCGTCCATCCGGCGCGATCCCTCCAGCTTGACGTCGGCCGTTCCCTTCGCCCGCGGACGCGGCTTCTTCGCCGCGGGGGCGGCCGGAAGATCGGCCTCCACCCGGATTTCCAGACCGAGTTCCTGAAGCGAACTCAGCAGTGTGTCCAGCTTCTCCGGATTGACCGCCTCATCGGGCAGGTAATCGTTGACCTGTGCAAAAGTCAAAAACCCCTGCTGCTGGCCGATTTCGACCAGGGACTTCAATTGATCATCAAACGGGTGCATCAGTGGTCTCTCCCGGGTGGGCCATCCCAGAGGGACGGCGGGCGCGTGTCGCGTACTGTTTCATGGCGCGGCGCAGGCGTTCTTTCGCCATTTCATCCAGTGTCTCTGAAGTCGCCGGTCCCGGAACCGGTGCGATCGGTTCCTCCGCCAACTCGTGCACAGGTTCCGTCGAATGCATTTCCAGTTCGCGACGACGCCGGTAATAGTCAATCAGGTGCTGCAGCAGGTCGGGGCGGGGGGCGGCCCGACGGGCCCGCTCATCCACTTCCACCGCCAACCGCGAAAGTCCAAGGTCCTCAATCTGCAGGGAAATCTTCTCGAACGAGGGGAGTTCCCCCCGGGCGTGTGTCATCAGGCACAACTCGTACAGCCGGCGCAGTCCGGCATGCTGAAACTCGGCTGGCGTTACCTCGCGGGCGGCCGCCTCGATCTGTTGGGGATGCGTCAACACGGCCATCAGCAGATCAAGTTCCGCCTGGTCGTCCCGGGAAGGGTGTGACGGAAGGGGGGGGACTGCCGGTTTCGCCGGCTGGCTGCCGGTTTCTGATCCCGCCAACTCCGCCGGACGGAACCCCCCACCACCAACCCCCGTCCCCCGCTGTTGACGGGCCGACCGCATGTCCCGCAGTCGATCCCGGATGAAGGCCTCTCCCACTTTCAGTCGCTGGGCGAGGCGTCCCACAATGATCTGTTCCCGCTCGCGCCATTTCGCCGCCAGACCCGCCCCCTCGGCGGCCGGAACCTCGAGCAGGATGTCGAGCATTTCCTGCAGGATCCGATGCCGGCTGTCGATCGAGTCCAGTCCATACCGTTCGACGACCAGGCGGTATTTGTACTCCCACGCCTCCACCGACTGCTGCAGCAGGCCTCGCAGGGCGTCGGCTCCCTGGGCGATCAGAAAGTCGGCCGGATCCTGACCCCCCGGCAGCATCAGCGTGCGCAGGTCAATTTCCTGCGACAAGAATTTGACCAGGGCCCGCTCGGTCGCTTTTTGACCGGCCACGTCCCCGTCGAACATCAGGATGACACGACGGGCAAACCGCTTCAGCAGTGACACGTGATTGTCGTTGAGGGCCGTCCCCAGGGTGCCGACCACGTTCTTCAGCCCATACTGGTGAGCCATGATGCAGTCGGTGTAGCCCTCAGTCACCACCACCGTATCCGACTTGCTGATCGTTTCGCGGGCTTCGTCCAGCCCATAGACCAGCTTGCTCTTGATGAACAGTGTGTATTCATCGGTGTTCAGGTACTTCGCCCCCTCCGAATACCGGCTGTCGGGCAAGACACGCCCCCCAAACGCCACCGGACGCCGCTGGGCATCGCGGATCGGAAACAGAACCCGGTCGACAAAACAGTCGTACCAGCCCCCCCGGCCTTCCCGTTCCTTCACCAGTTTGACCGATGCCAGATCGGCGATGGTGTACTTCCCACGTGCCTGGGCAATCAGCCATTCCCACTCGTCCGGGTGATATCCCAGGCGAAACTGAACCATCGATTGGTCGCTGATCCCCCGATCCCGCAAGTATCGCCGGGCCCGCAACGCCTGTGGCGACTCCAGCAGGAATTCATGGAACTGCTGCTCGGCCCAGGCGACCACCTGGTACATCTTTTGCCGCGCATCGACCGTTGGACCCGCCGTCCCCGCCTTGTACTGCCGTGGAAGCTCCAGCCCTGCCCGGTTCGCCAGCAGTTCGAGTGCCTCGCGAAACTCGACCCGATCCCGAAGCATGACGAAACTGAAACAATCCCCACCCGCGTCGCACACCCAGCAGCGGAAACTCTGCCGGTCGGTGTAAACGTGCATCGACGGATTGTGGTCGTCGTGAAACGGGCACAGCCCGACGTAGTCACGTCCACCCCGCTGTGGGCGCAGCGCGACACTCTCACCCACCAGGGCCAATAGATCGGTGCGGTTGCGCACCTGTTCCTTGAAATCGTCATTCAGCAGACGATTCACGTTCCACTCCCCTGACCTGCGGGCTGCCACGCCCGATGCGGGGGATCATCCTGTCCCTGGCCACCCCCGGTTCCTTCCGGGGTCCTGGTTCACTGCATTACCTCTCAACCGCAGGGACTTCGAGAGCGCTTCCGACCGTCCCCGGTGCAGTACAATCCGATTCTGCGAATGCGGAGATGGATTCTACCGAGCCTCACGTGGTGGTCAAGATGCGTTTCTCCGGGCATGGTCGACGGGGGACGGGCGGCGACCGGGTTGGTCCTCCGCAACTCCTGCCCACGTCTGGGGAAAACGCCCCTCCACACTTCGGCTCCCGGGTCTCTCGCTCCCTTTTGCCCGATCCCTCTGCCTGATCCCGTCGTCAGCTTTTCGGACCGTCCCTCTCCGCTTTCCAGAACACCTCCTCTGGCTCTCCTCCGAATGTCTGCACCCCACCAACCGCCGCAACGCATTGTTTCGCTCCTCCCCAGTGCCACCGAGATGCTCTGCCTGCTGGGGCTGTCGGACCGGATTGTCGGGATCAGTCATGAGTGCGATTTCCCCCCCGGCATCCAGGACCGTCCCCGGGTCACACAGTCGATGCTGGCCCCCACTCTCACGAGTCAGGAAATTGACGAACGTGTCCGCACTCAGCCCATGACCGGTCAGCCACTCAGCCGCCTCGACCACGATCGGCTGCTTTCCCTGGCTCCCGATCTGGTCATCACCCAATCGCTGTGCGAAGTGTGTGCCATTGGCTTCGCGGAGGTGCAGGATGCGGTCCGCCGCCTGCCCAGCCAACCCCCGCT
>Ga0315902_10012068_pt1 | contig 11293 bp, 12 predicted proteins | sample LakEriMetagenome_9_FD_203523 | JGI IMG/M metagenome (GOLD analysis project Ga0315902, IMG submission 203523) | Freshwater fungal communities from buoy surface, Lake Erie, Ohio, United States - Buoy 12 MA117 | ecosystem: Environmental > Aquatic > Freshwater > Lake > Lake biofilm | place: USA...
CAATTCCATTGCGATTGGCAAACTGGATTTCTTTTTCACTGCTTACATGATCCTTGAAATGGAGGATGGCATTGGCCCTTGCTGATCCGATACCAGGTATCAACTCCAACCTCCTTCTGCCCATGGCAAAAAGTGCACTTGCACTTCCTGCATACCGTATCAGCTGCGATATATAAATATCACCGATCTGGGGTATGCTGCATAAGGAAAGATTATCCCTCAATTCTGATGCTGTCATGGCTGAATTTCAAGCCACAAAATATTTCAGACGATCGAAGTAAATATGTGAAAACCCTCCTCTACAAAAGAGAATATTCCCAATAAAGTGTGATGAAAATCAGTTGCCCTCCGTTACCAGCAACTCTGTTCTGCGATTCAATGCTCTTCCTTCCGGTGTGCCATTATCGGCAATTGGCAAGGATGCCCCATAACCTATTGACCTTAACCTTACACCAGATATCCCTTGTGCAATCAAATGATCAACAACGCTTTTTGCTCTGGCAGTGGAAAGTATCAGATTATCATTTGCTTTTCCAATACTGTCGGTATGACCACTGATCTGAATTTTTATGGATGGGTTATCCCTCATCAACCGAACTACTTTGTCGAGTTCAATAAGCGATTCCGAAAGCAGATCAGACTTCCCTGTTTCAAACAAGATGTTGTGCAAGATGATTTTTGATCCGGTAGTGAATGGCTTCAAAGGGATATTCATCTCAAAATGTGTCTGTCTAAAGGAGTCACCTAGAGCAAAGCGGGCAGAATGAAACAAATATCCTTTCTTGTTAACATTGAAAGCATAATTTTTACCGAAGGGCAAAGTTGTCAGATAACTGCCATCCATTTCAGTCTCCACCTGCGAAACCACTCTTTTGGTTTCCAGATCGATCAATTCAACCACGGCCGACAACCCCTTACCGGTTAGACTATCATAGACCTTTCCTTCAACCCAGGTGGTGGGCAAAGGCCTGATGGATGGCTTCAAATTAAAATGATAAATATCCATCCCCCCCCGGCTGTCTTCCCTGTCACTGGCATAATAGGCCTTGCTGCCATCAGCGGTAACAGTTAAAGTGCTCTCATGATGAATGGTATTGATAGGAAATCCAAGATTATAAGGCTTCGCAAAACCATCCTCTGTTCTTTTGGCCATATAGATATCTTCTCCTCCATAACCGGGATGTCCGTTGGAAGTAAAATAAAGTGTTTGATTGTCTGCATGCATAAAGGGACCTGTTTCATCACCGGCTGTATTGATGATGGGCCCCAGGTTCATGGCTTCAGACCACTTGCCGTTGGCCATCATCCTGGAAACATAAAGATCTATGCCTCCATAACCACCCGGACGGTTGGAAGAAAAATAGAGCTCCGACTTGTCGGCCGACAAACAAGGTGCAGATTCCCAGTATTGTGTATTTACCTTAGGGCCAGCATTCATTTTCGCACTCCATCCTTCCGGCGTGAGAATGGAGATATAAATATCAAAATTACCATACCCATCCGGATACTGACCGGTATATACCAACCATTTTCCGTCCTGTGAAATCTGCTGCGCGCCTTCCTTCATAGACGTATTGATCTGTCCTGAAAGTGGCAAGGCTGTATCCCAAGCTGAATCCTTTTTTGATGATGCATAAAAATCTTCATCCATACCTCCCCTGACCTTGCGGGTTACGATGATCTGTTTCTGATCGATGGTGAGAGAGGGGAAATATTCGGAAAGGGGACTGTTGACAGCATCTCCCTCATTTACGACAAGAAGAACATCATTTGAGCTGTCAGACTTCTTTCTTTCAATAGCAAAAAATATACATTTCCTCCTGTACTCACCAGACTTGATGGAGGATTCGTTGAGTCCGGACAAAGCAAGAAAACTGTTCACAGCCACAAGGGCTTCATCAAAACTCCCCTTGCCCATCAGGTTGATAGCATAAGGCAACTGATATTCTTTCGTATAGGAAGGATCCATTGAAAAAGCCTGCCGATAGGCCTCAACAGCCTGATCATATTTCTTGAACTCTCCCAACAAACCTGCCTTGGAAAGTTGTGCATCCAAAAATGCGGGATAAATGTTCAAGGCTTTGTTGATCAGTTCGAGAGAAACAGCGTATCGACTTTCATCGGCTGCTTCCATGGCCTGCACATACAGTGCTCGGGCTTTTTTGGGTACTTTTTCAGGATCATACTGTTGCCCAACAACACTAACCGCCAACAGTAAAAAAAATATGGTAATAGAATGCCTCATCAAGGTATGTTGATGTACTTATGTGTTTGGAGCGATAGGATCCATCGTGGATGGGAATTGATATACTCGATAATCTTGGGCATGATCTCAGCAGATTTGCTCCATTCCGGTTGGAGGTAAAGCAGACAATCCTTGCCTACTTTTTCAGCGTGCTCTTCAGCCCATGCAAAATCACTATTGTGATAGATTACCACTTTCAATTCATGAGCAGCTGTGAGTACTTGCTGCAGGGGCGACTTGAATTTTTTTGGAGATATACAGATCCAATCCCACTGACCACTCAACGGATGAGCCCCGGAGGTTTCAATATGTGTTCTGATTCCTTTTTCACGTAACGCTCGGGTTAGCTGATCAAGATTATGCATCAACGGTTCTCCTCCGGTGATGACAGCAATTCCAGCGCCAGAGTCTTTCACATGGCTTACCATGTTTTCAATTTCAACCATTGGATGTTTTGAAGCATCCCAGCTTTCTTTCACATCACACCAAACACATCCCACATCGCAACCACCCAGACGAAGGAAATAACTCGCATGACCGGTATACCGTCCTTCACCCTGAAGGGTAAGGAAATGTTCCATCAATGGCAAGGCAATTGCAGTAGGATTATTCATTCATTAGTCTTTGGCAGCGCAGGCCTTGAAGGTGTTCATCATGAGTGCTGCGATCGTCATGGGACCCACTCCTCCCGGAACAGGTGTAATATAACTGCACTTGGGTGCCACCGCATCAAAATCAACATCTCCCTTGATGGAGAAACCGGATTTCTTGCTGAGGTCTGCTACACGTGTGATCCCCACATCCACCACCACTGCACCTTCCTTCACCATGTCTGCCTTGAGAAACTCAGCTTTGCCCAATGCTGCGATGATGATGTCTGCTTGCAGACAAATCTCTTTCAGATTTGGCGTATGGGAATGACAAACAGTAACAGTACAGTTGCCCGGATACTCATTCTTGTTGAGCATGATGGAGATGGGGCGACCAACAATATTGCTTCTGCCGATTACCACAGCATGCTTGCCGATGGTATCAATTTCATAGTGTTCCAGCAACAAGAGGATACCATAGGGCGTAGCAGGATAAAATGCGGGTAGACCCTGTACCATTCTGCCTACGCTCTCCGGATGAAATCCATCCACATCTTTTGAGGGAAGTATGGCTTCAATCACTTTCCTTTCCTCAATATGTTTGGGAAGTGGCAATTGCACCAGTATCCCATCCACATCAAAATCATCGTTCAGCTCGTTGATCTTGAAAAGAAGATCAGCTTCCGAAATATGTTCATCAAGACGAATGAGGGTGGATTTGAATCCGATCTCGGCACAGGATTTGACCTTTGAACCCACATAGGTTTCACTGGCACCATTGTTGCCTATGAGAATCGCTGCAAGGTGTGGAAGCTTTTTTCCCTGTTGAGATCTTTCATCTGTAAGAACTTTCAAACGGTCTTTCACCGTTTGAGAAACTATTTTTCCGTCTAAGAGCTGCATAAAACAAAGGTACATCGGGGGAAAATGACACCCAAAAATGATGTTTTACACTTGATACAGGAAATGCGCAAGATCATCTTTGTGGGATGAAAAGACTGCTTTTCCTCTTCCTGCCATTCCCATACCTATCACATTGCCAGCCCACTCTATGGAATGAATTCACCATCAATAAATTATTGCCTCAGTTTGCTACCCCTGGAATCAATTCACTTTTTCAGCCTAACCTGTCAAAAGAGCAAGGATCAGAACCAAAGCTAAACCTGCTGCTTTGTACAGGAAATCGTTACTCCATGAAGGAAACGAGCTATCTGGATGCAGGTGTGATCTTGCACATGAAACAAGGCGCAATTGGCTACAAGGGTCAGTTTCAGGGACTGGGTAAGTTGAACAGTAATAGTCATCAAATACATTATACACAGATGATCTCCTCAACGCTACTGGGTGGCTTATCAATCGGGATCGTCAACAGGAATTTCACCGGTGAAGCCACCGACATAATGGGGTCTGTTCAATTGAAAATAAGACAAAACCTGGGGGAGAGGACAAGTGTTGGATTTGGGCTTGGGGTTGCAGGCAACCCAATCCGCAAACAAGATCAGATGATCAAGCATTGGAGTTGCCAATGGGGCCAGCTTCTCAATCCTGTTTTGTCAATGGGAGCAGCAGTGGAGAAAATTGACGGACTAGAACCCAGCATGCGGCTGTTTATGCAAGCTCAGATCCGACGAGGTTTTTCACTGGCTGCTGGTTGGGATCTTGACAACGGAAATGTTGAAATGACCGGCCTCTATTATCATAAATCCACAGTAAAAGGATTGCTCATCAGCCATCATCCATTGCTTGGCTATGGATTGGAATTAATGCTACAATATGGTATTCAATAGATCATTCATACTGATACTGTTGTTTGTTCTTGGATCCGCAGTTTATGCACAGGAGGAAAGCCATGAAACATTAATAGAACAAATGGCTTTGGAAGAGCGTCCCCTTCCATCAAATGAACTTACATCATACGTGCCCGGACAAAAATTTAACATCAACAGGATCAATGCCGAAGAATTGGCAACACTCCAAATCCTCACTCCCCTGCAAATAGAGTCATTCTTTTCATACCGAAACAAATATGGTGATTTCATCAGCCTAATGGAATTGCAGGCTATCCCTTTGTGGGACGTACAGACTATAAAAAACCTTATGCCTTTGTTTTTTATCCGCCTGGAAGAACCCTTGGCGCCGCAGCTCAAACAAAGATTGAAGGAAGGCCACCATCGATTGTTGCTCAGAATGGGCAGCCAGCCTTCCTTGCAGGGATCCCTGTTAAACCAGACAAGTCAGCTCCTCACCTACAGATTCAATTTTAATAATCTCTTACAACTCGGATTCACAACAGAAAAAGATGCCGGCGAGCAACGATTCCCTGATCATTTTTCAACCTATGCCGCCATCCGCAAAAAGGGAATGATCAACAATTTGGTGATTGGAGATTTCACTGTGAACATGGGACAGGGATTGCTGCATTGGCAAGGCTATGCATTAGGACAAAGCGCACAACTCATTTCAGGTTTTAGACAGGCAGCATTATTCAAGCCCCATACTGGCACAGATGAAAACAGGTATCATAGGGGGCTGGCCATCAGCTTGAAAAAAAACAAGCTCGAATTTTCTGCTTTCGTTTCCTCTCAGAAAATTGATGCCAGTATGCAATCGGATAGCACTGGAATTGAGCAATGGGCTTCCTCTGTAAGAACCAGTGGATTACACAAAACAGAAAGTGAACGAAAGGGTAAAAATGCTTTGGGGTGGCAATCAACTGGGGGAAGGATGAAAATCAATTATGGCAAAGGCACTTTCTCTGTCAATTTTGTTGGTCATCACTTTAACCAGCCCCTCAAACAATCAACAGCACCTTACCATGCTTTTGCCATGAGAGGAAAAAAATTCATCATGATGAGCATTGATCATTCGCTGTTCACACCATTCGGATTTTTTTATGGTGAGCTTGCGATGCAATCCAACCATGCCCTGGCATTGGTGGCAGGCTGGATGAAAAGTCTGGATACAAAACTAGACCTATCGGTCTCAGGAAGGAGAATTGACAGGAACTACAACAGCTTTCAATCCAACTGCATCAGTTCTTCCGGAGAGGCAGAGGGGGAAAAGGGAATTTCGATCACACTAAATTATCATCCTGTACCACAGCATCAGTTTGAGGCTTTTTCTGATAGATACAAACGGGATGTCATCAGCTATAACACGGATGGCATTCAATATGGCATAGCCAACGGATTACAATACAAATGGATCATCAACAAAAAATCGGAATATTATATGCGATGGAGTCATCGCGTTAAAAATGGGAATAGTGGCATGGATGGTGAAAAGTCAAATATGTTACCTTTTCAAACAGATGCACATTGGAGAAGTCATTTTTCATCCAAAATCAACCAGCAATGGACGATGAGGATCCGGAATGAATGGAGCAGGATCATCAATCCTTATCAGAAAAAAGAAACTGGTTTTTTGCATTATGCCGAGATCATATTTAAGCCAATGATGAAATCTTTTTCCTTCTCATTACGAGGAACTTTTTATGAGACCGGAGGATATGCCTCCAGAATTTATGCTTACGAACGTGACCTGTTGGGTTACTATTCCGTACCGGGACATTCAGGAACCGGTTCAGGATATTATGTCTTACTGCAGCAGAAATGGAAACATTTTACGATCTCAGGTAAAATGATGTACAACAAAAACGAAACCGGACAAGTCTTTCAGTGGAGAACCCAAATTGTCTGGGAGCCCTGATCTCCTTACACCCAAAGCCTTTATCTTTGTCAGCTCAATTAAAGTTATGAGTGATCAACAACTACAAAACCAACTGAACCTTGAAATATCTGAGGAAGTTGCCGAAGGTCAATATGCCAATCTGGCCATCATCACGCACAGCCATGCCGAGTTTGTGGTTGACTTTGTGAATGTAATGCCCGGAACACCCAAAAGCAGGGTTAAATCCAGAATCATCCTCACCCCTCAACATGCCAAGAGGCTGTTGAATGCCCTGCAGGACAATCTTCAGAAATTTGAAGAGGCGCATGGACAAATAAGAGATTACGAAGAGGTGCAAATACCTTTCCAATTTGGCGGTCCTGCTGCGCAGGCCTGATCTTTTTAATTATAGGATTCTACCGGTAGTGTCTTGTTGATCTTGCTGATGAGGCCCTGCAATACTTTACCCGGACCCACTTCGGTGAAACTTGAAGCGCCATCGGCTATCATTGATTCGATGGTTTGCGTCCATCTTACCGGACCGGTGAGTTGATCGATCAGGTTCTGTTTTATTTCTTCAGGATCGGTAACTGCCTTTGCCACAACATTCTGGTATACGGGGCAACTGGGCCTGTGAAAATTGGTGCTCATTATAGCCTGTGCGAGTTCTTCTTTGGCTGGTTCCATGAGGGGTGAATGGAAGGCTCCTCCTACCGGAAGTTTGAGCGCCCTCTTGGCACCTGCTGCTTTAAGGCGTTCACAGGCGATATCAATTCCCTTGTTGGAGCCTGAAATAACCAATTGTCCAGGGCAATTATAATTAGCCGGAACAACCATTTCTCCAGTTTCACTGGTAATCTCAGTACAGATCTTTTCTGCCACATCATCTGGAAGTGCCAGGACTGCTGCCATGGCTGAGGGGTTGGCCTCACATGCTTTTTGCATGGCCTGCGCCCTGATGCTCACCAGCTTAAGGGCGTCTTCAAAAGGGAGGGTACCGTTGATAACAAGTGATGTGAACTCTCCCAAGGAATGACCGGCGACCATATGTGGGGTGGCTCCTTCAATCATTTTATAGGCAATAAAGGAATGGAGGAAAATGGCAGGTTGCGTAACCTTTGTTTGCTTTAGATCTTCCTCTGTCCCATTAAACATTATATCGGAAAGCCTAAATCCAAGAATTTCATTGGCCGTCTCAAAAAACCTTCTGGCAAAGGCATTATCATCATAATGCTCCTTTCCCATTCCTGGAAACTGAGAACCCTGACCCGGAAAAACATACGCCTTGATCATATATCCACTTGAGCATACAAAGTTAAAAAAAACAGGCGATTAAACCTTGCATTTTAATAGTAAAGCGTTCAAAATAGTTATACACTTAGTAGTCTATTAGTATTTATAATAAATTGATAAATAATAAATTATAAATATTAATAGGGGGAATACCTACTAATACGTAATAACTCAATGAAGTTTTGAGCCGATGAGCCTTATGAACTCGCTACGAGATTCATTTTTTTCAAATTCTCCCCAGAAGGCGGATGTAGTGGTTACAGAATTTTGTTTTTGTACGCCTCTCATCATCATACACAAATGTGAGGCTTCGATCACAACTGCAACCCCCAATGGATTCAGTGTTTCTTTGATGGCATTCAAGACTTGTGTTGTGAGACGTTCCTGAACCTGTAATCTTCTGCTGTAGGTATCGACCACCCTTGCGATCTTGCTCAAACCGGTGATCCAGCCATTGGGGATATAGGCTACATGGGCCTTGCCAAAAAATGGCAACATGTGGTGCTCACACAAGCTGAACAATTCAATATCCTTGACGATAATCATTTCGCTCACGTCTTCATGAAATTTGGCAGAATTGAGGATGGCTTTGGGGTCGATCTGATAACCCTGGGTAAGATATTGCATCGACTTAGCCACTCTTTCCGGTGTTTTCAATAAACCCTCCCTTTGCGGGTCTTCGCCCAGCAAGGCAAGGGATTCACGATAATTTTCGATCAAACCGGATGTGATCTTGTCTTCAAACTGCTCAACTTTGATATATGCCATAACTGCGTATTGAATAATTATTTAACCGGGTAGTCCACATAATTTCTTGGGGTCTCAAACAAACGGATTTGAAGATCCAAATGTTCACCGATCAGGGGTCTTAAAATTTGGTAGATCACAATTGCGATATTCTCTGCAGTAGGATTCAACTGCCGGAATTCTGCCACATCCTGATTGAGATTTTTATGATCAAACCTGTTCAGCACATTAACTGAAATAACATCAGACAATACCTTCATATCCATCACATATCCCGTTTCAGGATCAATCTCACCCGTAACTTTAACGATCAGCACGTAATTGTGACCATGGTAATTGGGCAAATTGCACTTACCGAAAACACGTTCATTTTTCTCAGCATCCCATAGCGGGTTGTTCAGTCTGTGAGCTGCGTTGAAATGCTCCTCCCTAAAAACAGATACCACTTCCCCCATCTTTATCCTTGTTTACAGATAATGTAACGCTCGGAGACCAGATTTGTTTAAAAGAGATAGAATTATTCTCCGAAATATTCAACAAATATACGAGGGGTTTCAACCAATTTGACACAATGCAGATGAACGCCTGCAGGAATATGGGGCACCAGTTGGTGCCAGATTTCGTAAACCAGGTTCTCAATAGAGCACATTTTACCATGCATGAACGGAACATCAAGATTGAGATTACGGTGATCCAGCACATCCACGACATGCAGTTTGATGATCCCGCTCAACAATTTGGCATCCACAATAAAACCCGTCTCCGGATCGGGAGTTCCCTTTACGGTAACAAACAGTTCAAAATTGTGACCATGCCAGTTCTCATTGGCACATTTACCAAACACTGCATCGTTCTTTTCTTTGGTCCACGCAGGATTGTACAGCTTATGCGCTGCATTGAAATGTTCTTTTCTGGTAAGGTAAAATGTTGCCATATCCTGAATGGGTGGCAAAGTTAAGAAGGGAAGAGCATACGGGCAAGGCTTTGATTTGAATTGAATAGCTGAACTTTGCGGCATGAGGATCCTGATCGTTGCTGCTACGGAAGCAGAATTAATGCCTCTTCATTCAGCATTAATGCCGAATGAACAGCTTTCAATAGAAATGCTGATCACTGGGGTTGGACTCCTGTCGAGCGGACTTTCCCTGATGAGGAAGTGCTATGCTCTTCAGCCTGATCTGGCCATTTTAACAGGAATTGCAGGAAGTTTTGATGATGAATTAACCTCCGGCAATGCAGTTGTGATCCGAAACGAGCAGATCGGAGACCTTGGTGTTGAAGAGAGCGGTAGCTTCCATAATATTTTCAAGATGGGACTTTCCAATCCTGATTCATTTCCTTTTCAGAGAGGTGTCTTGACCAACCCACATGACATTTTGTGCAATCGAACAGCACTAAAGCTGGTTGATGCCGTAAGTGTAAATGAGATCAGCACAGATCCTGTAAGAATCAATTATTATCGAGATCAACTGGGTGTATCGGTTGAATCCATGGAAGGTGCAGCGTTTCATCAGGTTTGCCTTGAGATGAATATCCCCTTTGTGCAAATCAGGGGCATCTCCAATTCGGTAGGCGACCGCAACAAGAGCCACTGGAAAATACAAGAAGCAATTCATTCCTCCACCAATGCAGTGATTACATTGATCAGCCAATCTATTCGATAACATGAAACTAACCATTGGCATATCTCCCTGCCCGAACGACACCTATATTTTCGATGCCATGCTCCATGGTAAGATCGATACTGAAGGACTTGCATTTGAATACCGACTGGAAGATGTTGAAACCCTTAACAGAATGGCACTGCGGGGAGATCTTGACATCAGCAAAGTGAGCTATGGTGGTGTTTCAAAAATGTTGCAGCACTACAAAATCCTGGATGCAGGCGGTGCTTTAGGAAATGGAGTGGGTCCGCTTTTTGTTTCCCATAAATACAGCACTTCAAACGAGCTTGATCCTGAAATATCTACAATAGTACTGCCAGGCAATTACACCACTGCACACCTTTTGTTTTCATTATCCTTTCCGGATCTCAAACAGAAATCATTCGTTCCATTTGATGAAATTGAAACCATGGTCCTCAACGCACAGGCAGATGCCGGTGTGATCATCCATGAGAACCGATTTACCTATCAAGAACGAGGACTCAATAAACTGGCTGATCTAGGAGAACTGTGGGAAGCCAAAACAGGATTACCCATTCCACTGGGCGGTATATTGGCAAGGCGAAAATTCTCTTCTCCCCTCCTGCAAAAAATCAACCGGGTCATCAAAAGAAGCCTGGAATATGCCATCAGCAACAAAGAAAATCTTGCTGATTTTGTCAAAGAAAATGCACAGGAAATGAGTGAGGAAGTGATGCGAAAACACATCGCACTTTATGTAAACAATCATTCTCTAGGCTTGGGACCTGAAGGCAGAGCGGCGATCTGGAAATTACTGGAAACATCTGTTGCCATTCATCCTGAACCTTTCGGATGGAACTTTGAGGTGTTCGCAGACTAAAGATTAAAAGAGCCCATATAGCTCTGCATCAATCTTGGCGATGATCTCACCCAAAGCTTCTTCACTTTCTGCGAACTTATTATTGTCTACATTGATCACCAGCAGCGGACCTTCCTTGTAACCGTCGATCCACTTGTTGTAATATTCATTGAGTCGCTTCAAGTAGTCGAGTCGGATGTTTTCTTCATACTCCCTTCCCCTCTTCTGGATCTGTCCAACCAATGTAGGCACAGATGCCTGAAGA
>Ga0315902_10012070_pt1 | contig 11291 bp, 8 predicted proteins | sample LakEriMetagenome_9_FD_203523 | JGI IMG/M metagenome (GOLD analysis project Ga0315902, IMG submission 203523) | Freshwater fungal communities from buoy surface, Lake Erie, Ohio, United States - Buoy 12 MA117 | ecosystem: Environmental > Aquatic > Freshwater > Lake > Lake biofilm | place: USA...
ACTTTCTGGCCGGCCGTTGCCGGCGCTGGATCAACGGGGGGAACTGACCGGCGCCGGGGGAAAAACCGCGGCGCGGACGGCCTCGGACAGCGCCTCGGGCACCGTCACCGTTTCCTCGCCCGCCGCAGAGCGGGCGTAGACGCCGCCATCGGGCGCGGCGTTGCCAAGTTCGGCACCGGCGATGACGTGAACTCCGGCCGCATCTTCCGCCGTGTTCTCCGAAAGCCATGCGTAGAAGGTGATTTTCTGCGCCGGCATGGAAAGACCGGTTCCCTCGGCCCCGGCGGCGGTGCGGAAACCGCCGATCTTCGCCTCGTTGAAGGAGGCCGCGAGTTTTTCCACCTCCGCGTTGCTGCGCTTTGTCCCGTCCGTGTCGCCGATCCACTCCGTGCCGTCGCGCTGCAATGTGACACTCTTGCCATCCGACTCGACGCGGATGCGATCGACGGTGTCGATATCGACGTAGCCGAGCGAACGGTCGCGCAGTTCTTCGGGCGAGACGGAAAGCAATCCCATGGCGGTCGCATCGACGACGACATCGCCGCCGCGCGGTTTGAAGAACGCATTCAACGTCTCGCCGTCGCCTCCTTCGATGCGCAACTCCAGGTCCTCCCCGCCGCCGCGCGGGGTCAGGCTGATCGACGCTTCCTGCGCGGGCAGGAGGGCGGTGGCCCCGGTCGCCCGCGTTCCGAAGGCGGTGACACGCAACCCGAGCAGCGGTTCGAGAAAGGCGCGCACGGCCTGGGGGTCGGCGGCCGCGCGCACGGGCTTGTCGATCATCCAGCGTCCGCGCTCGCGCCGCAGGGTCATCTCGCCGTCGGCGCGTCGCACGGTGAATTTGTCGATGTCATCGGCGACCAATTCGGTCAGCCGCGGATCGCGGAAAGAGGCGGCCGGCGCGGAGGCCAATTCAATCATGGTATCCGCCACGCGCAACACGGCCCGCTGTCCGTCGACACGGGCGAAAACTTCCTGCGGCAACGCCGTTCCCGCGCCGATGTCGAGACCGACATTTTCCGTCCCGCGCAATTCGATGCGCAGGCGCGGCGGGACAAGTCCGGCCTCGGGAAAATTCTCCGCCACGCGTCCCGTCTGCCGGTCGCGCACTTCCATGAAGCGCGCGGCCATGAGCAGGCGGTCGACCGCCTCGGGTGAGGCGCGGTCCTCGGCGGGCGCGACGATGCGCCAACCGGCCGACTCGCGGCGCAGGCTCACCGTTTCGTCGCCGCGCTTGATGTCGATTTCGCGAATCTCCTCGGGATCGAAGACCGCGGCGTAGCGAAGGTTTTCCCCGGCTTCGCGTGTCGGTTCGATGTTCTGCCGCAAAAAGTAGAGCGTTCCGACCGCCAGCAGCGTGAAGGCGAGCAGGACGATGGTGGCGCGCGGGTTCACGGATCAACGCCGGCGCCGCCACCAGACGACGAGTCCCGCGACCGCAGCCAGCGCGGGAATGGCCACGAGCGTGTACATCGCGATCTGTCCGGTTTCCGCATCGGTCAGGTTAAGATTGAAAGCCCGCACCGACTTCGGCGCGATGCGCGCGAGGTGGCCGCGGTCGATCATCCAGTTGAGCGAGCTGAGGAGGAAGTCGAGGTTCGGTTCGGTGATCGATCCGTCGGCCACGAATTCGCTGTTGCCGACCACGACGAGGCGTGCCGCGCTCAGGTCGAGTTTTTGGTCGGCCACGCCGCCGCGCTCCGCCATGGCGGCGAGTACGAGCGGGGCCGCGGTGTCTTTCTCCTCCTCGAAACGCACGCCCTTTTCCTCGTCGGTCACATATTCGGTCTCGCCCCAGAACGGACTCTCCGCGGTCATCATGGACTCGATCGAAACACCTTCTTTGCGTTCGTCCAGATCGAGCGAACACGTCGCCGCCGGCAGCATGGCCTCGGCGCCGTGCAGGCGGCGGGTGACGCGGTTGACCGGGGAAAACTTTCCTGCCACATCGCGCAGGATGCCCGTGGCGAAGCCGAGTTGCACGGTGCGCAGCACGCGGTCGTTGCGCGGCGTGATGCCCGCCGAGGCGAGGAGTCCGCGCAGCAGCGGCGTGTCGGCGTCCGGGTCGAGGAGCACGAGGATCCGCCCGTTGGTCTGCCAGTAGCGCCCGAGCGTTTCCGCCGCAGCGGCCGGCAGATCGTAACGTGCGCCCGCCACCACCACCGCGCCGGCGTCTTCCGGAATGGCGCCGTTGGCCGAGAGGCTGAGCGGCTTTGTTTTCACGCCCTGCTTCTCGATGTATTCGGTCAACAGCGAGATGGACGAACCTGCGCCGGGCGAGGCTTCGCCTTGGCCCTGGAGGAAATAGATCGTGCGTTGTTGCGGTTCCGACACCTCGATGACCGCGCTGGTCAGGGCCTGTTCGCCCTTGAAGGCGAGCAACCGCGGAGGATCGCCCGTCATCTGGGCGAGGAAGTCATAGTCGGCCATGTCGACCGCGCTGATTTGTTTGGAGCGTCCGTCCATTTCGACGATGACGAGATTTTCCTCGGGGCCGAACTGGAACTTGGCCTGAAGCTCGCGGGCGCGGCCCAGATTGCGCATCGGGTCGATGTATTCGATGGTCATCTTGTCGCCGCCGAGGAACTGGTATTCCTTGAGCAGGTTGACCACGTCGCCGTAGACCTCGTAGCCCGGCGCCGCCGTGGTGGCGGAGAAGAAAACGTAGATTTTCACGGGCGATGGCAGACGCTTGAGCGCGCTCTTGGTCAGTTCGCCGACTTTGTATTTTTGCGCGGGCGACCAGTCGCCTCTATAGTAGTAATGGTAACCCGCGTAGTTGACCGCCGCGAGCAGCACGCAGGCGAGCAACACCTGGACGGTCACTCCGAACCGGGCGCCGGCGCGGCGGCGCGATGAGTCCTGCATCTCCTTCATGTCAGCTTCTCCAGCGGCGCGATTGGAACACGTGGAAGGTGAGGAAAAGAACGAAGGCAGTGAGCGAGAGATAGAACACCACCGGCCGCGTGTCGAAAAACCCGCGCGACGCCTCGGCCATGTGTTCCAGCGCGGAGAAATATCCCGTCATCTCGCGCAAGCCCGGTGTGATGTTGAGGATGAAAAAGGTGAGCAGGCCCATGAAGAAGAGAAGTGTGATGGCGCTGAACGACATCACCGCGGCGACGATCTGGTTGCGGGTCAGCGCGGAGGCGAGGCAACCGACCGAGAGATAAAACATGCCGATGAGGAGGAGCATGGCGTAGGCGCCGATGAAAGGTCCCGCCGCGCCCGCCGCCTGCAGCCGCGTTACCCAGGTGAAAATGAGAAAATAAAGCAGACTCGGCAGCCAGAGAACGACGTAGAAGACGAGTGCGCCGCAATACTTGGCCAGCACCACTTGACTGTCGCGCACCGGCGCCGTCATGAGCGGCTCGATCGTCCCCATTTTGTATTCCTCGGAGAAAAGCCGCATGGTGATGAGCGGGAAGACGAGGACGAAACCGAACCAGAAGAAGATGGTGTTGAAAAACGCCTCGACCACCGTGACTTCGCTCGGTCCGCGGTTGAGTGCGGCGACGCCCGCGTAAAAGTTGAATCCGGTCAGCAGCAGGAAGAAAAACAGCACGATCCACGCCACGGGCGAAAGGAAGTAAGCGCGGATCTCGCGATTGAGGAGCGTGAGGAAGGTCATGTCAGCGTTCCCCCGACTGGGTGATTTCGGCGAAGACGCGCTCGAGGTTCACCTGCTCGCGTCCGAGTTCCCGCAGCGGCCATTTGCGATCCGCGGCAAGCCGCGCGACCGCTTCGCGCGGGTCGTGCTCGGCGTCGGTGCGCAAAGTGCAAGCGCACCAGCCGTCATCCAGCGTCTCGATCTCGGATTTGCGCACGCCGGCCAGCGAGGAGAGTTCCTTGTCGAGCGCGGACGAATCCGCGCGGATCTCGGCGCGCACCCCGCCCGCCGTGCGCACGCGCCCGGCCAGGGCCTCCGGCGTGTCGGAAGCGGCGATGCGCCCGCGGTCGATGATGAGCACGCGGCTGCAGGTCATTTCCACCTCGGGCAGGATGTGCGTGGAGAGAAGGATGGTGTGGCGTTTGCCCAGATCTTTGATCAGCTGGCGCACCTGCCGGATCTGGTTCGGGTCGAGTCCGATGGTCGGTTCGTCGAGGATGAGCAAGTCCGGATCGTGCAGCAAAGCGTCGGCCAGACCCACGCGCTGGCGGTAACCTTTGGACAACGCACCGATCAGTTTGCTTTCCACATCGCGCAGACTGCAGAGTTCCTTCACCGCGTTGACGCGCTGGCGGTTGGTGCGTCCGCGGATTCCTTTGAGTGCCGCGCGGTATTCGAGATATTCCTGCACGCGCATTTCGGGATAGAGCGCGACGTTTTCCGGCATGTAGCCGACGCGGGAGCGCACTTCGCGCGATTGGGTGGCCACGTCGAACCCGGCCACGCTGGCTTTGCCGCTCGTCGCCGGAAGGAAGCACGAGAGGATGCGCATGGTCGTGCTTTTGCCCGCACCGTTCGGGCCGAGGAAACCGACGATTTCACCCTTTTCGACGGAGAAACTGATCGCGTCGATCGCGGTGATGCCGGCGTATTTCTTGGTGAGTCCCTCGACCTTGATCATGACAAACCGCCCCGACCCATTCCCCGGGTCCGCGGGAACCGCAATTTATGCCGCGAACGCTTCCGGCTGGCAAGGCAAGCGGACGGCCGGCAACAGAAAAAACCGGCGTGTTTCTCCTCTCTTTGTTGCCAGAAGGGCCTCTTCGGTGGATTGTAGGCCCACGCAAATTCAATGAGTCAATCGGTGTCGGGAAACTGGAACTCGGAGCTGCTCGAGCAAAACTACGCGCGCTGGAAAGAGGACACGGAGTCCGTCGCTCCGGAGTGGAACGCTTTCTTCGAGGGCTTCGAGCTTGGTCTGACGCAGTCCGAAGAGTTGGCCGAGGGAGCGCGCGCCGCGGTTCCCGAGGATGCCGCGCTCGAACGCCGTGCGGATTCGCTCGCCTATTCTTATCGCACGCTCGGGCATACCATCGCGCGGCTTGATCCGCTCAGCCCCGAGCCGCCGGACAATCCGCTCCTTTCGCTCAAGTCGATCGGGTTCACCGACAGTGACCTCGAGCGCACGGTCAGTTCGAAATATTTCCGCGACGGGAAAGCGATGCTCCTGCGCGAGATGCTGGCCGAGCTGCGTTCGATCTACAGCGACACGATCGGCGCCGAGTTCATGCACATCCAGGATCCGCGCGTGCGCAACTGGATCCGCGAGCGCGTGGAGAACCGCGGCAACGGCAACCGCAAGGATGGCGCGCTGCACCGCGCGGTGCTGCGCCAACTTTACGAGGCGGAGACTTTCGAGCACTTCCTGCACACGCGCTACGTCGGGCAGAAACGGTTTTCGCTCGAAGGCGCCGAGTCGCTGCTCGTCATTCTCGACACCGTCCTGCAGCGCTGCGAGCCGTGCGGGGTGAAGGAAATTGTCATGGGCATGGCCCACCGCGGCCGTCTCAACGTGCTGGCCAATTTCCTCAACAAGCCGCTCACGCTCATCTTCAACGAATTCTCCGAGAACTACATTCCGGATATCGTCGGCGGCAACGGCGACGTCAAATACCACCTTGGCTATCTCTCCGAACGCGCGACGGCCACCGGGTACAAGGTCGGCGTGCGCCTCGCCCCCAACCCGAGCCATCTCGAGGCGGTCGACCCCGTGGTCGAAGGCATGGCGCGTGCGCGTCAGCGCATCCTCGGCGACATGGACAAGCGCGGAGCGGTGTTGCCGCTGCTTATCCACGGCGACGCGGCTTTCGCGGGGCAGGGGATCGTGGCCGAAGTTTTCCAGATGTCGCAACTGCCCGGCTACAAAACCGGAGGAACGTTGCACATCGTGGTCAACAACCAGATCGGTTTCACCACCTTGCCGGCCGACGCGCGTTCCTCGCTGTATTCGACGGACGTGGCCAAGACGATCGAGGCGCCTGTTTTCCACGTGAACGGCGAAGACCCGCTCGCCGTGGTCACCGTCGCCCAGATGGCGCTCGATTTCCGCCAGGAATTCGGCCGCGACGTGGTCATCGATCTTTATTGCTACCGCCGCCACGGGCACAACGAGGGCGACGAACCGACCTTCACCCAGCCGCATCTTTACAGCGCGATCCAGAAGCATCCGCTGGCCAGCGAGACCTTCGTCCGGGAACTCGTCGCGCTCGGCACGCTGACCCAAGCGGAAGCCGCGCAGATCAAGGCCGAAGCGGCCCGCGATCTCGAGGAGGCGTTCGACATCGTGAAGAAAAGCGAAAGCGAGCGGCAGGAGGGCGGCCGCTTCGCCGGTTCCACCGCCGTTTTCCAGCCTCCGTATTCCTACGAGCCGGTGCGCACCGAGATTTCGCCGGCGATGCTCGAGGAAATCGTCGAGGGGCTCTGCCGCGTGCCGTCCGATTTCAATCTGCTGCCCAAAGTCCGGCGCATGCTCATCGACCGGCGTCTGGAAATTCTCCGCGACGGCGGGCCCTACGACTGGGCGTTTTCCGAGGCGCTGGCCTTCGGTTCGCTTCTGGTCGAAGGCACGCCGGTGCGTTTGTCGGGACAGGATTGCCGCCGCGGCACGTTCAGCCAGCGGCATGCCGTGTTCTATGATGCGGAGGAGAAGGAAGATTTCATCCCGCTGAACCATCTCAGAGAAGGACAAGCCAGACTTTGTGTCTACAACAGTCTGCTCAGCGAGGTGGCCGTGCTCGGTTTCGACTACGGTTACTCGCTCGATTACCCCTCGATGCTTTGCCTTTGGGAGGCGCAGTTCGGCGATTTCGCCAATGGCGCGCAAGTCATCATCGACCAGTTCATCGCCTCGGCCGAATCGAAATGGCAGCGTCCCAGTTCGCTCGTCATGCTGCTGCCGCACGGATACGAGGGCCAAGGGCCCGAGCACTCGAGCGCGCGCCTCGAGCGTTTCCTGCAGTTGTGCGCGGACAACAACATGCAGATCTGCAACCTGACCACGCCCGCGCAGTATTTCCACGCGCTGCGGCGCCAGATCCACCGCGATTACCGCAAACCTCTCGTCATCATGACACCGAAGAGTCTGCTGCGGTATCCGCTTGCCGTCTCAAAGGCGACCGATTTCACCGACGGACGTTTCTACGCCATCATGGCCGACCCTCTGCCTGCCGATCCCACATTGGTCGCGCGCATGATCCTCTGTTCGGGCAAAGTTTACTACGACCTCAAGGCCGAGCAGGAGAAACGCGGGGCGACCGACGCGACCATCCTACGCGTCGAGCAGCTCTATCCCCTGCACGTCGAGAAAATCAAACGCATCGCCAGCGCCTGTCCGAACCTCAAGCGAGTCGTTTGGTGCCAGGAGGAGCCGCAAAACATGGGCGCCTGGTTTTTCATGCAACCGCGGCTACGCGATCTGCTCGGACGCAATATCTCCTATGCCGGCCGGCCGGAGAGCCCGAGCCCGGCCGTCGGATCGCTGGCCATCCACCGTCTGCAACAAGCAGAACTCGTCAGCCGCGCTTTCGAAGTGTAGATACGGCGCGCACATGGGCAGCACTGACATCAAAATTCCCGCCGTCGGGGAATCCATCTCGTCGGGGATCATCTCCCTCTGGCACCGGCAGGAGGGCGAATACGTGCGCGCGGGCGACGCGCTCTTCACGCTCGATACGGACAAAGTGTCCACCGAGGTGGCCGCGCCGGCAGCCGGATTGGTCCGCATCAAAGCCCCGGCTGACACCGAGGTGAAAATCGGCGAAGTGGTCGGCACGATCGAAGACGCGCCCGCGCCTGCCACGCCGTCCCCTGCAGCCGAACCGCCTGCCACGCCGTCAGGCGCGGCTCCGGCGCCGGTCGTTTCCCCCGCTGTCCCCGCACCAACTCCGGCCCCGGCCCCGTCCGCCCCCGTCCAGCTCGAGCCGCAGGACCGCCGTGTGACCCGGAAAAAACTTTCGCCGCTGCGCAAAAAAATCTCCACGCAGCTGGTTGCGGCGCAGCGCAATGCGGCCATCCTCACCACCTTCAACGAGTGCGACATGTCGGCCGTCATGCGCCTGCGCTCGGAAGTCCAGGAAGCCTTCCAGGCGAAGTTCGGCGTGAAGCTTGGATTCATGTCGTTCTTCATCAAAGCCGTTGTCGACGCGCTGAAGAGCGAGCCGCAGCTCAACTCGCGGCTCGATGGCGAAGAATTGGTGCAGAACCACTTTTATGACATCGGTGTGGCCGTCGGCACCGAGCGCGGACTTATTGTTCCGGTTATCCGCGACGCCGACCGCAAAACCTTCTCCGAACTGGAAAAGGATCTTCTTTACTACTCGAATCGCGCGCGCGAGGGCGCCATCACCATCGAGGATCTGCAGGGCGGCGTTTTCACCATATCGAACGGCGGCGTCTACGGATCGCTCATGAGCACGCCGATCCTCAATCCGCCGCAAAGCGGCATCCTCGGCATGCACAAAATTCAGGAGCGTCCCGTGGCCGTCGAGGGAAAGGTGGTCATCCGCCCGATGATGTATCTCGCGCTGAGCTACGACCACCGCGTGGTCGACGGCAAGGAAGCGGTCACTTTCCTTGTGCGCGTTAAAGACGCGATCGAAAATCCTCTCCGCCTCTTCGTCGAGTCGCAGCCATGAGGCTTCTGTCTGTCCTACTGCTCCTGACGTCTTTGTCGTTGCGGGCGCAGGACGCGGTTTCATCCGATCCTCTCGTCGCGCAGCATCGTCTTGCCGCCGTGCTCCGGCAGGCCACGGAGACCTACGATCGCGGCGACTACAAGGGCGCGGTGGCGATGCTCGATGCCCTGCAGGGCGCGGCGGCGGGCGATCTCAGTGTGCTCAATCTTCGTGCCGCAGCCCTGACCAAAGCGGGCGACTACGGGCAGGCCGCGCGAATCTTCTCCGGAATTCTCGAGGCCAACCCGGATTACTTCCCCGCCGCGTACAATCTGGCCGAGGTGCTCTTTCTCAGCGGCGACCGCGAGGGGGCGCTCGAGGCGTTCCGCACATTGCGTCAGCGCGATCCGCGCAACGAGCTGCTGCGCTTCAAAGTTTTCCTTTGCCAATACGCGCTCGGTCGCGACGAAGAGGCGGCCAAGACGGTGCGCGCCATGCAGTCCGCGGGGAGCACGCCAGCCTGGTATTACGCGCAGGCTCTTCTGGCGCGGCGCGGAGGCGACGAGGCCGGTGCCCGCAAAAATCTCCGCGCGGCCCGCTCGCTTTATGGCGAGGATAACTGCCGGCTTTTCGACGAGTCCATTGCCGTGTCAGGACTCTGAGTCGGAATAATGCAGCTGGGCAAGCGAGCAGCGTTCAACGCATGCGATATCTGGAGGGCGAGCGTCCTCGCGAGCCGCAGACGTTAAGGTGGATCGCGATGTCCCCATCGCGATTTGCCGATTGAAATATCGCGCCGGGACGGCGCGATCCGCGGCAAGGTGTGCCGCGAACCCATGGATTCGTCGGCGGGGACGCCGACGCTACAGCTAACTGTAGCGGCGCCGTCCCCGGCGCCGAAACGACTCTAGTCGAAGGAACATCTCGTGATCGGCTGAATACCGGGCGATCCGCCCTATCGTTCAAGTTGCGGAATTCAGGGCAAGGACAACGTGTCGCCGCGCTCTCTGTAGTATTCGTAGCGATCGCGCACCGCCGCCACATAGGCGCGCGTGCTGGCGATGTCCATGGCCTTCGACAATTCCTCGGCGCTCATGCTGGCACCGCCCGACCATCTCTTCACGCGGCTGCGTCCCGCATTGTATTCGCCGAGGGCGAAGGGCAGGGGATCCTCCTGCCCGGACCAATGCTTCAGCGCCTGCGCGAGATACCATGTTCCGACTTCAATGTTTGTTTTCGGGTCGAGCAGATCCTCCGGAACAAAAGTTTCCACCCCCAGCGCCTGCACCCAATCCTGCGCCGCGGGTTCGGTCACTTGCATGAGGCCGCGTTCGCCATGGGCTCCGAGTTTCTCCGGTTGGAAACGGCTTTCCTGCCAGATGACCGCTTTGACCAGCAGCGGATCGACGCCGTGGCGCGCGGCGGCGGTGGCAATGAGCACGTCCTGCGAACCGTGGCTTCCGAGGCCCGCAATTTCGGACAAGCGGTAGACCGGATCCTTGTCCGTCAACACCAGGGCTCCTGCCGCCAGCGCAAGGGCGATGGCGGCAAATCCCAGGACGTAGACCCAGCGCGCGGACATCATCGAACGATAACGGCGCGTGCCTGCCGAGTCATCGCCAAAGCGCGGCGTAGCTCGCGGCGAAGCGCGCGCTGGCCGCCGCATCCGGAATAATCTCCACCATGCGCGGCGTGGCCGCCGGCCAGGAATCCGCCGCGGAATGCATTTGCCCGTAATGCCAGCCGAACATCTCCGCCCATCCGCGCAAATGCAGCGCATGGGTGTTGAGGAATGACGCATTTTTGAACATGCGATCGAAAATCTTTCCGCCGCCATTGTTCACCACCGCGAGCGTGATGTCCGCGCCGTCCAATTGCGCGGCGGGCCACAATCCGGCGAGATCATAGAGCGCGGACAAGTCGCCGATCAGCGCGGCGGTCGGGCGGTCGTTGTCCGCCAATCCAAGTGCGGAGGAGACAAGTCCGTCGATGCCGTTGACCCCGCGGTTGGCGTAAAAGTTTTGTTCCGACGGCGTGCGCGGTGCGACCAAATCCCATTCGCGGATGGACAGACTGTTGCCCAGAAAGACGCGGGCATTGCGGGCGAACTTATCCGCGGCAGCGCGCACCAGCGCGGCCTCGCTCCGGGGTTCCTGTGCCAGCAATTCTTCCGTGGCCGCAGCAATGGACCGATCCCGGGCCAAAAGCGCCGAGTTGTTTCCCCCGGATGGTTTGACATCGGTCATCGTCCGGAAGAGGTCCAGCGGAAGGACCGGTGCTTCGCGCGCGAGTCCGGGAAAAGGTGTGCGGGAAATGTGCAGCACGGGTCGCGGGTCATCATCCAGTTCCCTCCAAAGCCGCGGAGTGGGCACGCCGCCGATACGGAGGATTCCGTCGCAGGCCGCGCGGCATTCGGGTGAGGAAAGGATCTGCTCGCCGGCGTGCAGGGAAAATTCCTGCAGGTTGCGGTGACCGCGCAGCTGCGAGACGGCCTCGAGATAGAGCGGACTAGAGAGTGAGGCCAGCCACGGAGCCGCACGGTGCGCCTCGTCGCCGGTGAGCGACGAAACGAGCACGAGCGGATTGCGCACGCGGGCGAAAAAATCTTCCCAGTTTTCCCGCGCGGACTTTTCCGTCATCCAGGGAGCGAAGTTCTCCGGCGTTCCCGCCCCGGCGGGCGCAAGGGCGACCGGTTCGCCGGTGAGCGGTTCGTCGAAGCAGACATTGAGGTG
>Ga0315902_10012071_pt1 | contig 11290 bp, 10 predicted proteins | sample LakEriMetagenome_9_FD_203523 | JGI IMG/M metagenome (GOLD analysis project Ga0315902, IMG submission 203523) | Freshwater fungal communities from buoy surface, Lake Erie, Ohio, United States - Buoy 12 MA117 | ecosystem: Environmental > Aquatic > Freshwater > Lake > Lake biofilm | place: USA...
TTCTGAATTCCGCATTCCTACTGCGGGGCTTCGATCTTGGGATTGATCTTCTTGAGTGCGGTCCAGAGGGCGGGGTCTTCGGGGTGGCCGTTGAAGAGGACTTTGCCGCTGGGGTCGATGAGGATCATGCGCGGGATGCTGTCGATCTCGAAAAGCTTCGTGAAGGGACGCTCGGCGGGCTCCACCAGCCAGGGGAGCTTCATGTCCTGCTCTTTGCGGATGCGCTCGGCGATGCCTTCGGCGTTTTCGTCATCTTTGTTCATGGCGATGACGGCGATGCCGTGCGGCTCCAGCAGTTTGCCCTTCTTTTTCAGCGATGGCATGAGTTGCATGCACGGTCCGCACCACGAGGCCCAGAAGTCGATGAGGATGGCTTTTTTGCCAGCGACCTGGTCGCCGAGCGTGGTGGTCTCTCCCATCGAGGTGGTCACGGGCAGGGCGAGATCCACCTTCAGCATGCTCATTTTATCCTCGCGCCGCATCGTTTCGATGGCCTGGGCAAAGACCTGCGATTGCGAGGGATTCAGCCACACGGCCTCGAGGATGTGTTTCTTGAATTCCTCCGCCTTGCCTTCATCACGGGCTTTCATCGCGCGGATGTAGGAGGCAAAGGACTTCACGGCCTCGGCGCTGCCCATCGCGGCGCTGAGGCTGCTGTCAAAGCTGGCGGCGAGCGCCTCCACCTCCGGCAGCAGTTTGACGAGGTAGGCGGTGTTTTGGTTGCGCAGGCCCCAGACGAGGCGCGCCTCGATGATCTGCTGCTGCGGCACGCCGATCTGCCGTGCCTGTTTCGACAGCGCATCGAGCTCCTCCTCGGTGGTGTCGTTGCCAAAGAGGCGCTGCAGCATTTCCTTGGAGCTGGCCGCGGCGGTGGCGCGGATTTCATCGGCGGAGGGTTGCTGCTGCGCGTGCAGGGCAGGGCACAGCGGCAGCGTGGCGGCGAGGAGCAGGCGGAGGGCGGTTTTCATGCGCGCGGAAAGTCCACGCGCGTCCCCGAGGTGTCGAGGGGAAAACTCCCGCGCTCTTCTTTGCGCCGCGCCTGAAAGATGCGTGCGATTGGCACCGACTCATCGACCGCTTCGCGAACCATCCCATGAAAACACTGCCAACCCTGCTCCTCGCCCTCGCCGCGACCTCGCTGACCGCTTTTGCGGAACACAATGCTCCGCCGTCCGGCTTCACCGCTCTCTTTAATGGCAAGGATCTCTCCGGCTGGTATGGCTGGGGCACGCAGGATCCCGTGGACCTCTGGAAGATGACGCCCGAGCAGCTCGCCACCTACAAAAAGCAGTCCGTCGAAGGCGGCCTGAAGGATGCAAAGGGCAACGACAAGGGCGACCACATCCACGCGCACTGGAAAGTCGAGAACGGCGAGCTCGTGAACGACGGCAAAGGCCTCTACCTCACCACCGACAAGGACTACGGCGACTTTGAGCTCATGGTGGATTACAAAATGCTGCCGCTGGGCGATAGCGGCATCTATCTGCGCGGCATCCCGCAGGTGCAGATCTGGGACTTCACCGAAAAAGACGAGAAAGCGCTCTCGCTCGGCAAGCAATACGGCTCCGGCGGCCTCTGGAACAACAAAGGCATCGAAGGTAAGAATCCGCTCAAGCTCATGGATAAGCCCATCGGTGAGTGGAACACCTTCCACATCAAAATGATCGGCGAACGCGCCACGATCACCTTCAATGGCGAAGTCGTCGTGAAGAATGCCGTGCTGGAGAACTTCTTCGCGAACCGCAAGGCCGGCTACCTCGCCTACGGCAAGAAGGACGACAAAAAAGCCGCTCCCGCCGCGCCTCCGGCGAACTGGATCGCTGATCCTGCCTACGCCAAAGGCCCCATCCAGCTCCAGACCCACGGCAGCGAGATCCGCTGGCGCAATGTCTTCATCCGCGAAATCCCGGCCGACGAGGCAAACGCCACGCTCGGCGGCAACTGGGCCGAAGAAGGCTTCACCCGCCTCGACAACGGTGTCGATCTCAGCAACTGGCAGGGCGCGGTGGCCAACTACGAAGTCATCGACGGCGCCATCGTCTGCAAAAAGGGCAAAGGCGGCGATCTGCTCTCCAAGGAAGAATACACCGACTGCATCATCCGCTTTGAAGTGAAGATCCCGGAGAACTGCAACAACGGCATCGCTCTGCGCACACCGCTCGGTGGTCACAGCGCCTCCGACGGCCTCGAAATCCAGGTCATCGACAACGACGGCTACAACAAGGCCCATCCCGGCAAGGAGCTGAAAGACTACCAATACCACGGCAGCGTCTATCACCTCGTCGGCGCGAAGCCCGGCTTCCTCCGCACCCCAGGCGAGTGGAACTACGAAGAGATCGAAATCCGCGGCAATAAGATCAAGGTCACGCTCAACGGCACGCGCATCCTCGAAGCCGATCTCGACAAGGTCGATCTCACTGGCCACAAGGTCATCCCGAAAGGCATCGCGAACAAAACCGGCCACATCGGCTTCGCCGGTCACAACGACCCCGTCGCCTTCCGCAATTTCCGCGTGAAGCGCCTCTGATCCACCTGACAGACAGCGAATTTTCGAGGGGAGGCCGTGTGCCTCCCCTTTTTTGTGCCTCATCCGGGAAGTGAGAGCGGAAGCATGGAGACTCTTTTTCAAGCCGGAGGCTTGAGGGAAAATAGCCGGTGGTAGAACCACCGGAAACCGAGGTTCTCCAAGCCTGCGCCCCGACAGGGGTGCGAGAAGCCAGCGCCTATCGCGGGTATACTTCTCGCGCCCTTTCAGGGCGCAGCGCTGTTGTCAGCGATGGATCCGGTGGTTAGGACCACCGGCTACTCTCTTTCGTGCCTTCGGCACGCTTCGCATCTCGGGCATGAGCCAATTTGGACACCCATCAGCCACAGCTCCCCTTTTTTGTGCCTGCGTGGCGATTGCCACCACGGAAAAGCAGGCCTACGCTTCCGCATGAAGTTTGAAAGCACATCGAGAGCGGCAAAACAGGAGGTGACGGCGTGAGCGCGCGCATCCTGCAGGTCTTCAATCGCTACCTCTTTCCCGGTGGCGAGGAAAAGAGCGTGGACCGCATTTTCAACCACCTCTCCGAGCGCCACGAGATGTCGCGCTGCTTTTATGAAAGCGCGGAATGGAAGGCTCCCGGTGCTCCAGGACCGCTCGGGCAGGTGCGCAGGCTCTTCAGCAATCCGGAAGGCCGCGCGCGATTCGAAAAAGCACTCGCGGAGAGCCACGCGGACGTCGCGATGTTTCACAACATCTACCCCGTGGGCTCGCCCGCGCTCTACCACGCCGCGCGCGACCGCCACGTGCCGGTGATTCAGTATTTGCACAACTTCCGTCCGTTCTCCGTCGGCGGTGCGCTCTTCGTGAACGGCCGCGTGAACAAGGACAGCCTGCACGGCAGTTTCACCGCGGAGATCCTCGCCGGTGTGTGGCAGGGCTCCGTGCTCAAAACCGCGCTCTTCGCCCTCATGCTGAAGCTGCTGCATCGCAGCGGTGCTTTGAGCAGCGTGAAAGCGTGGGTCGCCATCTCCGAATTCATGCGCCAGCGCATTCTCGAAGGCGGATGGATGCCGCCGGAGCGCATCCACACGCTGCGGCACTCGTGGGACGCGATGCGCACACCACCGCCCGTCGAGGACGCGGGCTTCTATTTGTTCCTCGGCCGACTCGTGCCCGAAAAAGGCCTCAAAACGCTCCTAGAGGCCTGGGATCGGCTACGAGCTGTTTTAGGCCCGAAAACGCCGCCACTGCACATCGCGGGCGAAGGCCCCGAAGAGGCGCTGGTGCGCGAAAAAGCCCGCCAGAACCCCTACATCGTCTTTCTCGGTCAAATCGGCGGCAGCGTGAAAAACGACGAGTTGCGCCAATGCCGCGCGCTCATCGCTCCATCGGTTTGGTGGGAGCCACTCGGCCTCGTCACGTATGAAGCCTACGATTTCAGCAAGCCCGTGCTCGCCGCAAGCAGCGGCGGCTTCACCGAGACCGTCATCCCCGGCCAAACCGGCCTCCTCCACACTCCTGGCGATGCCGAATCGCTCACACAGGATGTTTTGACGCTCGAAAACCTCATTCCCACCGAGCGCGCCGTCTGGGGCCTCAACGGCCGCCGCTGGCTCCTGCAAAACGCCAGCGTCGAAGCCTGGAAAGACCGCTTTGAAGGGGTTTTGGAGAGCGTGCGTTCGTAAAAACAGCGCTCGCCGCTCACACGTCCGGCAGGCGCAGCAGCTCGATCGTTTCGAGCGCGCGATTGGCGGATTCGAAATCCGCATCTTCCGCCGTGTCGGCAAAGATGGTGATCGAACCCAGCGCATCCTGCTGGGGCGCGATGAACGCGGTGGAGATCACCTTGGCATTGCCGATCTGCACCGGTTTCCCGACGAGCGACGCGTCCGTGAAAGTGCAGCGGAAGCCCACCCCTCGGGTAAGTTTGATCTCCTGCATGTCTGCCTTGCCCTCGACCGACGCCGCCACATTCGATTGAAGGGCACGGTTCGTGATCTCCTTCAGTTGCTCCAACGTGGAGATCTTTTTGCCGATCAGGAAGAAAGTCAGCTTCCAGTGCTTGTTGGGGTGGGCTGGTGAGAACAAGGCGATCGTGTGCTGATCCGGCATGCCTTCCGTGAGGACCTGTGTGGAATTCCCCGCCAGCCATCCCGCCGGGATTTTCATCTTCACCGCGCCGAGGCCCGGCAGTTTAAACTGCTGGTCACGTGCCTGCGCAGCATCGGGAAACGCTTTGCAAACCAGAGAGCGGGCCAGCTTCCGCAGCCTCTCCACCTCTCCCGGCTTGGGTGCGATGACCGAGGCGTGAACGTCGATCCATTTGCCTTGGTAGGACACGAAACAGTTGATGTTGGACATCATCACGTGCGCGCCGGATGCATCCGGCCCGGTATCCATTTCATACTCCACGCACTCGGCCTGAGGCGCGCTCCAGAGTTTCACGGTTGGCTTCTGGATCATCGGGTTCCGTTGGCCTTGAGCCCAGTAAAACTTCCGGCAGGCCTCGTTGTCGCCTCCGCCGTCCGGTGGCTGCTCCACAAAGATCGAGAGATTGAACCGCCCGGCGTTCGCCTTGTATCGGAGGCCCTCTTCGGTGGGATCGGTCTTCTCCATGAAGAGCCGGGGGCCTTCAAACTCGATCTGCCAGCCCTTTCCGGCCACGGGCACCACGAGCGTTTCAGCGTTCAGGCCAGTGCAGAAGGCGGCTGCGAAAAAACAGCCGAGAATTTTCGAGTTCATGCCCGCAGGCTGACATGAAGCCATCTTTAAGGCAAGCATGATGGACGGCGCGGCCGGTCTCCGGTGAACTTTCACCCGGCTGGCATTCATTTCACCGCTCCGCGTCTTGAAATGCGGCGCGGCCTTTCCACTGTCGCGCAGCTTTCCTCCGCCCGCATGCTCTCCGTCCTCAAAATCCGCAACCTCGCCCTCGTGGAAGATGTGACGTGGGAACTCGCGCCGGGCCTCGTCGGTGTGACCGGGGAGACGGGCGCGGGCAAGTCGATCATCGTCGGTGCGCTGAAGCTGATCCTTGGCGAGCGCGCAGACCGCTCGCTCATCCGCACCGGGCAGGACGCGTGCACGGTGGAGGCCGGTTTTCATCTGAAGGACACCAAGGCCATCGACGCCGTGCTCGAAGAGGCAGGGCTGGAACCCTGCGCGGAGGGCGAACTCCTCATCAAACGCACCATCAGCGCGAGCGGCGCGAACAAGCAGTTCGTGAACTGCTCTCCGGTGACGATTCAGGTGCTCAAAAACCTCGGCGAGCATCTCGTCGATCTCCATGGGCCGCACGATCATCAGTCGCTCAACTCACGCGAGCGCCAGCTCGACATGCTGGACAAATTCGCCGGACTTGAGGAGGCGCGGTCGAAATACGAGGCCGTATGGCGTGAATGGCGTGCTGCGGTGACGGAACTCGATGAACTCGAGAACTCCGAGCGCGCCAGCAGCCAGCAGATCGACATGCTGAAGTTTCAGGCGAACGAAATCGCCTCCGCGAACCTCAAGGATGGCGAAGAAGAGGAGATCGAGGCACGCCACCGCATCGCCGCGAACGGTGCACGGCTCGCGGAGCTGTGCGGTGCCATCACCAGCCGCCTCAGCGAAGGGGAAGGCAGCATCCTCGACGGCCTGCGCGATCTCTCACGCAGCATTCACGAGCTGGAGAAGATTGATCCGGCCTCCGTGAAGTTGTTTGAAGGCTTCAAGTCCGCGCAGATCGAACTCACCGACCTAGAGAGCAGCGTGCAGGATTACGCCGACGATCTCGAAACGGACGAAGAGGAGCTTTCGAAGCTGGAGGGCCGCATTCACGTCATCCAGACGCTGAAGCGCAAATACGGCCGCACGATTGGCGAGATTTTGGAGTTCCTGGCCGAAACGGAGCGCAAACTGGCCAAAATCGAGAATCGCGGCGAAGAGATCGAAAAGCTGCAAAAGCTTGTCAAAGAGCGCGAAGCCGAGGTTTTGAAGCTTGGCCGCCAAATCTCGAAAAAACGGGCCGATTCGGCACCAAAGCTCGCCAAAGAGGTCGCGGCTCATCTGGCCGATTTGGGCTTCAAACAGAGCGTTTTCGCCGCGCAGCTCACGAACCTGCCGGAAGCGGCCAAAGGCGGCCTCGAAGAGGTCGATTTCCACTTCGCACCGAATCCGGGAGAGCCCTCCAAGCCGCTGCGCCTCACGGCGAGCAGTGGTGAGATGAGCCGCGTGCTGCTCGCGGTGAAAAGCGCGCTCGCCAAGCAGGATGCGGTGCCGCTGCTCGTGTTTGATGAGATCGACGCGAATGTCGGCGGCAACATCGCCGAGGCCGTGGGCCGCAAAATGGCCGGACTCGGCACCACGCATCAAGTCATTGCCATCACGCACTTTCCGCAGGTGGCCTCACTGGCTGGAAGCCAGTTTGTCGTCACCAAGGAGATCAAAGGCGGCCACACGAAATCGCAGATCCACGCGGTGGAAGGCGAGGAGCGCATCGAAGAGCTCGCCCGCATGCTCGGTGGCAGCGCCGCGAGCGCGCGCGAGCACGCGAAGAGCCTCCTCAAAGGCGCCAAGAGCGCGAAGTGACCGTGCCCGGAACAGGACTCGAACCTGCACTGATTTCTCAACCAGATCCTAAGTCTGGCGCGTCTACCAATTCCGCCATCCGGGCGTGGATCACGGGGCGCGGAGATTCCGCCAGTGTTCGGTTTTAGCAACGCGCTTTTCACGGATGCCGCAGGAACCACTCCGCGCAGGCGGCCATGAGCGGGAAGGACGTGCTCATGACGTTCGCGTGATCGGCGCCGGGCACGTCCACCCAGCGTTTCGGCAGGGCAGGGGGCAGCGCGGCGTGAAGGGCGCGTCCACTTTCCCATGGGATGAGGCTGTCCGCCGTGCCGTGCGCGATGAGCACCGGGCAGTGCACACGCGTGGCATTCGCGAGCGAGTCCACCTCCGCCAACGCATGCCCCGCGCGCCCGCGAAACGCGATTGACACGCCTTTCATCCACACCGGTGCGAGGAGTGCTCCCGCGCGCCGATACGCCTGCGTTTCGATGACTTCCTCCAGTCGCGTGAAAGTGGAAACGAGCACGATCGAGCTCCAAGGCGCATCCTCGCGTGCTGCGGAGGCCAGACTGACCGCGCCGCCCATCGATACGCCCCACAGGCAGGCCTTTTCCGTCGAGAATCCAAATTGCCGCGATGCCTCGCGAAGCACGCGTGCGGGCAGATCAGCCTCCGCGACGCCGTAGGTGCAAATCGCGCCCGGATGTCCGCCATGCGCGGGCAGATCCGGGATGAGGCAGCGCAGCCCAGCCGCGCAAAACCGCTCCGCGATGGGCAGCATGTCCTCCTTTCGACAGCGCCGACCATGCACCAGCACCACCGTGCCGGAGATGTGGCCAAAACGCGGAAGACGAATGCCGCGCGTGGCGAGTTGCTGTCGCAAAAGCCTCCCGCGCTCGCCGGGATTGCCGTAGGGCTCGCACAAGAGACCAGGTGTGCCGTCGCTGAGGCTGAACGCGCGCACGCGCAGGCCGTGCATCACGGCGTTCTCCAGATAATCGCGATGCCAGGGCGCGAGTGGACGGCGTGAGGGAGTCAGGATTTCACCCGCCGCCCACCAGCTGGTCCAGACGAGCAACACGGCGAGAATGAGGGCGATGAGATAGAGCAGTCGTTTGATCCAGCGCATGCAACGGAGGCTGCGACTAGTGGTGGGGAGCGACAAATGAACTCGCGGTGAAGTGCGTATGGAGCCGGGTGGGCGGCAACAGTCCATCGAGGCTGGTGGTTGTCAGGTCCACGAAAGCCCCGTATGGTTTTCGCCAACAGCCATGAATCACCTTTTTCTCCGATATCTCGCGATCCCGGGCCTCGCGCTGGCCGTTGTGAGTTGCGCGCCCCCCGCCTATAAGGAACGCGGCTGGGCCTCCTACGTGGCGGATCAGTATTCCGGCCGGCCCACCAGTTCGGGAGAGACTTACAATCCCTACGCGTGGACCGCCGCGCATCACTCGCTGCCCTTTGGCACTCAGGTGAAGGTGGCGAACAACACCAATGGCCGCTCGGTGAACGTCACCGTCAATGATCGCTTCCCCAGCTATCCCGGGCGCATCATCAATGTCTCGCGCGCCGCCGCGGAGTATCTGCAAATCGCGCCATACCAGCTCGCGGATGTCACCGTGACGGCCAAAACGATCCCCGGTGGTGCCCAGCGCCCGCCGACTTACTCAGCTGCTCCTCCGGCGAACTACGGCGCGCCTCCACCTGCCAGCTATGGCGCTCCGCCACCAGCGAATTACGGCGCACCGCCACCCGCGAACTACGGAGCGCCGCCTGCGCTGACACCGCCTCCGCCGCTCACGCCGCCCCCCCCGCTTTCACCGCCACCACCGGGTTTTGGCACGCGGTGATGCCGTGGCTCACTTCCGTTTGAACTTCACGAAGTAGTTTTCCTTCAGCACGTCCTTCACCTCACTGACCTTTTCAAAGCCTGCGGCGGTTACTTCAGCTTCGAAGACCTCTTGGCCCGCGCGGACGTGGCCCATGATGAAGTCGCTGGTCTGACCGGAGATGCGTTTGAAGTCGATGAGGACGAGTTCACCGCCGGGCTTGAGCGCTTTGTGCAGCGTGGCGAGCGTCGCCTGGGGATACTCGAAGTGGTGATACACATCACAGATGAAGGCGAGGTCGATGCTCGCCTCCGGCAACTCGACGCTCTTTTCGGTGCAGAGGATGGTTTGCACGTTCGAGGCGCTTGCTTTGCCGGCGCGGGCTTTGATGTGTTCGAGGAAGTTTTTGGCGATTTCGACGGCGAAGACCTTTCCATCTGCCCCGACAGCTTGTGAGAAGTGCAGGGTGAAAAGCCCCGTGCCCGCGCCGATGTCCGCCATGGCCATTCCAGGCTTCAATCCGGCTGCGGCGACGATTTTTTCACGCTGAAGGAAAATCTCGCGGCTCTCGGTTTCGAACTTCTTCGTCCATTCCTCGACATTGAGCTTCGGATCGAGGAATTTGTCGTTGATGCCCGGTTTGACGCTGGCGTCTTGAGCGAGGGCAAAGGCAGCAAGCGTGAGGAAAAGGGCGGAAAGGCGTGTTTTCATGGCTGGGAGTCCGGTTTCCACGACATGTAGCCTCGGTGGATGTGCTGGATGTTCTTGAAGCCGAGCTCCTTGAGCTTCGCGACCGCTTTGCGGCTACGGAAACCTCCGGCGCAATAGACCAGCACAGGCTTTGCTTTGTCGAGTGTGTTGACCCTCGAATCAAAAGCCTCATCGCCGATGGAGATGTTCACGGCCTTGGGCAACGCACCGCCGTCATACTCACCTTTCGACCGCACATCGAGCACCTGCGTCTCGGGATGCTCACGGAGCCAGGCATTCGCTTGATCGGCGTTCAGATTTTCGCACACGCAGCCCGGCGCGGCTTTGAAGAGTCTGCGGTCCCAACCGCCTTCAAACCAATACCAGAGGCCGACGACGGCAGCGATAATGAGAAAGGTCCAGAGCATACGGCGGAAGATCATGAAGGGTTCGACGTGAAAGGCAGATCAAGCCCCGCCGAGCTTCTTCACCTGCTGTGAGAGGCGCTTGAGGAGGTTGTTGCAAACATTGTCGCAGAGATCGGTGATGCTCGGATCAGCGATGAAGCAGATCACAGAGAGGCCTTCCTTGCGACGACCCACCATCCCGGCATCGGCGAGCGACTGCACATGCCGTGAGACATTCGCCTGCGTGAGGCCGGTGGCTTCCACGAGTTCGGAGATGTTCAGCTCGCCGCCTTCTTCGAGAGCGCGGAGAATTTTGAGGCGGCTCGGCTCGGCGAGCGTGCGGAACCAGGAGGCAATAAGCGATAGCGCCTCGTCGGTGACAGGCGGCAGCGCTTTTTTATTTCGTGCGGAGGGCATGATTTCAAAAAGGATTTTTAAACAGCTACTATATGCGTATAAACGCATACAGTGAGCCATGGTTTCACCATGAACCCGGTTTCGTCCACTGAAAATCCGATGCGATTGCCTTCCGTCTCGAATCGCTTGTACGAGCGCCTCGCTGAAACGAAGTCGGCTCAAGATCGTTTCCATGGCATGCACCGCCTCGCCTTGCCCCCCCTTCTTGCTCTCACTCTGGCTCTTCATCTCCCATCGTCTCCGGCTTTCACCGCCGAGCGCAGTCTCGTCACCGACGAGCCGGTGTTTGCCAAAGGCAGGCCGGAAGGCGCAGCGGAGTATGTGGCAAAGGCGGAGGCCGCGGATGGCCAGCACCTCGCGCTGACGATGCACAAGCTCCAGCAGGGCCTCGACCGCCCGTTTCTCATCTGGGCCATCGGATCGAGCTACACGAACATGCTCGGCAGCGGCGAGTTTTGGCAGCGCGAGCTGCCAAAGCGCTTCCCGAAGACGAAGCAGGTCGAGTATCGCAAGATGGTCGGCAATTCCTGCCCCTGGCAGTATCTGCGCGGCTGGGCGCGGCATCTCGTTATTCCCGATCAGCCGGACCTCATCATCACCTACACCATCGGGAACCCGGCCGATTTGGAAAAGCTCCTCATCGAGCTGCGACGCCACACCACCGCCGACATCATCGTGCCCAGCATCCACTGGCGCGAGCGAGACATCCCTCTCTGGGGCCAATCCGAAAACGCCGCCGATCAAGACGTGGCCGCCGTGCGTGAGGTCTGCCGTCGGCACGCCGTCGAGTTCGTCGAAAACCGCCGCGACTGGGCCGCCTACCTCACCGCGAACAAACTGGCCGTGCCCGCCCTGCTCAAAGACGCCGTGCATCAGAGCGACTACGGTGCCCACATCATCAACAGCAA
>Ga0315902_10012073_pt1 | contig 11289 bp, 11 predicted proteins | sample LakEriMetagenome_9_FD_203523 | JGI IMG/M metagenome (GOLD analysis project Ga0315902, IMG submission 203523) | Freshwater fungal communities from buoy surface, Lake Erie, Ohio, United States - Buoy 12 MA117 | ecosystem: Environmental > Aquatic > Freshwater > Lake > Lake biofilm | place: USA...
GGTCGCCGCTGAAGCAGTCGGTCTTCAGGAACTCGACACCGGGGACCAGTCGCAGGATCTGCAGTTTCTCGATCTTGTGATCGAGGCGACCGATCTTGGTCTCATCGAATTCGAGACGGCCGAGTTCTTCGGCCTGCTCGGTCGTCAGCTTGCGGATGCTGTCGATCGCCTTGGCGCGGTCGGCGATGGGGCGCTTCGAGAGTTCCTTGAAAGCGGCATTCGCAGCATCGACGGCCTGGTCGACGGTGGGGAAGACCCCCCAATCGCCCGAAACGCTCCGGCCTGCCGCCGCGGTGAATGGAGCCCGCCCCAACTGGGCCAGCACTTCCTGAACCACCTGGCGAATCGCGGTTTCTGTCGCTTGCATGTCTGGTTGCTCACCCGTTCGAGTGAAGAGTCTGTCGTTGAACTCAAGTGAACCGGCCCGCTCGGGGACCGGAGAACAATCAAGATTCCTGGCGGATCAACTCGCGCTGCTCAAGAACCCAGCGGGTCACCGAAGGGACTGTCGGCCAGCCCCAAGCCATCAACAAAAGAACCGCCCCGGCAAACCACAGCAGCCACAGGTGGCCGGTGATGATCGTGCAGATCAGCGTGGTGAACACCGTCGATTCCCACAGGACCAGGCGGAAAATGCTGGTCCCACGAAACACGTTCATCAGGTCGCTGGCGGAGACCTCATCCTGTCCACCGTTGTCATCCAGTGACTGAACCAACTCGCCACGCCGCTTCGCCGCGATTCCCCGGGGATAGAACCACCCCAACAACAGGGTCAGTACCGACTGGCCCATCAGAGTCAGCATCACGGGATTCAGCCTTCCATCACCCTCCGGCTTGGCTCCCCACTTGATCGCCGCGACCACCAGCAGGAACGACAAGGCACCAGCCACGAGCGCACCGGTGAAGACACGCATCGCGCGGATGCCGTCTGCAATCGCGGCACTGTCGTCCTGGACACTCATGGCGCCGACGCCGGTCAGGGGAAGGAGGAGGGACGTACCAATCACTTCTTGCTGTCGAACACTGTCTTGCCGAACACCTGCACCTGGTCGACGATCCCGATGATCGCCGCGTCAATCGGCAGGGTCTTCGTCTCGGGCGTGTAGCGGGCACTGGAACCCTGGACGCACAGGACATATTCCCCTTCGCCGGCCCCAACCGTGTCGACCACCACGAACGAGCGGCCGGTCGGCTTGAGGCTCGACTGATCTTTCTCGTCGACCCGCAGCGGTTCGACCATCAACAGCTTTTGCCCAACCATCGACGAGACTTTCTGCGTCGAGACCAGGCTGCCAGTGATGCGGGCGATGAACATGCAGCAGACTCCCTTCCCAACTCAGCGAGAACCGGCGGCGGCCAGGGCCTCCACCGACTGCCGGGCGACCACGATTTCCTCGTTCGTGGGGATCACCCACACCTGCACCCGGCTCGAGGGGGCCGAGATGCACGCCTCCCCCTTCGCCGACTCATTCCGGGCCGGGTCGAGCACCACCCCCGCCCACTCCATGTTCTGGCACACCTCGCGGCGGACCAGCCGGCTGTTCTCGCCAATTCCGCCGCTGAACACGACGGCATCGGCGCCTCCCAGCACGGCACAGTAGGCCCCGAGGTACTGTCGGATCGACGAGACAAACGCATCGAGCGCCAGTCGCGCCCGGACGTGTCCCTTCGCAGCGGCCTCTTCCAGGTCGCGTACATCCTGGCTCAGGCCGCTCAGCCCCAGCAGTCCCCCCTGGCTGGAGAGTTCCTGCAGCAGTTGTTCGAGTGGCTTGCCGGTCTTCCGCAGCAGGGTCGGCAGGGCGAACGGATCGAAATCCCCCACACGATTGTTGTGCGGCAGGCCGGTCTGCGGGCTCATCCCCAGGCTGTTTGCCTGGGACTTCCCCCCCTTCACGGCACAGAGCGAATTGCTCCCCCCGAGGTGACAGGTCACCACCCGCAGGTCGTCACGCTGCAACAGCTGACCAATGCGTGTCGACAGGAAGCGGTGACTCGCCCCATGGAAGCCCCATCGGCAGACCTCGTACTGGTCTTTCCATTCGTAGGGAATGGCATAGACCCGGTTGGCCTCTGGAATTGTGTCGTGGAACGCAGTCTCCAGAGCCGCCACCAGCGGAATCTGCGGGAACGCGCTCCGCAATTGCCGCATCGCCCGGGCATACATCGGATTGTGCGCAGGGGCGATGTCGGCCAGTTCCTCCATCTTCGACAGCAGGGCGTCATCCACGATCCGCACACCACTCAGCTTCCCTGCGAAGACCGCCTTGAAGCCAATGGCCGAGACTTCCTCGGCCGACTTCAGGCAACCCTTCCGGGGATCGGTGAGAGAATCGAGGCAGATCCGCACGGCCGCCGCGTGATCGGGAACAGGCTGGGTTGACTCCTCGCGTGCCGTCCCGATCTCGACGAAGCAGGCACTGGCGGCCTGGCCGATGCGGTCAATGCCGCCGCGCGCGAGCTGCGTCTCTGAGGGGAGGTCGAACAGCCGGTACTTGAAGCTGGTCGAACCCAGGTTGGCGACGAGGATTTTCATGTCGATGGACGGCTCAGTCAGGGGGAGTGGACGCGATTACTTCTTGATGAAGTGCTCGAGCACACTCTTCTCGGGACGGGCGATGACGTGGGCGGCAACCAGTTCGCCGACCTGCTTGGCAACCTGCGCCCCGGCATCCACCGCAGCCCGCACCGAACCGACGTCGCCACGCACGATCGTGGTGATGAAGGCCCCACCGATCTGCACCTGGCCGACCAGTTGGACGTTGGCGGCCTTCAGCATCGCGTCGGCCGCCTCAATCTGGGCCACGAGACCCTTCGTTTCAATCAAGCCAATGGCTTCATTCATGTTCCACACACCTGGAGAGACTGGAGTTTCCTGGGGAATCTGCGCCGCCGGGGCCGCGGGGGCCTTCACCGGAGGGGCAGGTCGTCGCGAGGGACGCCGGGTGGCAACCACGGCTTAGCCCGCCGCGCCCGACGCCTTGCCCGGCTTGGGCAGTACAGCCGACAACTCTTCGTGCGGCCGCGGAATCACCTGCACGCTGATCACCTCGCCCACCTTGCTGGCGGCGGAGGCACCGGCATCGACAGCCGCCTTCACGGCCGCGACGTCACCCACCACAAACACCGTGACCATCCCGCTGCCGACCTTTTCCCAGCCGACAATGGTCACGTTCGCACTTTTCAACATCGCATCCGAGGCCTCGATCAGGGAAATCAATCCCTTGGTCTCGATCATTCCCAGGGCTTCCAACGCCTTCGCCATTGTTCTGTCTCGCTTGGTTAGAAATCAGGTGAGGGAAATCGGCCTTCACGCGATGGCCGGGGTCTGGCTCTTGTCGGGCCGGTGGTGCCCGCCGGGGCCTACTTGTGCTTGCAGCTGCACGGCTCGGCCTTCAGCAGCTCCACCTTGGTCGCCTGCTCGAGGTTCACCGCGTTGCCTTCGTCGGTGTCGAGGTGAACCTCCAGCTTGATCTCTTTGCCGAACCGCACCCGGAGGTCTTCGAGCACCGTGGTACAGCCGGGCGACTCCACCCGCAGGTTCATGAAGTCGCCATCATTGACGCCGTAGTACTCGAGGTCCCCGGGCCCCATGTGCACGTGCCGCATGGCCCGGATGACCCCCTCCTCCAGTTCAACGACCCCCTGGGGGCCGACCAGCACGCAGCCGGGAGTCCCCTTGATGTCTCCACTGATCCGGACCGGCAGGTCGAGACCCAGCGAAATGCCGTCTGTGAAGGCAAGTTCCACCTGCGTCGCCCCCCGGCATGGACCCAGCACCCGCACTTCGGGCAGCATCCGCCGCCGCGGCCCCACGACCGCCACCGTCTGCTTCGCCGCGTAATAGCCGGTCTGGTAGAGATCCTTCTGGATCTCGAGTTGTGCCCCCTTCCCAAACAGCACCTCGAGATGCTCGGGAGAGAGATGCACATGCCGGGCCGAGATGTTCACCAGCAACGGATTCGGTTTTGGCCGGGCTGGAGCCCCCCCCGCCAAGTGCCGCAACAGCACATCACGCACCACCTGCTCAACAGCGGCACGGGTCAAATCAGAGGTTGCGGAAGCCATGGATTGTGTTCGTCCGTCGTAACGCGTGTGTCAGGAACAGTTGTCGGCAGAATGGCGGGGCGATGGGTCGAGAAACGCCTACAGTGTCGCCGGGACCGCAGCCCCCTCGGCAATCAGCACCTCAATTCCCGCCTCAGCCAGAATTCGTTTCCATTCGGGAGTGATTCCCGCATCGACCACAAGACGGTGGACGCGGGACAGTTCGCAGAGATGGGCCAGGGCCGAATGCCCCAACTTGCTGCTGTCGGTCACCACAATCACCTCGTCGGCGACATCGAGCATCGCCCGCTCGGTGTCGACCAACAGGGTGTTGCTGTTGAACAGGCCGCGGGGAGTGATCCCCCCGACACTCATGATCAGGCGGCGCACACGGATGTTCTTCAGGGCCTCCTGCGCCATTGGTCCCAAAGCCACCCCCGTCTTCGGATAGAGGTAGCCTCCGATCATCAGCAATTCGATCTGCGGCTGATTCGCCAGCAGATTCACCACGGGCAGTGAATTGGTCGCAACCTGCAGCGGCTTCCCGATCAGCCGTCGGGCCACCTCCAGGGTGGTGGTCCCCCCATCCAGCAGGATCGAATCTCCCGGCTGAACCAGGTCCGCCGCCGCCTGGGCGACGGCCAGCTTTTCAGGCCGGGCCTGAGTCGACCGATCGTCGAAGTTCGAGATCGATTCCCCCACGTAGGCAGCCCCACCTCGAGTCCGCCGCACCTGACCCAGCCGTTCCAACTGCTCCAGATCCCGCCGGACTGTCGACTCACTGACCTCGGCCTTCTCTGCCAACTCGGTCAATGAGGCAAAACCCAACTGCTCAATCAGATTCAGAATCTGCTGACGTCTCTGATCGAGCAACATGGGAAGAGTTCAGGCCAAAACGGCAATCTGGGTGGTTCTGGAAGGTAGTATGGAGTCACGAACAGGCAAAATCAATCAAAAAGTCTCAGTTTTTTTCAAATCCTGGCAAATCCTGAGATTTTCTGACGCAAGAAGCTGACAGATTCCGCTCCCTTTTGGGCGGAAGGAGGTGGATTCTCAAGCGATTCCTGCGACGGCCTGGGAGTTGGCCACAGGGAGGAGAGGAGCGGAACCGTTCCTTCCGTCTCTGCGCAGAATCCGGCCGAAGAATCCGGAGTTCTGCCATCGATATCGTCACAGCCCGTGACAGCAGTCCAGACCCAACCCCAGGGGCGGAATAACCGGATGCCCGCCCACGGTCATCCGCCCCCCCATCTCGGGTTCCACCTCGACAGCGAAGACTTCCCCCGCCCCACTCGCGACAGTCGATTGGGGCACCAGGTGGCCTGCGACCCATACCCATCGCCGACCTGCGGGAGAGCCGGCGCCCCTCACCGCGCAACCGGCCGGCCTCGAAGTCGGCTGATCCAGGCCAACCCCCAACCCAGGGCAGCCAGCAACCCCACCTCGCGCCAGGGAGTCGTCATTTCCCACCGGGACACGACAAACTCGACCGGGGTCTCGGCATCTTCCGGCCCCAGCGTTCCATCGAGGAAGGGAGCCCGCGAGAAATATTCCCGATATCCGTGCGGCACGGAATGCGTCTGGAAGAACGGATTTGCCGAGGTTCCATCCGCCAGGGCGTACCCAAAACCGCTTGCGGTCAGACGGGGTTCTGTTGACCCCAAGCGGTTGTCAACGCGATACGGGGCGTTTCCGGGGATGGCCGTCCCTGTCGATTGCAACGAGTCAATCACCACTCCATTCCGGCTTCCCGAGATGCGCACAATCTGGTGGACAGTCTCACCAGTGGGTCCGGGAACAGGAACGGTGGTCAGCCTCCCGGAGGCGACCACGGCCGGCCCACGATAATGCCAGCCCCACTCATCGGCCTGCAGGGGCGCGGGGGAGACGCAACCAGCCCCCGAGACCAGTACGAGGAACCAAAGCGCTTCCCAGTTGCCGAAGCGGCGGGACAATGCGATTCGCCTGACTCGAATAATGGGGGGCTAAACCTCGGCAAGGCGTTCGGTCGAATCGCCGAATTTGTCGAGATGGATCCCCACCTTGTCGAGCATCGACAGGTACAGGCTGCACATCTTGCGGTTGGGCTTGTCGAGATAATCGAGCACGCGTCCGGTCTGCAACTTTCCGCCGGCCCGGCCAACAATGACGACCGGCAGATTGGTGGCATCGTGGCCACCGGTCAACATGCTCGAGCAGTACATGATCATCGAGTTGTCGAGAGCCGTCCGCTCCCCTTCCTGGATCGCATCGAGCTTGCTGGCGATGTAGCCCAACTGCTGCAGGAAGAATTGGTTGACCTTGAGCCAGTCGGCCGTATCCGAGTGCGACAGCAGGTGGTGGATCATGTAGTCCACCCCCAGGTTGGGGAACCGCAGCGAGCTGTGATCGTTGTTGAGCTTGAGAGTGGAGACCCGGGTGGTGTCGGTCTGGAAACCCAGCACCAGGATGTCACACATCAGCTTCATGTGCTCGGCAATATCCTGCGGAATGCCATCGGCCGGTCGGGCGATGTTCGGTTTGTCGAGAGTGGGCTTCCAGCCCTGCAGCTCGCCCCGCTGGCCCGCCTGTTCAATCCGCCGTTCGACCTCCCGGACCGAGTCGAGGTATTCGTCCAGTTTCCGCTGGTCCGCGACACTGATGGTCCGCCGGACATCCGACGCATCCTCCAGGACGGCGTCGAGCACGCTTTTGTCTCCCTTCTGGACCTCATCCTTGAACAGGCGGTCAAAGGCGAGCGAGGGGTACAACTCGAGCGGGGTCGGAGTGGTCGGGGAACTCCACGAGATGTGCGAGCTGTAGATCATCGAGTAGTTCTTGTGCACCGAAGGATTCGACTTTTCACAGCCGAGAACCAGGCTGGGAACCTTCGTCGAATGTCCGTACACCTGGGCGACCAACTGGTCGATGCTGGTCCCCGACTTGATCTCTCCCCCCGATGCGAGGGGGGCACCCGACAGGAGATTGCCGGTCTGGGAACTGTGAATGTTCCCCTTCAATGCCTCGGAATTGAACAGGCCACGGACAAACAACAGCTTTTCGCGATGGGCCTGGAGGGGGGCGAGCACCTGCCCCAGCTCCATGTCTTGGCCGGTCCCCTTGGCCCACCATTCCCGGCTGTGGAAGCCATTTCCCGAAAAGAGGACGGCCAATCGGGTGGGAGCTTCACTGGCCGCACCGGTCGCCTCATCCCCCCAGACCCGCAGGGATTCCATCCAAGGCAGGGCCATCGTCACGCCCAGACCACGCAGGAAAGTGCGGCGAGAGAATTGATGCGACATGGAGCGACCTCGGTCGGCAGAAAGGGTAATGATGGGGTGTGAGACACCACCGGTCAGCAGGCAGCTCGGGCCAACTCTCCGGGGACCGCTGCTGGCCACCGGCAACACAGGTGTACAGCCCCCCGGTCTATTCTCGTCTCTGGACGAGAGTGAGTCAAACCGGCGGAGAGAGATTTCGGTGGCACCGGAGGCAACGACTGGGAGAGGTCGGAGTCCTCCCGTTACACTGCCAATTGGTCCGGTGGCGATTATGATCATGCTGCCGTCCTGGGATCGGGTCCCGTTCCCAGTGAATCCCGGCAGGGGCGTTCGTCCCGGTCGTTCCCCACGCATTCTCTCGCAGGTCAGGTCGTCCATGTCGTCGCACGCTCCCGCCAAGTCGTCGTCCAGCGGTTCCATTGGCGGCGTCCGGAAGATCAAGGAGGATCTTGAGGTCAACAAGCTGTTCCGGGCCCTGATCAAGATGGGAGGCTCGGACTTGCACCTCAAGGTGGGCAAGCCCCCCTCGCTGCGTGTCCGCGGCACGATCCGCGAGTTCGACATGCCGGTGCTGACCGACGAGGATATGACCCGGCTCTGCTATCCGATGATGGATGAGCGGAATACCCAGATCTTCCATGATGAAGGGGGTGCCGACTTCGCCCACGTCGTCCACATGGAGAACGACAAGGGGGTCAAGGAACCGTGGCGGTTCCGTGTCAACCTGTTTATCCAGATGGGCAAGGTGGGGATGGTTTCGCGTAAGGTCGAGCGATCGATTCCCAACTTCGAAGGGCTGTATCTTCCTCCCTCGATGGAGAAGCTCTGTCACTACGACCAGGGGATGGTGCTGCTGGCCGGGGTGACAGGGTCAGGCAAGAGTACGACCATTGCCTCGATGCTGAACTACGTGAACCAGCACGAACGGGTGCACATTCTCACGATCGAAGACCCGATTGAGTTCGTCTACACCGAGGACAAGGCGCTGATCAACCAGCGCGAGATCGGGGTGGATGTGAAGGATTTCAAGATCGCCATGAAGCATGCCGTACGGCAGGACCCCGACATCATGCTGGTGGGTGAGATGCGTGACATGGAGACATTCGAAACAGCAATGCACGCCGCTGAGACCGGCCACCTGGTGTTCGGAACGATTCACGCGTCGAGTGCGCCGTCGACAATTGGTCGTATTCTCGACCTGTTTCCCCGGGAAATGCACCCGGCACTGCGCAGCAACATGGGCTTCAACCTGAAGGCGGTTGTGGCCCAGAAACTGTTGCCGACGATCCGCGACACGCCCAAGCGCGTGCCGATTGTCGAGGTCATGATCATGAATCCGACCATCAAGAAGCTGATTCTCGAAGAACGGGATGAAAAGCTCTTCGACGCGATCCGCATCGGCAAGGAAGAGGGGATGCAGCTGTTCAACGACAGCCTCTACTACTTCGTGACCAACGAGTACATCAGCCGTGCGACTGCCTTCGAAGTCTCACCCAATGTCGAGCAGCTCAAAATGCAGCTCAAGGGAATCGACGTCAAGCAGCCCGGGATTCTGTAACCCCCGTTTCGCGTGGCATTGCCGACGGTGGGTTCCCGGCTGTCGCTCGGCGGCCCTGCTCCCGAACCACGGCCTGCGCCAGTGGGACGGTGGTGGTTGCAATCGCGTGAGGGGAGCCGTGTGACATCGACTCGGAGAGTCGATCGACTTTCCAAGTCGATGTCTTTGGACTCTTCCACCACCAACGTTTCGGCCGGCGTTGGATTTTCCTGGGCGATTGCACGGCAGATCGCCCAGTCATGCTATCGGCCTCCGGCACCGTTGACGGGTTGCAATCGCGCGAGGGGAGCCGTGTGACATCGACTCGGAGAGTCGATCGACTTTCCGAGTCGATGTCTTTGGACTCTTCCACCACCAACGTTTCGGCCGGCGTTGGATTTTCCCAACAGACGTCTCCTACGTCTTTTCCGATTCGTTCCTGGGCCGACCCAGTCGCTCCGGAAGAATGTAGCCCTGCCCGCGGATCCAGAGCAGGGCGTCGCCCTGATGCAATCGCGCCTTCGCAGGATTCTCTGCAATGTATTGCCGAAGGTATTCGAATTGGTCCGAATTGCGGACCACATGATCGAACGGTTCCGACCACATTGGGCCTCGACGCCCCAAGGCTTCGTTGAGCTGGCGACCTGTGTAGCGCAGCCACGACTCACATTGTCCGGTCAATTCCCAATCAGGTCGCATCTGAACCAGCAGGTGCACATGATTCGGCATGATCACCAACCGATCCACGTCATAGCGTTCGCCATCAAACTTCCTTAATGACTCCGCGACCAATATCGCAAATCCTGGTCGCTTCAAGAGGCAAGAACCATGGCAGTCATCCAGATTCTCATTCCATCGCTGACGCAGAAACTTCTGATACGCATTGCGGATCCGTTTGGGCATTTTCGACTCCACCGCGTTGACATCGCTGTCATCATAGCCCTGTTTCGCCAGCCACTCTGCCAGTTCACGCCGCCAACGCTGCAGCACTTCACCGGGGAGTGAATCGAACAGTCGAAAGGTGACAAAAGTGACGGCCCCCCGCTGATCCCAATGCGGCCGGTTACGGCTGGAAACACCAACCTCGGCATCCGGATCAAAACAATTCCAGATCACCTCCTCCATGCCTCCACTCCTCAGGATCGATCGACCTTTCCTGTGATTTCCAGGCGGTTTCCACAGGATTGCCCCGAACAGAGTCTATCCTCGAACGCTGATCATGGGGACTGAACTGAGATGAAGAATGTTCTCTGGCGACGGTGAGGTTGTGCGGTTGCAATCGCGAAAGGAAAGCCGGGTGACATCGACTCGGAGAGTCGATCGACTTTCCGAGTCGATGTCTTTGGACTCTCCCACCACCAACGTTTCGGCCGGCGTTGGATTTTCCGGGGAGATTGCACTGCAGAGCGCCCAGTCAGGCTATCGGCCTCCGGCACCGTTGACGGGTTGTAATCGCGCGAGGAAAGCCGTGTGACATCGACTCGGAGAGTCGATCGACTTTCCGAGTCGATGTCTTTGGACTCTTCCACCACCAACGTTTCGGCCGGCGTTGGATTTTCCAGACTAGGCGAGCAGGCCGGGGATGACGCGGCCGGAACCGACGAGCGGAACCGGGCGGCCGAGGGGATCGGGATATTCCTTGTCGGAATCGATCCCGAGAATGGTATGCACCGTCTTCAACACGTCCGCCACGCTGATCGGGTCCCCGGTCGGAGCTGCGGCCTGCGCATCGGTCGCGCCGATGATCTGCCCCGGCTTTACCCCGCCCCCCGCAAACAGAATCGACTGGGCCATCGACCAGTGGTCACGTCCCGCCTGGGCATTCACCCGCGGCGTCCTTCCCATCTCTCCCATCATCACCACAAGCGTCTCATTGAGCAGTCCACGCTGCTCCAGATCGGTGATCAGTGCGGCAAACGCCTTGTCGGCTGGAGGAATCAGATCCTCCTTCAGGCTCGGGAAGCAATTGAAATGCACGTCCCAGCCGGGGGCATCAATGCCGACAAACCGGCAGCCCGCCTCAATGAGACGGCGGGCAAGCAGTGCACACTGTCCAATCTGGGTCATCCCGTACGATTCCCGCAACTCCAATGGCTCGGCCTGGATCCGGAAGGCCTCCCGGGCCTCGGCTGACTGCATCAGGTCATTTGCCTTCTGGTAATACGTCGCCATCGCGGCGGCACGCCCACCCCGAGTCCGGTTCTGCTCCAGCCCTGCCAGCAGCTTCTGCCGCTGGACGAGCCGCAGAGTCGACAGCCCGGAGACGGCCGAGAGATCCTTCACCTCAAAGTCAGGCTGGCTCGGATCGGCCTCGATCACGAACGGGGCATACTCGGCCCCCAAAAAACCGGGTCCACCAGCCGACATCGGATGCGGCATGTTGATGTACGCCGGGACCCGACCCCGCGGCCCCAGTTCGCGGGCCACCCAGGACCCGAGGGAGGGATA
>Ga0315902_10012074_pt1 | contig 11288 bp, 8 predicted proteins | sample LakEriMetagenome_9_FD_203523 | JGI IMG/M metagenome (GOLD analysis project Ga0315902, IMG submission 203523) | Freshwater fungal communities from buoy surface, Lake Erie, Ohio, United States - Buoy 12 MA117 | ecosystem: Environmental > Aquatic > Freshwater > Lake > Lake biofilm | place: USA...
CAAGGCAGAAGCTGAGTCATCAGACGCAAAACCACAGTAATCATGAATATACGTATCGGTTTTGGGGTTGATGTGCATCAACTCGCAGATACTCATGAGCTTTTCATTGGTGGTAAAAAAATAGAATCTGATCTTGGCGCAGTTGGCCATTCTGATGCCGACGTGCTGCTGCATGCCATCTGCGATGCATTGCTTGGAGCGGCAAACATGCGTGATATTGGGTTTCATTTTTCAGATACGGATCCAAAATTCAAGGGAATCGATTCAAAGATCCTGTTGGATGAAGTTTATAAGTTCATCGCAGATAGAGGCTTTTCCGTTATCAATATCGACTGTACAGTTATACTCGAAAAGCCAAAGTTGAATCCCCATATACCGGATATGCAAATGATCATTGCCAAATTACTTAGGGTTGACGATGATGCCATTTCTATCAAGGCCACAACTCATGAGAAGGTCGATTCATTTGGAGAGCGAAAGGCTGTTAAAGCCTATGCAGTTTGTTTGTTGCAGAAAGATCAGCATTAAGCAGGACAGTTTTCATTCCATTTTTAGTTTCTTAATTACTACCTTTGTCCTTCATTCAGTGAACTATGAAAGTAAATCCACAATATTCTACTAAGGAAAGTCTTTTGGAGTTGTACAATAAACCGCTTTTGGAGCTGGTTTTTGAAGCAGCGAGTATTCACAGACAGTATCACAATCCACGTGAGGTACAGATGTCTTCTCTATTGAGTATAAAAACAGGAGGTTGTCCTGAAGATTGTGGTTATTGTCCGCAGGCAGCGCGTTACCATACAGACATTGAAGCACACAAATTAATGAGTGTCGAATCTGTTGTTGAACAAGCGAAAAATGCAAAGGTAAACGGTTCCTCCAGGCTGTGCATGGGTGCTGCCTGGCGAGAGGTGAGAGATAATCGTGATTTTGATAATGTGATCGAAATGGTACAGGCGGTCAACGACTTGGATATGGAGGTGTGCTGTACTCTTGGGATGTTGAATGAGGAACAGGCTCTTCGACTAAAAAAAGCTGGATTGTTTGCATACAATCACAACCTGGATACATCCAAAGACTATTATGGAGATGTCATTTCGACAAGAGAATATGAAGACCGATTAAATACGATCGAGAGTGCCCGAAAAGCCGGGATATCTGTTTGTTCCGGAGGTATTATCGGGATGGGTGAAGCTATTGAAGACCGGATCGGATTACTGATTAGTTACATGGAAATGGAAAATCCTCCTGAATCAATTCCAATCAATGCCCTTGTTGCTGTGGAGGGTACTCCTATGGAGGAGCAAAAGCCCATTGAGCAGTGGGAAATGATTCGGATGGTTGCAACAACACGTGTGGCTTTCCCTCAATCCGTCGTGCGACTATCGGCCGGTAGGACGAAGATGAGCATGGAGGCGCAAGCCTTGTGTTTTCTTGCAGGTGCAGGTTCTATTTTTGCCGGAGACAAGTTACTCACCACGCCAAATCCTGAATTCAATGAGGATAAGGAAATGTTCCAGATTCTCGGGTTAATTCCAAAAGAAGCTTTTGCGGAAGGAGAAAAACCGGTCACATTGCCGGATGAAAAGATCCTGGAAAGAAAACGCAAGGAGGCTGAGAGGGCAGCTGAGCTCGACAATGCGCGCAGCCAAGCTCGTGAACAAGGATTTGAACCGCGAAAGATAAAAGTTGTGAACTCCTGATGGATCAGAAGCTTCTGAATAAACTGAATAAAAGATTTGAAGAGGGAACATTGCGTTCCCTTTCTCATTTTGAAGGTTTTTCAGATTTCTATTCCAATGATTATTTTGGATTCTCAAAATTGAAAACCGAAAGTGATGTGCATACTTTTGGGAGTACAGGTTCACGCCTGATTTCTGGAAATTCCTCAGAGGCATTGACTTGTGAGAAGTTTTTAGCGGATTTTTTTACAGCGGAAGCTGCTATCGTATTTAATTCAGGATATGATGCCAATCTTGGTTTATTTAGTTCAATACCGCAGCGCGGCGATACAATATTGTATGATGAATCCATCCATGCCAGTATCAGGGATGGAATTCGCCTTTCAAATGCACATTCGTATTCGTTCAGGCATAATGATACGGAGGATCTTTCTCTTAAGCTCAGCAGATCTAAAGGTACTGTCTATGTTGCAGTTGAGGGCTTGTATTCAATGGAAGGAGATATTGCACCGCTTGAACTGATAGCTGAACTGGCGCAAGAATTTCATGCCTACCTAATTGTTGACGAGGCCCACTCTGCAGGAGTATTTGGCCGCAAAGGAAAAGGTCTCGTGGAGGAACTTGGTCTCGGATCAAAGGTATTTGCGCGTCTTGTGACTTTTGGAAAATCTTACGGTTCCCATGGGGCTGCAATCTTTGGAGAAAAAGCGTTGATCGATTATTTGGTGAATTTTTCGCGTTCGTTCATTTACACGACGGCCTTACCGCCCTATGAATATAATCGGATAAAGTGTGTTGTTGATTCAGAGAATATTGATAGATGTCAATTGGAACTTCAGCAAAAGATTAAGTATTTCAGGGGAGGCTTGTGTTCTTTCTCGCCTTTGTCTAATGAATCATCCCCAATTCAGATGTTAAGGGTAGGGGATATTGACCGGACAAGATTAATCTCGCAGGTAATTAATGACAATAAAATTGCGGTTAAACCGATCTATAGCCCTTCAGTAAAGACAGGTAGTGAGGGAGTCAGGATCTGTTTGCATGCTTTTAATTCTGTGGAAGAGATCGATAAACTTTTAAAAGTTGTTAATGATTTTTAGGAGTTATGCATCCTTTCGAAGATCAATGACGTCTTTCTTCCGATCTGATCATAAATGGGCTTTTTAAAATACTTATTTATTTTCCAAGATCGACGAAAAAGCTTTATTTTAGCAACGATTTTAATAACTGAATACTACAAAAAGTGAAAAGATTATTTTTTCTGATTGGGATCTCGATTCTGAGCTTCTGGTCAAGCGCACAGGAGGTGTCTAAGGAGTCCAAATTGGACAGAACGGTTCGAAACTGGCAATCCTTCAGAACCGAGAACAATGTTTCCATTGATTATCGCTTTGCTGATTGTGATGCGTCAATCGGTTATGATAAGGAGGTTGTTCAGCTGAAAATAACGAATAATTCTTCTGAAAAGGTGGAGCTGAACTATCATGTTTATTTATATTACAACGGGATTTGTAAAACATGCGATTTCCCTCAGGAATATGTCTATTCGGTTACACTGGAACCGAATCAAACTATTGAAGGCAGCTGTGGTCTTGAATACGATTCCCGTATCACCTATTTTTCAAGGTTCATCGACGCAAGTTATAAAGGCAATCAGCAACTGACCGGTTTTGATTTGCATGGACTAACGATCAAACCTATTAAATAATCACGATATTACTACTGATATGAAGTTTTATAACAGATTAAGTGCAACTGTAATAGCTTTAACTGTTGCATCCTTTTCATTCGCTCAACCGTGTAATGATGGAATTCAAAACGGATCGGAAACAGGTATAGACTGTGGAGGAACATGCCCGCCTTGTGCTGTACCTTGTTCAATTACGTTAACTGCAGAAGTGCCGCCGGTTCAGGGAGGGTGCTGTACATATGTTTTTGAAATGTACGATAGCTTTGGTGACAGTTGGAACGGTAACACGGCAACTATAAGCATTAACGGTACTTCTCTAGGGTCATTCACTTGCTCTTCTGGTAGTTTTGCTAGTGCAAATATTGCTGTATGTGACGGAGATGCGATAGATATCGACTACAACGGTGGTGGTTCTTGGATGAGTGAAGTCTCTTTTGCGCTTATGGACGGTGATGGTAATGAAGTGTATGCTTCTCCACAAGGACCGGCTGCTACTTCTAATATTTTTATTGGGTCAGCGGCTTGTTTCAATCCAGGTGTTTTAGATTGTAATGGTGGTAACGTTGTCCTGACCGCGCAAGGAATGGGGGCAAGTTTTCCGGCTATAAATAACGACTTCGATTCCGGTGCTGCTGGTACAGGATGGAATACGAATATCACCGCATCATTCTCAAATCCTTGTGACGCATCGATTGATGGTGGTACATACATGTGGATGGGTAGTTCAGCTCCCCACCCGAGAATCATTGAAACCGTCCCGCTTGATCTTTCATGTGGAGGAGAGGTTTGTTTTTGGCTTGATTTTGCAACCCAAGGAAATGCATCTCCTTGTGAAGGTATCGACCTTCCGGATGAAGGTGTGTACTTGGAGTATAGCACAAATGGGGGGGCAACATGGACAACAATCGAATATTTTGGACCTGCAGGGGTGGGGAACTCTGTAAATGGCGGAGGTACTGATCCTCAAATGACTTCATGGAATCAGTACTGTTATCAGATACCCGCAGCTGCTCAAACACCCACAACATTGATTCATTGGGCTCAAACTGGATCTTCGGGTAACGTCAACGACCATTGGGGTATTGACAATGTGACGATTATGTCTTACGTGAATTGTGCGCCGTATTGGTATGACTACGATAATCTTACACCGGGAACTGATCCAGCAGTTCAAACTGTAAATGTAACATCATCAGGAACGTATAACGTAACATACACCAATGGAACAGATGCTTGTTCGACCAGTGTCTCAATCACCTTACCTCCATGCGGATGTCCGACAGCTACAGTCTCTGGTGGTGGAGCATACTGTGTAGGTAATGATATTCCGGATGTTACATTTACCGTAGCTGACGGTCAGTACCCGATAACCGTTACCTATGCGATTGATGGAGTCACTCAACCACCTTTGGTGATAAGTCAGCCTGACTCGGTATTTACGAATCCCATTGAAGGTGTTTACTCGATTCTTGCAGTTACCGATCCAAGTGCCTGCACTGGAACATTTAGTGGTACAGCGGATGTAATTGCGAATCCATCTCCGATACTTACTAGTTTTACGGGAGGAGATTCTTACTGCACGGGTGAAACGGTCGGAGATATCATTGTTCAAGCAACAGGAAATGGCACGCTGACTGTAGAATATACTCTTGATGGTGTCGCACAAACTCCTGTTTCAGGATCCTCACCATTAAACTTGGGTAATACGACAGGTGTTTACGAGTTGACTTTATTGGGTGATGCCGGATGCACTACACCGGTTGCCGGAACACAAACTATTGAAGTGAATCCCATCCCTCTGGCTACAGCAGGAACTACCACTCCATTGGTCTGTGTAGGAGAAGATGTCTTGTTGACAGCTAATACTTCAACAGGAACATACAACTGGTCAGGTCCTAATGGATATATCTCGACTGTTGAGGATCCAACTATCGTGGGTGCCGCTGTAAATGCTTCAGGAACGTATACGCTTACGATCACTGAAAATGGATGTACTAGTCCACCATCGACAGTAAATGTGGCCGTAAATCCACTGCCGAATGTCTCCACTAATTCCGATATGACGATTTGTGAAGGAACAGATGTGACTTTGGCGGGTCAGGGAGCTATCACGTATACATGGAATAACGGTGTCACCAACGGTACAACATTCACTCCATCCGTTGGAAGTATCACATATACGGTAACTGGAACGCAGAATGGCTGTTCGGCCTCTGCCTCTGTTACAGTTACTGTCCTTCCTCTTCCAGTTGCAGATGCAGATGCAAGTATCAATTCAGGGTATGCTCCTCTGCCGGTAACATTTACCAACACCAGCTCAAATGCAACAAGTTTTATCTGGGATCTTGGAAATGGTTCGGTTGTTCCGTCTAATACTACAGCTCCAATCTCTACAAATTATGGAACTCCAGGTACATACTACGTGGTCATGACAGCTTCAAATGGAGTCTGCGATAGTACGTGGTTGGATACAATAGTGGTGATCACATATCCGGCAATGACGATTCATGTTCCAAATGTATTCTCACCGAACGGTGACGGATCGAACGATGAATATGTGATTGATGTTGTAAACGGAAAGGTTTTCGAAATGACTATTATTAACCGTTGGGGGAATCACATTATTACAATTAATGAACTTAACAAGGGTTGGGACGGCAAGATTGACGGAAAGGTTGCTGATGACGGTGTGTACTTTGTGAAATATAGCGTAGAAGGTTTGGATGGAACAGTTGAAGACGGCCATACTTATTTTCATCTTGTGAAATAATACACAATGCGATAAAATAAAAATGGGTGCCAAACGGCACCCATTTTTTTTAGTATTTAGGAAGCTAAAAATTGTTGACTTTCACCGTCAGAATGAGGTTTGAAAAGGACCTTGTCAATAATATGCTTCAGCTGATAAAAAGAGTTGCGATCTTTTTCTATGTAATCAACTACCCCCATTCTCATAGCCTTAATTGCCACATGCATAAACTCCTGACCGGACAAATAAATAATTGTAGATGAAGGGCTAATTGAAAGAATCTGTGGGATGATATCCAGTCCGCTGCATCCATTTAGATGATGATCAAGAATAATAATAGAGGGCTCCGATGTTAATTGACGTAAAAAAACATCTTCTATCGTAAAATGGTCAATCTTTTCTTCAAAATGGTTCTTAAGGAAGTTTTTGACGAGGTTACCGAAGAAGATATCGTCATCAAGGATCATAATGCGGTTGTTGTTATTCATGGCATTGTATTTCATAAAACCGCCATAAAACTATGCCACTATTTCTTTTGCCCTGATTTTATTGTGAAATTGTTGATTAAAAACACTAAATATTCCAAATATTGGAATTATTCATCCTGAAATGGATCAATACATGATCTGCCATACACTTCTGTAGGCATTCTTTTCTTCTGAATAGCTTAATAATTCAGCATAAAATGGATCGGCACCTATGGTTGAACTGTCTCCAATTATAATCAGTTTCTCTTTTGCTCTTGTCATTGCAACATTCATTCTTCGATAATCCTTCAAAAAGCCGATTTTACCATCTTCATTGGATCGGACAAGAGAGATTATTACAATAGATTCCTCCTGCCCCTGAAAACTATCGATAGTACTTACTCTTATTGATTTATTTACACGTTCAAGAATCTTATTAACCTGAGCTGAATAGGGGGAAATTATTACCAGTTCTGCAATTGGAATTCTTTCGTTTTCAATGATCTTTTGAATAACGTCAATTTCACCTTGATTAATGAGGCTTAATCCTTCATCACCTAGCTCTTCCTCGTAACCTGCACCTGCGGTATCAAAGAACAGAAAGTTATTTGTCCCGGACAATAAATAATCAGGTGTTTTTAAATTTCCCTGATAGAATTTTTCATTTGGAAACGCTACAATTGATCCCCGCATGCGGTATTGGGTATCCAATAGATGAACTTTTTCCGCTTTTGAATAACACTTTTCAAGAATTGATCGATCATAACCTTTTTTTAGCGCTTCTTCTGACAAAACTGTTGGTGGCAATTGTAAATGATCACCACAAAGTACAGTCCTTTCGGCCATAGGAATGAGACACCAAGCTAGCGGTTCCAAACATTGACCTGCTTCATCAATGAAAAGAGTATCGAAAGAGGAATGCTTGATTAGTTGATCTTGAAGCCCTATAGGAGTTCCAAGAATCACCTGTGCTTTGTCATAAAGTGTTCGTTCATGATGTGTCAGTTCTTTTTTGATCTGCTGTCGAATGGCCTTGACTTCATTGAGTAAGAGCGAACGTTGCTCTCGTTCTTCTCTTCCAAATCGTCGTTTGTACTGATTTGCCATTTTACGGAGTTCTTCGGCTCGGATCTTCATTTTTTTGATCTCCTTGAGAAATTTTGAATCACCCATTTTCCCTTCAGTTGTATAAGGGAAGATATCTTCGGAAACTCTTGCATTGTTTCCAACTCTTAGAAAATTCAGACTTGTTCCAATTAATCCTTTTGCCAGGTGATCTACGGCGGTATTGCTTGGAGCAGCAACCAAAATCTTTTTTCCGAGTAATCCCAATTGCCTGATTGATTCAATTACCGTTGTGGTTTTTCCGGTACCGGGAGGACCATGCAAAATGAACAATTCGCCATTGGAGAGAATCTGATTAACGGCATTTCTTTGACTATCGTTTAATGAAGCATTAAACAAAGCATTCATCGTTATTTCTTCTTGCCGAACCTCCTTAAAGTTGCTCTCTCCATGAATCTTTTTAAACAGCTCATATGCCTTTTTATACAATGGCAGTTCCATGAGAGCAGTTTTCATAAGTTCATTGGTTTTTGTGTCGGGAGATATTTTTATTCCAACACCGTCGTCCTCCAACCAATCAGGGAATTCATGCGAATAGAGACGCACATCTCCATGGTTGCCTTCTAATGAAAGCAGGATACCTTTCACTGGATCTTCTCCTGATATGAATATTTCAATGGCAGAACTCGGTTTGAATTTAGCTGTATCTGCGGGGAAAATTAGTTTGAAGCTAAATTCCGGGTATTCCGCATAGCCGTATTTTCGACTTTTAATGGAAAGTGGGTGAATAGCTAAACCCTCGCGTTTAAGGATCTTTAATGAACTCAATCCCCCGATACTATATCGAAGTGCTTCTTCTTTTTCTTCAAATTGAATGCAATCGATCAGTGTTTTAATGTCGGGGTCATCAATTTCCATGCTTAAAAATAGTGAGGATATTTATATCAGGTGGAATTCAGAGAGATTTTAGGAATATCAAAGATCTACCCAAAAAGAAGGGCCGCCTATCAGTTAGGCAGCCCTGTGGTGTAGTTATTACAGATCAGTCTTCAGACTGACGCGATCTTGTCAGACATGTACTCACCGGCCTTAAGTTTACCGACGATCTTTGAAAAACTTTCGATCGTATAATTTACATCCTCCATTGTGTGAACTGCTGTTGGGATCAAACGGAGAATAATCATACCTTTTGGTACTACAGGGTATACTACCATCGAACAGAAAATATTGTAATTCTCACGGAGATCATAGATCAAATTCGTTGACTCAGGAATAGAACCGTTCATGTAGACCGGGGTAACGCAAGAGTTCGTCGGCCCAATCTCAAATCCTGCTTCTTTGAGTCCGGACTGAAGTGCATTCGTGATTTTCCAGAGATTGTCTTTAAGCTGAGGTTGCGTTCTCATCAATTCAAGGCGCTTCAGAGCTCCAACAACAAGAGGTAGAGGCAGTGCCTTTGCAAATATCTGTGAACGCATGTTGTATCGTAGGTACTCAACTACCTGTTCATCTGAAGAAATGAATCCTCCGATCAAAGCAAATGACTTCGCGAAAGTACCAAAGTAAACATCGATACCATCTTGACAACCCTGCTCTTGACCGGTTCCACCGCCCTTAGCTCCCAAAGTTCCAATACCGTGAGCATCATCAACAAATAATCTGAAGTTAAACTTCTTTTTAAGTTCAACGATTTCTTTCAATTTGCCCTGGTCACCGCGCATACCGAAAACACCTTCGGTGATAACTAAAATAGCACCACCTTGTTCATCAGCAAGTTTAGTTGCTCTTTCAAGTTGCTTTTCTAGATCATCAATTTCGTTATGTTTGAAAACATAGCGCTTACCCATGTGCAAACGAACACCATCCAGGATACATGCATGTGATTCAGCATCGTAAACGATAACATCACGACGGTCAACCAAACAGTCTATAGCTGAAACCATTGCTTGATAACCGAAATTACAAAGGATCGTATCCTCTTTCTCGACGAATGCAGATAATTCGGCCTCCAACTGCTCATGATAGTTTGAGTTCCCACTCATCATTCGAGCTCCCATTGGGGCCGCAAAACCGAATTGAGCTGCTGAATCGGCATCTGCTTTACGCACTTCCGGATGATCTGCAAGCCCCAGGTAATTGTTCAAACTCCAGTTCAGACGCTTCTTTCCACGGAAGATCATATGAGGTCCGATTGGACCTTCCAACTTGGGGAATGTAAAGTATCCGTGCGATTCTTTTGCGTGCTGTCCGATTGGACCTCTGTTATTTTTGATCTTTTCAAATATGTCTTGAACCATATCTATTAATTTATTTTGAGGCTGTTTGAAAGGCCTCGTTTACAAAATTCCACTGCAAAAATAGATTTTCTCAGAATAACACCCGAGGCTTTAAGTTTGTTTTTATCAACATGGAATGTGAGTAAAACCTATAACTTTTTATCCAGTAAATAGATCATAGAGGCAATTGCGGCACATCCTAATTCCAATTCCCGCTTGTTGACATTTTCAAAAATGTCGCTCGGTGCATGATGAAAGTCAAAATATCGCTGAGAATCAGGAACGAAGCCGAACAAAGGAATTCCGGGAAAACTGTTCTTCAACGGCCCGATATCTACTCCTCCGTAACCCTTGTCGAAGTCATCGAGTTCGTAGGGTTCAAAATGTCCTTTGAGCGACTGTAAAAAATCAACTTGCTGCGAATTTCCATCACATGAGAAACCCCTCGGAGAAAATCCCCCACGGTCACTTTCCAGCGCGGCGATCTGCTTTTCACTCCTTTCTTTCGACCACGTTGCGTAGGTTTTGCCTCCCATGTTCCCATTTTCTTCGTTCATGAAGAAAACAACCCGCAGCGTATGTATTGGTTTGTAGTCAAGTTCCTTTAAGATTCTCAAAGCCTCGAGGCAATGGATTACCCCAGCTCCGTCATCATGAGCACCTTCACCTGTATCCCAACTGTCAAGATGCCCACCGAAAGTAATGATCTCGTTTGGGAATTTTGATCCTGTCAACTCTGCTATTACATTGTATGAAGTTGCATCAGGATAATCCCTGCAATCCATCTCCATAACGAACGAACATTTCTCTTTGCAAAGCAATTGAGAAAGCTTTTCAGCATCTTCGGTAGAAATAGCTGCAGCCGGAATTTTCGCGATACTCTCATCGTAATGCATGGATCCGGTGTGAGGATGTCCGTCGATCGGCATACCCAAGGAACGGATGATCACCGCTTTTGCTCCGAGTTTACTTGCTTCAACCGCTCCGTTGCCACGAATCGCGTAACAACCGCCATATGCTTTGAAAGTACTTATTTGCTGTTCATCCATCGGTTGATTGATGAAAACAATCTTTCCTTCCACATCTGATCGTTTTGCGTTATTCAGATCATTAAGGTGCTTGAATTCAACGATTTCGGATTCAAGCATTCCATTTGTACCGATAGATCCGCCCAAGGCAAGCATTCGCACTTTGATCAATACTCCTTTTTTTGTTCTGATCCATCCCGATTCAGTCGTGCCTCTTTCCCAGTGGGGAACCTTGATCTCCTGCAGATACACCTTGTCAAAGGCATAACCATCCATAGTTCTTTTGCTCCATTCAACAGCCATTTGAGCTTCGGCTGATCCAGAGAGACGCGCC
>Ga0315902_10012075_pt1 | contig 11287 bp, 17 predicted proteins | sample LakEriMetagenome_9_FD_203523 | JGI IMG/M metagenome (GOLD analysis project Ga0315902, IMG submission 203523) | Freshwater fungal communities from buoy surface, Lake Erie, Ohio, United States - Buoy 12 MA117 | ecosystem: Environmental > Aquatic > Freshwater > Lake > Lake biofilm | place: USA...
ATAGCATTAGATAAAGATGCTATTAAGGATGCTTTAAAACATTGTGAAATGTTAATGTCCTTTGGTAAAGAAGTATACTTGGTAGAGTTAGATGGTAAAGATGCAAACACAATAGGATTTGAAAATTTTCTTAATATTATAGAAAATACATTACCACTAACATTCCAAAGTTTATTAGTAAAAAAATTAGATAATATATGATAGATAAAAATTTCAATGTGATCAAAGATCCCAAAATTAAACGCATTATTCAATACAGTGAAGACAATAAACAAATTAATATTTTAGACCAACGTTTTTATAAACGCAATGACAAATATTACCCTTCAGTATCAACGATATTAAATTACTTTCCTAAAAATCAATTTTTTCATAATTGGTTAAAAGATGTAGGTCATAATAGTGATATTATAGCATCTAAAGCCGCTGCTGAAGGTACACAAGTACACAATGCTGTTGAAAAATTTATAAACGGTGAAGAAATAGTGTGGATTGAAGAAAACGGTCACGTTAACTATGCGCTAGATGTTTGGAAAATGATCTTACGTTTTACTGAATTTTGGAACCGTGAAAAACCTGAGTTAGTAGCAGCAGAATACCATTTATTCTCAGATCAACATGAATACGCAGGAACAGCCGACTTAATTGTAAGATTACGTGGTAAATTATGGTTATTAGATATTAAAACATCCAATTCACTACACACTAGCTACGATTTACAGTTAGCTGCCTACACTAAAGCATGGAACGAGACTCATGATGAGCATGTAACTGATACGGGAATCATATGGTTAAAAGCAGCTACTCGTGGCGAGGATAAAAAAGGTGAAAAAATACAAGGAGCTGGGTGGCAATTAAAAGTAATTGGTGATATTGATAAAAATTTTGAAATGTTTACCAAAATATACGATATATATAAATTAGAAAACCCAGATGATGTACCTTATAGCCAGTCATTGCCTGTATCCGTTAAACTAGCAGAGTAGTATATTTATACCATATTAATTATTTATGGATAAAAATATATTTAGTAAAGAGTGGTGGAATAAAGCATTTCAATTACATGAATCTCCCCCAAATAATTTTGAAGATGATGATAATCACCAATATGTTGAGGATAATTTAAGTGCTTTAAATAAAGCAGCATTAGTTTTTAATTTTCCTGTAGAGGATTTACAATTAGCTTTTAACGGTGCTAATGACGTAGTATTAATTGATGACGTTTGGTCTAAATTAGAAAATACTAATTCGTACAATATTAAAAGCTTGGGTCAAGCATTGCTATACGCTAAAGAACATAAAATAGACCCTGTTCCTTATTTAAAGGCTGTTAAAAATTTAAAACCACTACCTAAAGCATTAATACTAAATTATGATAGTGATAAGTATTATTTGGTTAATGGTGAATTTATATTATCATTACATAAAGCATTAAATCTTATTCCTGAGGCATTAGTAGCTATTATTAATCCTAAAATAAAGGAAGATGGAAGCCAAGAAGATGAAGTTAATTTAGTAAACGAATTTATTAATTACGTTAAAGAAGACTTAGGATTAGCCCAAATCCCTAAGATACAATTCTCAGACGATACTGATCATGTTAAAAAACAACGTTCGTTTGGGTATTTTTCTCCTAATACTAATGAAATATGGGTTTACGTAGGCGATAGAAACATGGCTGATATTTTTCGTACATTAGCTCATGAATTAATCCATCGTAAACAAGATGAAGATGGAAAAATAAATTATGAAAGTGGTAAGACTGGTAGTGATATCGAAAATGAAGCAAATGCTAAAGCAGGTGTATTGTTAAGAGATTTTGGAAAAAAATATGAGGGAATATATGATACTCCTATAAAGAAATTTATAAAATAAAGTTATGAGCAATGAATCGTTATTGAAAAAAGAATTTAAGGAACGCGATGTGCAACGTTTGCGTAACTTAGTTTCTAAAAATTATACAGATAAAACTGTAACACAAGTAGGTTATACCAAAGCACAAACAGACTATAAAGAGGGTGATGTGTGGGAAGAAAATGGCAAAACATGGACCATTAAAAATGGTATAAAGATGACCATAACTAAACTAGATTTGGTTAAGAGTATATTACAAATGCCGCTAACATGCCCTGAATGTAAACGAGCCATGAATAAAGGCCGTTTAGATAAACATATGTACAGTATCCATAAAAAATGTTCTGATTGCGTTATAGCGCATGAAACCGAACTAAAACGCATAGGTAAATTTGAGGAATACCAAAAAAGCATATTATCTCGCGGTGTTGAAGTACATATTAAAGAAATGGAAGATATACTACTTGAATTATCATTAGGTATTAACGAAGGTTCATTCGTAACTGAAAGTGGAGATGTTGAAGAATGGAAAGGTAAAGGTGTAGATGAGCAAGAAATAATTAAAGATATTCAAGAATACATACAAAAACTTAAGGACAGTATTAAGTAATATATTTATTGGTATGAAAATATCAACACTACGCCAAATAATACAAGAAGAATTATTTAAAGAAGATGATTGTGGGTGTAATGGTCCTAAATTAGTCCTAACAGAATCTACTAATAATTTAGTTTTATCTGAAGGATTAAAATACCACATCAGAGAAGGTAAAATGTTAATTCATAATGTTTACCGCCCATTATCTAAAAATTATTTTGAATTATTCCGTGAAGCACGTGAATTATACAACAAAGGTTTATTATCTGTAGTTGAAGACGATGCTGAATTATTAGAATCTAATATAGGTGAGTTTGGTGAATATAATGGGATAACTGTTCCACTTGATTATCCAATCAGTATTGATGAATTAATTACTGAGGCCGCTAAACAAAAGAAAAAAACACCGCCTATTGGTAAACCAAAACGTGGTGGATCTAAAAAATTCTACGTTTACGTTCGTAAACCAGGAGGCGGAATTAAAAAAGTATCGTTTGGTGATACTACAGGATTACGTGCTAAATTAAATAACCCAAAAGCACGTAAAGCGTTTGCTGCTCGTCATGATTGTAAAAATAAAAAAGACAGAACTAAGGCGTCGTATTGGAGTTGTAGGCTCCCCAGGTACAGCAAGCTCTTGGGTTTTAAGACCAGCTTTAGCGGTTATTGGTAGGATATTTATAAGTAATGAAAGTAACATATTTAAAAAAATATATTAAAGAAGAGTTAAGTCGAATATTAGAAATGTTCGATAAACCTTTACCTAATATAGAAAAAATATCTGATACTAAATACGTTGTAGGAAATGGACAAGATATTGAAGCAGAATATTACTTTAGAAGAATAGATATACAAAACAATAAATGGACCATAGCTTGGTCTTTTACAGATAATAATCAAAACACTACACCAGAAGCGTGGAAACAAATAACTGCTACTTCATATAAAATATTAGCAGATTTTATTCAAAATAAACATCCTAAATCTATAGAGATATCAGGTAATACTGATACCAAAACCAATATTTATAAATCACAATCATTTATAAATAAATTACAAGATTTATTCAATAACCAATATAAAATTGATAATACACCTGAATATTCAGTAGTTATGAATCGTATTGAAGATGTAGCAGAAGCCAATATTCAAAAACGAATGGAACATATAAATGAATCATATCAACAAGCTGTTAATTATTGGAAAAATGGTGATATAACTGCTAAAAGTAAAATAGAACAGGTAAATGCTGTTAGAAGAATAGTAAAACGTACTGTAGTAGAGCATTTATACAGTATTTAAATAAATAAACAAATGATCAAACTAACAGATTTATTATTAGAAAGAGACCCTAAAGTAGGCACAGGTAAAAAACCTAAAGGATCAGGTCGTCGCTTATACACAGATGAAGATCCATCTGATACTGTTCGTGTTAAATTTAAAACAGTTCAAGATATAAAAGATACATTATCTAAAACATCATTCAAATCTAAATCACACGCTAGACAATCACAAATTATTAATTTAATTCACCAACGTGTTAGAGCAGCTTATGGTAAAGCAAAAGATCCTGAAGTAAAAGCAAGATTAAAAAGAGGATTAGAATATATTACTAAACGTAAAGAAGCATCTAAAGAAAAAACTAAACGATTAAACAAATGATTAAACTAACAGATATATTAAAAGAACATGAAGGTGAGGAATACCCATCATACATGTATTCATCCATAGGCTTTGGTTGTCACGTATGTGAATACCATTATCAGGAAGAAGGTAAACACAAATGTAAAAATAAGTATTACCAAAAACTTATGGGTACTGAGGATTTAATAAATCCAAAAACCAAAGAATCTATCAAAGACCCATCAAAATATTGTAGTAATTGGTTTCATCCTAAGAAGTAATGCATCCCTATACTGATTTAGAAACTACAGATACCTACATTATTCGTGAATTTAACGAAAATATAGATCCTATCGAATTAATGTGGCATCGCGATGATGAAAATCGCACACTGCAAATTATAGGTGAAACTGACTGGAAAATACAGCTTGATAACCAGCTGCCGACTTCCATGAATCAGCCAATATTTATTGAGAGACATACTTGGCATCGCGTTATTAAAGGTACAGGTACGTTAAAACTAAAGATACATAAATCATGATTAAACTAACAGACATACTAAACGAAATATTAACAGAAAAAAAGCTATGCCCTAAAGGCAAAGCTTATTATAATCGTCGTATAGCTGCTGGTGAAAAACCATCCGCTTATCTTTCTGGTCGTGCTGTTAAAGTATGTAAAGGTTTAATGGAAGAAGATGATTTGGACATGCATGAATCACTTCGTGATTGGTTTAAAAAAGAAGATTGGGTAAGAATAGATACACAAGGTAATATTACGGGACCTTGCGGGACAATGAAAAAAGGTAAAGCAACCACGCGTTGTTTACCACGTAAAAAGGCTCAAAGTTTAACTAAAGCCGAACGTGCTGCTACATCACGAAAAAAAGTAGCCGGTAGCAAAAAAGGCAAACAGTTTGTAAAAAATACTAAAGCTGCTACTGTTCGTTTAAATAAATAATATATGGAACCTGGTAGTAGAAACAAAATTAATGACCTGGAGAAAACAATTTTTAAGCAACTTAGCAACTTTCTGCCTAATGGCAGCAATGTTTTTCAATCCTCTTGGATTCGACGTGTTGTTCAAACTAATAATGACCTTGACCGGTTCTTATTGGATTACGGATTTACTTTTTTACCTAGCTGCGGGGTTGTTTCTTGGGTTATATTTCTTATTGCGCTCTAAAGTTAACAAATCACAATGAATAATATACACATATTAATAGAACATGTAGTACTTAATTGGCCTTTTCTAACTGAGGCAATGAGTGAAAAAGTGGTACAAGCATTAACCCAGAAATTTAAGGAAGAAGCAGAAGACTTTAATATAACTATTTCTGATGATGAAATTAAAAAGGCTATTACTGTTTTTGATACTAAATTTAAGCAAGACCCAAACGTCTCTGAAAAAGATTTAAGTAAGTACTCATTAAAACAACTACTAAAAATAGTTTCATCTAAACCAGGCTTTGAAAAAGAAAAAGTTACTATAGTACCTACTCCAGATATGGTGTATAATGAAGATGGTATTGTTATATATAACGGTGATGTAGAAGGAAAATGTGTAAGATATGGTGCTGGAGAAAGATGGTGTATTACTAGAGGATCATTTGGAAATTATCGATTTGACCCCGGAAGAGGATATCCTAACTTTTACTTAGTTAGAAATACCAATCTCCCAGATAGTGATCCTCTTAGTTTCGTTGCTATTCAAGCAAGAAATAATGGACGATATGTTTATACTAATCGTAAAAATAGTCCTCATGAATCTAAAGAAATGGATTTTGATAAATTACTTGATGAAGTACCTTATTTAAATTCTATAGATAATGTAAAAAGTATTCTTAAGCATATTCCTATAAGTCAAGCAGAAATAAATGTAGAAAAAAGATTTAAAAATGGTATTAGTTTTAGAGAATGGGCTAATGATTTAGATTTTGAAGAGAAAAAACTTTACATATCTGTAAGAGGTTCTTATATAGCAAGTAGATATTCAAGCAATGAATTATTTAGGGATTTATCTACTGACTCATTTATTGTTAAAGTTCTTCCTAAATATGATAAATTAGCAGAATGGATATTTCAAAATCCGTGGATTCTTGGTTTTGATAATTTATTAAAACAGATAGAAATATTTAAACCAGAATACCAAAAATCATTATTAGCAAAAGTTAATGCTCCCGGTCATCCTATAAATGTTACTGGAGAAAATATCTTGAACAAAGAGTTTAACTTTGATTTTGCTAAAGCTTTAGTTAAAACTGGTAAAGTACCTACTGATAGTAATTATAATCTTTATGTAACTGAAGATGGTAGAACTATAGTAAATATATCATACGATAGAACAGGAACATACATTGACGTTATTACTGAAGAAGAAACATATAAGGATGTTAAATTATCTAAAAGAACACAAAAATATTTATTTGATTACCCAAACATAAGTGATATACCTTTAGATTCACTAGCACGTGCTATACAGGCAAACAATTTAGATAATACCGCAATAAGCGGAATTATTGATAAAGCTAGAACATCTAACGATATATCAAAGAAAATAATAAAAATAGGAGATACTGAAGTACTTTTTGATACCTCAGGAAATAGACTTAAAATATACCAAGTTGAAGGAAACAGTATTATTCCTGCTGATACTAGTAATGAAAATGTAATAGCTGCTAAAAATAAATTTGTTGAAGAAGCAGCATCAAATGAAGAAGTTCAAAATAATTTAATAACTTCTATTTTTAATAAATCACCTTTATTTAATAGTGAAATTTCTTCTAAGATATTATCTAATGTTCCTAAAAGTAAATTGATGAGAGGAGTAGAAGGTATATCTACGTATGATGGAAACTTATACGTGTTTGATATTCCTTCTTCTTTTAAGTTTAAAGCTTTTAGATATTCGGATGAAACAGATAAAATGGAAGAAATAAGATTTTCTTATAGTCCTGAAGTAGGTTTAGCATATAAACAATTTTTAAATGATAATAATATAAAATTGGACAACAATACTACTAGAAGTATATTTTCACAAAACCAATGGCAAGTAGGATATAAAGATAAACTAGCATTAGCTAGTATCCCTGATTTACCATACACAGAAGATTCTACATATAGATTAAAAGTAGTAGATAACAAAATATACATTGTAAACACAGCTAACCCTGCAGAAAGTTTTAGAATATCAGAAAAAACAGGAAGAGTATTACAAGCTAGAGCTCCTAGAACAACTACTCCTCGCCCAACACCAGCTCAATTAGGAGCAGGTGAACGAGTACCAGCAGCAGGAACCGGTAGAAGAGGAAGACCAGCAGGTGGTGCTAATAGACCAATTGAAGGTAATATAAGTGATGATTTACAAACTACTTTAGAAAATAGTAATTTATTAAATTCATTTAACCAATTACCTGTAAATATCCGTGCTAAATTCTTCGGTGATTCTACTAGAGGAAATTTAAATACAGATAGAGGAGTATCACGCCGCGATAATCTATTAGGTAATTTGGGTCACGTTGATTATGTACGAATAGTAGGCCCTAGTGCCATATATGGTATCCAATTAGAATCAGGCAATTTAGTAGCATCTATAGTAGCCCAACCAGGAAATAGCCACTGGTTATTAACACAAAACGGTGCATTTCAATTAGATAGTCCTGCTAATTTGGTAGCCGCATTAAGACAACGTAATTTAACAGAAATACGCAATTATATATTCAATGAATATATCGAACGTAATCCTGATAGAGTTGACGAATTGAAAAAACATATTGAAGAAATAAAAAATAGTTAATATTTATATAAAATAACAATACCATGAAACAATCCGAATTAAAGAAATTAATTAAAGAAGCAATTGCTGACCGTATCAAAATGATAGACGAGGCTGGTGATATAGCTGCTTTGGAAGCTAAAATTAAAAAAGTAGACGAAGATATTAAAGATGCTATGTCTGTTAAAACAGCATTAACATCAATGGATGGTTTAAAATATTATGTTTCCTCAGAAATTATAGGTGATATGATGGATGATATGGAAGCTAGTATTAAAGAATTACAAACTAAGAAAAAAGATCTAGAAGACCAGAAAAAAACAATGGATAAAAATTCTAAAGGTCCTAAAAAATCTGAAAAAAAAGAATTAGACGAAGCTAAAAAAATAAACGAAGGTCTCTCGTCAGAAATTATGGGACCTCTTACAGATTTAGCCAAATCCATGAATATCTCAGTAGGAGAACTCATAGGACAAATTGCAGCAGCTGCTGGAACTGTAGGTGGAATAGGAGCAGCAATAGGTAGCGCATATAGAAGTTACAAAAAAGGTCTACCAAAAGGCGATGATAAAAAAATGGAAGAAGCTCGCTTTGAAAAAGGTGAAGACGTAGGTAAACCTGGTAAAGGATTTGCCAAAATAGCTAAATCAGCAGCTAAAAAATACGGTTCAAAAGAAGCAGGTCAAAAAGTAGCTGGTGCTATACTAAAAAAAGTAGTTAAAAAATAAAATAATGGAACATAACGCATTAATGGGTCAATTTGTTTCTACGTTAATGGCGTCTCGTACGCAGGCTCATGTATTTCATCTACAAACACCTTCATTTGCTGCTCATAAAGCATTAAATGAATATTATGATGAAATTGTAGGTATAACTGACGGTATAGTAGAATCATATCAAGGTAAATACGGTATCGTTACTGGGTATACAAATGTTGCTTTACAAGAATATCAAAGCTGTGAAGGTATCATTATGTATTTTACTGTACTTTGTTCTTATATTGAAAAAAGTAGAACAATGCTTTGCCAAGATTCATATATTCAAAATCAAATTGATGAAGTTGTTGCTCTTATTAATTCAACCATCTATAAATTACGCTTTTTAAAATGATAAAATTAATCGATTTACTAGAGAAAAAAATGACTCCTAGCCAAAAGAAAAAGCGTGGAGAAATTTACGATGCCTTAGTTGACTCAGGGATGTCTCCTGAAAAAGCAGGTCCTATAGCTACAGCTAAAGCCATGGGTAAAGGTAAAAAAGAAGAAGCTTTAGACCCAGTAGGTAAAGAAGATAAAGATATAAACAATGACGGTAAAGTTGATAAAACAGATAAATATCTTTTAAATCGCCGTAAGACAATATCTAAAAATATTAAAAAAGAAGGTATGGATCATGAAGTTGCTATGGCTCAAAATAGTTTAGAAGCTATTGCTAAAGCAGCTATGGAATTGTCTCAAAAGATAGGAACAGTAGAACGTAACATCCCAGGATGGATTCAAGATCATATTACCAATGCTGAAAACTATATTGAGCAAGCAGCTCAAGGTTTTCATGAATTAAGAGACGATGAATAAGACTCTGTTATTAGAAAAATATATTAAAAAAGCTGTTCGTATGGCTTTAAAGGAAGAAGAACAGCAACAAAAACAAGCTGAAAAAGCAATGTATTTAATACATCGCTTTCCTGGTTTGAAGAAAACATTAGAAGAATTAATGTCACCTGCTTTTGGACGATATATAGCAGATGTTTCATTAATAGCTCCTAAACCAACTACATTTGGTATTGGGTTAATTAATGGACAAGACTTTACAATGATATATTTAGGAAAAAATAATTTTGTTGTAAAAGTATCTGGAAAAAAATATAATCCAATTAACATAGGAGAATCTGAAAGAGCATCACAAGCAATAGCAGATTTACTTGAACTAAATTATGCTCCTAAAGAGTCAGCAGAAGAATTAGCATCACAACGTAATACTGATATTAAAGCTGATTTAGAAGCAGGAAGTATTCCTCCAACACCTGAAGCCCCACCTTCAGAAGTACCTACCCCTGAAGAAACGCCAGCACCTGAGGAAACTCCTGCTGCCTAAAATTTGGATAGGCAAAAAATAAGTTTTATATTTTAAAAAAAATCATATGAGTAAAGTAAAAAGACTCTTTTTTGATATTGAAACAAGCCCAAACATTGGTTTGTTTTGGACCGCAGGTTATAGATTAAATATAGGTCACGACAATATTATAAAAGAAAGAGCTATCATTTGTATTTGTTACAAATGGGCTGACGAAAAAGAAGTACACTCTTTAACTTGGGATGCTAAACAAAACGATAAAAGTCTACTAGAAAAATTCATTAAAATAGCTAATGAAGCTGATGAATTAGTAGGACATAACGGTGATAAATACGATTTACCGTGGGTTAGAACTAGATGCCTATATCATGGCATCTCTTTATTTCCGTCATATACTACAATAGATACGTTAAAATACGCCAGATCTAAATTTAAATTTAATAGCAATAAATTAGATTACATTGCTCAGTTTTTAGGTTTAGGTGCTAAAATCAGCACTGGTTTTAATTTATGGAAAGACATTGTCTTAAATAAAGATAAAGAAGCCATGGAAAAAATGGTAGAATATTGTAAAGGTGATGTTGAATTGTTAGAAAAAGTATACAATAAATTAGCACCACATTTTCCTGAAAAAAGTAGCGTTAGTGAAGACAAAACAGATTGCCCTACATGCGGTTCAAATAAATGGACATTCTCTAAACGTAGAATGTCAGCATTAGGAACAATTCGTGTACAAATGCAATGTAAAAAATGCGGTAGATATCACACTGTATCTGAAAAAACAGCTGAGAATATAGCTTTATAATATTTATTGGCAAGGTACCTTTATTATCTTTGTAAAAAACAATAAAAATGAACAGCAAAGTATTACGCCAATTAATCAGAGAAACTATATCTCAATATCTTAAAGAACAAGAAGATTTACCTCCTATTACCCCAGGACCGGGACAAGAACCAGCTAATGTTCCTTCACCAGAAGAAGCACCATCAGAAGCTGAAACTCCTGAAACCCCAGCTGGGTCTATTACTAAAGAACAAGCTAAACAATTAATTAAAGATACTAAAGGTAAGTTTTTTACTGTAACTTTTATTAAAAAAGATGGTACTACTCGCGTAATGAATGCTCGTTTAGGTGTTAAAGTTTATTTAAAAGGTGGCGAATTACCTTACAATCCAGATGAAAAAGGATTAATTCCTGTATATGATGTAAAAACAGGTGGATACAGAATGATAAACGTTAATACTATTACTAAACTAAAAATTGGTAATAACGAATATAATGTACAATAATGATTAAGTTAGTAAACATAATCCAAGAAATAGATAGTAATAAAAAATACTACATTGAGTTAATTCCTGTAGAGG
>Ga0315902_10012076_pt1 | contig 11287 bp, 8 predicted proteins | sample LakEriMetagenome_9_FD_203523 | JGI IMG/M metagenome (GOLD analysis project Ga0315902, IMG submission 203523) | Freshwater fungal communities from buoy surface, Lake Erie, Ohio, United States - Buoy 12 MA117 | ecosystem: Environmental > Aquatic > Freshwater > Lake > Lake biofilm | place: USA...
TTTGTTGTTAAATATTCTACGATTATCATGTCTATTTCTCAGGTGTCAGAAACGGTTTTTATTCTGACTATTCCGTTTTTCTTGAAAAAATTTGGCATAAAAAATGTAATGCTTTTTTCGATGATTGCATGGGTATTGCGCTTTGGCCTCTTTGCATATGGTAATCCGGCTGATGGTTTGTGGATGATTGTTCTTTCCTGCATTATTTACGGAATGGCTTTCGATTTTTTCAATATTTCCGGCTCATTATTTGTAGAAACAACAACAGACTCTTCCATTCGATCCAGCGCACAGGGTTTGTTTATGATGATGACAAACGGAGTGGGTGCGTTTATGGGTAGTACGGTGAGTGGATGGCTTATTGATCGGTTTTTCACTATAAACAATGAAAAACAATGGCAGCCAATTTGGCTTGCTTTTTCTGCCTATGCTTTAGTGATTGCAATAGCCTTTGCTATAATGTTCCGACATAAACATGACCCGAATATAGTAGGAGAGGTGGGCCATTGATTGCAGTTAGTCGTGAGCAATGTTACAGAGAACTACAACCTCATGAGTTATTATATCAAAGATTATTTTAATTGGTTTTGACCGGGATGATTTCTTTATTATACACTACTTCATCATTTACAGCAATAATCAGACGCTTACCATTGCAAATTATTTGATGTTCCTTTTCTTCAGAAAAAGCAAGTTTAAAAGAGGATGTGCTTATAGGCTGAAAAAATAAATACAAATAAGTTGTATTATTCTTGTCTTCAATTTTCTCGGCTATTTCAGTGTTTACAGGAATAAACAAGTATTGATCGTATGTTTCTGAATAAGGATCTGTTTTTTTTAGTGTGAAAGGGAAGTGATTGAACTTTAAATATCCTATTGTGTTTTTGTATTTTGCATTGTCAAATCCTTTATCAATAAAGTTTGTCCAGATACTAAATCCTTTTTTGTTCAAATTATATTCCAGATGCTCGTGATCGTGAACATTAAATTTTATATATTTTATTTTTTTTAGTTCTACTTTTCTTTTTGCGAGTGAGTCTGATAATTTTTTGAATTCTTCTGTTTTTTGGAAGTTTAATTTCTTGAGTGGGGTATCATATGCATCTTCTAATTCAAAATAAGAAAACACATCACTGTTGAATTCGTCAATAAAATTTGTTGAAAGATCGAGGTCTGATCCGTCCATAAAGAAAATTTCCTCAAGATTGTTGATCCAGTAATCGATTGAGCTTTGAGGAGTTTGGCTTACGACATTCTTCCATGAAAATAGCGGGAAGAGGATAATTAATAAGTATCTCATTTGATTTGGGTGTTTTGATAATTAAGTATTTTTTAATCGCTAACCAATTTCTCCCTCTCCGTAACCGAATTTCCTTTAATGCCACTAATTATTTTTCGGCAATTTACAGCTCCGCAGCTACATGTAAAACTTTCGGCCTGGTTGTCAAGTAATTGGGCATAGTCAAGTGAAAGTTCTTCTCCTGTTTTAATATCTCTACTTGCTACAAGATTGAGCCCTTCATAGGATGTGTTCGGATTGCATGAATGATTCTGTGGTGCCCACCCGGATGGATCATTGTCCCATAAAGTGTACACCTCCTCACTCAACGGAACTGCATATTGCATAAATAAACGCTTTTCGTTTTCATCCCAGTTGCTCTCAACGTGTTTTCTTGTTACGATGCGTTGCGGTCGTTCTTCTCCACGATAGATAATTTCATTTTTACTGATCGGCCTGTTTGCATAAATGCCAAATCCTGCAATGGCATTTCCTTTCATTACATAGGGCTTTTGCTTACGCTGATGACGTGCAATGCCTTCTTCCAAAATATGATGAAGGAAACCGCTTTGCCCGATTCCATCTACTTTCAGAATATAATCAGCCGATCCTTCATATCCATCTGAGTAAAAAACAGAACAGGTGAAATTTACTTCGAGGAAATAGATGTTGCCGTTTGCATCCATTCTGAAATCCATACGTGCATACCCCACACCGCCAAAACTGCGAAAGATGCGTTGAGCCGCCTCGGTCAGCCGGTTTCTGATGCTTTCATCTTTTACAGCCACATTACATTCAGGATGCAGCTCAGAAGTTTTCATTGCATAAGTTTTAAAACCAATCTCTTTGGGGAACAAATATTCAATTGGCTGAAATACTTTACATTTTTTGGGATTCTTTGCATCTGCGGCAACCAACACAGTAAACTCTCTACCATCAATATATTCTTCTATCAATAGTTCCGGATACTCTTTAAGCAATTCCTCCACTTTTAATAGAAGAGCATCGAAAGTTTCGGCTTTAGAATGTGCATCAATGCCAAGACTATCACCTGCTTTCGCCGGTTTTACAAACAACGGATATCGTAAGTGCTGAACATCATTTTCCAGATTAGCGGTTTCCTTTACCAGAGCATACCCTGCAGTTGCAACCCCTTCTGTATATGCAACGTATTTCATTAACTCCTTGGGAGGATCATAAAGGAGGGCAGATGGTCCGGTGTATGGTAAATTCAGCAAATCTAGCGTATGGATCACATCAATGGAAGGCACTTCCCATTCGAGATAGCCTTCACATAAGTTGACAAAACAATCGTATTTGTTTTTGCTGAGAGCAAGCAGCTGTTTATACGTTGTAAGTTTATTCAGCAATACATGATCTACTTTGCATTCGGGCAAAAGCGATGAGAGATTTCTCGGAGGATCGTAATACTGGTAATCTACACCTGAAGTGGAATAGTCGGGTTGTAATACACAGATCTTCATATCGTCTTCACTCCTCCTTTTATCGCAAGAGACTTGCCTTTACGTGTTCTGTGTCTATGTAAAGCATCTTTCAGAATATGACCAATCATTTCTTCGTAAGGATGGTTGCCTAATCGTGCTATGGCGCCAATAGAAGTGAAGTTTTCATCTTCACTAAGCCCGCACTGGGCATTTACTTCCAGTACATATATGATACCTGTTTGCTGATCTATACGTAGGTCCACTCTGCCATAGCCGGTCCCTTTTAATGCTGCATATGCCTTCCAGCTAATATCCATTAACGCTTTTTGCAGATTTTGAGGAGCTGTTTTGTATTGATAGAAATCTTCTTCTTCATGTGCCGGCTTTTCTTTTTCGTAAGTTTCCCAGAGTCGATCGAAGGAAAGAAATTTTTCAGTATCCGGTAAATCATCATGAAAGATCCTTTCAACGGGTGTATAGATTTTTTTATTTCTAGGAGAAGAGTAGGATCCGCTGATAAATACGGTGTATTCTGGACCGCTTATAAACTGCTCTGCAACAAGCCCGCCAAAACTAAAATCCCATCCGCGATAACCTTCAAAAAGTTTATAAACCAATGAACTTAATTCCTGCGTATTGTGTACAACATTTTCAGTCCCCAGTCCCATGCTTCCACCACTTACTGCAGGCTTCACTATAAGTGGGGTCCCTACTTCTTTGCAAATATTTTTAATATTCTGATCCTTGTGATGAATTGGTTTCCAGACGGCATGAGGAATTCCTTCCTGATCAAATACCTCTTTCATCAATATTTTAGACGTAGTGATATCGTAGAAGTATGGATCTGCTCCTGTGTAAATAAGTTTTTTCTTTTTCAGATAATGAATCACGCTCACGCCCGGAGTCCCATTTACTTCATCTCCATCACATAAGTTTAGGATCAAAGGAATTTTTCCCGCCGATTGTTCAATGATACCATCAATCACAGACTGATAGTTATTGATTGTAACCGGTTGCCACTTCCATTGAAGCTGTAAGGCAACAAATACCTTTTCGTATTCAAGGATGCTTTGAGAGAAATCGTAATAGTAGTCGATGTTCGGGTCTTCCGTTTGCAGATAAGGAGCCAGCACCCATATAAAATACGGCTGATCCGGCGGAGCGGTTAAATGCAATGGGTTAGTTTGCATACTTAAAGATAGTAACTATCCTGAATGATTTTCATTCAATTTTAATTGGATGAATTGAGTCAAACGGTATTGGTTGATGATCGGTTTTGGTATTTGAACTGCTCCGCTGATCTTTCCCATACAGTTGTTCTCGCCGCAGTTACATGAAAAAGATTCGGACATTTCCCATTCGGATGAGGGATAGAAGAATGTGATTTCGTCACCTTCTTCTATATCTTTCACTGCAATCAATTGAAATTTATCTATATCAAAAAATGCATTGGGGTTACAACTATGGTTGATATACTGCAGATGTAATGGATAAAGAAGGATATGCTTTTTTTCTCCTGCCTGTACGGTGAATCGGCTTGGTTCTGTACATGTTTCTCTGGCAGTAAAATGACAAATGATCTCGTTCTTTTGATGAGGTTTGGTTGCTATGAATAAATGATGATTTTTAACCGGGTCTAAATAAACAGCACCTTCTGTATGATCGGAGATGAATTTTGTTTGCTTAGGAATGTATGCTGCCATTTGATTATAAATAACTATCCGAAAATAAAACAATTAATCATTAAGAAAACATATAAATCAAATATGTAGACATCCTGTGTACAACTATAAAAAAATCCCGCTTAATGAGCGGGATTATATGAATTGAGTACTTTGTTTTTTAGATATGCTGCTCAATTTTCTTTACAAAATTGGCTTTGGGTTGCGCACCAACCAGTTTATCAACAACTTGCCCGCCTTTGATGAAAAGTATAGCAGGAATAGAGGTTATACCAAAATTCATGCTTACCTGCGGATTCTCGTCTACGTTAACCTTGCCTACATTGACTTTGCCGGTGTACTCTTTTGATAGTTCATCAATAACCGGGCCGATTGCGCGGCAAGGACCACACCATTCAGCCCAAAAATCAACTACCGTCAGTTTATCTGATTTGAGAACATCTGTCTCGAAGTTTGCATCTGTAAATTGAAGTGCCATATTTATTTAGATTTATTATTTGAGATCGCAAATTTAACTCCAAATTGCTGTAACTGATGTTTTGTCATTATCCACACCTGTTTACATCTTTTTCGTCATAACTCACTAAAAGTAGTTTGACAGCAAGTCATAAATTGATCCATTATACAATCTGAACAGATACTTCCAGTTCGGGACTGTTGAGCAGATGATCGGTGAGTTCGTCATTTATTTCAATACCTTTTTCCGCACTGAACAAACTGATTTTCCATGAATCCGCCGGGTCAAATAATTCAACCTGAAGACCGGTTTTCCCCGGATTTTTTTTGATGTTTTTTTCAAGAAAACCAATGAGCTCTTCCGATACAAATCTGGGTTCAATTTTAATGACCACTTTTTTAGTCATTATTTTTTTGATGGTTTCCAGCAAGAACACTTTTTCCAGCTTAAACTCGTATTCTCCTTCTTTGTTCCATCTGTTTTTAAAAGCACCCATCACAAATACAACTGCGCCGTTACTGAAATGTTCTTTGAATTTTACATAATCCTCTCCGAAAACTGCCATTTCTGTTTTCCCATTGTAATCTTCTATGGTGAAAATACCAAACTGCTTTCCGTTTTTGGTGATGCGGTGCTGTGTATCAGTTATTAGTCCGGCAAGCCGGAATGGTACAAATGGATTTTTCTGAATTTGAATCGCATCCTTAAATTCATTGAAGTCGGCAATGGAAGTGATGCGGTAATGTATCAGTTCAAAACGGAAGTGATCGAGCGGATGTCCACTGATAAACATCCCTGTGATTTCTTTTTCGTGGTTGAGTGTTTCGGTCAGTGTCCACATTTCGCAATTGGGTATTTTCGGCGGAGGCACATCCATCATCATCGCCTCTCCGAATAAAGTATTGGTATTTTGAGACTGGTTTGCCTGGTACCTGTTACCAAAGGAAATGATACGCTCCAGGCCTGTATGCATTTCTCCCGGGTGTATATAAAAATATTGGGCCCGGTGCATCTCTTTAAAGCAATCAAAAGCACCCGCATATACAAGGTTTTCCAGCGATCGTCTATTTACAGCCCTTTGATTGATTCTTTTTATAAAGTCGAAAATGTCTTTAAACGGACCGTTTTTCTTGCGTTCTTCTACTATTGATTCTACTGCATTTTCACCAACTCCTTTTAACCCGCCTAACCCTAGTCTAATCACTCCTTCACTGTTTACCGCAAACCCTGATTGAGATTCATTGATATCCGGCCCCAGTACTTTCAACCCCATTCTCCTGCATTCTTCCATGAAGAAGGTGATTTTTTCAATACTGCCCGCATTGTTGAGCACTGCACTCATGTATTCGCCGGGGTAATGTGCTTTTAAGTAGGCAGTCTGATATGCAACAAATGCATAACAGGTGGAATGTGATTTATTGAATGCATATTCTGCGAACGACTCCCAGTCGGCCCAGATTTTTAACAACTTGTCTTCAGCATGCCCTTTGGCCTTGGCGCCGTCAATAAACTGACTTTTTCTTTTGTCAAGTGTAGCACGGTCTTTTTTACCCATCGCTTTTCTCAATACATCAGCGTCTCCTTTACTGAAGCCGGCAAGCTTTTGAGCCAGCAGCATCACCTGCTCTTGGTATACTGTAATGCCATAAGTCTCTTTTAGATGTTCTTCCATTGCAGGGAGATCATAGGAGATTGCTTCCTTCCCGTGTTTTCTGTCGATGTAGTTGGGGATGTACGACATAGGTCCTGGTCTGTACAATGCGTTCATCGCAATCAGATCTGCAAACTGATCCGGTTTGAGTTCTTTTAAATATTTCTGCATACCCGGACTTTCAAATTGAAACGTACCGATGGTATCAGCCCGTTGATACAATTCGAATGTCTTTGCATCGTCAAGAGGAATCAGGTCAATATCAATTTCTACATTGTGGTTTTCTTTGATCAGTTGCAATGCATTTTTAATGATGGTGAGTGTTTTCAATCCCAGAAAGTCCATCTTAATGACACCGGCATCTTCAATAATATTTCCTTCTATTTGTGTAACAAGCAGTTCAGAATCTTTTGATTTGCAAACGGGGATCAGTTCTGTGAGGTCTTTTGGTGCGATGATAATACCTGCTGCATGCAAGCCGGTATTGCGAACAGAACCCTCCAGAATTTCTGCTTCGTGTAGTACTCTGGAGGCAAGACTTTCTCCCTCGTAAATCTCTCTTATTTTTTTGACGGTTTCAAGGTCTTCACTTTGAAGATTCTCTTTAGTCGATAAACTTTTTTCACCTTTAAATGGAGCATGCAATACACGCTTTAAACTAATTCCCGGTTTGTCAGGAATCATTTTTGCAAGTGCATTGCTTTCCGGCAAAGGCAGATCCATAACCCTTGCCACATCCTTGATACTCATCTTGGCAGCCATCGTACCATAGGTGATGATCTGTGCAACCTGGTTACGTCCGTATTTTTCCACAACATAATCGATCACTTTCTGTCTTCCTGCATCATCAAAGTCGGTATCGATATCCGGCATCGACTTACGATCGGGGTTTAGGAAACGTTCGAACAGAAGGTTGTATTTTATTGGGTCGATGTTGGTGATGCCTATGCAATAAGCAACAGCGCTTCCTGCAGCAGAACCGCGACCGGGCCCTACAAACACACCGAGGTCGCGACCGGCTTTGATGAAATCACTCACTATAAGAAAGTAACCTGCAAAGCCCATTGTTTTGACGGTGAACAGTTCGAAGTCGAGCCGCTCTCTTATTTCCTCTGTTATTTCACTGTATCTTTTTGCGGCTCCCTCATAGGTAAGATGTTTGAGGTATTCCCACTGATTCAGATTATTATCTTCATGAATCTGAAATGCTTTGGGCAATGGGAATGCCGGCAGAAGGATATCTTTCTTAAGGTTAAGCACATCTACTTTACCGGCTATTTCATTGGTGTTGTCAATTGCTTCCGGTAAATCCTGAAAGAGATCTTTCATTTGTGCAGTCGACTTAAAAAAGAACTGATCATTAGGAAATGCAAATCGCTTATTCTTCACGTTGATATCATCATCACTGAATTCACGTAGTGCAGGAGTAGCAAGCTTTTCTCCTGTATTAATACAAAGTAAAATATCATGTGCGTTGAAATCGGATTGATCCACATAATGAGAATCGTTACTGGCTATAATTTTTACATTGTACTTACGGGCAAACTTCACAAGAATTGCATTGACTTTATTTTGCTCTTCCATGTTGTGTCGCTGCAATTCAACATAGTAGTCATCCTGAAAAATATTCAGCCACCATTTGAATTCTTCTTCAGCTTCTTCTTCTCCTTTAGTTAGAATTGTTTGTGGCACCCAGGCGCCTAAACAACAGGTGGTGGCAATTAATCCTTCGTGGTATTTGTGAATCAATTCTTTATCAATACGCGGGTATTTGCTGTACATCCCTTCTGTAAAACCAAGTGAAGTCAGCTTCACAAGATTTTTGTAGCCGGTTTCATTTTTGGCCAGCATCACCTGGTGGTATCGCTTGTCTTTCTCTTCCTTGCTGAATGTTTTGCGGTGACGGTTTTCTGCCACGTAAAATTCACAACCAACAATTGGCTTTACTTTCAGCGAGCCATCTTCATTTTTATGTTTCTGCGCCTGTGCCACAAACTGGAATACGCCGAACATATTGCCATGATCGGTGATGGCAATAGCAGGCATATTATCATCGACAGCTTTTTTATATAATGCATCGATATTTGCTGCTCCGTCGAGCAACGAATACTGCGTATGAACATGAAGGTGTGAAAAACGACTCATATTATTTATCTCCGGAAAAAATCAAATTTCGGAAGTTGTTTGAGATTTCTGGAATAATTTGTTCAGAGGTTTAGAGTTTAGTTGTTTAGAAGTTGAGGCGATTAGGCGAGATCTTATTCCTTTACCTTTGTACACTTTCAGAATATATGTTCACTAAACGAATCATCCCTTGTCTGGATATCAAAGACGGCCGTACGGTAAAGGGAACAAATTTTGTGGATTTAAGGGATGCAGGAGATCCGGTTGAATTGGGGGCCTTGTATGCAAGATCAGGTGCGGACGAATTGGTATTTCTGGATATTACAGCGACAGTAGAGAAAAGAAAAACGCTCAGCGAACTGGTAAAACGCATTGCCGGTGTGGTGAATATTCCTTTTACAGTAGGAGGAGGAGTCCGTACGGCAGATGATATGCACTGGTTGCTGCAGTCGGGCGCCGATAAAGTTAGTGTCAATACGGCTGCTTTTCAGCGGCCGGAATTAATTACAGAGATAGCGCTTGCCGCCGGTAGTCAGTGTTGCGTACTTGCAATAGATACACGGAAAGAAGCAGACGGAGATTGGTATGTATATCTCAATGGAGGAAGAACAGCTACAGGTAAGCGTTGTGAAGAATGGGCCCGGGAGGGAGTAGATAAGGGTGCAGGTGAAATCTTACTTACCAGCATGAACAATGACGGAACCAAATCAGGTTTTGCATTGGATATTACTTCCCGCCTATCTTCATCGTTACCCGTACCGGTGATTGCCAGTGGTGGTGCCGGTACGATGCAGCATTTTTCGGAAGTATTTACAGAGGGAAAAGCAGATGCAGCCCTTGCTGCCAGTATTTTTCATTTTTCAGAGATTGAGATACAGGCGTTAAAAGCCTACCTGAAAGAGCAGAATATCCCTGTGAGGTTGTAGTTTTGCCAACATCCACTTAACAAACAGATTATTTTGAATCCCGATTTTAATAAATCATCCGAAGGACTGATTCCTGCAATTATACAAGATCACCATACCGGTAAGGTACTGATGCTTGGGTTTATGAATGAAGAAGCATTCAAGCTTACACAGGAATCAGGTCGTGTAACATTTTACAGCCGGTCCAAAAAAAGATTGTGGACAAAAGGAGAAGAGAGCGGCCATTTTTTAAATGTAAAACAAGTTGCCCTTGACTGTGATCAGGATACCTTGCTGATAAAAGCAGAGCCGGTTGGCCCAACCTGTCATACCGGTGCTGATACTTGCTGGGATGAACCCAATCATACTTCAGATTTCCTGTTTTACCTGCAGGATATTATCGATCTCAGAAGAAAAGGAAATGATGAAAAGAGTTATGTGAAAAGTCTTTTTGACAAAGGGGTCAATAAAATTGCACAGAAAGTAGGAGAGGAAGCAGTAGAGCTTGTGATTGAATCAAAAGACAATAACAAGGATTTATTTTTGAATGAGGCAGCTGATTTATTGTTTCACTATCTGGTCTTGCTGCGTGCAAAAGATATTAGTTTGAATGAAGTATATGAGATTCTAAAACAAAGACATTCCCGTTAAATGAAAAAGCTATCATTATTTATTGCCGGTCTTTTTTTTCTGACTTCTTTTGTGCAAGCACAATTGAAATTTACAATCAAAGGGAAAATTACCGGCCTACCCGATAACACGGAGGTGACATTGCATGCAGATAATATTCAAAGCGAATCAATTGCAAAGGCACAATCAAAAAATGGATCATTTACGCTGAAAGGATCCATCAAAGAGCCCTCAATTTATATGCTCACTTATTCGGGATCTTCCCAGGCGCTTGCTTTGTTTCTTGAAGGCGAACAATATAAGGTAGATGCTAATTATGGGGAGTTTTTCACTGCTAAAGTACAGGGCGGTAAAATTCAGAGCCAGTACAAGTTATTTCAGCAGCAGTTTGATCCTTTGTTTCTTAAATTAGATCAAATAAGCAGACAAATCAATGACCCGGTGTATACAGCACAGAAAGATTCATTATATGCACTATTACGCTCTGTTGTTACGCAGATTGATCAAAAAACAGATCAATATGTTGAGCTTGAAAAAAACTCATTTGTTTCTCCATTATTACTTCTTTTTGTTTATAACTTTTTTCAGCAGCCGGAACCACTGGAGAGTCGTTATAGAAAATTAACCGAACCGGTACAAAAAAGTTATTACGGAAGAATAGTAGGGAAGATGATAGAAGATTTAAGGATAGGGTCTGTTGGTTCTCAAGCCATCGATTTTCAGCAAGCGGACACAAGCGGTACAATGGTTTCTCTTTCTTCATTCAGAGGAAAATATGTATTAGTTGATTTCTGGGCAAGCTGGTGCGGACCATGCCGAATGGAAAATCCGAATGTAGTTCAGGCATATGAAAAATTTAAAGACCGCAATTTTACCGTCCTGGGAATTTCACTTGACAGGTCGAAAGAGGCATGGATGCAGGCAATCAAAGACGACAAGTTGAACTGGACACAGTTAAGTGATTTGAAATTTTGGAGCAATGATGTTGCAAGGATGTATAAGATTAGTTCTATCCCTCAAAACCTTTTAATAGATCCAAATGGCAAAATCGTTGCGAAAAATTTAAGGGGTGAAGACCTTTCTAGAACACTAGAAGAGTTAATGAAAAGCTCAA
>Ga0315902_10012078_pt1 | contig 11286 bp, 9 predicted proteins | sample LakEriMetagenome_9_FD_203523 | JGI IMG/M metagenome (GOLD analysis project Ga0315902, IMG submission 203523) | Freshwater fungal communities from buoy surface, Lake Erie, Ohio, United States - Buoy 12 MA117 | ecosystem: Environmental > Aquatic > Freshwater > Lake > Lake biofilm | place: USA...
GTGACCCGTCTGACGGATACCGTGGATGGGTTTTTAATGGCGCAAACCATAACCATCCGCGAGGCGTTAGAACAGCTGCAATCAGCCTATTTCTTTGATTGCGTAGAGTCCGATGGATTGCTGAAGTTCATTAAGCGTGGTGGGCAAGAAACCGCCACCATCAGCGATCAGAACATTATTCCCAACAGCAAAGACGGTAATGTGCGTGATCTGGTGGAAACCATCCGCAAGCATGAGCTGGATTTGCCGCAGCAGGTGAATGTGACTTACATCAACCGTGCCGCATTCTTCGATCCTGGCACGCAGCTTTCACAGCGGCAAACCGTGAATGCCGTTAACAAGGTGGGGCTGAATCTCCCCGTGGTGATGACAGATCAGCAGGGCAAGACGATTGCCGATGTCACGCTCTATAATGCCTGGAATGAGCGCAATAATTATAAATTCAATGTAGGGGCGCGCTATTCCACTATCGAACCCACAGACATCATCATCGTTAATCAGAATGCCGTTCCAACCTCCATGCGCGTGCTTTCTACGCGCATCGAGCGTAACGGACTGACTGAAATTACGGCGGCTTCGGAAGACGTATCCACCTATGACTTCTACACACCGCCTGGAGAAACGCCCCCAGTTGTCGAGCAAGGAACCGTCATACCCGGAACACGGCTGGAGCTGATTGATATTCCGCCGCTACCCAATGACATTGACCCTGTGGGCATTCTGCGCGTTGCCGTGACAGCGCTCGGTGAAAACTGGAACGGCTCGGTCGTCTATCGGTCGGATGACGGAGGAGAAGCAGGCGGCAACAATTTTAACCTTCTGACTTCGCTCATCAGTCAGGCCACACTGGGCGGTGCACTGACGGTTCTTCCTGCGGGACCTACGCATGTGTTTGATGTTGCCGGCACGGTAGAGGTGTTGCTTGCAAGTGGCACGCTGTCCAGCACCACGGAACTTGGCGTTCTCAACGGTGCCAATGCCGCATTGCTTGGCAATGAAATCATCCAGTTTCAAACCGCAACACTGATCGGGGCGAATCGCTACAGGCTTTCCATATTGCTGCGCGGGCGCGCAGGAACGGAGCACGAAGTTGGCACACACGCCTTGGCGGAACGCTTTGTACTACTTTCCTCCAGTGTCGCCCGTATCGCGCTTCAGAACAATCTGATTGGCCTTGCGCGCTGGTATAAGGGGGTAAGCGTTGGCGATACGCTGGCAGTGACATCTGAGCAGGTTTTTACCTACACAGGGAAAACCCTGAAGCCGTTTTCGCCCGTCATGATCGCTGGCAAGCGCAATCTGCCAGCGTCAAATGACTGGACGATCTCATGGGTGCGCCGAACCCGTGTTGGCGGAGATTGGCGTGATGGCGTGGATGTTCCGCTCTCAGAAGAAAGCGAACGCTATGAAGTCGAAATCATGCAGGGTGCAACGGTCAAACGCACATTCACAGGCATCACGTCGCCAAGCATTGTTTACACCGCTGCACAGCAAGTCACGGACTTCGGCGCGGTGCAGACAAGCCTAAGCGTCAAAATCTACCAGATGTCAGCAGTAGTCGGACGCGGTACGCCCGGAATTGCAGCGCTTACTTAGAGTTCAAAGCATCCGTAAGAGCTTTGCCAGCCTTAAACTTGGCAACATTCTTCGCCGGAACTTTGATTTCTTTGCCAGTTTGCGGATTACGTGCGGTGCGTGCAGCGCGCTTCTTTTTCTCGATGGTGCAAAATCCAACAATGCTGATCTTGTCACCTTTTTTCAGTGCTTTTGCGGTTACCACCACAAATGCGCTGAGAGCCTTTTCTGCGTCTGCCTTGCTGAGTTTGGATTCTTTCGCAATCGCGTCAACGAGTTCACCTTTGTTCATAACATTCTCCCTGTTTGGTTGAAACACAAAACCTTAGCCAAACTATCGTTTGCAAACATGCAAGGCAAGCACTGCTTAACGTGCGCATTAACCCATCAATCAATCAGAGTAGAGCATGGCAACCACTGACCATCTGGGCATTACGCTTGTCGAACAAAGCCAGTCGCAAAAGGAAGTCACTGTTAATGCGGCCTTGGCAATGCTGGATGCAATGCTCAATACAGGCGTTATTGATAAGGACTTAACCGTTGCGCCTGTTTCACCTGTAAGCGGCAGCTTGTACATTGTCGCCAGTGGTGCAACCGGTGCATGGGCAGGTAAAGACAATCAGATTGCATGGTTTAACCAGATATGGCGATACATTCCTCCATCGGAAGGGCTGACGTTTTGGGTACGCGACGAAGACAAGCTCTATAGCTGGAATGGAACCGCATGGATCAGCACGCTTGAAGCACTGACCACACCACAATTTGCCAGAATTGGCTTAGGCACTGCACCAGACGGCACGCACATCATCAATCTCTTCGGGCCATCCATTCTCTACAATGGCAGTGCGGGCTTCACGCAGCAGATGAACAAAGCCAATGCTGCGCAGGATCTGAAGCTGCTCTTCCAGCAGGGATTCACAACCTATGCAGAGCTGGGCTTACTGGGTGATAATGAGTTTTCTCTTAAAACATCCGATGGAAGCAATTTCTATCTGGCATGGAAAATAAGACAAAACGGCATCACAAATTTTGTGAAAGAGCCTCTGATTTCAGAGTTTTCTCCGCTCAATCACAAAAACTTCATTACCAATGGCGGTTGCGCCGTCGCGGAACGCCAAGACTTTACGCTGGTCAATAATAGCTGGGGCTATGGAAAGGTTGACCGCTTCCAAGGGCAAGCCAGCGGCACCACCGTCACCGCAGGGAAAATCACCTACAGTGCATTTTCTGGAAAAAACTATCTCAAGTTTGAAACGGTTACCATCACAGGTGCTGGCGTTCTTCGGGTGCGTACCCGTATTGAGGCGAAGGATGCCGAAGCCTTTCTGAATCAGATCGGCTCATTTTCGTGCAGCCTCTACCATAATATCGGCACGGCCATGAACGCGGTGATCACCGTTCGCAAAGCCAATGCCGTGGATAACTTCACCGCAACCACTGTGGTTGCCACATCCAGCAATATCAGCGTTCCCAATAACAGCGAAACCATCATCAAATTTGAGAATATCTCAATCGGTGATGCCAGTAACGGTATTGAAATTGAAGTGCGCATGGATTGTGGCGCAGTGACGACCAAAGATTTCCTTCTGCGATTCTTCCAGTTTGAGCTTGGAGCGATTGCAACTCAGTTTGAGCAAGAGTCGGTCGCTGTCACAAGAAACAGAGTAAAACGCTACTATCAGAAGCTCGGCAAAGGCATTCACGGGGCATTCAACTCTGCCACAGAAATTGACCTTCCATTGCTCTTTCCAGTCGAAATGCGCACAGCACCCACAGGTGCTCTGCTGGTAACCACTCCAACCGTTCAGCATGTCAGTGTTGGCACAAAGACAGGGACGGCATCCGCAATCGTGGGTGCTGGAAGTTCCTATTCAAGAAACGGAGCGTATGTGCGTGTGAATGGCTTTACGGCTGGTACGGCCAAAGATCACGTGTTCGTCACGACCGACGACATACTCGGCTTTGATGCCGACTTCGCCTGATCCATTTTAACCATATTATTCATTCACATAACATAGGGGCATTTTATGTTTCACGAAAAAGAAGGCGAAGACTTAGAGCTTCACGTCGCTGTCTGTGCACAGCGTTACAAAGCGCTAGATGAGCGCATGCAAAGAATTGAGCGCGTCGTGTGGTGGACATTCTCCATGCTGCTCATTGGTATGGGGGGAACCATTATGGAACTCATAATCCAATATCTAAAACAATGAGGTTTTTATGAAAACAAATCCCGAAGCAATTAGCCTCATCAAAGAGTTTGAAGGGCTTAAACTCAAACCTTACGCCGATCTCGGCGGCAAAATGACCATCGGCTGGGGGCATCTCATCAAGCCGGGGGAGCGCTTTACGTCGATCACCACAGCTCAGGCGGAGGCGATATTTCAGCAGGATTTGCTGGATGCAGAAACGGTTGTCACCCGCAAGGTGCGCGTAAAGCTCACGAACAATCAGTTTTCCGCGCTCGTCGCACTGGCGTTCAATATCCCAAAAGCCTTTGGCAATACCACGCTGGTGGAAGTGCTGAATGCCCTTCGCTTTGATGATGCGCCTGAACAAATGCTGCGCTGGCACCGCATGGGTAAAAAGCCCGTGAAGGGTTTGATCCGCCGCCGCGCAGCTGAAGCCATGCTGTTTGTATCCTAAGAGGCAAAAAATGGAATTACTAGAAAATGCACCTGCGGGTACTGATGGCGAACAAATGCTGTATTCTGGCGGTATGGCTACTGTCTATTGCTGGGGAAACTTTGCGGGGGCATCAGTAAAGCTGCTTGTTAGCCCAGACAGAGCAACTTGGTTCGATCTTGAGGGTTACACCATTGTTCAGACATCGAAACCCAAGAACCTACACATCGCGAATTGCTGGATGAAAGGACAAGTTATCGGCGGAACGGTTGATACAAACGTAAATCTGGTGGTGAGAGGATTTCATACCTAACAGGGAGCTTGAAAATGAGAAAAGGAAAGCACATTCGCACAACGCAGATACCCAACAATCCAGCCAGATCAGAAGTTATTATCCCTCCCTAGCAATCGCCCCGAGCCGAAAGGTTCGGGGCTTTTTTATTGCTTGAAATCTTTGGTTCTCGCCAGCAAGTATGAACGCTTACAATGGCCATGAGGGAGCATTGGCGGCTTCTTGGCGTTGCGATTCTCTCCCTGATATTACTGCTGCTGTATTTGGGCCAATAGCGGCGGGAGGGACATTGACACTACGATCTGCTGCCATTTCTTTGGAAAAATACCTGTCCATATATTGCTTCATATCCGTTTTGGCAAAGTCACCATCGTAGCTTTCGTTTTTATCGAACTGCACACCTGCAAACAGTGCTTGCCTCGCTAAACATATGCCGCTGGGGTCTCTTAGCCATTCAATGGGCTTCACTTCTATCCAGCACGCTTCTCCTGCCTCTGGCGTGTGGCCATTTGATAGCACGGAGTCTTCATCGCAGGGCTTCGCCTCCACGCGGATATACTTTTTACCGTTATGCTGATATTCTATGTATTCTTTTGCGCTAAAGGGCGTGTCGTAAGCATCGTATTCTTCACCGTCGAATGTATATTTCTTGCCTGTGGCTTGCAGTTTCCGTGTGGTGAGTGCTTTTTCCAATTTCTCACTGACCTCTTCGGTAGCTATCGTCTGCGGATATTCACCATATTCGACGACATCTACCCCAGAAATTTTTTGCGAAGGCTTCGCTTCGCTCAGCCTGATTGAAGATGCAACCGATGATGGCAAAGCGGGGGGCGCACCAAGACACCGTAAGTCCGGATAGTCATAGTTCCGGTCACCGTCGTCATGGACGGCGCGGACATATCCATCTCCGCTGGAAGAGGCCGGCCAAACAGCACCTGTTCGTTGACCATCGCTGGTCTGATCCCGACCCATATAACCACCCAACACGATGGCAAGGTCACTCATGCCTGTTTTTGTGCCATAGGACTTCATTACCTGAAGCTGACCTTTTCCTTGGTCATCACCCCAGATTTGTTGATCCGTCAGAAATGTGGTCTCAATGTTCATAGTGCCGCTTCGGTTAACCATTCCTCTGCATTATAATGCAAAAATGGTAATAAATCGTTTAGAACTGTTTATAATACACCATCTTGCTGAAATAACCAGAAAAAATGCGATTTAACCCTCGTTTATCAAGGGGGCGCGCCATTTTTCGTGAGCCTTTTAGCGCGTTTAAGGCTATTCATCCTGTTATTCAGGAACTTTTTGTCCTTTGTGCCTGCGGCGTGCGCCAGAAAAGACGCCTGCCTGGAGGCCAAGTATTCGTCATCAAGAACCCCAGCCATGTAGTAATAGGCAATGGTCTTCAAATACCGTTTTTGCCGCTCTCTGGCCGAAGCACGAATGGACTTGGTGATTTTGCCCGTAACCGTGAGCTTGTGGTTGTAGCCCAAAAAATCGACGCCATTTTTTACCATCCCGATCTGGGTTTTTGCATTGAGCTTCAGATGTAATTTTTCGGCGCAGACTTTTTCTATTTCGGTTTTGCAGTTTCTTAGAAACTCTTTGCTTTCGCCGAGCAGGATAAAATCATCCATGTAGCGAACATAGCCCACGACGCGCAGCTTTTCTTTTATCAGCCTGTCTATATCATCGAGGTAAAGTAGCGCGAACCACTGACTGGTCTGATTGCCTAGCGGCACTCCTTTAGCATCGCTACCACGCGACGCTCTTATAACCATTTCCATGAACCACATTTCGTCTTCGGAAAAACCACATCTTCTCAGTTTTTCTATCAGGATATCGTGGTCTATGCTTTGGAAGTATTTTGATATGTCGCACTTCAGGAAATAGAAGTTATTGCCGCCGGTATTGATAAACAATTTCCGCATGAATCCATGTAAGCGATCCATTGCAAAGTCGCTGCCCTTCTTTTTGCGGGAAGCGGCGTTATCATAAACCAGCCTGTTCTCTAACCTCGGCTCTATCGCTTTTTTGCAGAAACACATCAACACGACTCTATCCTTGTAGGGGAGCGCCTCGATCAGGCGCTCCTTCGGGTCATAAATCCTGAAAATCTTGTACTTGCCGAGCTTGTAGGTTTTGTTCGTCAGCTCTTTCACCAGCTTGTGGATGTTGCTGGCAGCCTCCATTTCAAACATGATCGTCCCACGCTTATGCTGCTTGTGCAGACGGCATAATTCATGGGCTTCCAGCAAATTCTCAAACGTAAATATCTGTCTCATGCGGCACTCCTATTTTTTGACAGGAACGAGCCGCTTACTCTCTCAGCAGAAGATAACCGCGTGGCGGCACAGACAGAGCTGAGTGCCGATTCGTGATGCCCATCCGATGATGGTTCTTAACTTCCATGCCAACACGAGCGTAATGGCTGCATTTCTGTATTTTTCTTCTTGTTATAGGAAATTATTTCGCAATCCGCGAAATATCAAGCCAATAAACCATATACCCCGCTGTCCTCAATGGGACTTCAGGAAAGCAACAGGCACCGGATCGGCTGATGAGGGCAAAAAAAGAAGCGCCCAGTAGCATATCAAAGCAAATAGCGTTGATATGCGTGGCGCTTCATAAAACGACTTGCGTTTTTATTGTTTCCACCGCAACTCAGGAAAAATCCTTACAGCGGTCAGAAAAGAGAAGACTTCCTTTGCTCTGGGCACTCAGACGGACATCACTTGAAGCCCCCTTCACACAGACCCGTTTTTTAGAAACATTATTGTGGCTTTGCCAGACACAACTTTTTCGCTTCTCTTCAAGAGCAAATCGGGGCGCGCACCAAGATTCCGTTTGTTCGGATTGTTATAGTTCCGGTCACCGTTGTTATTGACGGCGCGGACATTTCCATTTTCGTTGGAAGAGGCCGACCAAACATGGAGCGCACAAAATAAGCCTTCCCTTAATTGAAACCTTTCGATTTCAAATCTCTATGATTTTCCTTTTTCCCTCCATTTCTCATCATCACTTTTTCTCCAAGCAGCCGTGAGGTTCACAGCGTCACTGACCTGAATGGAAATCTGTTTTAACTGTCTTGTCAAGATGCAGCCTGCATTTTCAGCCAGCAGGGCGATATAGGCAAGCATCTTCAGTTTGATGATAGCATCTGTCTGATATTGCTCCCGCTGCTTTTTATTCTCGGCAGAGTCCTGACGGATAAAGTTGGCGCGGAACATATCCTGCAATGCGTCCAAGCAGAGATTGTGCATCCTGTTCACGAACACGCTGCGGAATTTCGCTGGCGATTTCTGTGTTACTGCGACGATATATGCACCAAGTTTCTTGGTTTTTGTGATCACAATCAGGTCGCTCGCAGAATCAGGAATTTTGCAAACCTGTTCCCATTCCGCATCCTTCACTTCGGCTTTTGCCTGTTCTTTATTCATATTGAACTTCTTATCCCGCGCTGTTGCAAATGCCTGACTGGTAGAAAACAAATCCGGCACGGAATTGATCTTGCCAGCATCATTTTCAACAACCTTTGGAAGTTTCAAAGATTTGTTTCTGCTGAGTTGTTTGTCTGGTTCTTTTTTTGTCATATTACTTCATCGCATGGTGCGCACGCTCCAGTGTCGCACGTTTATGTTCGCCCGTAACGGTGGGGCTTATCGGAGTATTCTGTATACGCTCTAGTAGCAAAGTTTCAAGTCCATCGCTAACTGTTGCGGTACTGGTGTGATGGTACGCTCCAACACGGCCAGGGAATTTTTCTTTTAACTTATTCGCCACATCATCCAATGCGGTTTTCCCATTCTCTACTACAACGAAATCAACGCTGGTCATAGGGCAGTTCTCAAGCAACTTGCGCACGGTTTCAAAGGAAGCATTAGAATCAGAAATACCACCATCCGATAAGACTATGATGTGGCTGTAGCCTGTTTTTGAATTAGCACCAGAGTGCTGCTTTTGCCCCTCAGCCAGCTGCCCCGTAATATGGCGAATGGATGGAGCAAGAGAGGTTCCCCAGCCCTGATTTTGCCTAATACCAGCAATACGTTTGCCAATTTCACGTTTATCATCACCGGGCTTCACCAACATAAGCGGTTCTGCATTCCCCCAAAGTCCCATGTAGAAATTAGCATGACGTTTGGCGGTTACATCACTTTTGCACGCTTCATTCAACACACAACCCGCGTGCATTCCCGACTTGATAGGTGGAAACGGCCAGCTTTGTCCATTTGAGCCGGAAGATTCGTGCATACTGCCTGAACCATCGACCAGCAAAACCACATCCATATTACTTGGAATGGGCGCGGATTTGTCGCCCTCAAAACGTTGTGCATCGGCTTCTTCTACTGGCTGACCGCGCAAGATTCGTTTTACAAGCTGGGTATGCTTACCTCGGTCAAGCCGTCTCGTGTCGCCATCTACAGGCAATAGCGTGTGTTCTGGCGCAATCCTCGCTTCGTATTCCAACTGCCGCGCCCGCAATTGGTCAATCAACACCTGCCGCGAACGGATTTCCGAAGCAAATGCTACCACCATGCCTTGGTAGTCACTCCAGTCACCCACCTTGGGCTTTGAAGCTACATTGGATGTGCCGATACCTTTGGCTGGTTTGAAGCCTTGCCCGCTTCCCGGTTTAGAAGAAGGTGAAGCGGGAGATGAGCCTTCGTCATCGCCACCTTCGCGCTCCCCGCGTTCGGTGCGTGCTTTTTCCAATTCTTCGATGGTCTGACCCGGATCTGTATTGTTCCCTTCGGCTGGTTTTCCTGCGCCGGGTTTTCCGCCTTCTTTGCTAGGGGTCGTCGGCGGGGCATCCACTCCTGGCATGTCGCCAACACCATCTACTTTGATTGGCTCTTCGCTGCCGCCAGAGGGCGCTCCATCACCTGCGCCACCACCACCGCCTTTACCTTCACCTTCTTTAGACTCGCCTTTGCCACCTTTTCCGCCTTGCTGGGGATTACCTTGCCCATCTCCTTCTTTACCTTCGCCTTTACCGTCACCTTTGCCTTCACCTTTTTCATTTCCTTGACCATCCTGCTTATCACCGCTTTGAGGCGGGGGATTTTGGCCATTGCCTTTTTGCTGCATTTGCTCGTCGAGTTTTTTGTCCTGTTGATCAAGCATCGGCTCTACGACATGAGCGAAGAAAGTGTCGTAAATTTCCTCAATGCGCTTATTGCGCTTACGTGAATACTCCAGTGTCGCCTCGGCCAGATACGCCGCTCCTCGCATCATATCGCTGGAATTAGGCTGGAGGTTCTCCACGCCATCTTTACCGCCGCAGAGTTCTTTTAAGACTTCAAGCGCCTCCATGCCCGACTTGCCGTCTTTTGTGGTAATCCAATCAGGATTTACACCCAGTGCGCGCCAACCATCCTCCGTGTCAGGAAAATAACCGTTATTGCGGAAGAAAGAATAACGGACGGCATTTTTAGTATTCTGAAAACGTGAGGCGGGTGTATCAGTCGGCGCTTCTCTATCGCCGATCAACCCATCCACCAATATCGCTTCAGATGAATTACGCGCAAGCACATGGTCTTTTCGGATGCGACGACCTTGATTCACCGTCCAGCGATCCACAAGATTATTTTCAGCTTCATCGGCAACCAAATAACGATAATGCCGTTCATTGGAAATCCGCCTTAAATGCTTGTACTCATCTTGGGTTAGGGATGTATCTTTACCCTTTTTCCTCAAGCCTTCTATTTGTTCATCCAGCGCGGCAATCTTCTCACCGAAGCCTTTGGTGAGCTGGCTATGACCTATCTCGTGAAAGGCAACAGCGCGGGCGATATCGAAACCAACACCCATGCCCAGAATAAGATCAAGGTTGATGTGGTTATCCGTGGGGCTGTAATAGAAGCTGCTACCAAGCTCGCCCCATTTAACCCGTGCATCTTTGTTTAAGCCCGTGGTAGCCACATAGAACGCCAGCCGTTCCTTTTCGGTTTGTGCTGCACCATCGGGAGAAGCAAACTGCTTCCATAGTTTCGAGCTGTAAAAATTCTCACCTTCTTTTTGTGCCAGATAAGCAAGATTGATTGCCCAGAGCAGCGATGCTTCAGGCGAATTCACATGAGGGGTGTGTGGCGCAACACCCGCTACAACTGCCGCCTCTGCGTTTCTTTTTTCATAGGCATAATTATTGAACGCATCACTAGGCACAACGGCTTCAAGCTCACGCATGAGCTTATCTCGCACAGCTTCATCAATCTTACCTTTTACCGCCTGAGTTACGAACTCCTGCTGAACAGCGGCAATCGGCACTGCTTTGGTATGTTCTCGTTCATGCTCTTTTCTGAATTCTGTCATTATAACGGCCATGAGGGAGCATTAGCGGCCTCTTGGCGTTGTGCTTCCCTCCCTGATAGGACTGCGGCTGTATTAGGGCCAATAGCGGCAGGGACACTGACATTACGCCCCGCTTCCATCTCCTTTGCAAAATGATTCTGGAGGTACTTTTTCATGTCCGTGTTCTCAAACTTACCATCGTAGCGTTTGTTCCTGTCGAACTGCACGCCTGCAAACAGTGCCTGCCGTGCTACACATATGCCGCTGGGATCTCTTAGCCACTCGATGGGCTGTACTTCTACCCAGTAGACTTCACCCGTTTGTGGTGTCTTACCGTTAGAGAGCACGGAATGATCGTTGTCGTAGTCGTAGGGCTTCGCCTCCACACGAATATACTTCTTACCCTTATGCTGGTATTCAGCATGCTCCTTCGCGTTGAACGGCTTGTCGAAAGCCTTGCTTTTTTCACTGTCAAAATTGTATATTTTGCCTGTTTTCTGCAA
>Ga0315902_10012082_pt1 | contig 11284 bp, 8 predicted proteins | sample LakEriMetagenome_9_FD_203523 | JGI IMG/M metagenome (GOLD analysis project Ga0315902, IMG submission 203523) | Freshwater fungal communities from buoy surface, Lake Erie, Ohio, United States - Buoy 12 MA117 | ecosystem: Environmental > Aquatic > Freshwater > Lake > Lake biofilm | place: USA...
TTAGCAGGCCTTAGAATGAACCCGCTCGGTCTCGCGCTAGCGCTCCGCTAGCCATACCAGAGGTTCCTGAGAATCTTGATGCTTCTCTAGCAACAAGACCCTCTCTCTTTTTGCGAGCCTCGGCTGCGCCGCCGAGACCATAAAACTCTTCTTCAAATTCTTTTTGACCGTAGGTAGGTGTACCTTCAAGTGAAGACAAGAATGTTCCTCGCTCCGCTTCTGGAAGGGCCTGAACAACAGTACGCGCTCGCTCTGCTGTAACTCCAGCGCGAGCAAGTTCTTCTGCCCTGGCTGCGGTGGGAGTCATCATCGCGCCTGCCATACCTGGTCGCGCTGCTCCGGCTCGTAGGTATTCTCCGCCAATCTGAGCGGCTGCTACCTTGGTCTGAATATCCTTCAAGGCGTTCTTAGGGTCAAGGACAAAGGCGATAAGATCTCCACGCTCTACTTCTGGGTAGAAGGTCTTTAGGGCATCAAGATATTCTGCAGGCTTATTCTGGATTTCGTCGATTCCCTGTATGAGACGCTTCTCAAGCGTGACGTTATCAACATTACCTGCAATCAACTTATCAAAGGTTGCTTGGCTTGCCAATGGGTCTGACTTGAGGTAATACCTATCTGGCAGACCGTAGTTCTGCATCAACTCGCGGAAGTCTTCTTCCTTCTGCAGATACTCAGCAGGTGTCAACGGGCGTAACCCAGCCTTTTCACGACTAGCATTGGCAGGAAAACGCTTTGTGTACGCTGGCAGTTTCCTGAGTTCTACAGGAATCTCCTGCTCACGAACTTTTTTCTCCTGCAACATAGTCCAAGCATCATCGGCAAGGGACACTAGACCTATCTCGCGCAATCCGGCGATAAGTCTTTCTTGTGCTGACTGTTGTTCTGCCACGCTAACTCCTGAATCCGAAATCTTTTAGGATTATGTTTAGAACGTTATCAACTTCATCACGAGCCTGCTCCGTATACTGCCAACGACTGTCCTTGCGAAGAGCCTTTTCGTAATCAAGCAGGTTCATATCGCCATCTTTTGTAATAGCCATCTGAAGGGATGGATCCTTGAGGTCGATGGAGTTTGGATTAGCAATCCCAAGCGTCTTAGCCATCTGCATTTTGTAGGGTAGATAGACGTCATCAAGGTTAGATCCTTGTGCTAATAGGTCCTTGACATAATCTGGACGGCCCTGAGCAGCCAACCGACGGATATCATCCTGAATCCTGTTGACGTCAAGTTTGCCAGTAGCAATATTTTGCAGGATATCCGTCATTGGGATAGGTTCACCCTTTTCATCCTTGTACTCCATTGGGAGTACTTGGTCAAGAGTGAATCCATTAGCACGTGCGGTGGCATACAAGGCGTCATAGTTAGCCTTAGCCTCTCCACCAAATCCTTCGGTGAGTTTATCGCCGATACGACTCGTGATGGGTCGGATAAACTTGGCAATGCGCTGGCGTATTTCATTTGTACTGCGCTCAAGACCAAAGGTATAAAGATCCTTGGCGATAGTCTCAACAGCCTCTTCGTCAGAGATTCGAGAGCCAGTCATTGCAAGAGCCTGGTCCTGGATTTGCTCAGAGATAGTTCTTAGTTGCTGCTCAAAAGCAGTTGTTCCTAGGGTCTGACCTTTGCTCTTGAGATCGTTGTAGTTGAATATCTGTAGGTAGCGATTGCGAATCTCTTGGGAGTTTTGACGGTACCAGATATCGTTCTCAATACGGAATCTGAATCCGTTTTCGTCAATCTTCCCATCAACAAACTGCTTGAGAATATCTCCAAGAGAAGGGACATTATTGAATATAATGTCTGGCATATTGTACTTCTTTTGAGCAGTCAAAAGAGCCTGCTCATAGCGCTGCTCTGGAGTTAGTTTAGGCTTCTTGTCTTCTTTATCACCAGTAGGCGGGGTTGCTGCATTTGTTGCGCCTGGTCCTTTACCACCAGAAGTAGTAGCAACCTCTTCTCCGGCTAAAACAACTTCAGCATCTTTGGGCTTTGTTTGACCTGGCAGTGGCGCTCTGCGCTCACGAAGGAACTCTGTTGCAGCACCCTCAAAGCCAGTTCCAGGGGCCTGCGCCTTTCCTGTTATGGCGTTGAGTTGGTTTGTCTTATCATCAAGTTCGTTCTTGAGTTCAATCGCTTCAGGACTGCGCTTATCAAGTTTAGCGTCGTACTTAGTCTTGATCTCTCTTACATCTTTTCTAAGTTTATCGGCTCTTTCGGTTCGCTCACCTTCAGTAACCTGACGCTCAAGACCAGCAATATCTTGCTTGAGTTTCTCTAACTTAGCCTGGGCCTGCTCATACTTACGGCGGGCCTGCTCACGCTTTGCTGCAGGAAGGGTCGTGTTTTCTGCATTTGCCTGCGCTACATTGATACTACCTAGCGTGGTTTGATAATCAGCATTGAGTGCAACGAGTCTTTGTTTTGCCTTAGCGACATCTGATACTGGTCTTACGGGGCTTGCCACTATCCTAGACCTCCCAGCATCTTTGTAAGTATGTCGTAACCTTGGACAACCTTTGCAGCCCTACCAGCATCCGAGTTGGAAATCTTCTCAACAAGGAACTGCTCCTCATCAAGACCACCTGTGGTGACGCGAGATTGGACATCATCTCCCGATATGGTCGTTCTAGTAGCAGAAGATGGCTTTGCCTGCTCTTGGCGAAGCATATTCATATACTTCTTGCGCTGCTTTGCTGTCAGTTCAAGAAACGGAAAGTCCTCTTCGATAGCATCAATGATCGCTGCTGCCTGGGTTTCAGAAGCAATAGACCTATCAACGTAAGTCTTAGGACCACCGTCTTCTCCACCGCCAAGAGCATCTACCTCTTTTGCTCGCTTGAAGTAGAAAGTATTGCGATCAAGACCTGGCTCATATGGGGCAATCTTTGCAAGGTCTTGCTCTGCTCTAACAACCGCATCTTGTAGTCGAAGGAAGTCGTCTGTTACCTTGCCGCTGTAATAGTTAGCCCGCTTGAGAAGATTGGCTACCTGAAGTCTTACTTTGGGGTCAGCATTGTAAAGTTCTGTTAGGTAGGACGTTAGGTCTATTGCCACTCTACTCTCCTAATAGCCTTGCAAAGAGCATATCGTAAGCGCTCTGCGTGTTTTCGTTGAACTTTGCCAGTTCTCGCATCTTGACAATCGTTGAATCCTTGGCTGCGTTCTTGAGTACTGTGCCTCCAGGGAAAGCCTCAAGGAGTGTTGAATCATCCTTGTATGCCTTGTAAAGCGTAAGCATCTCGCGCAGTTTGTCCTGTGTTGGCTTTGCCACATTACCGAATTTCTTGTCAGAGAGAAGAGCCTCAAGATCGTTGAGTGCATTGACGCGCTCGATAGCCTTCTGGCTACCCTGAGACAGTTCTTCCGCGACAAGCGGCCTGCCAGCAAAGAAGATTTCTTTCCACTTGCTGAAATCCTCACGCAGTTGTGACCGTTCAAAGTCTGTAGCAACACGCTCTAGGCCCTGCTCATAAGCCTCACGGCGCTCGTAGTAGGTCTGAAGATCAGCCGCAGTCTGGACTTCTCTTAGGTGATCTGCCACTCGCTTGTTCTGACGTAGACCCATATCGGTCATCGTCTTGTAGGCATCCCACGAATAGCCAGCCTTGTGAGGAATTAGGAACGCTCCGCCTTGCGGATACTTGCCAAAGAGTTCACTATTGGTATCTACAAAATCACCAGACTCTTGTGCATACCGGAAGTATGCAACCGTCTTACGCTCTGACTCAGATACAGTAAATGGAATCTGGTCTGGAAACAGTTTGACCCACTTCTCCATAGCGGCGTCATAGTCGCCTGGATTGCTCTCTAGAAGACCATACCAAACCTGCTTGAAATTGGCTTCGCCATTCTCTCTTACGAAGTCATTGACGTCCGACTTGAGCATAACCATTGGCGATGCTGGTGCAACGAATCCGAAGATTGCCCTTGTTCCTAGGATGGCAATGGTGGTGTTCTTGACCCTGAGCCTGTATTCCTCAAGTTCGCCAGCAGATGGTGGAATAAGGTTTCCGTCAGCGTCAAACTTCTGAGGTATGCCGTGACCGGCAGCCTCAAGATAGGTAACAGCCTTACGCCACGCGCTCGCATACTGCGAATCGCGCTCATCTCGGTCCAGTGCCGCATAGATACGGTTGATATGGGCTGGCAGGAATGCCGACACCATTGGTTGGTCAACAGCGTACTTACCCATCGTTACTCGCTCGATGCGATCTGCAAGTCCTGGCGAGAAGATACCCGTGATATTAGAAATAACTTTGATAGGAACAGCCGCTGCTGGGCCTGCAAAGGTAGGAACCAGTGAATCTGGGTTGAGCGATGGCGTAATCATATTGAGTCGTGCGCCAAACTCAACCGGCATTGGCATCTTGAACTCTGCTGGTACCCCAAGACCCGTCAATGCTGTTTGTACTGCTCGGTAGACTGGCACCAAACCTGGGTAAATAAAGTACTTTTCGCCCTGGTCGTCCTCTTTGATCCAACCTGAGTGACCAATACCTTCGTAAACAAGGGAAGCCTTTACGATAGCGTCTGGGTTGTACCGAACAACGCGATACATACGGCGATAGAAGTCTTCAGTAGCACGGTAGAAACGCGCAAAGTTACGGATAGACCAAGCAAACTGGCTCTGCACCATTGGGTTATCTACATACGCCAAAGTCTGTAGTCTTGCTCGATCTTCTACGATCTCAGCCAACTTCTGCTTGGCTTTGAGGGTTGCCTTCTCAATAGCCTTGACATTGGTTGGATCAATCTCTCGAAGGTGTGCCTTGATAAAGGCATCCTCGAACCCACTCTTCTTGAAGTTCTTGCGGGTCTCAATCATCTCAGCCAAGACGATAGGCTCACGCGATAGACGTGCATTAGCCTCGCCAAGCCAGTCCCAGCCCTTCTCCATTAGAGAAGCGGTGAACTCGCCAGTCTCACTGACTGGTACAAGTGACGGGCCTACAATCCACTTAGGGGCATCAGCCTCTGTGGTGGGTAGATCGTCAATAGTCATACGACCACCGACCTTGTATCCACCTGTTTCTGGGTCTAAAGTACGGACCTTGGAAAGCAAGTCTAGGTTGATGTTATCGTCAGCCTTGATAAACAACTGACGGGCTGCACGATAGACACGATCTGCGTGTTCTTCAATCGTTACGCCTGCATCTTTCCAGCGGAACTCATTGTAAACCTTGGGGTTGTCGCGGAACCATTGGGCAATCTCAGCGACTGCTTTGTCCTTGTTATCAAGGTTGGCAACCGCTATTGCACCTACTTCGTCATTGGCGTAGTAGTTGATACGCATAAGCCACGCGACTTTGGAGGCCTCATCGGTTAGCGGGTCTTGGCGCTTGAATCCAGCGCCACGTGCGCGACGGATATTGGATGGATACTCTGCCTTGAACTCAGCCATACGGACGCCTGAGCGTCGTGCTTTGATAAGGCTCTTGGTTGTGTAGTCAAGGCCAGTAAAGGCGACTTTGCCACCTTCGACAACATCCATCAGGGCGTTATCAAGATCGCCGTGAATGATCTGCTCGGCTAGGACAGCGCGGTCTTCTTCCGTAAACTTACCCATAAAGCGACGAGCCTTGCCCTCATTGAGCGCTCGTGCGAAGACTTGGCGGATCTCTTTGACCCCGCCACCTTCGTCAATAATCTTATTGATCTCAGCAGTATAGGCTTCAGCCTCAGACTTATTGACATAACGCATAACAATACCGAGTGGATTGTTTGCAAACTTCTCGGCATCAGTCATACCAGGCTTGAACTGACGGGCGGTGCGAAGACGAGTCGAAAGCAACTTGGCTGTTCCTACGCCCCATACGCTCTGACCGATAGCAAGGTTGACCATCAAGTCTTCTGTCGCATTACGCAGTGCGTAGCGAGGACCGGCAAGGGTCAAGAATGACCAATACGAGGTCATCTTGTTGACCCAATCTTTGTGGGCTAACCCACCAAGGCGTTGAACTAGACCGCTTCGTGCTGCCGCACGGTCAATATCTGCGATGCTTGGTGTTGCTACAAAAGGTGATGTATCGGACGGTATAAGTGCTACTGACTCGTTGGTCGTAGGAAGGACAGAAGGATTACCTAATGTGTCATCAACAGCGTGTACTGCCTTGACCTTGCCCATCAACTCATCGCTAATACGCTGACCTTCTGAGGTCACCTTGATACCACGTACTTCGCCGATCGTACCCATCAAGCCGTAGTAGACATCTTTACGCTGGCCCGTACCTGGCATAGCAGCAAATGCCTCAGACAACAACTTTGCTTCGCGCTGTGGCATAATCAAACGTGCCATTTGGTACATCTTCTTAGCGGCATCTTTTCCTGTAACGTCAAAGACGTTATCTGGGAAAAACGGAATCGCTGTGAATCGTGCCTTGAACTTGTCGATACGACCACGAATCATATCCGTTGAGAAATATGCGACACCCTTAGACTTGGTTCCAGCCTTGAGTTGCTCTGCGATTTCCTTTTGGTTATTGATGATGCGCTCTGCGATACCGTCAGTAGTAGACGCTGCCCCAAAGAAAAGGTCATCTGTGAAACGTGGACCCATCTTATCGAGATCAAAGACTCGGTTAGCGGTAGTCATAAAGTTGACACGTGCCCTACGACGAGCGTCAAGGCGCGGCATCAACACACGACGACGACCAATAGAACCCTTCATAACTTCCTGAAGGTTCTCAGCGTTCTTGAAGAAAGCCTTGGCTGTAAGTGCGTCCATAATTGGGGCATCGCCAGCGATGAAACTATCAATAACTGAATCGCCAAACTCTGGCGCTAAAACGCGCAACTCATTCTTAGCATCGCGCATCTTGAGGGCGTTGCCGTCTGTCTTGGCCTTCTTGTAGTTGTCAAGAACTGAACCGTATCGGTTCCAGAAGTTTTGCACATTGGCTTGACCGAATACTTCATCGACCTTGTTACCACCTACTACTACGTCAAGAGCGTAGTTAGAGATGTCGTATAACTTCTTAGCCTTACCAGCGATAATGAGCGGATCTGCCGCAATACGAAAGATTGCGTCTGTTACGCCTGATACAGCCTTATAGAAAAACCCTTGGCCTTCAAATTGCTTCGGTGTTACAAGGTTGGCTAACTGCCTACCAGGAGAGAACTTAGCAGCATCAACCGCAGCCAATGTATCTTGGAATACTTCTTGTGCTGATCGAATCTCTGCTGGTAACTCATCTGGACTCTTGCCTTGCGTACTCTGGAAGAGTCGCACATACTGCTGCTCTTCTTCTGTGGCGGAGTTGATGATGGACGAAGCCTTCTCGCCTGCAGCAAGTCGCATAGCGACATTGGTCTGTGCTGCGCCAAACTTGGCACGGGCATCTGCAATACGGCCCTGATTGAATACCTTATCGCCCTTATCGTTAGCCTCTTCCCAGGCAAAGCCAATTTCGCCACGTGAAAGCGGAATAGCGGCGGCTCGATAAGCACGAGTTGTTAGGTCAGACAACTCTGTGATGCCACGAAATGCTGCACCACCCGTGTAGTGCCACGCGGTTCCAAGCCAGCCACGAGGCTCCTTGTTGACAGGATCTTCTGTCCCATAACGAGCCTTGAGGTCTTGTTGTTGTGGCGCTGTCAGTTTGTTGTACTGAGCATTAGCAACCTTGGGTGGAAGGTTGAGAAGTTCACGGTGTACGTTGAGAGACTTGTTGAGCGACTCAATCTGTCGCATCTCTTTGTCTGACAAGCCTGCTGCATACGCCGCTCTCTTGAGAGGGTCAGACATTAGTCACCAATCGCTAGGGCTTGCTGATACAGGACGGCAATCTCCCCCGTCGTATCGAATGGTAGAAGTTTTGCTAAGGCGTCCGATGTCTTGGCTGGTTGCTTACGCATCTGTAGCAACTCAGGACCGCCTTGTGGACCGAGGCGTGAGCCACGCATAATATCAACGTCTTTATCCTCAACCGCATCAAAGAGACCAGCGCGTGGCGCTGATACGGGAGTACGCTCTACTGGAATCTCTGGCGATGACGTAGTAGCCGCGCCAGGAATTGCAGTACGGATTTCTTCGGTCTCTTGACCCTCACCGTACTCTTTTGATCCCATTGTCAATTTGTCAGTGCGTGTAGAGAACTTGCCTGGTCCTGATGGTCCCGCCAGCGGGTTCATCATACTCATTTAGTCCTCCATCTTTTCTAAGTCTTGTGCAAAGTCTTTCCACACTTGGGAAACCTTGCTTGTACGAGATGCGTGATATAGCGCAATCTCTAGTACGTCCTCTGTCAACGAATGTAGTGACGAGGCTATGTTATGTAAAAAACTTGCAAACGCTACGCCAAAGTCAGCAGGGGATACTGAGCGAGGCACTTCGTTATCTTGGTATCCGTACATCGCTCAGTCCCTTCTAAAACTAACTAGGCCTTCTTGCCCTTACGACCTGCAGGTGCATAGCCGAAATCGACTTTGCCGCCCTTTGGCTTGGACATATCCTTCTTGCCCTCAGTCGGCTTTTGTACTGGAGCCGCTGCACGACCACCCTTTGCGTTCATATTCCACCTCCTTAGTTTCTTATGCGCCGCCGATTGAGGCGAGCAGTGTTGCGATATCGGGACGAGTAGCACCAGCAGGGGCTGCACCGCCAGGTTGTTCTGGAGATGGCTGCGAGGCAGGAGCGGGAGCCGCACCTGCTGGTGACATCTGTTCTGCCATCATCGGCGCCTCTGGCGCTGGCTCTGGCATAAATGCCTTCTCGATGACGCTTTCTAGTTGGAGGCCTTTTTGCCGACCTTTGATAACTTCAGCAATGCGGCTAATGATTTGAGTAGGGTCTTGTCCCTGCGCTGCCAGAGCCGGTATAGCCTGGGCGTACTGAGCAACAGCAACACGAAGAGAATCGCGCATCTCTTCAATGTCAACCCTTTGTTCTTCTTGTGTGACATTCAACTCCATTGGGATCTCGCGGCGTACATAATCTCGTGAAACGAGTTTGTCGCTACGCATCTGGAGAAGTGCGATGATAGCGCGGTTAGGATCCATTCCCGACATAATGCCGTAACGGACGTCGACTCCGTACTCACCCTTGATATCGCGGGATGGGATGTACTTCATCGAATACGGTGTGCCATCTTCTTGACCCTTGATGGTCTTGGTGATACCACCAAAGATTTTCTCGTCTACCTCAAAGCAGATAGATACAAGGTCACCGAAGAGACGAGCGAACTGTGCTTGCGCTGCACGGATCTGGGTATCGAATCCAGCCTGTAGCGCTTGGACTCCACGACCTGTGATGATGGAAGCGTCAATGTTTCCGCTTCGCACCTCTGGGTAACGAGCGCCAAGGCGCAACTCACGCTCAAGAACGCCCGACTCGGTGAAGACACCAGGTGGGAGTTCTAGCGGCACACGGCGAATCGCTTGTGGATTGGCAGAGCGCATAATCGCATCTGGGCCAAGGGCCAGTTCTTGCACATCTTGTGGGATGGCAATAGGTGCTTGGATGGATTTCTCTGCCGCTTGGATTTGCAAAACTGCAAAGCGGGCGCGAGCCAACTGCACCGCTAGAACATCATCAAACTGACCACGCGCCTCACCGTCAAGAGAGGATCGAACCGCGACACGTGCTAAACACTTTCCGATTGGGTTAGGCGTGTTAGCCAGAATCAGATTGTTGCGCTCTGGAAGGAAAATCATATCCTGGTCTTTGTCGTGATAGCGGATCACGGAAAGGTACGGGCTGGCCTGTGAGGTCCAGTCACGCTTGAGGATCTGTCCTGCAAACTCTGGGAACTGTGCTGCAAGTGTCTCAGCATCGGATGCGATGATCTGGGTCAGCGAGACAGTGCGACCGAATCTATCAATCTCTGGGTAGACACCGAATGGGTTGAGCAGACGGATACGTGGGTTGTTGGTCTCATAATCCATCTCTACGATGGCTGGCAACATACCGTAGGTGTTGAACCAGTCAGCACCCTGATACATCTGGATCTGCAACTCAGAGGATGTGACAAAGAAGTTGGCAATACGGGTACGGGTATCCGCCGCTTTGCGAGCGGAGTCGGAGACCATATTGGTCGCTGAACACTCAAAGGCTGGCAGAGGCGCCATCACTTCAGCCAAGTCACGGGCTGCTACATCAATGAAGTTAGCGATGAGAGGCTTTGGATATTCCTCGGAAAACATTGATGGGTAGACCTTGGAGATGTCTCCTTGACGTACGGAGAGTACATCTCGCATACGCTGGTCTCGCGCTGCGTAACGGGTCTGAAGGCGTGATGCCTTCGCCGCTACTTCCTTCACTGTCAGCATTGTTCTCCTTAGATGAACGCTTGCTCTTTCTGTTCAAAGAGGTCGTCCAGATTTATGACTACTCGCTTTGCCTTCTCTGCTCGCGACAAGAAGGGGTTTTTCATATGATGGACATTGTGCTGTCCGTTGTTGATAACCTCACGCGCTCTGATCTCGCAGAACCAGAGAGCCATCACCATATCCGTCTTACCCTTGGTAGTAGGTGACCAAGTAATCAACTGCTCTATCAAAGCCTTGACCATCTCGGTCTGATCCGACGGTAGGTGGATCAAGTTGTCTCGGTGGTGCTTACCATCAGATTGCTTTGTCCCGAAAAGGGTAGACATAGAAGCAACACCGAAGCCTGCGTCCCATTTGTTATTGCCGGTGTGATGCTCTCGCAAGATGACACCACGTGTCGCCAGGTACTGGCGGATTCCCTCGTCCTGGGTCAAGAACGACTGGAAGGCGTTACGCTCAACGATCCACTCGCTGGGCTTGTACATATCGGTCCACTCGAACATCAACTGTCTAATCTGTGATGGAGTCGGGCCGGTGACCTTGATAGCGTCTACGATGTAGCGCTTATGAGTTGCTCGGTCGACTGCGTAGCAGACCGCAGCGGTGTCTCCGACCATTGCGGGGTCGAGACCACAGATGAAGTGGAAACCTTGTAGGCTCTTCGGGTGTCCTGGGTAACCAGCGTTGAGCGGTCCTGCTTTACGCATACCGTCGATGGAACCCTTGACACATACGGGATCGAAGATAGCATCATCAGAAACATCTTGCTGCTGATAGACCAAAGCCCAGGTAGATGCGTCCATTGCTTGACGCTCGTTGTAGAGGTGACGACCATTCCATCGGGGATAGAGACCAGTATCAGGGTGTCTATCACTTTCTTCCTGTCCGTCGAATGGGGCATCAGAGTAGGGCCAGAGGGTGACCCACTTGTCGGGGTCCTCGTCAGATTCGAGAAGGGCTGGCATTGCTAGGTAGGTCCAAGGGACCAAGCCGCCTGGGTACCTATCAGGGTTA
>Ga0315902_10012083_pt1 | contig 11282 bp, 7 predicted proteins | sample LakEriMetagenome_9_FD_203523 | JGI IMG/M metagenome (GOLD analysis project Ga0315902, IMG submission 203523) | Freshwater fungal communities from buoy surface, Lake Erie, Ohio, United States - Buoy 12 MA117 | ecosystem: Environmental > Aquatic > Freshwater > Lake > Lake biofilm | place: USA...
AGTTGCCACCACTGTTGTCGTCGTTGACGGTATAGCCGGTGACCGACAGGGTGCTGCCGCTGGTCCCCAACACGTTCTGCGAGTTGAAGGCCTGAACTCTCGCGGTCACGGTATCGCTCCCCAGCAGACCGGAGACTGTCGGAGTGCCGGAGGAGGTGGTGGAGGCGTCGTAGGTCTTGGAGTCGGTGATGGCGGAGATCGTCAGGCCGGCCTTGGTGATGGTACCAGTGGCAGTGTTGGTGGTGACGGTGTAGTTGCCGCCACTGTTGCCATCCTCGACGGTATAGCCCGGATCGACCGACAGGGTGCGATCACCCGCGTTCTTGGAATCGAACGCCTGGGAGGCGGTGACACTGTCGCTCCCCAGCAGACCAGAGACGGTCGGACTGCCCGAGGACGATGTGGAGGCGTCGTAGGTCTTGGAGTCGGTGACGGCGGAGATCGTCAGAGGGGCGGCCGTGATATTGGCAGTTGTCGAGGGCTGTGTGAGGGTGTAGTTGCCAGCTCCTGAGCCGGTGAGCGTCAGCCCTGAAACAGCGACAGTCTTGCCCGTTCCAACGTTCTTGGTATCGAATGTGCCAATGGCAGCCGAGGTGCTCAGGCTGACTGCGTCACCGGAGATGACACCCACCAGAGACGCTGAGGTGGTGTCGAGAGTCGCAGAAGTCAAACTGTTGTAACTGCGGTTGGATGCCGTAATCCCTGTCACGGTCAGGGTGACCTGAACCCGCCTGAGAACCACGTCATTGCCATCGCCGCCGGCATAGGTGATCTGGAAAGTCTGTCCATTCGCAGCCAGGAAGACAGCGTTTTCGGCCAGGCCGTTGAAAATGCCCGTGACAGCATCGGACCCGTCATTGTTGATGATCTGGAATGTGTCGTTGACCGCGGGGGTGAACGCCGATCCGAACGACACATTGAGTGTCGGAAGGGTCCCGATCGTGGCCAGGCTGACCGAACCGGTGACGTTGAGGCGGTCAAAGCCGCTGCCCGCGGTCGTTCCGTTCAGATCCACATTGAAGGTTGATCCGGAATTGAAAGTCACACTGCCTGTGTTGAGTGTGGCGGTCCCGGTGGTGCCGTACGACTGTCCGGGAGAAACAATGCCCGAGACGGAGACGCTTCCATTGACAGATCCGGCAGTTGAGGTCGTTCCACCACCCAGGGTGTCACCGGCATTCACCGTGACAGCACTGGCCGAGTGGAGAGAACCATTCACCAGCAAAGTGCCGTCAGCGACGGTGGTGGTTCCCGTGTAGGTATTGGTGTTGGAGAGCAGCACAGTACCAGCACCAGCCTTGGTCAGGTTTTGGCTGGTGCCCGAGATGACTCCCGAGATCGATGCTGTTCCCGAGGCGACTTGGGTGACCTTCAACGGCTGATTCAGCGTGATATTGCCGCTGAATGTCGAGGCGACAGCCGCATTGCCGCCAATACAGTAGGTCCCTGTGGTGGACTGATTGGCCACGGTGACTGCGCGGGCGATTGTAAAGGCGCCGTGAGTCAGAAGGGCTGGGCTGGAATTGTTGGTAGTGGTTGCGGCATCCCCCAGGATGATGGAGGACGTGGCATTGCCGAAGACTCCAGCGGAACCACTCGGGGCATTGCCTTCGGCCAGCAGTGTACCGGCACTGACTGTCGTCGTTCCCGTATAGGTGCTGGTCCCGGAGAGCTTGAGAATTCCATTTCCTGCCTTCGTGATGCCGAAGCCGGAGCCGCTGACCACAGCCGCCACCGAGAGGTCGGCCGCTGCCGCACCGCGGTTGACAGTGATCGTCCGCGTCGCACCCAGGGCAAGGTTTCCGTCAATTGTGGCACCTGTAGCACCCGTTCCCGACACATCGGCTGTGATGTTTCCACCCAGTGTCAATGTGCCCGCCCCAGTCGCGACGGATCCTTTGGAAGAAGTCCCACTGAACAACGTCAGTGCCAGGATCGATTGGTTGAGCCCATTCAGATCGAGGGTTCCACCTGGGCCCACGACCACATTTGTGGAGGTGAGTGAACCGTTGACACCCGACCGGTACGTACCTTCAGCGATGGTCAGGGTGCCGGTGACGTTGTTCAGGGCACTCGCTGATGAAAGGGAACCGCCGCCACTCACAGTGAGTCCATTGGTGCCAGTGATGCTTTGTCCACTCCCCAGAGACAAAGAAGCCGAACCAACAGACGTGACGATTCCTTCGATGGTCCCAAAGTTGATTGTATGTTCAGCCGACTGTCCGGTTTGACGAACAATCGAATTCGCACCACCCAGGGACAGAATCGCGCCGGTGGCGTTGGTGTAACTCCGTGCTGTAGCTCCATTAACCGTCCAGGTGATGCCCCCGGTCATCAGAAGTGAGTTGATGTTGGCAGGGATGTCGGTTGAGGCAGCACTCAGCCGAAGGTTTGACCCGGCAGTAATTGTGGCTGGATCTGACTGATACTCACCAGTTGTCAGGGGACGAATGCCCGTTGCATTCGCGGAATTGTTGAGGGGGTTGACATTGTAGGTCACAAAGCTGGAACCAAGTCCGCTCGCCGTCGTGTCTCCGAGTGCCCACGGAACAATCGGTTTGTTAATTGCGGAAGTGTTGGCTCCCGTCAATGAGAGTCCTGTTGGGGACGAGAAGAGGATGTTGCCAACATTCGCAGCCGCGGCACTACCGAGACTGGGACCTCGAAACAGGACCGTGGCGCCGGCAGTGCGACTGACAGAGGCAAAAGTCAGGGTGGTCGATCCACCAGTTCCCGAGAGCACCGTCACCACGGAGGCCCCGGACGAGACCAGAAGCGGCCCAGCGGTTTCCGACGCGTTCGTCGAGGTGGTGTTGGAACCGGCGAACACGAGTTCGCCCCCCGCCAGAGTCAGATTCAGGGTGTCGCTGACCCGGTTGGAATTGTTGCTCGTCCTGTTGTCGAGCCTCAATGTGCCTCCCTCACAAATGGTGACTGCCGTAGAAGTGGCGGTTCCATTGCTTCCACTGAGGACGATTGATCCCTGAGTGATTTTCGTGGTGCCGGAAAATGTGTTGGCGGCGGTAAGAGACATGGCTCCTGAGCCGACCTTGACCACGTTGCCAGCACCACTGATCACGCCACCGAATGAAAAGTCGGTGGAATCGCCAACGGTCAGCGTGTTGGACGAACTGATCGACACCGTGCCGGTTCCACCGAGGGTCCCAACAGTGGCCGCCGAAACATCAACCGTGAGGGTCACCCCGGAACTGATGTTGATGGTGTCACTGGCTGAAGGCGCACCGTTCGTCCCTGATCCCGTCGCAATCGCACTCCAATTGGTATTCGAGGAAATGGTGATTGTGGAGAGCAGCACCCGGGACTCGAGGAACTGGGGAGCAGCGACCCGCTGGCCTGTCCTCCGCCTTCGCAACCGCTGATTGCGTCCCGCCAGCAATGCCCGAAAGGCATCAATTCCAGAGAAAACCATTTGACGCCAATTCTTGCGGGGCTGGATCAACATGTGTTCAGAATCCTGATGAGGTATTCCCCGTGGGAAAGCCAAACAATGGAAAAGCGAGGTATGACGAAAGACGAATTCCGGAATGCGGGCGTTGACCAACCCGTCTCAAGACCTCGGGCAGCGTAACATGCGTTTTGAGGAACATGTGCAGAGACTGCAGGACGAAGACTTTCACAGAGCAGCAAATGGTCGCGATTGTCGCGTCATCCACGCTGGCCGGAACTTCAATTCATCACGCAAACTGCTCAACACCACGAGTTCCAAAGAAAGGGGCCAAGCAAAAGCCCAAGGTCTGGACAGCCATCCAGTCATCGCCCCAACGCCCAAACTTTGAGGCATCGACCTGTCGAGTCCCGTCCGCACATCCGAGATGTGCCTCACACCAGTCAACAACACACGCAACTCCGGCGCAGCCCATCTTGCGCAACTTCCAGCCATTCCTGAGTGACGGCGAAGAAAGAACCAGATAGAAGTCGAAAAAGAGTCTACGCCTGTGGGGAGGGACGGGCAAGATGTAAAAAAAGGATTTTTTTTCAGTTTGACGGTTTACTGACGACACACCTCTTTCTTGCGGGAACCAGTCCACAATGCGTTCCGCTCAATTGTCTGACAATCCTGCATTGGCGGCGACCCGTGGCACGGGTTGTGTGTTGGTGAACAGTCATGTGCGGTTGCGCACTTCGTCACAAAACGCTTTTTCGGCCCGGGCCGTCAGGAAGTCAATTCCCTCGCAAACTGTCAGAAACTTGGTCGTTTCGCCGTCAGATGAACGCATTCGGCACTCATCTTTTGGATTTTTCGATTCGCGTCGAACGAGTCGTCTCCGGGGGCATCGTCTGTATCTGGACATCCGATTAGTGTTCGCGAGACTCTGCCGGGTTCCACAACACAATCTTCAACTCCCTGCGGCTTCTTTTCCCTTCAGGCGATGCCGCTGTCGCGAGGGTTCTGCTTCCCCACGTTCAGCATCGGCGAACTGATCTTCGAGCGCCAGGCCACAAGTCGACAGTCCACGCCGGGCGTGTCACGGATGGGGGACATTCTCAGGCGGAGTGGATCACCCGCGGTTGACAGTTGCCTCTGTCACGTGTCGGATTGCCCCGGTCAGAGTTCAAAATCCCAGACCCCGGTCAAACCCCATGTCGCACTCCCGAACAAGTTCCCCGGGGACACAGATCATCGCCCCATCGCGTTCCCATCCTCAATCTCTCCCTACGCCACCACCGGCATCACATAGGGGCCCTTGGGAATGACCGCCACCCGGGCGTGCGGGCCGTGGAACGCCAATGCCTCGGCCACCGCCGCCTCGACACTTTCGGCCGGTTCGACAAACAGCCCCCGCAGGGTCTCGGCCGACAGTCCGTGCGTCACCACCTTCACCTTCGCACGCCGGCAGACCTTGGCCATTTCTTCCAGTTGCCACTGGTCCATCACAAAGTAGTCTTTCCCGAGGATGCGCTGCATGAACTGTTCGAGTGTCGCGTTCTCGCGGAACAATTGCTGGAACTCGGGGCTGCCGATCCCCTCGGTCATGCTGGCGGCAATGACGATCGTCCCTCCCTCCTTGACGATCGGCAACGCCCCGGTCATTCCCTTCACGGCCTGATAGAAGGTCGTGTCGAGGGGATACCCCGCCCCCGAGGTGACCACCACTTCGCACGGTTCGGGGACCGGTGCGCGGACCACCTCTTCGATGAACCGCACCCCTTCCAGGAATGCCTGTTCCATGTCGCCCGCCACGATTGATGTCACCCGCCGCTTCTCGTCGAGGGTGACGTTCACGATGAAGTCGCAGCCCGCCATCCGGGCGATGCGGGTGTTTTCTTCGTGGACGGGATTGCCGCTGAGATGGCCATAGTCGGCCTTGGGATGCTCCAGGAAGTCGGGGCCATGCCAGACCTTGACCGTCTCGAGGGCGGAGATCCCCGGACAGATCAGCTTGCGCCCGCCGGAGTAGCCCGCCATCAGGTGCGGCTCGATCAGGCCAGTCGCCAGTTTCAGCTCGGCATCGAGGTAGCGATGGTCGATCCAGACCGGCACTCCGCGTTCGGTGGTCCCGAGGTACCGGTGCTGATCGCGGTTCTTGCCATCGTGGTTCAGGCAGCGGTAGTTGCGGGCGATTTCGGGTCCCACCAGTTCCACCAGCTCTTCCCCCTCATTGGCGCGGTGCATGCCTGTCGCCACGAGAATGGTGATGCCAGAACGCGGGATTCCGTTCTCTTCCAGAATCCGCAACATCGGGGTCAGCAACAGGGTGTTGGGGACGGGGCGGGTGATGTCGCAGATGAGGATGCAGGCCGACTGCTTCCCCCGCGCCAACTCGGCCAGCGGGGGAGAGCCGATGGGGTGCGCCAAGACCTGCTCCAGGATCCGGGCCGGCTGGTCGAGCGGCGTCACCGGACGCAGCGACAACGGGCCGACAACCCGGTCATCGGGGAGTTCGACATCCAGGCCAGTCTTGCCATAGTCGAGGCGGATTTTCATGGGGTGGGGCTCACGGCAGAGGAGGGAACTTGCATCTCCATTCTAGCGACTGGGCCTGCCGGGCCTGGAAGATGCCCTGGCGGCAACGGGCGACTTCCCCAAAAACAACCGCCCGCCGGTCGGCCTGCCCATGCAGACACTCCCGGCGGGCGGAATGAAAAGTGGCTCTTCGGTGAGAGAATCGGCTGGAAGTACTACTTCGCCGCCGTCTTCGCTCCGCGCATCTGCAGCAGCACGTTCACACCCTTCTTGTTCGACAGGATGATGTCGGGGGTCTTGTTGCCATCGAGGTCGGCAATCGTGAACTGGGTCCCGACACCCGAGCCACTGCTTTCGGGAATGACATGCGGGGTGAACTTGGGGGCCTGCTCCTTCTGCCGTGTGATGTCGAACCAGATCACCACCGGGTCTTCGTCGGGACGGACATCCCCCTTGGGACCGTGCGCCCACCACCGCTTGCCGGTGACCAGTTCGCGGTCGCCGTCGCCGTCGAGGTCGACGAAGTGCAGGGCGTGCGTCTGGGTCACCTGCTCGCTGATCAGGTGGTACTTGAACTCGGGCTCGGCACCCCCGAGGTTCTCAAACCACCAGATTCCCACGTTGTGGGCGGCACTCATCAGGATGTCGGCATCGCCGTCGAGATCGAGGTCTTCGGTGTACATGTCGCTGGCCGGCAGGTAACCCGGCTTGCCATCGGGGGTGAGGTTCAGCGGGTGCCACTTCCAGACCCCCTTGCCCAGCTGCTCCCTGGGGGGAGCCTCCCACCAGCCGTGCGGAATGAGAATGTCGACCCGGCCATCGCGGTTCACGTCTCCCGCCCCGAGGCCGTGGTAATAGCGGAAGGTCCCGGTGGGGAACTTGTCGGGAGGCGTTCCCTGGGGAACGGGATCGCGCTTGTCGGTGTTGACGGCGACGAAGTTCCACTTCCGGGTGACCGCTTCGCCAGCGGGGATTTCGAGATAGCCGACGAGCCCCTCGGTTTCCGAGCTGAAGACCAGGTCGGGCTTGCCGTCGCCGGTGACGTCGGTGAACAGCGGGGTTTCATTCGCGGCACTGTGCCAGATCTCGTGCTGCTTCCAGGGACCGGCGGCTCCCTTGGGGTTTTCGAACCAGTAGCAGGGGGTGCCGGGGAAGTCGATGCAGATGACATCGGTCCAGCCATCGCCGTTCAGGTCGTGGGCGAAGTCGGCAAAGCTGTTGCTGTAGCTTCCCGAGCCATCACCGTAGTCCTTGTTTTCGCGGATCTCGTGATAGGTCCACTGGGGGGCTTCATACCAGCCGAGGCCGTGGATGATGTCGTTCTTGCCATCCTTGTTGACGTCGGCGACCGAGACCCCTTCCGAGCGAAAGCGATCGTCGATCTTGAGACGTTTCCAGGTGAGTTCTTCGGCGTGCAGGTTTGAGAGGGCTGCAAGGCCGAGGAGAAAGACGAACGCCGGCTGCCAGCGCATGGTGGCCACTCCAGGGAAGATGGGGAACAGGGGTCGGCACTCGCACGGGCAGCACCGACCGGGGTTACGCTTCCCGAATTAAACACAATGGTCGCAGAGGAGGATAGGGAAGGGTTGGCAACCGGGGAGGAGGGAGGGAGCAGGGGGGGACGAAGCCCGGCCGGGGATCGGAACGGAGTCAACAAAAAACCGCGGGACGCTGGATCAACCAGCGTCCCGCGGCGAGTTGAAGAGAAATCCTGGGGGATGCGACGGGTCGGGAGGGGGGACCAGTCCCTCCCGACCACGTCCAGCCAGAGATTTTCTCCTGTGTGTGGATCCAGGACTTTCCGGATCTCAGCTTTCCCCGGATCTCAGTTGTCCCCGGATCTCAGTTGTCGTAGTAGAGCGAGAACTCGTAGGGATGGGGCCGCAGCCGCATCGGGTCGACTTCCTTCTCGCGCTTCCAGCCAATCCAGGCCTCGATGAGGTCCTGGGTGAAGACGTCACCCTTGGTGAGGTAGTCGTGATCGGCTTCCAGTTCACCCAGGGCTTCATCGAGCGAACCGGGGGTCTTGCGAGTCTGAGCCAGTTCTTCGGGGCTCATCTCGTAGATGTCGCGGTCGAGCGGCTCACCCGGGTCGATCTTGTTGGTGATGCCGTCGAGGGCCGCCATCAGGATCGCGGTGAAGGTGAGGTAAGGATTGCAGCTGGGATCCGGGCAACGGAACTCAAACCGCTTCGCCTTGGGGTTCGACGAGTACATCGGGATACGGACCGAAGCCGAACGATTCCGCTGCGACATCGCCAGGTTCACGGGGGCTTCGTACCCGGGGACCAACCGCTTGTACGAGTTGGTCGTGGGGGCGGCGAAGGCCAGGATCGACCGGGCGTGCTTCAGCACACCGCCGATGGCGTAGAGGGCCATTTCGGACATCCCGGCATACCCATTCCCGGCGAACAGGGGCTGCCCCTTGTTCCACAGCGAGAAGTGGGTGTGCATCCCCGAGCCGTTGTCTTCGAAAATCGGCTTGGGCATGAAGGTGACCGTCTTGCCATGGCGGCGGGCGACATTCCGGATGACGTACTTGTACCACATCATCTGGTCACCCATGGTGAGCAGATCCATGAACTTCATGTCGATTTCGCACTGGCCGGCGGTCGCCACTTCATGGTGATGGGCTTCGACGATGATGCCGAGCTTCCGCATCTCGCTGACCATCTCGGCGCGGATGTCGCCCAGGGTGTCGAGCGGGGCGACCGGGAAGTAACCCCCCTTGACGCCAATCTTCGAAGCCAGGTTGGGCTGCTTCGAGCCGAGCAGGGGACCATCGCTCTTGGCGGTGTTCCAGGCCCCTTCGGCCGAGTCAACCTCGTAGTACTGGGTGTTCATGCTCGACTTGTAGCGAACGTCGTCGAACATGAAGAATTCGGGCTCGGGGCCGATGAAGACCGTGTCGGCAATGCCGAGTTGCTTCAGGTAGGCCACCCCCTTGCGGGCGATGTAGCGGGGATCGCGGGTGTATTCCTGCTTGGTGATCGGATCGACAATGTTGGCGATCACGCTCAGCGTCGGCTTGGCCCAGAACGGATCAACACGGACGGTCGTGGCGTCGGGGACCGCGAGCATGTCGGAGGCGTTGATCGCCTGCCAGCCACGGATCGACGAACCGTCGAAGCCGACCCCTTCACTGAACGTCTTTTCATCCCAGGTGTCGATCGGGTAACTGCAGTGCTGCCAAGTCCCGAGCATGTCGACGAATTTCAGATCTACGTGCTCCGCACCGACCTGTTTGGCCAGGTCGAAAAAGTCCTTGGGGGTTCCCGCCATTGTAAACTCCTGAAACTTCTTGAGGTTGAGCGGCCAGGGTGAAAGTCGGAACGAGCGCGTCTGTTGTGCTGTGAGTTACGACCCTGCTGCTGGTTCTTTCAGCAGCACTTGCCCCTGATGTGCGCGAGCGCTTCGCGGAGGTGGCAGATTCTGGCCTGTATCTCCAGCATCCGGGGCAATGGTTCTAAGAATAGGCAAACTGCGTGCCAGACGTCAGGGTCCTATTCCGACCCCGTGCGGGAACCTCGGGTTTTCTCTCCAACGACTCAAAACGCAACTTGACAGATGGAAAGTGTTGTGATTTCATAAACGCAACAAGACTGATCACTGTCGAGGAGTTTTCTGTCGTGGTGCGAGAACCCTGGAAACTGACCCGCGCGATGTTCCTCGCGACCGACGAGGTCGAGCGACTGCTCGCCTGGCTGCAACTGCAGGTCGATCAGGCCCCCCCGGGCGAGCTGACCCCCCGCGTTGACCAGTTCCTCATTGAAGCACTCGTCTACTCGGGGTTGCGCAACTCGGAGCTCTGCCGGCTGACACTCGCCGACACCTCCCTCACCCTCGGCCAACCGGTCTTCCGGGTCGCCGGAACCCCCCGCGAAGACCGCACGGTCCTGCTCCCCGCGTTGCTCGACCGGCGGGTCCGCGATTACATCGAGCAGGTCCGCCCCCGGCTCGAACGTCCCCCCCCCGAACCAGGATCGCCCAGCCCCACCGAATCTCCCCTGTTGCTCAACGAACGGGGACGCCCCTACGAGCGAACAGCCCTCTACCGCCGGGTTGTCCGTATTCTTTCGGGGGCCGGGCTGGCCGATCGGGCCAGCGTTCAACTCCTCCGGCATACCTACGGCTATCTCGCCTACCTCCGCACCGGGGGGAACCTGCTGTTCGTCCAGCGGCAACTCGGTCACGCCCACCCCATGGTGACGGCCGTCTATGCCGAGTTTGTCGACTGGCCCGGGCAAGAGCTGGCGAACCGTGTGGTGGGAACCACCGGCTGAAACACCGGGTCCAGTCCCGCTTCAACCCGCAGCTGGTCTGGGCTGTGACTGAAGGATCGTTCAAACAAGTATGTCGGCAGATGAACTGACAGGGCCCTGGGATCGCTGCCGGATCCCCCGGGTGGTGCTGCGCCCAACGCAGGGTGGATTGCTACCGGACCGGCCAGGTGTTCCCGTGATGAAAGGAAGTGTTGCGATGCCCGAGACTGACGAGACCCTCGCGATTGTGATTGAAGAACTGTCGGACCTGCTGGCCCTCGAACCGGGCGAACTCTCGGCCGAAACGCAGGTGACCGATGAGGCGGGAGGAGAATCGATCGAGTTGCTCGAATTCGCCTTTCGGATTGAAAAACGGCTCGGCGTGCGACTGCGGATCCAGGACCTCGACTTCAAGGACCTGGAACTGACGCCGCAGGGAACGCTGGCCCCGGCCACCCTCGCCCGCCTGTCGGCCCAGTACCCGTTCTACAACTTCGCTCCCCTGGCCGGGAAGAAAATCCACAACCGCCTGAGCCTGATCACCGTCGCAGGACTTGCCAGCCTGGTCGATCACGCCCGATCGCACGGCGCCACCGCCGGAAGTCTGCCCGACTCCCCAGTCGAGCTGCCTCAGCCCCGCGCATGAAAAAACCGGTGCCGGGGGAATGACCCCCCGGCACCGGTCCTGGTTCAGTCTCGCTGAGTGTGCGGCGGGACTGGTCCACATGCGTGATTTGTTACAGCGAATCGAACAGTTCGAGGGGAAGATGCACTTCGACAGGAATGGGTGCCAGGTCCTGGCCCGCTTCCACCGGGAGTTCCGGGGGAGCGGGGAGTTCTTCGGCCGGGATGACTTCACGGATCTCGGTGATGACCGCCGGCTGGGGAATCACGTCTGCCGGGGGGAGGACGACCGCCGGAGCATCGACCGAGGGGGCGATCTCGGGGTCGGCGATCACACCCTCCAGCGGGGGCTGGCATCCGAGGGGAACCTCAGCCAGTGCCGGGGGGAGACTCTCGTCAAACACCTCCACGCTGGTGATCTCGGGGAGTGAGGGGATGACTTCCTGCGGTGCGTCGATCTGCGGAGCCCC
>Ga0315902_10012084_pt1 | contig 11282 bp, 9 predicted proteins | sample LakEriMetagenome_9_FD_203523 | JGI IMG/M metagenome (GOLD analysis project Ga0315902, IMG submission 203523) | Freshwater fungal communities from buoy surface, Lake Erie, Ohio, United States - Buoy 12 MA117 | ecosystem: Environmental > Aquatic > Freshwater > Lake > Lake biofilm | place: USA...
GAAATCAAAAAGGAGGTTAAAAAATTAAAAAGTAAAAATAATATTCCCCCAACGGATGATAAATTAAATTATTTTAAATTATGAGTAGAATTTATTTTGATAGGTATCAATTTTTCGTAGGTGATGGTAATTTTAGAATTGTGCCAGGAATAGAACTACCGATTAAAGGAACCGATAGATATCATACGTTTAAAAGTGGAAAAGACAGATTGGATAAACTTTCCCAAGAATTTTATAATACACCAACATTTGGTTGGTTAATTATGACCGCAAATCAAAATGCTGGAACTAATGAGTTTGAAATACAAGACAATTTTATTTTAAGAATACCATTTCCATTGAATAGTAGTTTACAAGATTACAAAAGAGGGGTGGAATTGTATAATTTATATTATGGCGAACAATGATTTATCAAATAGTGAGAACATTTTAATTAAGACCGACGAAAATAATTTAATTTATGTCGATCCTAATAGTGTTTTAGTTAATAATGAAGTTCAACCAAGAAGTGTTTCTCAGGAAAGACTGGTAATGTATGCCAATCTTGAAGCAGATATTATACCGAGAACAACTCTCACTTCCGATGGTGATAAAAACTCTTTAAGGAGTATTGCCAAAGGAACATTAAATTTCCTTTCTTCTCAAGTAGGAGATTCGACAGACCCAAACGATAGAAATTTTACAACTAATTGGACCGATGCTTATTTAGAGAGAACTGAACGAAAATCTAAAGACGGAAACAGTGTTGGTGAGTTTTATCAAAATGATGGGACAGGTCAATCCTTTGGTATTGAAAGTATATCAGTACAAATAAAAGGTGCCAATTTAATTCCACAAATAACGATAGAGTTTGCGGATGTTAGAGGTAAGACATTATTTGATTCTCCTGAGAATTCTCCATATAAAAGTTTTTTTCACATTCCATGGCCAATATTTTACCTTACAATAAAAGGATATTATGGGAAGGCGATTAGATATAGACTTCACTTAGTTTCATTTAGTTCAAGATTTAATGCGAGTAGTGGAAATTTTGAGGTGACAACAAAATTTGTGGGTTCAACATATGCGTATATGAGTGATATACCATTGAAAGCGGTGTTGAATGCCCCGTATATGTTTATTAGAACTGTTGAAGGTTCTCAGACATTTAATGAACAAACAGGGTTATATGAAAAGAAGGCGTTAAAGTCATCTAAAGGATATCAAATCTTACAATCAGTTTATTCTGAGATGAAACAGAAAAAATTGATTCCACAAGATCTTCCAGTTAAAACTTTGAGAGAAATTTGTGCCTTAGCGTCTACTCTTGATAAAAGATTAGAACAACAGATTTTTGATCAGGTAATTGATCCGAAAGTTTTAGATGGTATTAGGGCTTATCGAGAAGTATTGAAAAATTTTCAGATTAAAGTAAATGGATGGAAAAATAAAAATTTAGATTTGACACTTTATAGTGACCAATTTACATTTAATTCTGAAGTATCAAGAGGTTATGCGTTAAAGTCAAGTAACAAACTTGATTTAACATTAGTAACTGGATCAACCAACAATAATACTTTGGAATATATTATAACAACTTTTTCTGAAGAACTTAAAAAACATCAGAAAACGTTCAATGATAATGTAAAAAGTGGTGGTGCGGGTATTGATACAAAACTATTGTCTAATTCAATATCACGGATAGATTCCTATTATGGTTTATTATCAAGTGACCCAACCAAATATTACATATTTTTTGATAGAATCATTTCAGATATTCAAACACTTCAAAAAGTCTTTTTCGAACAAAACATTAAAGTAGAAAAGGAAATTGAAAGAAAGATGAACGAAATCATAAAAGACCCAAAAAAAGGGTTTGGATTTGAACCTACAGTACGAAATCTTTTCGGAATACTAATGGCTAATGCTGAAGTTTATGTTAGGTTAATGAAAGGTGTTCATTCTGATGCTTTTGATTTGGCAAATGAAAGAAAAAATATAATTGGTAAATTTTCAGATGAGTTTGGAGATTCTATTTACCCGTGGCCCGAAATTAAAAAAATAACACCCGGTGATAAACAAAGAGTAATTGCGTATCCAGGTGAACCTGAATTACAAAGTAAGTTACAATCGTTTAACAGTACATTATGGCCTGAAGTATCATTCGTTGAAGAATTTATGGGTGTGGCAACAAATGTTAAAGACCCATTGGTTGAAAAAGAAGGAGGGGTAAACGATTTACAATATATTTTCGATAGTAATCAAGATGAATCAAGAATAAAGGATGTAAGTCAACTATTCAAAATACAACAAACACTACCATATTCAGATAGAAGACCGGTATCGTTCTTATATGAGATTTATGAAAGAGCGTTACAAATGACAATGGTCGATTCATTTAGTCCAACAGTGTTGAGGGAGTTGGCTGAAATTGAATTTGGAATGATTCAAGAAATTGTGGGTGAAGAATTAGACATATTGAGTATTTTAAAAAACAATATAAAATTTTTAAAAAGAGATGAACCATTACCAGCTGGACAACCTGAAGATACACTTTTAGGTTACATGGAGAAACTTTCACCATATGAGAGATTTCCATATTATGAAGATTGGTTACCAACAACAAATTATATTAAAGAAGTAATTACTACTCCCTTTAAAATCGAACAATACTATGAAGGTCCGTCAGGAAAAACTTTTGATTTAACACGATATGAGAAATTAGACAATTTTTTAATTAATTATACTCCTGAAATATATAGAAAAAATGTATTTCCATTTAATTCCGATACTTACTTAGATTATATCAAAAAAGATGGTTTTAGTGACGATGAATTTAAATTTGAAGGTGTTTTTAGAGTTGGTAATGATTTTATATCAACACCATTTGATAGATTTAATTGGATAAAAAAACCATATTTTTCTCGTTCGGATACGTTTAATATGTTCACACAAAATTTATCGGTTGGTACCAATTTAACGAACATCTTGAATACACCATATTTCCATAAACAATTGTATAGTGATTTTACAAAAACAAGTTCATTTGGAAAATATGCGGGTTCGGCATATCTTTTATTAAATTCGTTACCTTATTATGATTTAAAAGATGAAATTATATTTTCAAAGTCAACCGGTGGAGGACATCCACCTAAAAGGATGTCATCAATTTTTAGAGAAATTGGTGCCACTCATTATGTTCCGTATCATCTTATAGTTAAATGGGGGTCAATATATCACCGATATAAAAGAAAGGTATTGGACGGTGTTGATATCCTTAACGGATTCACAACATCTAATAGTGATACTACAACAACCAATATCAATACTGATTTATTTTTTAATGATAATACAACCGGAACAACATTTACAACTTTTACATTTGGTTCAACAAATGTGGATTATTTGACTAATAAAGATGTAGGTGTCCATCCTTTCTATGATGCGGTATATCATCAAGTTATTAATGATTACAACCACTATGTGGTTTCTTCTGGAAATACGTCCTTTTCGGGTAATACTGTTAGTCAAAAAATTAACGGAAGAGTTAGGTCTAAAGAAAATGGTTTGAATTATTGGACACAATATGTAGACAATTCAAAATTTGTTTCTACCGACATGTTTTATACCATTTTACCTAGTGATGGAGATAACATGTATATTAATCTGAAAAATGAAGTCAGTATAGTACCATCGGATTTTGATTTTGATAAATCGGAGCAACTTAATTTTAGATTAATTTGGGAGGACGAGTATATTAATGATAGTTTTAGTGGTAAAACATTTTTCGATTATGACGAATATAATATTAGTTTAACCGATGACATATATAAAATTAGTTCAAACCAAAAGAAAGTTTTTGATTTAATAGGAACATTTAGTCCACAGATTTTAGATGAGTTTGAGGAAATATTTTTACAATTCAGTTCTGAGTTGATTAATATTGAAGATCCATTTAAAAAATTCTCGAATGTGAAATATGATAATTTTCAAAAATTACTAAAACAAATTGTAAAAATTGAGAAGAAGTCGGATGATGGTACGGAAATTGAAGATATTATATTAAAAATTAAAAGTAGACAGAAGCAAAAGTTAGTTGTTCTAACCGAAGAACTTACAAAGGCCGATAACTACCTTAAAATAACTTTGGGTAATCCAAAAGAATTGGACCCATATGTATTGAACAATTATACTGGTCAGACCGAATCATGGGGGTCTTATGATTTCCCATCTCAGAGTGGTAATACAAAATACATTGAATTATATGTTGGACAAAACCCTGATACTGGAATAACATATCAAGACTTCTTCAGCATATCAAACATAAGATTGGATGAAGAAAATGTGTTGTTGTTTAGACCGTTAATTTTGATTTATGCTGGATATCTTAAGGATGGTGGAGTTAATACAAGAGATGCATTTTCAGTTTATTTACAGGATAATATAATAGATAAAAAAACCTCAGCAAATGAATCAGGTGGTACAAATAATAGATTAAATTTATTTCTTACTCAATTAATATCTAAGTTCCCATCTTTAAAACTAGAAAGAAATGATTCAGTGGTCAATTTTGTTGACGGTTATAATAATAGACAAGTCAAGGTTGAACTTTACAATAGTTTTAAATCATTTAATGATAAATGGGTTGCGGGTAATTCACTCGGACAAAGATTATTATTTGAAGAATTTTTATTTTTAGATAGAGCAAATAGAGACATTGGAAGTAAAACATATCTGAATTTAAGTAAATTCATTGGCTTAATTGATAGTAGAAATGATAACATAGATTTATATTCTACAATATCAACCTTATTAAAAGGTAGTGGGTTTGATATGAGAGCATTACCCGGATATGTAAATTTCTATGGAACAAATATCTCAAATAGATCTAAAATAACACCTTCTAAGAAAGTTGCTGAGAACTTATTCGGGACATTCTTAGATGTTGATTATGAAGAATCATCACCTAAAATAATTGTACAATTCGTAGGACCATCATCAACTCACCCTGCGGATATGGGTAAAGATTATAAATTTAATGATGATAGTTTTGACATTTCAAATAGAAATAAAAACCCATTAATTGCGACCTTACCCGAATTATATGATATTGACCAATTAAATAAATCCAATAAGGTTGTTGCCTTTGAAGTAAGTTTTGGTGACCAATATCAAAATATTTTTAAAGGAGTATCGTTAGACCAAACAACATTAAAAAACACATCAGAATCGTTTGTTGTTTTGGAAAATCTTGCAAGATCCGAATCGGGTGCTGGTACATACAATGTTGACGTTAGTTTGTTTGATTACTACAGACAGGCATCTTATTCATGCGATGTTACTTGTATGGGTAATGTTATGATACAACCAACAATGTATTTTTATCTTAAGAACATTCCAATGTTTAGAGGTACATATTGGATTACAGAAGTTAGTCATAATATTAGAGATAATAACATTGAAACAAGTTTTAAGGGTACAAGAATACCGGTAGCGGCATTACCTGACCCTGAAGATTCGTTTGTATCAAGTTATAAGTCATTATTAGATAAGATTACAAACTCAGCACGTGCCATTGTTAAAAAGGCAGCAGATAATGCAAACAGTACGACCGGTACAACTGAACAAACAATTAGAACTGACTTTGGGAATTTTGTTACCGACATGGGAACAACTCAGATAAATGGAGAACAACTTATTAATACTTCTGGAATAAGTCAGTTTGGAATACCATTTAATGGTTATGGTAATGAGAAATACATACAAAAAGTTACCTATAAACAACAAAATGGACAACAAGGTGAATGGTTTAGAGCAAAGGTTACCAGAATGGGATTGGAATCTACTATATATGAATTATCGGATTCTACATATATGTCACTATTGAGTAAACTTCAAAATACAATCAATGTGAATTCGGAGGGTCAAACCGGATTGAAATGGTCAGAACTAAAAGATTTATCAAACTCCCATTATTTCTATTCAACTAAGTTTCAGTTTAGTAAAAGTATAACCGCAGATAAAATAATCACAGGTGTTACAGAATTCTTGAATCCTAATAACAATAAACAATATACCTTAAATCCAAATTACGATTTAGATAGAAGAGTAGATACTTTAAATGTTTCGGGACCTGTTAATGTTGGACCATTTATAGATGGTTATGGTATCGGACTTTCCAATAAACTAATGAGTGAATTGAAAATATCGGAAGGGGAAATTCTTTATTTTAGAATAAAATAAAAACATTAATAATAAACGGGATATTTATATTTATAATAAAATCATTATGGACAATAATAAATTAAGAAACACCGTAGACCAGTTTTTAAACACAAAACAAGTTAGAAAGGTATCTAACGATGGGATGGAACGGGAAGAATGTGACTTGGCAACCGGAGAGTGTTATGTCATCAGGTCTAAAGATGGAATTGTTGAAAGAATAAATAAAAAATATATTACCGAAGACGGTAGACAACTTTTACAAGATTAAAGCCATGAGTTTAGAGAAAAAGTTACACGAAGAGTTAAAGCGTTTTAACGCGATTAACAAATACGGGAAAAAAATGATTATGGAACAGGATGTTCCACCTGCAGATCCTGCATTGGCCGGTGATTTACCACCAGCACCACCTATGGGTGCAGCTCCAATGGATATGCCACCACCTCCACCAGCACCTGCAACTGACGATGTTGAAGAGATTGATATTACTGATTTGGTTAATATGACCAAGAGTATCAAAAAAGAAATGGATGACAAGAAAGCGGAACAAGATGGTGTGGTAAATAAGATGGATGATGTTTTCAGTAAACTATCTGATTTGGAAAGTAAGTTAACCCAAATGGATATGGTTATGTCTAAAATTGACCAATTAGGTTCTAAAGTTGAAACTATGAGAGAACCGACCGCACAAGAAAAATTGGAAATGAGATCCTTAGACTCATATCCATTTAGTCAAAATCCACAACAATTTTTTGCGACGAAACAAGACCAAATGAGACAAAGTGGAAAAAATGAATACGTTTTATCAAAACGAGATGTTGATGAATATACAAAAGACACAATAAGACAAAGTTTTAATCCGGATAGAGAAGAAGATGAATTTAGGTTCTAATATTAATTTTTTCATGGGACTTCAAGTTCAAATGAAAGTAAACCATTGGCAAACCAAAGGTTATGCTAGACATCAAGCTTTTGGTAACTTTTATGAAGTTATGGATGGTTTAATTGATACTTTCGTTGAGTCTGCGATGGGAAAATACGGTCGTTTTGTACTTGATGAAGGAACAAAAACAATAGAACTGAATAATTTATCTGATTTGGATATGAAGGGATTAATTAATACTGTAAGAGAAGCCTTGGTTCAAATTGAATTGGACGAGGTGGACACAGATTTATTAAACATAAGAGACGAAATGATTGGAGAAGTCAATAAATTATCTTATCTTCTAACTTTAGAGTAGTGAAAAAATAATTTTCAAAAATAAAGACCCGGATTTTTTAATTCGGGTTTTTTAGTTTATACTTTATGAGTAACGTTATCATTAATTTTAAAATTTAACTAATATGTCAACATTTGATGCAGTACTGGCACAGTACGAAAAAAGTAAACAAGCCACAGGTGGCAACGGAAACAAAGTCTCACAAGAAGACAGACTGAAAAAGTATTTCACCACACTTTTACCAAAAGGTTCTCGTGGTGAGGAAAAAAGAATTAGAATTTTACCATCTAAAGACGGAGGTTCACCTTTTGTTGAGGTGTATTTTCACGAAGTTCAAGTGGATGGTCAGTGGTTAAAACTCTATGACCCAAAACAAGAAGGTAAAAGATCACCATTAAATGAGGTTCATCAAAGTTTAATGGAGACAGGTGTTGAATCAGATAGAGAACTTGCAAGACAATATCGTTCTCGTAAATTCTACATTGTAAAGATTATCGATAGAGACCATGAAGCAGATGGTGTGAAATTTTGGAGATTTAAACACAACGCAAAGAACGAAGGTGTTTTAGATAAAATCTTCCCTATCTTTAAAAATAAAGGAGACATTACTGATATTAACAAAGGAAGAGATTTGATTCTTTCTTTGGGACTAACTAAAGCGGGAACAGGGAAAGAATATACAACTATTAATTCCATTATTCCTGAAGACCAAGGACCACTTCACGAAGACCAAAATAAAGCAAATGAATGGGTTAATGACTCATTAACATGGTCTGACGTTTACTCTAAAAAGGGAGAAGACTATCTTGAATTGGTTGCAAATGGAGAGACTCCGAAATGGAGTACTGAAAGTAATAAATGGATTTCCGCTACTCAGTTGGAATCACGTTCAGAAGAAACAATTGCTGCACCTAAAAAATCTGCACCAGTTGTTGATCTTCAGGATGATGACGATACCGACTCAGATTTACCATTTTAATTAACAAGAACATTCCCGAGGACATAAAGTCCTTGGGGTGTTTTTAAAAAAATCAAAAACATGGCAATTAAGAAAACAGATTTTAGTTCAATTAAGAAAAAGTTCTCAAAAGAGGCGGAATATAAACCTGACCGATTTTTCGATTTGGGTGACGCATTTTTAGATGCATGTGGTATTCCCGGCCCTGCGATGGGACATATCAATATGTTATTAGGACATAGTGATACAGGTAAAACAACTGCGTTGGTTAAATCGGCGGTAGATGCACAAAAAAAGGGTATCATTCCTGTGTTCATTATTACAGAACAAAAATGGAGTTGGGACCATGCCGAATTGATGGGATTCGATAAGGATGGTGATTATCTTTTTAATAGTGATTTCGAGTACATTGAACAAATCACAGATTATATCAATGAACTACTTGATGCACAAGAGAAAGGAGACTTACCTCACGATTTATTAATCCTATGGGATTCTGTTGGTTCAGTTCCATGTAAGATGACATATGATGGTAAAGGTGGTAAACAACACAATGCATCGGTTTTGGCAGATAAAATCGGAATGGGTATTAACCAACGTATATCGGGGTCAAGAAGAACTGATAAACCTCATACAAACACTTTAATTATTGTTAACCAACCATGGGTGGAATTACCTGACAACCCATTTGGACAACCAAAAATTAAAGCAAAAGGTGGTGAGGCGATTTGGTTGAATTCAAGTATTGTGTTCCTATTTGGTAATCAAAAAGGTGCAGGTACGACCAAAATCTCAATCACAAAAGATAAGAGAAAAGTTAAAATTGCTACAAGAACAAAAATCTCAATTATGAAAAACCACATCAATGGTTTGGGATATGAAGATGGACGTATCTTGGTAACATCACATGGGTTTATGCCGGGTAGAGAAGATTCTGAAGAGAAAAAATCTATCGATGAGTACAAAAAACAGAGTGGTGATTACATTAGTAAAATGTTAGGTGTTAGTGTTACTGACATTACGGATGTAGAAGTAGTAACAGAAGAAAGTAATGATTTTTAATAATGATTAATGTCTGTATTATTAGTTGATGGTGACAATTTACTTACGATTGGTTTCTTTGGTCTTAAAAATCACTTCTATAAGGGAAAACACATTGGTGGAATTTTTCATTTTATCAATACTCTTAGAAAATCGTTTGAGATTTATCATTTAGATAAAATCGTTGTCTTTTGGGACGGTAAGGATGGGTCACAATCTAGAAGACAAATCTATCATCAATACAAAGAGAATAGAAAAAACAGGATTAGAAGTGAAGAGGAAATAGACAATTACAATTATCAAAGACATAGAATAAAACAATATCTCGAAGAATTATACGTAAGACAGGGAGAATTTGAGTTCTGTGAAAGTGATGATTGTATTGCCTACTACTCCCTTAGTTCCCAAGAAGAAAATAAGATTATTTATTCTTCTGATGGGGATTTAACACAACTTGTTTCAGAAAGCACCCACATATTCAATCCATCACATCAAAAACTCTATAAGGTCAATGATACAATAATTTACAATCATGAACCTGTTCACATTGATAATGTGAAATTGATAAAGATGTTGTGTGGAGACCCGTCTGATAATATTTCAGGAATTAAAAATATGGGAGTTAAAAGGTTATTAACCTTGTTTCCTGAGATAAGAGAAAGGGGTGTTTCATTGGAAGAAGTCATAGACCGCACCAATCAACTATTCGAACAAGATAAACATAATTGGTTATATAAAAACATTTTAACCGGTGTTACCAAGTATGGTGTGTTTGGTGAAGAATTCTTCCAAGTGAACAAAAGAATAGTTAGTCTCGAAGAACCGTTTCTAACTGATGAAGCAAAGGAAAATATAGATTTATTAATTAATGATGTTTTAGATCCTGAAGGCCGTTCATATAAAAATATGATGAAAATGATGACGGAGGATGGAATTTTCAATTTGTTACCAAAATCTGATGATGCGTGGACAAATTTTCTAAATCCATTTTTAAGATTAACAAGAAAAGAAAAAAATAAAAAAAAAATAATCAAAGTTAAAAATTATGAATAATCAACAAGAAATCACAAAATTCGAATTTTTGTTTACATTAGATGGAAATATCGTGTGTCAAAGATTCTTCAACGTAAAAAACCATAATGAACAATCAAGAAGAAGTATGGATTTACATGAATATGTAAAAAATATTTCTGAAGAAATCAGTGACGATTTGAAAATAAAAACATCCGATTATCTGTGTGAAAATCAAAATTATTTCTCGAATTTAGAGGTTGTGGAAGATGCATCCGAAGATAAAAAAGAAGACTTTTTGATTGAAATTAAACTCAACGATGATGTATTTATTTCAAGAATATTCCCCGCATACTACTATCACCCAAAAGTAAGGTACACTGTGGACATTCGCCCAAAATTGAGAAGAATTTTGTCAGACTTAACTGACATTTTGTCATCCAAAAATTTGGAAACAACATATTTGAATTATCAACTTTAAAATAAAAAAAAATGTCAGAAGAGAAAAATTTTGGTTATCTAGGTCACACGTTTCAACAACAATTAATAAAGTCCATTATTGAAGATAAAAAATTTGGTGATGTAATTATTGATGTCTTAGAAAGCAAGTATTTTGATAACAATTCATTTAAGTTCATTATGGAAAACATAAAGGAACTTCACTTGTCTTATAACAAAGTACCCAACTATGAAACATTGGCTCAAAAAATAATGTCTGAAGGCGGTAACAAAGATGTTAATCGTCCACACATTGATACACTAGAATCAATCAAAAATTTGGAGAAAAATGATGAGTTTGTTAAAGACAAATCATTAAATTTCTGTAGACAACAAAATCTTAAAAAGGAAT
>Ga0315902_10012088_pt1 | contig 11279 bp, 9 predicted proteins | sample LakEriMetagenome_9_FD_203523 | JGI IMG/M metagenome (GOLD analysis project Ga0315902, IMG submission 203523) | Freshwater fungal communities from buoy surface, Lake Erie, Ohio, United States - Buoy 12 MA117 | ecosystem: Environmental > Aquatic > Freshwater > Lake > Lake biofilm | place: USA...
CCAGGAGGATCCCATCCATGGCTGCCCGAAAAGAAGTGATCATGGAGGACATTATCGTTTGATCAGTTTGCCCGAACCCAGTTGTGTGTTTCCACCTGAAATGGTATAGATGTATGTTCCGGGAAGCAGATTACCGACATGGAATTCAAAGGCATGCTCCCCTGCGTTCTTCCAGCCCTCATCAATAAAGACTACTTGGCGTCCGGTCAGATCGGTCAGCGTGAATCTGAGTTCACATGGTTCAAACAAGGTGACTCCGGCAAAACCTTGTTCTGAGATAGGGTTTGGCCAAACCTTGTGGTACAAGGGTGTAAATGGCTGTTCATTGACCGAAGCATCACAGATTCCGGGGATGTTGGCATCCATCCAGACTGATCGCTGCTGAATGTAATTTTTGAGATGGTTCACATCTTGAGCATAGGTTGTACCCACAAATGCATTCCAGTTCACATACACTCCGATGATCGGCCATTTCTGAAAATTTCGAACACGTGCTTCCGTCAGATAATTGACCATGGAATCGATCCAGTAATTGACGCTGTCGGTGTGCAGCGGACCTTGTCGTAACTCTTCCCATCTGCAACGGAGTCCGTTCCTGTAGGAGGGTGACTGCAGCAATTTTTCCCACCAGAAAGGGATGGCACTGGTAAAGTCACATACTTCATCAAAATTATATTGCCACCCGGTTGTTAGATCTGCATTGCAATAATCAGCATTGCCATAGGATAAATTAAAATCCCACATGGGTCCGGCAACAAGTTTACCGTTCCAGGCACCACTCGTTTTGTCCTTGTGCATATAGGAAGAGGAGCGGTATCCGTCAACTGTTCTACCCAGCTCCTGTAAGATGAAGAAATCATAGAAGGAGGTGCGTTCGATGTAGTTCTGGTAACCGACTACCGGATCATCGAATTGTGGTCCCCAGATCGCATTTTCAAAATTGCCAATAAAATTTTCCATGTAAGAGGCCTGGATTGGATGAAGTTCATCGAATTCAGGATCATGGAATTGGAAGACAACCTCATTGTTGTAGTTCGAAGTCCAGGAATAACCCACTTCACCGGTTAATTTATCCACTTTCACAATATAGCCTCCGGTTAAGGAATCCCCGGCAAGATCATCCGCATCAAGCCTTGCAACATCAACCCTGCCATTGTCACGTTTTATTCGTTCCAAAAGGATGTATAATCCCTTGTATTGTCCATCGATCAACAATTCACAATAACGCCAGTTGGAAGCATAATGTCCGAATTTTTGAGAAAGGTCATAGGTGAGCACGTCGCGCAGCAATGTTTTATCCGGATAAGGCCCGTAAAGGATCCAGTCATTTTCGATCGGTAATCCGAGAAGTGGAACGTTAAAATTTCCTCCCAACGCATCCTGTGTTTCAAAACCGTAATTCTTTTTGGGATACTGCTGCGAAGTGGAGCCCCTGACCTCAATGGCGATTTTACCATTGTAATTGTTATACGGGTCCGTCACATAATTTCGCACACCGGGACCGTTGTCTATGATCCCCATGTCGCAAACAATGCGGGTGGCGTCGTTGATGGTTTGACCGATAGGCTGGGTGATACTAACGATCGGTAAATTCGAATCAGTAAGTGTCACTTGCGCTGCTGACTCAAAAGCCAACAATAAGGCCGCTGCAGAAAAAATTAAAAGTGTTCTCATGGATGCTATTCGGGTTTGGAAATTACGAAAAAAAGAAGAGTTTACGCCAAATGTTTGCTTTCAATAAAATTCGAAGTAATTTTGTCACACGTTCATTCTAATAAACTTATGAAGAAAGGTGGAGGGATAGGCCCTGTGAAACCTTGGCAACCCTTGGTGACGAGAAGGTGCCAAATCCAATCGTGACCGCAATGTCAGGAAAAGATAAGTTGACAGTGCACTGCACTTCTCTTTTTTCATAGTTTACAAGTACAGACTATGAAAACAATACAAGACATACTGAAAGATCGAATTCTTATCCTTGATGGAGCGATGGGTACAATGATCCAGCGACACAAGTTAACAGAAGAAGATTTTCGGAAAGGTTGGTTCGAAGGCCACACCCATCTTCTAAAAGGGAACAATGATCTTTTATCGCTCACCAGACCCGACATCATCAAAGAGATCCACCGAAAGTATTTTGAGGCCGGAGCTGATATAGCCGAGACCAATACATTTTCCGGGACATGGATTGCACAGGCTGACTACGGCTTGGAAAAGGCGGCTTATGATATCAACTTCCATTCTGCAAAGATTGCGAAAGAGGTGGCTGATGAATTTAGCGCGAAGGATCCGTCAAAACCGCGTTTTGTCGCCGGATCGATCGGACCAACAAACAGAACAGCTTCTATTTCTCCGGATGTGAACGACCCTGGATTCCGAGCTATCTCCTTTGATGACCTCGTTGGAGCATACAAAGAACAGGTCAATGCACTAATGGATGGAGGGGTGGATATCCTGCTGGTCGAAACGATCTTCGATACATTGAATGCAAAAGCTGCACTTTTTGCGATCGATGAGGTGTACGAAGAAAGAGGAGTGAGATTGCCGATTATGGTTTCGGGCACGATCACTGATCAAAGCGGCAGAACTTTGACTGGACAGACGACAGAAGCATTTTTGATCTCGGTATCTCACATGCCTCTCCTGACAATTGGCTTGAATTGCGCATTGGGAGCTTCAATGATGAGACCCTATCTTCAGGTTCTTGATCAAAGGGCTCCATTTGGTGTAAGCGCACATCCGAATGCAGGATTACCGAACGAATTCGGCAAGTACGATGAATCACCGGAGATGATGGCAGCGCAGATCAAAGAATTTCTGGATGAAGGGTTGATCAATATCATTGGAGGATGCTGCGGAACAACGCCGGATCACATCAAAGCGATCGCTGATCTTGCGAAACAATATTCTCCTAGAAAAGTAGAAAACAATGAATACACTGCAGGATCTGATGCGAATTAAGTCAGATCCTGATTACGCTATTTGAAATGTCAGATAAAACGAATGCAACATTAAAGCTTTCGGGCCTCGAACCACTGATCGTGACTCCTGAAAGCAATTTTGTCAACGTCGGTGAGAGGACCAACGTCACCGGTTCACGTGCCTTTTTGAGAATGATCAAAGAAGGTGATTTTGAGGCTGCTCTGGCAGTAGCAAGAGAGCAGGTAGAAGGTGGAGCACAGATCATCGATGTGAACATGGACGAGGGGATGATCGATGGGAAGGAAGCAATGATAAAATTCCTGAACCTGATCGCCTCGGAGCCGGATATTGCACGTGTGCCTGTAATGATCGATAGTTCTAAATGGGAGATCATTGAAGCGGGCCTCAAGTGTATTCAAGGGAAAGGTGTTGTTAATTCGATCTCTCTGAAGGAAGGTGAGGCCAATTTTATTCTTCAGGCAAAGAAGATCAGGCGTTACGGCGCAGCGGTGATCGTCATGGCATTCGATGAGAATGGTCAGGCGGATACTTTCGAGCGACGAATAGAGATCTGTAAACGATCCTATGACATTCTGGTGGACAAAGTGAAATTTTCCAGGGAAGATATCATCTTCGATCCAAACATCTTTCCGGTTGCAACGGGAATGGATGAGCACAATAATAATGCGCTTGATTTTTTCCGTGCAACGAAATGGATCAGGGAAAATCTTCCCGGAGCGCATGTCAGTGGAGGTGTCTCCAATGTTTCTTTTTCCTTTAGAGGAAATGATCGTGTGCGTGAGGCGATGCATTCAGCGTTCTTGTACCATGGGATCCGGCACGGAATGGATATGGGAATCGTGAATCCTTCCATGCTGGAAGTGTATGATGATATCGACAAGGACCTTCTGGTGTATGTTGAAGATGTTCTTTTGAACAGAAGACCGGATGCAACGGAACGTCTGCTGGAATTTGCAGAAACTGTCAAAGGCGACGGCAAGAAGAAGGAAGTCGATCTTGCCTGGAGAAATGCTCCAGTGAACCAACGATTAGCGCATGCGCTGGTAAAAGGAATTGTCGAATTCATCGATGAAGATGCGGAAGAATGTCGCAAGCAGTTCAAACGTCCGATAGAGGTGATCGAAGGTCCTCTCATGGATGGAATGAACATCGTCGGAGATCTGTTTGGAAGTGGTAAGATGTTCCTGCCACAGGTAGTTAAGTCAGCGCGTGTAATGAAAAAGGCAGTGGCCTATTTATTACCGTACATTGAAGCTGAAAAAGACGGGAAGAGCTCCTCAGCGGGAAAGGTTTTGATGGCAACTGTTAAAGGGGATGTGCATGATATTGGAAAGAACATTGTAGGTGTTGTGCTTGGGTGCAACAATTATGAGGTGGTCGATCTTGGGGTCATGGTTCCCTTTGAAAAGATCATTCAGAAAGCGATCGAAGAAAAAGTGGATGTGATCGGTCTGAGTGGATTGATCACGCCTTCATTGGATGAAATGGTAACGGTCGCCAAAGAAATGGAACGGGCAGGACTCACCATCCCATTGATGATCGGAGGCGCGACAACGTCCAAGGTTCATACAGCGGTAAAAATTGAACACAATTACACCAAGGGCCAAACCGTCCATGTACTGGATGCCTCACGGGCTGTAACGGTGGTTGAAAGTATGTTGGGCACGAAAAAGGAAGGCTTTGTTGCGGAATTGAAGGCGGAGTATGCGCGTGTTCGGGAACACCACGAGAAACACAGGGGAGCAAAGCAGCTGCTTTCGATCACTGAGGCACGAAAGAATGCATTGAAGATCGACTGGAAAAAAGAGGATTGTCATGTCCCGAAGAAATTGGGCATCAGTAAGTTCATTGATTTCCCCTTGGAAGATCTCGTTGATTACATTGATTGGACACCGTTCTTCCAAACATGGGAATTACACGGGCGTTTCCCGAATATCCTTACCGATGAAATAGTGGGTACCGAAGCGACAAAATTATACGATGACGCCAGGAACATGTTGAAGACGATCATCCGGGAAAAATGGTTAAAAGCAAATGCTGTTGTGGGATTGTTTCCTGCTAACGCTGTGAATGATGATATTTATATCTATGCGGATGAGGACCGCAATAAAGTCATGAATATTCAGCATACATTGAGACAGCAAACGCGCAAAACCGAAGGGCAACCTAACTTGGCACTTTCAGATTTTGTTGCACCGAAAGAAAGCGGCTTAAATGATTACATAGGTGGATTCGCAGTAACTACCGGTATTGGAATTGACGAACATATTGAACGGTTTGAGAAAGATCACGATGACTATAGCTCAATACTTTTAAAGGCATTGGCAGATCGCCTGGCAGAAGCTTTTGCAGAGAAAATGCATGAGATCGTGAGAAAGGACCTGTGGGGTTATGCCGAAACAGAGGTGCTCACCAACGATCAGTTGATCAAGGAATCGTACAGGGGTATCCGCCCGGCACCGGGATATCCTGCTTGTCCTGACCATACGGAAAAGACAGGATTGTTCAAGCTGCTCGACGCGACCGCTATCACAGGGGTTTCACTCACTGAAAGTCTTGCGATGATGCCTGCTTCTTCTGTTTCGGGATGGTATTTCGGACATCCTGAAGCGAAGTATTTTGGGCTGGGTAAGATTACGGAAGAACAGGTCCACGATCTTGCGCTAAGAAAATCAATGACGTATGAGGTCATGGAACGATGGTTATCCAGTGTGATGCATTAGAAAATAAAAAGCGGCCCGAGAACCGTGCCGCTTTCCAAACCTAACCTAACCACTATTCACTGAAAAAGACTTCTAGTTTGATTGAATTTCTTCTGTAGATGTCAATATTCTGGTACCAAATATATCGTATCAAACAAGAATCGCAAAACACGATTTTCAGTATTTCAAGAGATTCAAGTAAAGACAGTGGTACCGAAGAACCACGAACGAAGAGGTTAATGGCTCAAAGCAACTATTCAACGATGAAAATGAGACATTCGTAGAATACCTTCAAAATATACTGTTGGAATCCTAAATCCTGAGTCAGGGCAAATTTTTCGACGAATATCGTGTTTTGAACGATGAATAATGGGTTGGATAACATCTTTAATATGAAGCAGTTGCACTTGCATCGAATTGCCACGCCAAATTATTGTTTATAGGATAATTCTTGAAAGATCAATGAAATGGATGCTCATTAAACTGTTTAAATTGCCGAACATGATATCCGGGAAATACCTAACTTCGAAAACAAAAGGAAGGATTGAAAGTTAGAATATATACCGACGGTTCAGCGAAGGGAAATCCAGGTCCCGGTGGATATGGTATTGTCTTAAAGTTCGACCAGATGCAAAAAGAATTGTCCCAGGGCTATCGGTTAACGACGAATAACAGAATGGAATTATTGGCGCTGATCGTTGCTTTGGAGAATATGAAAACCAACAAATATCCGATCGAGGTTTATTCGGATTCCAGATATGTCATTGACGCCATTACGAAAGGCTGGGTATTTGGCTGGAGGAACAAAGGGTTCAAGGGAAAGAAAAATGCAGATCTTTGGTTGAGATACCTCGAGCTTCATCCTCAATTCAATGTGTCATTTCACTGGGTCAAGGGACACAATGGCCACCCGGAAAATGAACGATGTGATCAACTTGCGGTAAAGGCTGCAGAAACTCCCCCTCACCAGATAGATACAGTATTTGAAGCAAACCAGGAAACGCTTTTCGATTAGGCGCTGATGCTGCTTTCTATCCCTGAATGCGCCATTGCGGCTTTTACAAACGTATAGATAACAGGATGCGGAATTTCTCGCGTCGATGAGACCTGCGGACAATAGCCGCATGCCACGAAGAAAGGATGTCGTTTGAGACTGATCACTTCCGGCTCCTCAAATTGATTGTATGCCTCAACATCAACGATCTCGCTGGTGAGTGTTTGTATCAATTGTGGGTACAAACTGTATCGTGATGAAGTAAGTTCGGTTGTGTTGTGATTTTCATAGATCTGTATGAACTCCTTTGAATGTGGTACGATCTGTAATCGTTCGAAGTGATTCCCGTCAACGAGATTGTCAGAGATCAGTTTTTCTCCATTGGGATTCAATTGATAGGAATTGATCAGCACTTCAATCAGACTGCGCATGCTTTCTCCGGTTAAAAGTACCGGTATCCTCAAGTTTTGGATGGCTCTTAGAATGCCATTCAGGAAGAAGATATTCTGAAAAGGTCCTGGTGCTATCCAGATACCATCGAACTCTTCGAATTGTTGCGGCTTTAACTGTGCGGCTTCAGTGATCTTTATCCAGTAATAGTTGATGTCTAATTCAAGAAATCGCCCGGAATGATCCAATGCAAGATTCGTAGCTTGATGAGAATTGTAAGTGAAATTATAATCTCCGAGTATCGCTATTTTAAGAGTCTGCCCCATTGGTTTGAAACAAAAAAAAGCCGCTGCAAGAACGGCTTAATAATTATTTTTGGAACCACCCGCTTAGGACGGCATTCTGAACTGGAATTGAATCCCAAGCCAGCGTAATGGCATCCTGATGGTAGACGTAACAGTCAAAATTACAAGTAAACAGAGAATAGTGACCACTTGTATCGGTGTCCTGACTAATATTCGAGAAGACAACATCTTGAACATTGACGCTGTTTTCTTTCGAAAACCATTCAACTCCTGCCGGATCTCTGTACATGAACTCAAAACCGTTGGACCCCCCATCAGAAAATGCAGGCGTCAAACTGTTGTTGTGGAAAGAATCGAATTGCGTTTCGGTAGGATCGGTACTCACACCGCGGTCCCAGAAAACACTGCCTAAAGATGCTTTCACCGATTTGAACGATTGAGCAGTCAACAATTCGAAAGTGTATACGGCACTGGAGTAACTCGGAGAAGGTAGAAGGATAAGGTTCTTGTCTGCCTGTCCGGTATAACCCAGTACATTCTCGGTAAGCTCGAGAGGTGTCCCGTTGATCACACCGTAAAAATGACAGTTTAGTTCGACCATTGGAACCGGCGCTGGTATCACTTCATGGTCGATACAAGAACTCAATCCCAACAAGGATGCAAGAGCAATGGCAAAACCCAATTTTATTTTTTTCATAGTTCGAAAGATGGTTCAAACACCTTAAAACAACTCAAGGTATTAAAATGTTACAACGAATATACGAAAATATACATATCAAGGTTGCCTCCACGATGAAAACTTCGTGTTAATTATGCCCTGATCCTTTTAATTTCTTTCAGTTCAGAAAGATGGTCAAGCGCGATTATCCGCTGATCCAGTTGATCTCCGTAAAAGAAATAGACTGTATTGCCATATCCGTCATGTTGATCAATGAAGGATCCTGTGATATCGGCCTCAGGATTCAAATGTTGTAAGGCGTTGATGACTTTGTTCAGTTGACTGGAGTTTAGACATAGTTCTGTCTCATAGCGTAAAGTACCCCTGTGGATCGTGCCGCGCAAGGTGATCTCATTTGCAAATGTGAGAAATGCGATCTCTGAAATTTCAAAAAGTTGTGCCGGTGTTTGCATAATTCAAATCGTTTATGGTACAAATTTCAGCTGGTAGATCGTAAGCAATTTACGATCTATAAAAATTATTGAAATACAATGTCTAAAGTGAAAAATCGTAACTTCAACCCCAAAATAGTTGACATGAAATACGACAGGATCGACAAACAATTGTATTGCACCAATCGGGCCAAATTCATTGCGCACATGGAACCGAATGCTCTTGCGGTATTCAATTCCAATGATATCTATCCGATCAGCGCTGATAGCACAATGCCCTTTCAACAACACAGGGATATTCTTTATTTATCTGGTGTTGATCAGGAGGAGAGCATCCTGGTGATCTTTCCGGATGCACGGAATGAAGCCCATCGCGAGGTCCTGTTCCTAAAAGAGACGAGTGAGCTGATTGCCGTTTGGGAAGGTGAAAAGCTAACCAAAGAACAGGCTTTTGAGGTTTCAGGGATTAAGACAGTTTACTGGTTGGAACAGTTCAACACGATAATGAAACAAATGATGGCTGATGCGTCAACCGTTTACCTCAACACCAACGAACATTTACGTGCCAATACAGAGGTAGAGACACGGGAAGACAGATTCATCAAAAAGCTCAAGGCAGATTATCCGGCACATGCGGTGAGAAAAAGTGCTCCGATCATGCACCGCATTCGCTCTGTGAAAGAGCAGATTGAATTGGAGCTGATGCAACGGGCATGCAACATCACCGAAGCGGGTATTCGCCGATTGCTGAAAGTTGTGAAGCCCGGTGTCTGGGAATATGAGATCGAGGCTGAGCTGGCTCATGAGTTCTTGCGCAATAGGTCGAAAGGATTTGCATATACGCCGATCATTGCATCAGGAAAAAATGCTTGCGTCTTGCATTATATTGAGAACAATCAGATCTGTAATGACGGTGATGTGATCCTTTTGGATGTTGGTGCTGAATATGCTAATTATGCATCCGACCTGACACGCTGTATTCCTGTGAACGGTCGTTTTACGGCCCGCCAGAGACAAGTATACAATGCTGTTCTTCATGTAAAGAAGGAGGCGGAGAAAATGTTGACGCCCGGAACGATCATGGCAGAGTACCACAAAGAAGTCGGTAGTATCATGGAAGATCAGTTACTGCAACTCGGTTTGATCGATCGAACGGATATTAAGAACCAGAAAGCGGAATGGCCTGCCTATAAAAAGTATTTTATGCATGGAACATCTCATTTCCTTGGACTGGATACGCACGATGTGGGGATCTGGTTCGAGCCGATTAAGGAGGGAATGGTGTTTACTTGTGAACCGGGGATTTACATCCCTGAAGAAGGGCTTGGCATCCGTTTAGAGGATGACCTCGTTGTTCAAAAGACAGGGGCACCGTTCAATTTGATGAAGAATATCCCCTTGGAAGCTGATGAGATCGAGAGCCTAATGAACGCATAATGGATCAACACGATAACTTGAATTACAGGGTGCTCGGAAATGGGCATCCTGTTGTTTTTTTACACGGTTTTCTCGAATCATTGACCATGTGGTCATCCCTCGACCTGGAAAATGCGCCTTTTCAAAGTATTCTCATCGACCTTCCCGGTCACGGGGGATCTGATCTGATCGACAATGCAGAGGAGCCGACTATTTCGTTCATGGCAAATGAGGTTCATAAAGTACTCCTGAAACGCAATGTCACTTCCTATGATGTTGTTGGCCATTCGATGGGAGGCTATGTTGCATTGGAACTGAAAAGGATCGATCCGAAATGTGGGAGGATTGTGCTGTTGAATTCTAATTTCTGGGAAGATGCCGAAGACAAAAAGCGCGACCGTGTGCGTGTTGCGGAAATGGTATTTCGCGCAAAGGACCTTTTCATTCAAGAAGCAATCCCCGGACTTTTTTACCGGCACGACCGCAAAGATGCTGTTATAACCGATCTTGTTTCTGAAGCGAAAAGAATGGATGCTGTTGGAATTGCTTATGCATCATTGGCGATGAGAGCCCGTGCCGATAGATCCGGGGTATTGAAAACAACGCCCGATCAGGTTTTGATCATCCAGGGGCAGCATGATCCATTGATCTCTCAAGTGAGAATGAAAGAAGAACTGAATGGCCTCGATGTACGAACTGTCGTGTTACACCGATCCGGACACATGGCACATGTCGAGGAACCTCAAAGTGTTTTGCAACTTGTTACAGATTTTTTGAAATAAAAAACGGAAACCTTAGTTTCCGTTGTCATTGAAGATCCAGCGTTGCCGGTGGGTAGAATAATGGAATGATCCTGACATAAGCAAGTAGTTTTAACCGATCAATTAACACTAAATTAGTCGGATGGTTCTACTTCCGTTCGAAAAAAATGTAAACGGTATGCTGCATTTAGTTTACGGTTGTCTATTCATCTTGATAGGATGGATCTTCCATTTTAAATCAATTGAAGAGAAACATTAATTTTATTTTAAATACTATATTCGAAAGAATGGAAGAAAATTCCTTCTTCCGGTTAAAACCACGACTATGAAACTTAGAGCGATCGTTGTTGATGATGAGGAGTTTGCACGCAAGAACCTTGTCATGCTGTTGGAAGAATATTGTCCGGATATTGAAGTGATCGGTGAAGCCTCGCGAAAGAGTCAGGCGAAAGCCATCATTGAAGCGTCCAAGCCGGATGTTGTGTTTCTGGATATCCGCATGCCCTCCGGCGCTGAAGGTTTCGAATTGTTGGACGAGCTCGAGGAAAAAGACTTTTTAGTTGTTTTCGTTACTGCTTTCAAGGATTATGCGATCAAGGCCTTTAATGCAAGTGCAGTCTACTATTTGTTAAAACCGATCGATATTGAGGAACTTCAAACC
>Ga0315902_10012090_pt1 | contig 11278 bp, 9 predicted proteins | sample LakEriMetagenome_9_FD_203523 | JGI IMG/M metagenome (GOLD analysis project Ga0315902, IMG submission 203523) | Freshwater fungal communities from buoy surface, Lake Erie, Ohio, United States - Buoy 12 MA117 | ecosystem: Environmental > Aquatic > Freshwater > Lake > Lake biofilm | place: USA...
TGGATGCCGATTCCTGTGCAATGCGGCAGTCCTCGGGGGATTCTCCGACGACAACTTCAGCTCCCTACGCCTCGGTTGGTTGAACCGCGATGGAACGCTCGCTTCGATCCCCGTGGACTCAAAGCCTGTCGGCTGTTTTATTCCGCCCCGCGGTGACCGATCCCGTCCCCTCCATCCTTCTCCTGATACCGGCGTACAACGAGGAACACCGGATCGGTCCTGTTCTCGATGCCTACGGCAAGGTGTTCGCCAACAGGCTGGGCAAAGGCTCCTCGATCGTGGTGGTCCTCAACGGATGCCGGGATGGAACCCTCTCCGTGGTCCAGAAGGCCGAGTCGCTGTATCCCTGCATCTCCCACCTGGAGTTCAAGGATCCCATCGGCAAGGGCGGAGCTCTGATCGAGGGCCTCCGGCTCGCCCCAAGAGCCGACTTCATCGGCTACGTGGACGCCGATGGAGCGACACCCCCCGACGCCTTTCTCGACCTGATTCATCAGGCGGCGAGGTCAGGTGCCGATTGCGTTGTTGGATCTCGGTGGCTTCCAGATTCCCACATCACCCACGTCCAACCCGGAAAGCGGAGATTCGCCAGCAGGTTGTTCCATCTTTTCGTCGAAGCCTTCTTCCGGATGGGCATCGCTGACACCCAATGCGGCGCCAAGGTGGTGCGGCGAAGGGCAATCGAGTCAATCCATCGCCGCCTCGAGCTCGCCGACCTTGCCTTTGACGTTAACCTTCTCTATTCCTTGATTCGCGGGGGCTTCTCTGTCCGCGAGGTTCCAACGGTTTGGGAGGATAAACTGGGTTCCCATGTTGTTTTTGACGCGAGGACGTCGCTCAACATGCTGCTCTCACTGGTCCGGCTGCGACTCGTCTATTCGCCGTTCTACCGTTGGCTTAGGCCTCTGAGGCCCCTGGAGGCCTGGATCTATCTCAAGCTCCGGGCTCCCGCTCCCCGAGCGCAGGAGTCGACCGGGTCTGATCCCTCCTGATTGGATCTTGGCGTTTGAGCCGACTGTGGTTCCCCCTTTGGCGGGTTGGCCTCGGTCTCAGCTCATCCGCATCGGCATGATGACGTAGAGGAAGGGCTTCTGGGTCTTGACCACGCCTGGGCTCAACTCGTCGATCAGCTCGAAGGCGATTTCGTCCTCGTCCAATGCCTTCAACGGATCCATGAGAAACGCCGGGTTGAAGGCAATCGCGAAATCCTTCCCTTGGTAGGGTATCGCCAACTCCTCACGAGCCTCGCCGATCTCGGGGGTGTTGGCCGTGATGGCCAGCTGGTTCCTGCTGAAGGTGAGCTTCACCGAGTTGCTCTTGTCGCTGGTCATCAGCTCGGCCCTGCGGAGAGCACCCAGCAGCTCTTCCCGGTTGATCTGGATCCGTTCCTGACACTCGCCGGGAATGACCTGCCTATAGTTCGGATAGCTCCCATCCACAAGCTTTGACTGGATCACGACACCCAGACCCGCGGTGCCTGCCAGATGGAAGGCGACCTGATTCTCGGACAGTTTGATGTCGACGGATCCAGATCCCGTGAGAAGGCGGTTCAATTCGTTGATGGCCTTGGTCGGAACAATGAAATCGACGACGGAATCTGGGGAAACCTCAGCGGCCTCGTCAGTCATCGCCAAGCGGCGTCCATCCGTGGCGACGAGCGTCACGGTGTGTTCCTTCAGGCTGACGAAGATGCCATTCAGCACATACCGGGCTTCATCGCTGGAAGCCGCAAAGCTGGTCTTCTTGAGCATCGCCCTGAGCTTCTCCTGCTGGATCGATACCGACTTCCCTTGCCGGACGATGCCCACGGGTGGGAATTCTTCGCCCTGGAGTCCGTTGACCTTGAAGAAAGACCCTCCGGCTCGGACCGACATTGTCGCCTTCTCGTCGACGTCTAGATGGATCTCGGGCGCCTGCAGTTCCCGGACGATTCCAAAGAGCCTTTTGACCGGGACCGTGGTGCGACCTGGCTTGCTGACCGAGGCCTCCACCGTGGCCATGATCGTCATGTCCAAATCGGTCGCCGTCAGTTCCAGCCTTCCTTCGGCAGCAACGAGAAGGACATTGGAAAGGACCGGTAGCGTCGTCCGGGATCCCACGACGTTCTGGACGGCTTGGAGACCGGTGACCAGCTGCTCCTTTGAGATCGAGAGCTTCATGTTGTTGGCCCAAGTATTGTGTAATCTCTTTGAAGAGAAAGCTATTAGTAGTGGGTGTGAGCAAATCCAACAACCCCAGGACGGTCCCGGAAACAGGCCCTGGAAGGACCGTTGGGAAGCTGAACAACCTTGGGGAAAGAGGACAACAAAGAGTCCCAGGAAGGGTTCTTCACGGGGAACAGGAGGGTTGTTCGGAAGTTGGTGACAGGATCAGGTCGGTTCAAGGGGTGGCCCCAGCGGCATGCAAAACAGGGAGCCCCGCAGATTGTGCTTCCGTTCGGTGTCGACCACCGCATGCTCTGCCGCCTCGCGTGGACGAGCGCCCCAAACATTACTGCGGAGTCTTCGGTATATTTGGCCATCCGAACGCGGCGGAGATCAGCTACTATGGTCTCTACGCCCTGCAGCACCGGGGTCAGGAATCGGCCGGGATTGTCTCGACTGACGGCAATACCTTCTACACCCACAAGGGAATGGGGCTCGTTCCAGCCATCTTTGATGGCCAGGTGCTCCACAAGCTCATCGGCAAGTCTGCGGTAGGGCACACCCGGTACTCCACCACCGGTTCCTCCAACATCCAGAACTGCCAGCCTCTCACGGTCGACTGCGCCAAGGGGAGGATCGCCATTGCCCACAATGGCAACCTGACCAACGCCGCGATGCTCCGTGAGGAGCTGGAGGCGAAGGGCTCGATCTTCCAGACCACCGTCGATTCCGAGATCGTTCTGCATCTCCTGGCCCAACCAGAACGGCCTGGAGGACACGACAGTTCCCTCATCGAGGCGATGAACCGCATCGAAGGGGCCTACTCGCTGGTCATTCTGACGGAGCGGGAACTGATTGGTGTCCGTGACCCCCACGGGTTCAGGCCCCTGAGCATTGGCCGGCTCGAGAATGGAGCCTATGTCCTGTCGAGCGAGACCTGTGCCTTCGATCTCATCAAGGCCGAGTTCGTCCGAGACGTCGAACCGGGTGAGGTCGTCATCATCGATGAGAACGGACTGAGGAGTCTCCAGGCCTTCCCGGACAACAAGCGGAGCGCTTTCTGCATCTTCGAGTACGTCTACTTCGCACGGCCTGATTCCTCGATCGCCGGTCGAAGCGTCTACAAGACCCGCGTGGAGATGGGACGGGAACTCGCGAGAGAGAACGGGGTGGACGCTGATATCGTCATCCCGGTGCCGGATAGCGGCGTCTGTGCAGCCTTGGGGTATTCCCTCGAGAGCGGCATCCCGTTCGAGATGGCGTTCGTCCGCAACCACTACGTCGGACGCAGCTTCCTCCAACCGTCGCAGTTCGTCCGCGACTTCGCGGTCCGGGTGAAGCTCAACCTCATCGCCGACCTCGTCCGAGGGAAGAGGGTGGTGATCATCGATGACTCCATCGTCCGGGGAACCACCAGCAAGGCCAGGGTCACAAGCCTGAAGGAAGCGGGTGCCAAGGAGGTGCATTTCAGGGTGAGCTGCCCGCCCCACATGCACCCCTGCGTCTACGGGATTGATTTCCCGGAACGCAACAAGCTCATGGCGGCCAACCATTCGTTGGAGGAGATCCGGAAGTTCCTCAACGCAGACACCCTCGGATACCTGTCCCTCGATGGCATGGTCCGCGCCACAGGAAGGCCGATGAATGAGTTCTGCCTGGCCTGCTACACAGGTGAATACCCGGTGAAGTACGACCCGACTGTCGACAAGCACATCATTGAGCGACGTCGGGGACGCACCAGCGGGCTCGGACTGGAGATCACCCTCGAGCAGAGGCAGCAGCGTCTGCTCTGAACCCCATCGGTCTCAGGGAACGCTGAGAAGCGTCGCATAGAGCTCCTCGTAGCGCCGGATCATCAGGGGCATGTCATACTCCCCTGCCCTCGCTCGGCACGCTGTCGACATCGACCGAACAGCCTCGCTCGGCATCGAGAGGACTGATCCGAGGCGGTCCGTCAAAGCCACCTCATCCCCTGTCGCCACGGTCCAACCTTCGAGGGAGTCGCGGATCAAGCCAGACGCGTTGGCCTTGTCGGAGATCAGAACCGGTTTACCAGCCGCCAGGGATTCCAAGGCGGCGTTCGGAGTCCCCTCCCAGAGGGATGCCAGGATCGTGAAATCAGCGGCGTGCAGGAAGGCGGCAGGATCGAGCGTCTGAGGAAATACTCGAACCCGACCCTCAAGCCCGTGGATCCGAATCGCTTCGTCGAGACGGCCCTGGACGGCAGGACATTCCTGTTCACCGACAATCCAGATCTGGTGGCGGGGTCCCAATGAACCCGACCGCATGAGTCGACCCACAGCCCGAGCCAAGAGATCCGGGGACTTCTGAAGAGTGATCCTGGCCAGCATCACGCCGATACGTTCGGCGTCAGGAGCGAGTCTGGAACGGAGACCCGGGTCGGGATTGGATCCGAACCGAGCCGTATCGAGACCATTCGGAATGTATCGCAGCCTGGACTCCCGAATACCGGCCGAGTCGCGAAGCTTCACCGACATGTCGGGGCTGTTGCAGACGATGAAGGACGACAACCACTGCTCCATGCGTTCATTACGAAGCTGACGCGCATCATAGGCGGTGCGGATAGCGGTCAGGAGTTTGAAGCGACCCGGACAGAGAAGTCGTGCAAAGCGGGTCAGATGATTGCAGTGGTGGCTGACCGAGTGGACCAGGTCGGGACGGAACTCCCGGATGCATCGGAGAACACCCAGAAGCGAGGAGGGAAGTTCGGCGGGTGACCAACGACGATCGAGTTCAACCACAGCGATTCCGGAATCCAACAACCGCTGAACAAAGTGACGGCTCTGGCTCATCCGGGGGCCATGCAGCGAGACCACCGAGGGGAGGAACCGCGTCCGATCCAACCGGGTCACCAATTCGACGGTCTGCCGCTCCGCTCCGCCCGCGGCGAGGCTGTCGATGAAGACTAGGATCCGGGACGGCTTCATGAACGGCCGGCCGCAAACCAGGAGCGGGCCCAGAGTTCCAGACACACGAGGGCCCACAACCGGCTTGCCTGGGACAACGCGAAAGGGGGTTGGGAGGAGAGACATCTGGCAACGGCCGAAGGCTCCAGCCACCGATGGATCGCGAGGGAGGAGGCCGAGCGAAGTTCATCCACCAAAGGAATCAGTGGCCCCGACAACCATCGGACAAGCGGGACGTCGAAGCCCCGTTTCCGCCGTTGGAGGATGTCCGATGGGAGGATGTCCTTCAACGCTTGCTGGAACAGCCACTTCGAGCCCGAGGAGTTCATCTTCAACTCGGGGGAGATCTGCGACATGAACTCGAAGATGCGATGGTCGAGCAGCGGGCAGCGGACCTCGAGCGACTCCTTCATCGAGAGCCGGTCCACCTTCACGAGGATGCCGCCCGACAGGTAGCCGGAGATGTCGAGGGACTGGAGCTGAGACAGAAGGGGGAGATGCCGCCGGTCCGAGACCCAGCCATGACGTAGCGATTCCGCATCGAAGCCCGCCAGGGTTCGGTTGAACTCAGGACGGTAGAGAGAGTGTCTCAGCGCCGTCGGGAAATACGGACTCGAGGTCCGCCAGATGGAAGGGTCCTCACCCAGGCGACCGACGTAGTCCCCATATTTCCGAGGGAGGAGGCTGCCAAAAGGAGAAACGAGAGATCGCAGAGATGAAGGAACGGCCCGCCGCAGGCGATCCTGGCGCCACGCCCTTCGATACCACGTGTAGCCACCAAAGATCTCGTCGCCACCATCTCCACTCAGGCAGACGGTGACCGCCTGCCGCGCGACCTTGGAGACGAACCACGTCGGGATGATCGAATCGTCGGCGAAGGGTTCATCGAGGTGTTCGATCAGACCCGGGACCCAGTCCATCAACTGGCGAGGCGAGAGCACCTCGTGCGTGTGGAGGGTGCCGCAATGCTGGGCCATGAGAGCCGAGAAACGGCTCTCGTCATTCGGGTCGTCCTCGAAGCCGATGGAGAAGGTCTGGACCCGATGGGAGAGTCGACGCGCCATCAGGGCCACGACGGCGCTGCTGTCGAGGCCTCCACTGAGAAAGGCGCCGAGAGGGACCTCGCTCATGAGACGGCACCCGATAGCCTCCTCGAGAAGCGGTCTCAATTCCGCGGCAAGGACATCCGGTGGTTCCTTTCGGAACGAAGCGGCGCGGGCAAAGGTGGGTTCCCAATAGGATTGGATCTCAAACCCACCCTTGGCGTCGATTCTAAGGAAGTGCCCGGGCGGCACCTTGCGGATTCCACGGAAGATGGAGCGAGGGGCGTTGACGAATCCCGAGCAGAGGAATTCGTCGAGTGCTTCCGGGTCGAGTTGCAGATCAAGACCCTGAACCTCCCGGAACACCTTCAGTTCAGAGCCAAAGATCACCCGCCCACCATGGATCGCGTAGTAGAGGGGTTTCTTCCCGAAGCGGTCGACCGCGAGGAGGAGCGAGCGCTGGATCGGATCCCAGAATGCGAAGGCGAACATGCCCACCAGATCCTGAAGACCGGCGGATCCCCGGTCCTCGAGGAGATGGAGGAGCGTCTCGGTGTCGCCAGAGGTATGGAATCGGAACTGGGACTCAAGACGCTTCCGGAGTTCCCGGAAGTTGTAGATCTCGCCATTGAAGACGAGCCAGGCAGACCGGTCGGCGTTCGCCATCGGTTGATGACTGTGCGCGAGGTCGACGATGCTCAGTCGGCGGAATCCCAACCCGACTGTTCCGTCGACGTGGATCCCCTCCTCGTCCGGACCGCGGTGATGGATCCGCCGGGTCATGGCGGCGATGACGTTCCGATCCACCGGTTCGTCCGAGCCAAAGTTCCAGATGCCGCAGATGCCGCACATTTGAGATCGGCGCGGAACGCCAAGCCCAGTGTCCCGATGTCGGCGACCCACTCAATCCGATAGTCGGCGGATTCGAGCGTCGGTGGATGGAGTCGGCCGCTGCAGTCGCCCCTTCCTCGGCCCGGAAACGACTTGTTCGGCAATCGGCCTGCCCTTTAGCTAGGCCACCGTCGATTCACCATGTCCTTCGTCAGTTGGCCTTTTGCCGTATTCCTGCCGGTGGTGTTCGTCCTGCACTACCTGGGCCGAAGCCAGGGCTGGCAGGTCGGTGTCCTGACGCTGAGCAGTTTCATCTTCTACGGCTGGAGCCATCCCAGACTCATCCCCCTGCTCGCGCTGGCGTGCTGGGTCAACAGCGCCGCCTCGTGGGCACTGTTCCGATCAGGTCGCTCGGATCAGGAGCGTCGACGTGTGCTTCTGTGGGCCCTCGCCTTCAACCTCGGAACCCTCGGCTTCTTCAAGTACGCCGCACTGATCGGCAGAATGGTCCTCCCCGAATCGCTCTGGGGGGTGGTCGGTCCGACGCTGACCAGCATCCCGCTGCCAGTGGGCATCTCCTTCTTCACCTTCCAGGGCATCAGCCTCGTCGTGGATGCCTGGCATGCGGGGTCGAAGGGAATTCCAGGGCTCCCCGGGGAAGACCGCGGAGGCGGTGTGGGACGCCACTACGGCAACGTCACCTTCTTCAAGGCGTTCTTCCCCCAGCTGGTGGCAGGACCGATCGTGAAGGCCGGCGAGTTCTTCTATCAGATCAGCGCCAAGCGGCTGGTGGACATCCCCTGGGATGCCTCCGTGAAGACCCTCATCCTGGGGTTCTTCTTCAAGATGGTCGTTGCGGACAACCTGAAGGAGGTGACGGCAGCGATCCGATATCCGGAGTTCCTCGATCTCCCCAGCATCAATCTTCTGGCCCTCGTCTACGCCTTCTCCTTCCAGCTCCTGGCCGACTTCGCGGGGTACTCCCTGATCGCCATCGGATTGGCCCGCCTGTTCGGGTACGAGTTCCCGGCGAACTTCAACCATCCCTACCTGAGCCGCAGCATCACTGAGTTCTGGCGGCGTTGGCATATGACGCTGTCGTCTTGGCTGAGGGAGTACCTCTATATCCCGCTGGGAGGCAATCGGAGGGGTGAATGGAGGACCCACCGGAACCTGTTCCTCGTCATGTTCCTGGGCGGACTCTGGCACGGAGCGGCGTGGAGCTATGCGGTCTGGGGCACCGCCCACGGGGTTCTCCTCGCCTTGGAGCGGCTGACGGGGCGACACCGGGCCACCGAGTCGACCTCCTGGTCGATTCTGTCGATCCTCCAGGCCTTCCTCTGCTTCACCGCGGTGACGTTTCTGTGGCTCCTCTTCCAACTGCCAGAATTCGGCCAGGCCGTGCTCTACCTCCGGACCATGGCAACCCAGGGAGGAGCACCTCAGGTCCAGGCCCTCTATGTGATCGCCTGCTTCTCACTCCCCGTCATTCTCTGGCACCTCTGGGGTGCGACTGAACCGTGGCGAAGGACCTGGTCAGCCCAGACAGCCGAGCGGGTGACGATTGGTCTGCATGGGGTCATGCTGTTCCTGATCATCACGAACTCCGGGCCTCCGGGAGAGTTCATCTACTTCCAGTTCTGAACTCATGCGCACCGGATCCCAATCCCTGAAGATCTTCGCGGTGGCCCTGGTTCTCTGCAGCCTTTGGACCATCGCCCGGAGTCGATTACCAAAGCCGGAGTTGGGGGAGACCAATTACACGGCGAACCGGTTGAGGATTGAACGGTTCCTGGAGACCCCTGCCCCACGATGCCTGATCGTCGGGACCTCCATCGCTGGACGGCTCCTACCAAGCTACTTCGAGGGCTCCAACCTCGAGAATATCGTTAATCTGGGTTTGGATGGAGCCAGCCCCATCACCGGCCTCCAATTGGCGCTGGGGCAGACTAACCCCCCGGCGGTGGTCCTTTTGGAGGCACATCGACTGCAGAATCCAACCCGCGCAAACGACGATCAGCTTTTAGCCATTTCGCAGGGCATGGATCACCAATTTCATCAACGGGTGACGTTAACGAAAGCGGAAAGTAGACCCACGACGGTCCTCTACAGCTTTCTGAAATCTCGTCAGGGCGCCGGAGGGGCTCAGCCAGCCGCCGACAGGCAAAAGAATAACGTTACCGAAGTCTCAAAACCCAGCGAAAAGCCTAAGGAGTTGGTGGATACGATCCAAGCCCTACAGGCCCGGGGTTCCAAGGTGGTCTTGTTGAGGTTGCCGGTCGGACGGGAGAACCCTGCCGATCCCAAGGCCGAGGACTATATCGATCTCAGTGCCCAGCAATTGGGATTGCCGATCATCGATCTTTATCGTCAAAGCATTGGCTGGGAGAATCCAGTCAGTTACTCCGACGGCCTTCATCTGGCCCCTGAGAGTGCGCGGCGGTTGGCGAAGACCCTGGCGGAACACTTGGCTCGTTGAGCCCGGAGAGCCCGACTCAGAGGTGCGAGGGTGGCAGTGGGTTCAGGACGAGACACCCCCCTTCCAGAATCAGCGCCGAATGCCCCAGAGGAACGGATCGTGGGGATGCAGGTTCAGGGACGCCTGCGCCGTGACGAAAGCGGATCCCGAAAGGGTCGGTAGAATCAGACCCTGAGTCCGATCCAACCATCGGAAGGATGCCGTGAAACGGGATCCGACAATACTCTCCTGAATCCAGGGTGCTCCCTCCTCAAGGACTCCGTCCGCAGCGAGGCAGGCGAGCTTGGCACTCGTGCCCGTGCCACAGGGTGACCGGTCATAGGCCTTGCCGGGACAGAGGACGAAATTCCTGGAGTCCGAGCCATGTCCTCCCTCTGCAAAGAGCTCAACATGGTCAATCTCAGGGAATCCGTTCTCGTTGAGATGGTTCCGAACCGACCATGCGATATCGGTCAGGGAGTCCACGTGATCCAGCGATAGATCGAAGTGAGGCTCCCGGACGAGAAAGAACCAGTTACCACCCCAGGCGACATCTCCGATGACCGGAGACGCCAGCTTGGGAATCTGGAGTGAAACCCGATGGGCTTTCCGGTAGCTCGGGACATTGTCGAGGGAGACCCGTCCGTCGGGATGGAGGACTGTGGAGATGATGCCTACCGGGGTCTCGAGGCGGTGCACGCCCGGGGAAATCCGGCCGAGGTGATGGAGGCTCGCGATGACTCCGATGGTTCCGTGACCGCACATTCCTAGGAACCCCACATTGTTGAAGTAGAGGACGCCGCCGAGTGTGTCCGGCTGGGTAGGTGGAAGGAGGAGGGCTCCAACGAGGACATCCGAACCTCTTGGTTCATTGACGATGGCCGAGCGGTAGTGATCGAAGCGGTCCCGAAACTCGGCAAGGCGCTCGGAGCAGGAACCAGGGCTTAATGGGGGACCACCGGAAAGGACAAGGCGGGTCGGTTCACCCCCGGTGTGGGAATCAATGATCTCAATCGGAGCACCGGGGGGTGGAGGCGTCGGCATCGAAGGAAACAGTGTTAGATCAGGGTGGAGCCCTACGACGATTGAGACCAGCCCGGATTCCAAGGACGGGAACAGCTGGTGGATAACTCGGGATTGTCCGGGCGGGGTGCGTCGGTCAGCCTCGGTCCCATCATGAGGCGAGCCGGTTTGGGTAAAGGTTTGGGAACACTGATGGAACCGGCCCCAAGCCCGAGCCAAGGAACTGCAGGACCTGAGGGAGCAGTCCGGTTATTCCTCAAGACACCCGAGAAGCCGGTAGTGACGCCTCAGGTTGATAAGCCTGCTGAGATCCGGAATCTGGTTCAGCCATCGGATCGACGCGATGGGTCCTTGGGTTGGATTCCAGGAACTCTATTCGCCTTGGATGGCCTGTTGATTGTCATAGCGGGACTGTTCCTCAGTGTCGGCACGACGGAAACCAGTAAAGTTCTCGTATTGGGAAGTCTGGTGATTGCTGTCGCCGCCGCCTTGGGTCTGATCGGTGTGTGGTTGAGGGGACGGCAGTGAAGGGGCAAAGAAACAGGTTCGTGTTCCACGTGGAACATGACCGGGGTTTCAGGCTACCCTGACGGCATGTTCGAGTATCCGAAGCGATACGAGGTCATCGTGGTCGGCGGGGGGCACGCCGGGGTGGAGGCCGCCTTGGCGTCAGCCCGCATGGGGTGTCAGACGCTACTACTGACCACGAATCTGGACACGATTGGGCAGATGTCGTGCAACCCAGCCATCGGTGGGTTGGCGAAGGGGCATCTGGTACGGGAGATCGACGCCTTGGGCGGGGAGATGGGGAAGACGACGGATCTGACCGGGCTCCAATTCCGCATGCTGAAC
>Ga0315902_10012093_pt1 | contig 11276 bp, 8 predicted proteins | sample LakEriMetagenome_9_FD_203523 | JGI IMG/M metagenome (GOLD analysis project Ga0315902, IMG submission 203523) | Freshwater fungal communities from buoy surface, Lake Erie, Ohio, United States - Buoy 12 MA117 | ecosystem: Environmental > Aquatic > Freshwater > Lake > Lake biofilm | place: USA...
ATCCGTTTTTTATAAAGGGATCAATAATGTTTCGCAAGTCGATTTTAATCTGGATGGCGATTATCGGAATTTGATCCACGCAGGTCTCGGATACCGTTTGAATGTTGGAATTATTGGTCGTGTCGGCGTTAATGTACGTGATATCTTCTTTATAGGCTACGGTTACGAAGCTCCAATGCAAAATATAGCAAAATACTCCAGCGGCTCACATGAGGTAATTCTAGGTCTTAAACTTTGTCGCCGTAAGAAAGAGCCATTTGCTGACTCTTTGTACAACAGAGATTTGGTGCAGGAAATCATGGTGGATACTATTTATCAAACAATCATGGACACGCTGGTTGTTGAACGAATCGATACCGTATTCATCGGTCAGCCTGCTGTAACTGACCAGGAGGCCAACAGAGTATTGGATCTGGCATCAAAATCATTGGAATTCGAAAATGACAAAGCGATCATCCTGAAACGTTCATACGGGGAGCTCGAATCACTTGTGAATATCATGCTTTTACGTCCAGATCTGCGAATCCAGTTGGAAGGGCATACCGACAATAATGGTTCAGAAGCGTACAACTTGGAGCTATCGAAGAATAGGGTACAGGCAGTTAAAGATTTCCTTGTTGCAAATGGAGTTAATCCGGATCGCATTGATCTGAGCTTTTTCGGAGAGTCCAAACCTATTGCTGACAATAGCTCAGAGGAAGGGCGCCAGAAAAACCGTCGGGTGGTAATGAAATACTTGCAAAAATGAGTTGTTCCGTAGTGGTCAGATATGTGGCCATCTATGTCTTTACGGTGACGTCCAGCTGTTGTCTGTCTCAAAATCAGGGGTGTACCGATCCTCAGGCACAGAACTATGACCCATCCGCCATTGAAAATAATGGCTCTTGTCAATATGCGACCACTACTGTTTCGCCGATTTTTTCTTGGGATTTACCGAATCAAGTAAGCGAGACATCCGGCCTGATCCATTTCAATGGTTCGCTTTGGACGCATAATGACAATGCGGATGTTCATCTTTATCAAATTGATACCACTGCAAATCCTGTCACATTGAATGGAGTGGCGCTGAGCTTGTTGACGAATATAGACTGGGAAGAGATCAGTCAGGACAGTGCCTTTGTGTACATCGGTGACACTGGGAATAACGGTAATGGAAACAGAACGGATCTTAAAATTTTAAGGATTAATAAGAACTCCTTGTTGTCTCAAGAACCACTTATAGACACGATTTGGTTCGCATATTCTACTCAGACAGATTTCACAGGAACTGGCCCAAATAATTCAGATTATGATTGTGAGGCATTCGTTGTGATGGGAGATAGCATCCTTCTCTTTACTAAAGAATGGGTTTCCAACAAAACAAGAGTGTTCGGTTTCCCGAAAGAGCCAGGCACTTACCAGGCGAGCTTTCTTTACGAGCACAATATCAACGGACTCGTAACAGGAGCTACCTACCACGCATCATCGAATTTAATCGCATTGAGTTGTTACACTGAGACATTACAGCCTTTCTTGTATGTGCTATACGACTATCCGCCTTCGAATATATTTAATGGTAACAAACGCCGTTTTGGACTTAATTTAATGTTTCATCAAGTCGAGGGTATCACGACCATTGATGGAAAGAATTTTTACGTTTCCAATGAGTATTTTGAACAATCAATAATTTCAACGGCGCAGAAATTGCACCGAATCAATCTGGGTGAATATTTATCCAATTTTATAGAAGGAGTAGGTTTTCCTGAAGATTTCAAAGAATCTTTTTCAGTTTATCCTAATCCGATATCTGATCATTTGACGATCAAGTGTACGGATCAATTTGTAGGCCGTGAATTCACCATTTTCGACATAAGTGGACGAATTCATTTCAGAAGTCGATTCGATGCTCAGGTAACTTATGTGCCTGCCGTTGAACTTCAAAGCGGCGCATTCTTGTTTATGAGCGTAAGTGGGAGCGAACAAGTAGTTGAGATTGGTAAATTTTGATGCACTTCCCCAAAACATTCCACGAGTAGACCAAGTTGTCAGGTTAAATTCGATCAATTAAATAGTTCTATCGCTGTTAAAGAAAAACGGGAGGTCTGCGAATATCGAATTTTGCACTTGAAAAAATACTGGACGTATTCCTGATCGACATCAAAAAGCTTTTATTTCCGCCAATAGGAGTTAAGTTAATGGACAGCGCCCAACAGTGCATATCCCTGGTAAGCGCCAAACGCGCATTCGTGATCCGCAGCTCTTTCAGATCCGAATTGATGATCGCGCTGAGCTTCCAGCGTTTTGTGAAGCTAATATCTCCATTGAGTACCAGCGTTTGGATCTGATTGTAACTTTGATTGTTGAGCTCAGTTTTTGAGGTATTTGCAAATATCGAATACACATGCGAAACTGAGGCTTTCCAAGGAATTTCGAAATCTATAAGGTATTCGGGATGAAGGGCGTAGTAGTTAAAGTCGGCATTCCAATTCTCAGCAAACACCGTTGACTTTGTATCCAGTTTATCGCGACTCTCCTTAGCGGTTAATGTCAAGGTTGTCGTTAGGTCTGTACGGACAAATCTTCCCAGTCTTCCGCTCGAAATGGCGTAATCCGATGTTTGTGCACCGGTAGAATCGATCCAGTTGTATGGACTGAAAGAGGAGGTGGCTACGAAATTAAACCATTCAAAAGGACTGATCCTTAGGTTGAGAGAGAGATCTGAGAGTTGCATTGAATCTTTCATGAGATCGTAGGCTCCTGTGATGGAAAAGGCGTCTATGATTCTTGTTTTACGAAACCCTGTGACCGTATCTTTTTCAGATTTGGTCTTAAGCTCGAAAGTATTATTAATACCAAATGAAACAAGTCCTGCGCTTCGAGTAACATTGCTGGAATAAACACTTCTTTCGAAAGGGGAATATACAGCAAAAGAACCACCGGGAGTAGTGTAAAGCGTATCAAGCGGGTTAAGTGATGGCGAATACCGCAAACCAATTGATGGCGTAAGTAAATGGCGTAAAAGAGGTGCTTTTTTACCAATAAACTTGTAATAACTGTAAATCACTGTTGTTAGCTGGGCATTCAAAGACAATTCATGAGCCATGCCAGGGCGTTGCAAAGTGTCGATTTCGGTTGCGCCGGAAATGACGTTGTAATTTTTTTCGATCTGCTGAAAATTAACTTTATTGGAATAGGTGAGGGAAGGTGTTAGCTTGAATGTGCCCTTGAAAAACCCCGCTGTTGTTTGAACGGTCATCTGTTGATTCACACCATTCATGAATTGTCTTGCTATGGCGTCGAATTCACCATCGATCAGCAGTGAATCACGGAATGTGGAACGGTTTTGCCCCTCAAGTGTATACGAAACTCCCAATCTGGAGAAGATCTGCTTCCAGTTTTCAGTGCCCTTGATTAGTTTCTTAAAAGGAAAGAACCGCGATACATTGATGTTGTAGACAGGACTGATCAGCGATACATTTTGTGTCAACGAGTTTTGACGCACGGACATTTTTAGGCCCATGTTGATTGGTTTTCCCGGGAAATACCTGTTGAGATTGATGTCTGAATTGAAGCTATTGTTGAAATAATCCGGGTTCAGTGGGTCAAGATTGTTCTTACTTTGATTATCTGAAATAAAGGACACGTTGGAAGAAAAGTTCCAGAAAGGATTGGCACGCGCCTCTTGACGATGCACCCATAAAATGGAGAATTTATTTGCCAGTGTACTGTCCGGGAAACCTGTCCTGAATTGTTGGAAGCCAAGATCAAGATTGCCGCTGTAACCATAGCGTTTTGCATAATCAAGATCGTTCCTGATCCCCCAACTCCCTCTTGAATAAAGGTTAATGTACGGTGATGTTTGGAGCCGGTCATTGATCGGAATGTAATAGCCCAGGTTCTGAAAACCAAATCCGTAATTGGAAAGAGGGACAAGCTCAGGGAAAAGTAGTCCGTGTGTTCGTTCCTTCTGTTGTGGTATGACGCTAAATGGTAGACCAATTGGAGTTGGCACGCCCTTGATGTGGAAGTTTACGGGACCGGTTACGATGCGCTCATCCGGTATAAGTATGGCCTTGGAAAGCTGAAAATGGTAATGCGGTTCAGGTAAATCACAAGTGGTGAACCTACCTCCTTTAAAATGGATCTCATCATTGTTGTGCATTTTTGCAATGCCCATGTAAATGTAGGATTCATCTTGTTTGATAGTAAGCTCCTCAAGATAACCTTTGTCAGAATTGAAATTGTATTTAATGCTTGCGGCTGTGATGTTCTCAGAACCATCCGAAAAAACCGGGTATTCAACCTTTGAACTGTCTGCAGTAATGGCATAGGTAGCAAAAACTTCGCTGTTCTTGAGATCTACAAGAATGTAACCGGCTGTCAATGTGATGTCCTCATTATCAACTTTTGCATTACCGTACAGATGTACTTTTTCGTTAATTAAATCCGTGTAAATGGAGTCCTTAGCGGAATAACGGATTGTCGATCCGAGTGAATTATCATCCACGTAGATCGTATCAACCTGCGAATAAACAACTGAAAACGGGTTGATTATTAACAACAGGCCGAAGATAACTCTATGTATGGAATACTTTTTGGTCAATACCCGAGAGCTAATTTTGCTTTTCAAAGCTTAATTGGTGCAAAACTATACAAATATGTCCCTTCGCATCGAAAATTTATGGTCTAATAACAGTCTTCGATTGTTTTTATTGTTTGGGCTCTTGTTCATGACTTCCACCAATTTTGCGCAGGATACGCAAGCCATCAACACGGTTGTCATTGATGCCGGTCACGGGGGGAAAGATCCCGGATGTCATGGCGCCTCTGCTCACGAAAAACATGTTTGTCTTTCTATGGCGCTGAAGCTGGGAGACATGATCAAGAAGAAATACCCCAACGTAAAAGTAGTTTACACGCGAGACAAAGATGTGTTTGTTGAACTGGACGAGCGTGCGCGCATCGCTAACAAAGCCAATGCGGATCTATTTATTTGTATCCATGCAAACTCTGCAAGTCCGAGCGCTTACGGAACGGAAACCTATGTACTAGGTCTACACAAGACTGAATCCCAGCAGAAGGTTGCTGAGCGGGAAAACGCTACGATCTACTTGGAAGACGATAAAGGTGCAAAATACAAGGACTTTGACATGTCGCCCGACGCTATCATTGCGCGACAGATTCAGCTGTCTGTCTTTTTGGACTTGTCGATCAATTTTGCTGATAAGCTACAACGCGAATTCAAAAGATTGGGAAGATATGACCGTGGAGTAAAACAGGCCGGATTCTTGGTGTTGTACAAAACCACGATGCCAAGCGTATTGATAGAGACCGGATTCTTGACCAATCCTGATGAGGAGAAATTCCTCGCAGATACCATAGGTCAGCGGAAAATGGCTCAGGCAATGTTTACCGCATTTGAAAATTATAAAAAAGAGCTGGAAGGTGTCGCAAATAAAACGAGCAATGGTGGCTCGGATGCCGCGACATCGCCGGTCAATAATGCACCTGAAAAGAAAGAAAGCGATCAGAAAGACCCAAAGGATCAGGTTGTTTTCAGGGTCCAGATCGAAACATCGGATAAACGGATCTCACAAACGAATTCTCGATTCAAGGGAATGAAAGTGTTCGAATATACCCAAGATAATCTATTTAAATATACAGTTGGTGAACACGTTATGGATTACAAAGCAGCCAATGATCACAAGAACCTACTGAGAGAACAGGGATTTCAGCACGCTTTCGTAGTCGCTTTCATGAATGGAGAGCGGATAAATTTGGAAAAAGCTATTAAATTAGCAGAAAAATAAAGCCTTGAAGGTCTCAAAAGAAATTAAGACGGGTATTATCGCAATTGTAGCTGTTGCGTTATTTGTTTCTGGGATCAACTTCCTGAAAGGGAGTAGTTTCTTTGGAGGGGATGAAAAGTATATCGCCTATTTCCCGAATTCAGGTCAGTTGGCCGTTGCCAGCAGTGTAACACTAAACGGTGTGATCGTGGGTAAAGTGACTGCTGTGGAATATGTCGGAGGATCCAATCCGAACAAACAAGTTAGGATTCGTTTCAATATTCAAAACAGTGATGTGAAAATCCCTAAAGGCGCTGTAGTTGAGATCGGATCACCTGATCTGTTCAATAAAGCGTTGATTATTAAAATGAGCTATGATATTTCGAAAGGTTATTATGCACCAGGTTCAGAGATCCCTGGTGTTCTGGCTGCCGACATGATCGCTCAGGTTAAATCATATGCGGATCCTATTGTACAACGTGTTCAGGGGATCATGGCAACAGTAGACAAGATGGCATTATCTCTATCTGCTTTTTGGGACACAACCGCAACATCTGAAATTCAGGGGAGCATCCAGGAAGTGAAGATCGCGATCAAGCGTTTTGGTAATGTCGCTCAAGAGGTGGAGCTTCTCGTCGCTGAAGAAAAGGTTAAGTTTGACAAGATCATGACCAATGTTGAGAGTATTACTGCCAATTTGAAGAAAAGCAATGAACAAGTTACCGCTATTGTGGGTAATGTGCGTAAAATAACGGACGATATCGTCTCATCAGAGTTCAAGACAGTAATATCCAATGCAGGAGAAACCCTTAAAACGTTGAACGGAGTGCTCGATCAAGCTATGAAAGGTGAAGGTACACTCGGTAAATTGCTTGGAGATGAAAAGCTCTACAAAGAATTGGTCGAAACCAACCAAGAGTTGCAAAACCTCGTCAATGACCTTCAGCTTCATCCTGAAAGATACATTCATTTTTCTGTTTTAGGTGCTCGGACAAAAGGAGTTCCAATTACCGGAAATGAAGAAAAGAAGTTAAGAAAACTGTTGGATTCTATTCCTGACTAACAATGATGGTTTCGATTATTCTGTTTGCCTTGCTGATGCTCGTTGGATTGGGCTTTTTTACCCTGAATGCACTGAAGATAAGATCCAATATCCGTCTCGGTAGAGCTGTCGATCGTAGTGATAATCCCGGTGAAAGATGGAAAACGATGCTACTCGTGGCATTTGGCCAGAAAAAGATGTTCTCCCGGCCGCTGCCCGCATTGTTGCACCTGGCCATTTATGTAGCATTCGTCATTACGCAGATCGAGCTGATCGAGATCTTTGCTGACGGCTTAACGGGTCAACACCGCACATTCATGAACGCTCTAGGAGGATTCTACACCTTCATGATCAGTTTTATTGAAATTCTCAGTGTGGCCGCTTTGATTGCAACAATCTTTTTCCTTTCGCGAAGAAATCTTCTGAAGCTACCCCGGTTCAATATGTCCGAATTGAAAGGCTGGCCAATGAAAGATGCCAATTTGATCCTGATCATGGAGATCGTTCTTGTTTCTTGTATTTTCACCATGAATGGTGCAGATGAAGCCCTTCTCAATTTAAAGGGTGGAGAGTCGTCATCCTACGGTTTTGCGGTCTCTTCTACCATTGGACCTCTCATTTTTGGAGGGATGGATGAACACACTTTGCATATTCTTGAAAAAATCGGTTGGTGGGGTCATATCATTATGGTTTTTGCCTTTCTGAACTACTTGCCATATTCCAAACATTTGCACGTCATTCTCGCATTTCCCAACACATACTACTCCAATTTGGATAGCAAAGGGAAGTTCACTAACATGGAGTCGGTCACTAATGAGGTGAAGCTCATGCTCGATCCGAACGCGGACCCATTCGCGGCAACAGCAGAGCCGGCAGCTGAACCGCAGCGCTTCGGAGCAAAGGACGTCACGGACTTGACTTGGAAGAATCTTTTGGATGCCTACTCGTGCACGGAATGTGGCCGTTGTACATCCTCTTGCCCTGCAAACATTACCGGTAAAAAATTGTCGCCTAGAAAGATCATGATGGATACCCGCGACAGATTGGTTGAAGTAGGGGATAATCAACGTAAGCATGGAAAGGATTACAATGACGGCAAGAGCCTCCTCGGTGATTATATCTCTGAGGAGGAATTGTGGGCGTGCACATCATGCAATGCCTGTGTCCAGGAATGTCCGGTAAATATTGATCCACTATCAATCATTGTCGATCTGAGAAGGTACCTTGTCATGGAGGAATCTAAAATACCAACAGAACTTACCGGAATGCTTACGAACATCGAAAATAACGGGGCTCCTTGGCAGTTTTCTCCGAATGACAGGTTGAATTGGGCAAACGAGGATTGATTTTCTATTCTGATGCTGAATGCAAAAGTTGGTTTTGTTCCGCAGCATGCTGTAATAGATAATGGCAAAGGTATTAAGTTGAAAAGCTGAAATTAGTATGAGTACATTAAGGGTTCCAACAATGGCGGAAATGATGACGGCAGGACGCACACCGGATATTCTCTTTTGGGTGGGCTGTTCCGGAAGTTTTGACGATCGCGCAAAAAAGATCACCAAAGCCGTGGTTAAAATTCTAAATCATTGCGATGTAAATTTTGCCGTACTTGGTACGGAAGAGAGTTGTACAGGAGATCCGGCAAAACGCGCCGGTAACGAGTTTACTTTTCAGATGCAGGCAATGATGAATATTCAGGTGCTCAACGGTTATGAAGTGAAAAAGATCGTAACGGCTTGCCCGCATTGTTTCAATACACTCAAGAACGAATACCCTGAGCTCGGTGGTAATTATGAGGTAATCCATCATACGCAATTGATTCAGGACCTTATCAACACTGGAAAGCTGGCTATGAAAGGTGGTGGAACTTTCAAGGGAAAGAAGATCACTTTTCACGATCCTTGCTATCTAGGACGAGCAAACGATGTTTATGAGGCTCCGAGAGCGTTAATTGAAAAGTTGGATGCAGAGCTGGTGGAAATGAAACGTTGCAAGACCAACGGTTTATGTTGCGGAGCAGGAGGTGCACAAATGTTCAAGGAAGCTGAAAAGGGCAACAAGGAAATCAATATTGAACGAACTGAAGACGCGCTTCAGACATCCGCCTCGATCATCGCAACAGGTTGTCCTTTTTGCAATACCATGATGACCGATGGAATAAAGAATTTCGAGAAGGAGAGTCAGGTTACTGTGCTCGATGTCGCTGAACTCATTGCCAATGCAGCTGAGCTTTAAAGATGTTTTTGCAGCATTGCCCGGATCCTCCAGAGTTTGGGTCTTCTCTTCCGATCGCCCATTGACGGAGGTTGAAGGACTCATGGCAAAACGTGCATTGGCTGAATTCGTTTCCCGATGGGCTGCTCATGGAAAAAAATTATCTGCACTGGGGGATATTCTTTTGGATCGTTTTGTAGTCCTGTCTGTTGATGAATCAACTGCTGGTGCTTCAGGCTGTTCGATCGATTCTTCCGTGCATTTTTTGAAGGAGCTCGGAAACCAGTTGAATGTAGATCTTTTCAACCGAATGAAACTGTACGTCCTTCAAGGTGATGAGATCATTCGCATCCATATTGCTGATCTTCCAACTTACAAGGATGCTCTGCTTTTTGATCCACTGATTTCTGATCTAGAGGATTTCCGAACAAACTTTTTAATTCCTGTCGAAAGCTCATTGCTTTATAAGCAATTCGCTTAGCGTTCCACCTTGTCTTTACTTTTCTTTCTGTTGAGGCGAACTCCCGCTGAGATCCTTATGTTGTAGTAGCTTTGTCGGTATTTGAGGTCATTAAAACGGATACTCTTATTGTCAAAATCAGTGATCAGCATAACAAAATAATTCTCCCTATTGTATCCACCGACCAAACGCAAGTCGTAACGTGGAGCTAAACCAAGGAATCCCCTGACATTGCCGTTCACACCATAAAATTTGCCTTGAACCACCGGACCGAAACCCAAGGAACCTGAAAATTGCCAATTCTTGATTCTGTTCACATAGGCGTAACCTGGAATTACTCCCAGATCCACCGCAGAATAGACGTTGGCAAATGTTCGAGAGCTCAAAGAATCTCCCAATACTTCTGGGATAATCGGATCTAACGCATTGTCCACACCGAATATATTCAGTGTATTCTTAATGTACCATGTATGAACGGGTTGGACGTAGTGACCTTTGATTCCTCGAACATTGTTCATTTTAAAATGAGCACTATTGAAATACCACGCATTTACAGACAGACTCGTTGCATTCATGCGTCTTTTTATATCGTTAGGTTTATCAGCGTTCAGAGAATCGGACCATAAAAAAGCGTTCATTACAGCATAGCCGCGGTAATTACGTAGATCCAGATCGATAAACCATTTTTTAATCGAAAAATCGACATTGAGATTCACTTGTTCCGTTCTTCCGTATAGCTCGGTTGGTTTAACTTGTAGGGGTAATGACACAGCCAGTCGTGCTGAAAACCATTTGTACGCTGCTCCTAAACCCAATACAGGCCTGAAATTATTACGGTATTTGATCTTGTTGATTTCTTGACTAAATGGGTATAAAATTGAAAATGGCGCTGAAGAATATCCGATATCGCTGAATAGTACGATCTTTTCCGAAAAGGAACGATACGGCAAAGTATCGCTCTGGGCATTGCTAAAATGCGTTGACAAACAAAATAGGAATATCCCTAAATTATTTCTGGATGCCTTCCAGATGAAGAATAAAAGCATATTCTTTGGCGATCTCCATTCGTTCCCTTGATCTTCCTGATCCGCCACCATGCCCTGCGTCCATGTTGCAGTCAAACAATAATGGCTGTTCATTTGTCCTGTATTCCCTAAGTTTAGCCACCCATTTCATAGGCTCCCAATATTGTACCTGAGAATCATGGTAACCTGTTGTGACATACAACGCCGGATAATCCATGCTGCGTACATTGTCATAGGGTGAGTAATTCAACATGTACCAGTAATATTCCTCATCGTTTGGATTTCCCCATTCTTCGTATTCACCGACAGTAAGTGGAATAGATTCATCAAGCATAGTTGTCACCACATCCACGAATGGAACCTCAGCGATCACACCTTTCCACAAGTATGGAGCCATATTGGTAACAGCTCCCATGAGCAATCCACCGGCACTTCCTCCTTGAGCATAGATCCGTTGGGGATCGCAATATCCTTTCATGCCTAAGTACTGAGCTGCATTGATGAAGTCACTGAATGTGTTCACTTTCTTGAGGAATTTGCCATTCTCATACCAGGATTCCCCCATGTATTTACTTCCTCTTATGTGTGCAATGGCATAAACGAATCCACGCTCAAGCAGACTAAGTCGTGTTGCACTGAATACATCAGGCAGTGTGTAGCCATAAGAACCGTACCCATAAAGCAGACAAGGCGCATTTTTAAGCTCAGTTCCTTTTTTATAAACTAGTGAAACCGGGATCAGAGATCCATCATAGGCAGTAGCCCAA
>Ga0315902_10012094_pt1 | contig 11275 bp, 6 predicted proteins | sample LakEriMetagenome_9_FD_203523 | JGI IMG/M metagenome (GOLD analysis project Ga0315902, IMG submission 203523) | Freshwater fungal communities from buoy surface, Lake Erie, Ohio, United States - Buoy 12 MA117 | ecosystem: Environmental > Aquatic > Freshwater > Lake > Lake biofilm | place: USA...
CGCGTCTGCGACAACCGCGGCCGCGCTCGCCAGGCCGCCGCCGAGCGAGTGTCCCGTTACGACCAAATGGCCTTTGGGGATATTTGAGTCTTTGGCAAGACTGTTAGCGATTTCCATCGCCTCCATGAATTGCGGAGCCTGCCAGCCAATCGCCTGCCTTAAGTTGTTGTTCCAGTCTCCATCCCAAATCCCACCCGAAAAAGATAGGTCATCCGTGCCGCCGAAGGTCAGCACGTATTGATCCTTGCCCGTGATGTAGTCCTGATAGACCATCGCTTTGAAGCCGGGGACATGCGGACTCAGCGGGAACTCGTCGCCGTCGCCTAGGTCAAGATCTTTTGGAGACTTCGGCTGCAGGCTGAACTGCGGCATGTCGTCAAACTCATACACGCCCCGCGAGGCCAGGGCGTTCCGCACCTCCTGCCTCGTGTGCAGCGCGTAGTAGAAGGAATCCTCGTTGGCGACGAGATACTTCGCCTCGTCGAACGCGGCGTCGTCGCCATTCACGACCAGCGTGCCGCGGATCCGTTCGTCCACCCGTGGCGCCGCCTCGACGCCCGCGAGCGTCTTCAGTTGCTCATTCTCGCGGATGCCCTCGGCCCAGATCATGATGGTTCCAGTCCGGGGGTTGTAGTTGAGATCCGACAGCTTGCAGACGAAGCCTGGCGCAATGGAGTTGCCACCTTGGCCGAGGTGAACCGACCCGGGGTTTCGCAACGCATCTGCCACCCCCGTGTTCCAGAGCCGTACCCAGCCCGCTGGGCCTGTGACATCCCAGTCGATGCGGACGCCGACGGCCGGAGAGTTGACCGGCAGGCCGGCCGCGATCTCCAGCACGATCGGCGTCACCGCGCGCTGGGGATTGTCCAGCATGATCAGCTTGCCGATTGCATAGTCATGATTTTCGAGAATGTCCTCCCACTCCGAACGCGCGGGCTGCCCGAAGCCGTCGTTGTTGTCGCTATCGATATCGACGTCGATCGTGGCGGGATAGGCCTGCACGGTGAGGCTGACCGTGTCGGTGCCTTGCAGGGCGCCTACCTTCCATGTCACGGTAACAAGGCTCCTGCCGGCGATGCGGCCTTCGGCATAGAACACTCCGCCGGTCGCGATGGCCACTCCACTGGCGATCGGCCCGCTGCGGTCCGGGCGTGTGTAGAGCCTGACGACCGTCTCGTCGTACGTAACGATGATGCTGCCGACGCCCGGACCGATCGACGGCGTCAGGGCCAGCCGAACCTCTCCAAGATCGTTTTCGCCCGCCACGCGGCCCACATCGAGCACGTCAGCCTTGCCGTTCCGGTCGTCGTCGTCGGAGTTCACGAAGATGATGCGACCGGGCAGCGCCTCTTCGATCGGGTCGTCGGTGCCCTTCGGGCCGTTGTCGGGATCCATCGTGCCGTCGTTGTTCGAATCCACGTCCAGATCCACCGCCACCGCCGTGGCCCGGACGGTGTCGCTGGATACCGGACCGGTGCCGGTGGTCGTGAGCGTGAAAGCGATGTCGGCTATGGTCGCGCTCGGGGCGATGGCGTCGATCCAGTAGGTCTGGGGCGAGCCGCCGCCGACCGTCGTGGACAGCCGCGAGGCATCGAGCACGACGGCACCGGACGGTGAAGACACCCGCACCTTGCTCGCAGCGGCGGCATCGAATGCCAGAGTGGCCGTCCGGCCCGCCGGCACGTCCACGATCATCCGCGCGCGGCTGCCACCGACCGGCACGATGAGGCCGGGCTTGGTGGGCGTGGTCGAGCCGCTCGCGACCCCCGCGTCTTCCTCCCGATCTTCGAGCATCGACCGGACGACGGTGCCGTCGTTGTCGCTATCGACGTCGAGATCGACGCCGGGGACGCCCTGGGCGCGGACGGTGTCCTGCAGGGTGCCCTGCCAGATGCCCCCGGTTACCAGTGCGGTGGTGGTGATGGCGGCGAAGGATGTGGCCGGGGCGACGGCCTCGAGCTGGAGGTTCAGGCGGCCGCCGAAGCCAAGGCCCAACTCTGCGGCGGTGACGGCCGTGCCCCAGGGAAGCGGCAGCGTGCGGTCGGCGTCCCGCCAGAGGCGGAATGCCGTGGGCGCGGTGGTGGAGAAGGTAAACGACACCTCCGCAGTGGTGGCCGCGTACCGGAGGTTGTCGCTCATGCCCAGGGCCATGGGCGTGAGCCCGGCCATGCTCGACGTGCTCACCGGCACGTACACGCCGGCCGTGGAGACGAGTTCCAGGGCATCCTCGGACTGGCTGTCGTCGACAGAGCCCGAGTTGTCGCTATCGACGTCGAGGTCGATCCCCGGAAAATGCACCTCCGCAGTCTTGCCGAGCGTGGCGTTCACCTCGGAGCCGAACCAGCGGCGCTGGAGCAACTGCCCCGGGTCGGTGACGAAGAAGTCCGCGCTCGACGGGGTCGGGGCGCCTGACGTCCAGGTGGGGTTGGCGGAGCGATCGATCCAGGCGCGGTAGTCATAATCCGGGCCGGCGGAGCGGTTGCTGGCGAGCCAGTCGACCGTGATGGGGTAGGAGGCTCCACGGGCGAAAGTGCCCTGCTCCCGGAGCACGACGCCGAAGTCCGGCGCCGTCAGTGGCGTGGAATCGACGTTCATTCTCCAGATCTCGGAGTTGCTGACGCTGTGGTCGCCGATGAACAGGTAGGCCGAGGCAGTCATGTCGGCCGGCAGCCCGGTTGCAAAGTCGATGGCCAATGCCAGTCGAGGCTCGAGTCGTTCACCGCCGAGGGGACCGGCGGCCTTGCTGCCGCGGCCGCGTGGCCTCTGCCGGCGACGACCGCGATGGGCCGCGCGTGCGCGGGTCAGGAAGTCGAGAGCGGACACGAGGCTGCGGGGCGCCATGGTGCAGATCCTTGTGGTGCGGGAGGCGGGAGGGAGCGCGAAGGCGGAGCCACGCTCGCAACAGAGGGCCCGCGGGCGAGGCGGAGGGTAACGTAACGGGGGGGGGGCTTCTTCAAGGGGGCGACGCGTGAGAAGTTGATGAGCCGGGCGAGATAGCAGCCGAGCCGTTGGCATACGGTCCGATTCACGAGAGGCGGCGCGTAGTCCCTCGGCTCGCGCCTCGGGCTTCCAGGCACGGGGAAACAGCGATGCACGCAGCGGCCGCAGGCCGCGCGGCGGGCGGGGCGAAGAAGAAGCGATCGTTCAAAGAGCAGCGTGAGCTCGAATCGCTGCCGGCGCTGATCGAGACGCTCGAGACCGAGATCGGCGGTCTGCACGCCGCGATGGCGGAGCCCGACTACTACCGCCAGCCGGGCGAACGGCTCGGCCGCGACCAGGCCCAGCTCCGCGACCTCGAATCACGGCTCGCCGCCGCCTTCGCCCGCTGGGAGACGCTCGAGGGGGGCGGCGCGTGAGGGGCGGCTACCGCGTGCCCACGAAGATGGAGTTCCAGCTGCCCCCGGTCGGATGCGTGCGGGCTTTGACCACGTCCACGGCGAAGCCCGCCTCCTCCATGCGGCTCACGAACTGCGGATCGTTCCCCGCCGACCAGACGGCGAGCCTGCCACGCGGCTTCAGGGCCGCGCGGGCCGCGCCCAGGCCCGTGGCCACGTAGAGCTCGTCGTTGGCGGCCGCCGTCAGGCCGCGGGCGCCGTTGTCGACGTCGAGCATGATGGCGTCGAACCGGCCGTGGCTCGCGGCGAGCACGTCGGCCACGTCGCCGGTGACGATGTCGACACGCGGGTCGTCGATCACGTCGGCCGCCAGCCCGTAGGCGGGATTGCGGTTCCAGGCGATCACGGCCGGCACCAGTTCGGCCACCACGACCGTCGCGTCGGCCGCCACGTGCCGCAGCGTCTCGCGGAGCGTGAAGCCGAGCCCGAGCCCGCCGATCAGCACCGCCACGCGTTGGCGGTCATGCAGGCCGGCGCAGGCCAGTTCCGCGAGCCGCTCCTCGGAGTGATGCTGCCGCGTCGACATGAGTTCCACGCCGCCCACCCGAATGGAGAGCGCGCCGTCGTGCTCGTGGAGCGTGATCGGCGTGCCGGCGGGCGTGGCGGCACGGTCGAGGAGCCGGGTGGGCTTCATGGCGAGCGGCCAGCCTCCGGCTGGGGCGTGAGCGGCCGCAGGACATCGGCGACGGTGGGGCGAGTCATGCCGGGGGCGACGGAGGGGCAAGACCAGAACCGGAGGCCGAAGCGGACGTTCGGTTCGACGAGGCAGTATGCGGGTTGCGTAAGCGTGACGCCAGGGATCACCGTGGCCGGGGAGGCGGGCCGAAAACGATCGTAGGGCTGGTCCTGTCGGCGCTCGACCACGGCCGGCCCCGCGGCCGATATCTGCTCCGCCATGCCCGCGCCGACGTATCTGCCCGGTCCCACGCCCGCCACCGTCCGGACGGCGTCCGGCCAGACGCTACCCGTCCCGGCCGGTTGGATGCTGCTGCCCCCCGGGGACGCTGCCCTCACCCGACGCGTGAAGGCCGCCGGGGAGCATTGGACCGTCCAGGAGAAGGTCGGTCGGCGGATGTTCTCCCGCGGCGTCTGGGCCCCGCGCGGCGTCATCGAGCAGATCCAGAAAGACCTGGTCGCGGAGCGTGCCACCGAGGCACATGCCCGCCGTCGCGAGGCCGATGCCAGGCGCCGAGACGCCCGCCAGGCCGAGTACGTCGAGGACTTCCAGGCGGCGGTGCTGGCATTTCTCGCCTTTCACGAGCAGCACGCGGCGCTGGCAGGGCGGCTGGCCGCAGCCGTCGCCGCACATGCCACGCCCGTCGGCAGCGGCACCGTGGCCCGCACCCAGCGGATCCCGATCGAGCGTCGGGCCGAGGCCGCCGTCATCGCCTGGATGCGGCACCAGACGACCGGCTACGACTCGATGAAGATCGCGCGCGTGAAGGGCCAGCGCCGTGAAGTGCGGCGGATGCTGGCTCAGCGGTCCAAGGAGCTGCTCGCCGCCTATCGACGCGGCACGCCCGCCGCTCCCGCCTGCCCGCTGGCGCGGGCCCTCGCGCCCGAGCCATCGCGGTCCGCCTGACGGGCTCCTGGCCCATCTGTTAGGCGATCCGTCGCCGAATCCCGCGGCCAACGATGAGGGGGGGTACGTCGGTTCTTGACACTGTCGGATGTCACTGTAATATGTGGGCATGACACCGACGAACCGACCGACGCAGGGCGACGCGACACTCTCGCTGGCGGAACTCGCCGCCGTGCTCGGCGCCGCCCTCGGCGCCGGGTACGACGGCGTCCGCAGTGGTCGGGTGCGAAACCTGCCCGACGCCCGCACGATCCGCTGGTACCAGACGCTCGGCATCGTGGATCGCCCGGCCGCCTTTCAGGGCCGCACCGCGCTCTACGCCCGACGGCACGTCCTCCAGCTCGCCGCCATCAAGAAGCTGCAAGCCGCGGGATTCTCGCTCGCCGACGTGCAGCGCGGCCTGGCCGGGAAGACCGACGCCGAACTCGCCCGGGCCGCGGGGCTCACCCTCGCGGATCTCGACCGGCGGCTCGCCGCGGCCGGCGCGGCCCGCGTGGCGGCGAACGATGCCAAGCTGCACGCGGCGCTCGTGGCGCAGCCGGCCCAGGGCCGCGCGGCCGGAAAGTTTTGGAGTGTTCGCCCGACGGCGGCCACGCCGCCGGCTTCTGCGCCGGCGGCCGAGGAGACGCCCGCGGAGACAACGCCGGCCGGTGCGGCGCTGCAATCGACGAACATCGGCGCCAGTGTCGCCCTTGTTTGGGCCGGTCAGCCGCTGACGGCGGCGGAGCGGGAGGCCGTGGCCCGGCTCGCCGCGCCGGTCGTCGAGTTTCTGTCGTCATCCGCCGCCAAGGCCGTCGCCGAGCGGGCCGGTCGCGGCAGTCAGTCGTCCGCTCGGCCGCAGGGCAAGAAAGGGAGGGCTCGTTCATGATTCGCGCACTCACGCCGGAGGAAATCGCCACGCTCGGCGGCGATGCCGCCGAGGCCGGGTTCGGAGCCATCGAGACCGACAAGGGCTGCCTGCCGCTGCGGTCGCTCGACGTGGATGTGGCGATCGACGGCGTCGTCGCCGCCACGACCGTCCGCCAGCAGTTCTTCAACGTGTTTTCCGAGCCGCTGGAAGCGACGTACATCTTCCCGCTGCCGCCGCGAGCGGCCGTCACCGGCTTTCGGATGAGCGTCGATGGGACGGTGATTCTCGGCCGGATCGACGAGCGGGCGCAGGCCAGGCAGGACTACGCCGCCGCCGTCGCCGCGGGCCGGCATGCCGCGATCGTCGAGGAGGAGAGGTCGGACGTGTTCACGCTCCGCGTGGGCAACATCCCGCCGCGATCCGTCGCGTTGGTGGAGTTCACGCTCGCCGCCCCGGTCGCGATCGACCATCTCGAAGCCACGTATCGTTTTCCGCTCGTCGTGGCTCCGCGGTATTGCCCCGGCACGCCGCTCGGCGATGCGGTCGGCGACGGCGTCGCGGCCGACACCGACCGGGTACCGGACGCGTCGCGGATCTCGCCGCCCGTGCTCCTGCCCGGCCTGAAGAGCCCCGTGCGGTTGGGCATCACCGTGCGGTTGACGCCGCAGGCGTGCCCTGCGGCGGCGGATGGCGCGACCATGGGCTGCTCGCTGCCGGTCGAGGAAGCCGCGGACGCCGCCGGGGGGCGGACGGTGCGGGTCGTGCCCGGACAGCGACTCGACCGCGACTTCATCCTCCGGTGGAATGTGGCCGCGGACTCGGTGGCCACGGCCGGAACGCTCGTCGAACCGGATGCCGCACGGGCCGCCGGTCTGGGAACCGGCCTGCCGAACGACGAAGCGGCCGGCGACGGCACCTTCGCCGTCACGGTGGTGCCTCCGGCTGCGACGCTCGCGACGCAACCGGCCCGTGACGTCGTCTTCGTCGTGGACCGCTCGGGCAGCATGATGGGCTGGAAGATGCTCGCCGCCCGCCGCGCCGTGGCCCGGATGATCGATTCGCTGTCGGCGCAGGACAGGGTGGCGGTGATCGCCTTCGACCACGCGATCGAGCATCGGGGCGCCGGGCTCGAACTCGTGCCGGCCACGGATCGCAACCGCTGGCAGCTCGTCGAATGGCTCGCCGGCATCGAGGCCCGCGGGGGCACGGAACTCGCTGCGGCGCTCGGGGCGGGGCTCGGCCTGTGCGGTGCGGCGAAAGCCAAGGCTCGCGAGCGGTTCGTCGTGCTCGTGACCGACGGGCAGGTGGGCGACGAGGAGGACGTGCTGCGGGAAATGGCCAGGAAGCTCGGGAGCACGCGGCTCTTCGTCGTGGGGATCGACAATGCCGTCAACGAGGGGCTGATCGCACGGCTGGCCGACGCCAGCGGCGGCCTCGTCGAACTCGTGGAAAGCGAGGCGCGGCTCGACGACGTCATGGATCGGATCCAGTCCCGCATCGTGGCGCCGCTGGTCACGAACCTGCGACTCATCGGGCAGGGAATCGACGTCGTGCCGGGATCGATCGTGCCGGCGCGGATGCCCGACCTCGTCGCCGGTGTGCCACTCGTGGTGCAGGGGCGATATCACGGCGCGGCGGGGGGGCGGATCGTGGTCGAGGGCGTCGATGCCGCGGGAAAAACCTGGCGGGCCGACGCGGCGGTCGCGGGCGCGGCGACCGCCGGCCTCGGTAGCCTCTGGGCGCGCGGGAGGTTGCGACAGCTCGAGGATGCGTATGCGACGGGCGGCGACCACGACGGCGCGGACCTCGACCGTCGGATCGTGAGCCTCTCCACGTCGTTCGGCGTGCTCTGCCGGTTCACGGCCCTCGTGGCGATCGACGAACGTGCGCCCGACCAGCACCTCGCAGCACCGCCGATGCGGAGGATCGTGCAACCCGTGGAAGCGGCGCACCCGACGATTCTCTACCGCCGCGCGGCACCGCTCCCCATGAGCATGCTGCAGCCCGGCTTCGAACTGGGCTACGAGGACGGTCCCGCGGCGGCCTGCCCGCCGCCGCCGCCCGTCGATCAGGCCCGGTCTCTGGCCGAGCGGCTCGTGCGGGGGCCGTGGCCACGGCGGCGCGGGGGGCGGGGGCCGTCTGCGAAGCGGGTGCGAATGCTGCTCACGGGGACGTCAGCGCTGATCCGAAGACTGGGGAGGTGCGGTGCGGAGGTGGAGACGGTGGAACGCATCGGCGCCGCCTACGCCCGCCTCCTCGCTTGGCCGACCGATCAGGCGGCCTTGGTGGCCTTGCTCGACGCGCTCGCCGACTTCCTCGCGGACGCCGGTCCGGTCGAGCGGTGGTGGCTGGCGCCGCAGGCATGGAGCACGTGACGACGGCCCGCTTCCGGCGCGACGACTTGCTCGCCCGACTGGCCCGCGACGGCGAGCCGGTGCCCGAACGCCGCCCGCGACCTCATGCGGCCGTCATCGCGGCGAGGACGTCGGCCAGCGGCACCGTGGCGAACGTGGTCGCATAGTCGCTCATCGAGTAGGGGATGACGAGCAGGCCGTCGTGGAGTAGCGCGCCACAGGTGTAGACGACGTTGGGCACGTAGCCTGCCCGCTCGTTGGCGTTGGGCGTGAGCAAGGGCTCGGACAGCCGCGCGAGCACGCGGGCCGGGTCGGCGAGGTCGAGCAGAACCGCGCCGATCGCGTACTTTCGCATCGGGCCGACCCCGTGGGTGAGCACGAGCCAGCCCCGGGGCGTCTCGATCGGCGGCCCGCAGTTGCCGATCTGCACGAACTCCCAGGAGTGCGTGGGCCGGAGGATGAGCCGCTTCGTGTACCAGAAGTGGAGCATGTCGGACTGCATGAGGTAGATGTTCTCGCCATCCTGCCGGGAGAGCATCGCGTAGCCGCCGCCGATCCGCCGTGGGAACAAGGCCATGCCCTTGTTGGCGATCTCGGGGCCGTTGAGCGTGCTCACGCGGAAGCGGATGAAGTCGTCGGTCTCGACGATCTGCGGGAGCGTGACGCTGCCGTCGAAGGCGGTGTAGGTGGCGAAGTGATGGACGGAGCCGTCGTCCTCGACGAACCGCACGAAGCGGGCGTCTTCGATGCCGTTGGTCTCGGCCGGCGAGTAGGGGAAGATCACGCGCTCCGAGACGTCGGAGGCCGGGTCGCACTCGATCTCGTAGTTCGCGCGGGCCAGGGCGAGAATCGCGGCGGCAAGCGGCTCCCACTCCTTGCGCCGCGCACGCTGCTGTCGGGTGGCCTGCGCGAGGGCGGCCTCCAGGGCTCCGAGGGTGAACTGGTCGTCGAGCACGTCGAAGACGAAGTCCACCAGCCCGTCCACGATGCCGAGCTCGGCGAGCTTCTTCAAGAACAGCGGCTTGTCGTAGGTCGCGTTGGCCACGACCCGCGGCGCGGTGACGAACCCGGTCGGATCGACGAGCGTGATGGTGCCCGCCGCGTCCACCGTGCCGGCCCGGAAGCCGACGCTGGAGATGTGCCCCTCGCCGATCGCCCGCAGGCTGATCAAGAACCGCCGCGTGCCCGCCGAAAGGCCCGACTGGTCTGGATGCCAGACGATCGACGGATTGAAGAGGGCCGCACTTTCGAGGGCGTATTCCTGCGTGAAGTAGGAGCCGATCACCAGGCGGCGGGCCTCGGAGAGCGGCCGGTCGGTGAGCAGATGGTGGCGGACGGCCTCGAACCGCTCCAGGAAGAACCCGAGCAGCCGCTGGTGGCGGCCATGGAACTCCGCGAGCACGTCGGCGAGCAGTGCTTCGATCGCGGCGTCGGAAAGTTCCATGATCCGGCCGATGATCCGCAACGCGCGCTGCGGATGGGGCGGGTGGAACGGGCGGTAGAGCACGCGAGCGTTGTTGGGCCGCAGCAGGATGCCGGTGCGGCGGACGTGCATCAGACGCCCTCGGGGCGGGCGAGTCGGCGGCCATGAGCCCGGCCGCGGTCGCCGGCGGCATCGACCGCCTTCATTTCCACCAACGCCGCCAGGTAGGCGAGCGTGGACTCCGCGCCCTGGTTGTCGTTCGTGCGGTCTTCGAGGAGGCCGTCGCGGCAGCCGCCGGTGCGCGGGTCGGCGAGCGCCAGGCCGAGCACGTTGTGGCCCTGGAACCAGTCGAAGGCGGTCCAGGCGACGTCGATCCACGCCGCGTCGCCCGTCGCCCGCGCCGCCTCCACGCAGGCCGCCACCATGCCGTGGGCCTCGAGGGGCTGCTGGTCGAAGGCTGCCGCCGCGTCGCCGCGCCGCAGAAAGCCGCGGCAGCCGACGGGAGCGAAGCGGCCCGTCGCCGTGACCTGGAGCCGCGCGAGCCAATCGAGCATCCGCAGGCCCGCGTCGCTCGCCACGGTGGCGCCGAGGACGCGGCCGCTGCCGACGAGGGCCTGACAAATGCGGGCGTTGTCGTAGGCGAGCGTGTCCTCGAGCCACGGCCAGTCGTTTCCGGCCGTGGCCCGTCGCAGGCCGAGCAGCCGGGCCGTGAGCCGGCGGGCGGCCGCCGTCATCGGGCGGTCGCCGGCGAGCCGGCCGAGGTAGTCGTGGATGCCGATCAGGGCGGTGGCCCAGGCCCGCGGGCTCGTGCAGGCCTCGACCGCGGCGACCGCCGGGGCGAAGAACCGCATCGCCCACCGCTGCAGTGTCGGGCGCCGCGACCGGCCGACGCACGCGCCCAACGCGAGCACCGCGCGGCCCAGGCAGTCGTCGGTGCCGGCGTCATCGCGCCAGCGGCGGTCGAAGCCGAGCAGATTGCGAAACCGGCCGGTGGCCGGGTCGAAGGCGTGGCCGAGGAACCGGGCGTACACGGCGGTCGCCCGGGTGGTGTCGAAGGTTTCGCCGCCGAGGTCTTCGATGGCGACCATCAACGCCAGCGCCCGCGCGTTGTCGTCGGTGCAGTAGCCGTGGTCGGCATCCGGGATGTCGTAGATGGCGTGCTGAAAGATGCCGGTGGAGTCGGTCATCCGCCACAGGTGCCCGAGCGTGAGTGACGGCAGCGTGCGGCGCGGCGGGGCCGGGCGGGCCGCGGCGCTGCCGCGCGGCTTCAGGGTCACGCCGGCTCGCGTCCGGCGGAAGGCCTCCGCGTACCGGGCGGCGACGCGGCTCCACACCATGTCGCGGCCGAGCAGGTAGGCACGCTTTCGCATCGCGTGCCGGCGGCCGTCGTCGGCGAGCAGGCCGTCGACGCCGGCCGCGATGGCGGCGGGATCCCGAAACGGCACGAGCACGCCGCGGTCGTCGGCGAGCAGCTCGCGGGCGTGCCAGTAGGGTGTGGAGAGCACCGCCTTGCCGCAGCCGAAGGCGTAGGCCAGCGTGCCGGAGGTGATCTGGTCTTCGTTGAGATAGGGCGTGAGGTAGACGTCGGCCGCGCCGAGGAAGGCGAGCAGTTCGGGCATGTCCACGTAGCGATCGTGGAAGACGACGTGCCGTTCCACGCCGAGGTCGGCC
>Ga0315902_10012098_pt1 | contig 11272 bp, 12 predicted proteins | sample LakEriMetagenome_9_FD_203523 | JGI IMG/M metagenome (GOLD analysis project Ga0315902, IMG submission 203523) | Freshwater fungal communities from buoy surface, Lake Erie, Ohio, United States - Buoy 12 MA117 | ecosystem: Environmental > Aquatic > Freshwater > Lake > Lake biofilm | place: USA...
GCGATGCAGAGGTAGGGGTTGCAGTCCATGCCGGGCAGGCGGTTTTCGATCCGGCGGGCCTCGGGGGCGGAGACGGGGATGCGCAGGCCGGTGGTGCGGTTGTCGCGGCCCCATTCGAGGTTGATCGGGGCGGCGAAGTCACGCACGTAGCGGCGGTAGGAATTCACGTAGGGCGCGATCACGGCGATCACGCTGGCCATGTGTTCCTGCAGGCCGCCGATGAAGTGGAAGAAGGCGTCGGTTTCGCCGCCCTGGGGGCCGGCGAAAAGGTTGCGGCCCTTGTCGTCGGTCACCGAGTGGTGGACGTGCATGGCGCTGCCGGGTTCGCCTTCGATCGGCTTGGCCATGAAGGTGGCAAAGCAGTCGTGGCGGAGTGCGGCCTCGCGGATCAGGCGCTTGAAGTAGAAAACCTCGTCGGCAAGCTTGAGCGGGTCGCCGTGGCGCAAGTTGATCTCGAGCTGGCCGGCGCCGCCTTCCTGGGTGATGCCGTCGATCTCGATCCCCTGGATTTCGGCGAATTCGTAGATGTCGTCGATGACGGGGCCGTAATCGTCGACGGCGGACATCGAATAGGCCTGACGCGCGGCGGCGGGGCGGCCGGTACGGCCCATCATCGGCGCGATCGGCTTGGCCGGGTCGATGTGCTTGCCCACGAGGTAGAATTCCATCTCGGGCGCGACGACGGGATGCCAGCCTTCGGCCTCGTAAAGCGCGATGACGCGCTTGAGCACGTTGCGCGGTGCGCATTCGATGGCGCGGCCCTTCTGGTCAAAGGCGTCGTGGATGACCTGGAGCGTGCCGTCGGCGGCCCAGGGGCAGGCGCTGGCGGTGGCAAAGTCGGGGCGCAGCGTCATGTCGGGTTCGAGAAAACCCTCGTCGCCCGCAGCCTCGGCCCATTCGCCGGTGATGGTCTGGTAGAAGATGGAATTGGGAAGGTGAAAATAGGCCTGCTCTTCCCATTTCGCAGCCGGTACCGCCTTGCCGCGCGAGATGCCGGGCAGGTCGGGGATGATGCATTCGACCTCGTCGAGGCGGGTCTTTTCGAGATAGGTCCGGGCAGCGGGGGGGATCTGGTCGAGCCAGGTCATGCGGTTTCGCTTTCGGCGGGATGGGGGAGTGCGAGGCGACCCGAGCGCAGGAAGCCGCCGATTGCACGGGCGAGGCGGGGACTGTCCAGCGGTTCGGGCAGGCGGGCGGCGGCGGCATCGAGCAGGTGGTCGGGCACGAGGCCGCGGCCGCGCCGTTCGATCATGTCGGCGGCAAAGGCGGGGTCGAATTCCGGATGGGCCTGCACGGTGAGAATGCGGTCGCCGTAGAGCAGGGCCGCGTTTTCGCACAACGGGCTTGTCGCGCAGAGTGTGGCGCCGGGGGGGCGGGTCGTGACCTGATCCTGGTGCCAGGCGTTCAGGCGCAGGTTTTCGCCGCCGAAGTCGTAGTCGGTCGGGCCGACGGACCAGCCGCCGGGGAATTTCTCGACCCGGCCGCCCATGGCCTGGGCGATGATCTGGTGGCCGAAGCAGATGCCGACCATCGGGACCCCGGCGGCATGAACGGCGCGGATGAAATCCTCGAGCGGGGGGATGAAGGCGTGATCCTCGTAGGCGCCGAAGCGCGAGCCGGTGATGAGCCAGCCCTCGGCATCGTGAGGTGAGGCAGGGAAGTCCATGTCGAGCACGCGCCAGGTCCGGAAGCCGAAGCCCTGGTCGGCGAGGAGACGCTGGAAGAGGTCTGGGTAGTTGCCATGCGCGGGCCGGAGCGCGTCCGGCGCGTCGCCTGTCTGCAGGATACCGATCTTCATGAAACACCTGTTGAAGCGATACGGAAGCTAATGGGGCGCTGGCGCGACCGCAAGGGTGGCGCTGCGTCACGGGCGGAGAGGGGGTGCGGGGATCAGACGGTGTCGAGATACAGGTCGAGCTGCTGGCGGGGGGTCAGTTCGGCCATGTAGTGCAGCTCCTGCCGCTTGGTCATGACGAAGTTGCCGATCAGCAGAGGGTCGAAGATTCGGCGGGCCAGCGTGCTGTGTTCGAACCGGTCGATGGCCTGGGCCCAGGTATCGGGGATCTGAGGCATGTCCTGTTCATAGGCATTGCCGGTGATGGGGGGCGGAGGGGTCAGGTCATCCTCGATCCCGATCAGGGCCGAGCCGAGCACGGCGGCGAGGAAGAGGTAGGGATTGACATCGCCGCCCGCGACGCGGTGTTCGACGCGGCGGGCGGCCGGATTGCCGCCCGGCACGCGGACCGAGGCGGTGCGGTTGTCATAGGCCCAGCAGATCCCGGTCGGGGCATGGCTTTCGGGCACGAGTCGTTCGTAGCTATTGGCATGGGGCGCGAAGATCAGGGCGAGATCGGGGATGGCGCGGAGGCAGCCCGCGATGGCGTTGTGCAGGAGCGGAGAACCTTCATGCGATCCGTTGGCAAAGACGTTGTTGCCGGCGGCATCGAGCAGCGAGACATGCGTGTGAAGACCGTTGCCGGCGAAATCCTCGTAGGGCTTGGCCATGAAGCTGGCGGCCATGCCGTGGTTGCGGGCAAGCCCGCGCACCAGCATCTTGAAGAGCCAGGCATCGTCAGCCGCACGCAGGGCGTCGGGGACGTGGGAAAGGTTGATCTCGAACTGGCCGAGGCCGACCTCGGAGAGCGCGGCCTCAGCCGGAATATCCATCGCGTCGCAGGCATCATAGAGGTCGTTGAAGAAACGGTCGAAGGCATCGAGCGCCCTGAGCGACAGGATCTCGGCCCCCGGGCGGCGCTTGCCCGAGCGGGGGGATTTGGGCTGCTGGATGTCGCCGCCCGAATCGTCGACGAGGTAGAATTCCATCTCGGTCGCCACCACGGGGGTAAGCCCGCGCGCCGTGTAGCGGTCGACCACCCGGGCCAGCGCCTGACGAGGGTCGCCGGCGAAGGGCTCGCCTTCTTCGGTGAACATCCAGAGCGGCAGAAGCGCGGTCGGAACCTGGAGCCAGGGCATGGGGACATAGCCGCGTTCGGTCGGCCGGAGCACGCCGTCGGGGTCGCCGATCTCGAAGACGAGGGGGCTGTCCTCGACGTCTTCGCCCCAGATGTCGAGGTTGAGGACGGAGAGGGGGAAACGGGTGCCTTCCTCCTCGACCTTGCGGGCGAAGCGGACGGGAAGGCGCTTGCCGCGGGCCTGGCCGTTGAGGTCGGCCGCACCGCAACGCACGTTTCGGATCTCGGGATGGTCGTCGAGCCAGCTCATCTCACATACTGCGGTCGGAAGCGCAGGGAGGTCTTGCGATCCTGGGGAAGATGGCGGTTCAGGCGGCGGTTCACAAGGCCGAAGAGGCCGATGATCGCGAGCGTCAGGAGGATGAAATAGACCGCGAGGATCGGATAGGGGACGAAGGGGTTGAAGGTCTTGTCGGCAAAATAGCTGGTATAATAGAGCGCATCGCCCATCTGCCGCGTCGCGGGAAAGCCCGAGAAGAAGACCAGCGTCGTGGAATGGAAGAGGAAGATTGCCTCGTTCGTGTAGGCGGGCCAGCCGAGGCGGAGCATTGTCGGCCAGACGATGCGTCGGAAGCGCGGCCAGCCGGCCATGCCGTAGGCATCTGCCGCCTCGACATCGCCACGCGGGATCGCCTCGAGCGCCCCGTGGAAGATTTCGGCCGAATAGGCGGCGGTATTGAGAAAGAGCACGACGGCCGCGCCGAGGAAGGCAGAGGTGAGCGGGTCGAAGACCGGGAAGATTTGCTTGAGCGAGAGGAAGGCGAAATAGCCGAAGAAGAACTGGATGAAGAGCGGCGAGCCGCGGAAGATGAAGACGAACCATTCGGCGGGCTTGCGCAGCCAGGCGCTGCGGTGACCCTTGCCGAGGGCGACGATGATGGCCAGGAAAAAGCCGGTCACGAGGCTGATCGTGCCGAAGTAGATGTTCCAGATCAGGCCCGAGCCGATGAGCGTTGCCTGTTCACAGAAGGTGATGTCTGCGGTGGGAAGGAGCTTTTCACCGAACCCGAGCGAGCGCAGGCCATAGTCCTGGATCGTCTGCCAGCAGCTCATGCCTCGGCTCTGAGGCGGGCTTCGGCGCCGGTTGTCGGCTGGCCGAAGGTGAGGCGCCGCATGATCCGGCCGAAGACAGTTTCGGACAGGCGTGTGAAGGCCAGATAGAAGACGAGCAGGAAGAGGAAATACCACATCCGCCAGTCGCCGTGGGGATAGTCGGTGAACTGGGGCGTCTTGGTCCCGCCAAGCTCGCGCGCCCAGTAGACGATATCCTCGACCCCGAGGAGGAAGAGGAGCGGCGTGGCCTTGATCAGGACCATCCAGAGGTTGGAGAGGCCGGGAAGCGCATAGAGCCACATCTGCGGCACGAGGATGCGGCGGAAGGCCTGGGACTGGGTCATGCCATAGGCGGCAGCGGTTTCTGTCTGGGCGAGCGGGACGGCACGCATGGCGCCATAGAGCACGTTGGCGGCAAAGGCGCCGAAGACGATGGCGAAGGTCAGGACGGCAAGGAAGAAGCCATAGATTTCATGCACGTATTGCGGCGAGGCAGAGAGCGGCAGCTTGGCCGCGTCGCAGACGATGAAATCGTTGCCCTGGCGGATCGGGTCGGTCCAGTCGGGGCATTTCACGCGGTGACGGATGTATTCGAAGAACTGGTCGAGCGCGATGACGAAGAAGAGGAAGAAGGCGATGTCGGGCACCCCGCGCACGAGCGCGATATAGGTGCGCCCGAAGAGCGAGAGCGGCAGGATGCGGGAGCGCGCGGCCATGGCGCCGAGAAATCCGAGCGCGAGGGCCGCGGGCGCGGTGATCGCGAGCAGGAGCAGCACCGTGCCGAAGGACCAGTAGAGCATGAGGTGCTTGCCCGTGGTCAGGTAGCACAGCATCCACCGCAGGTCGGAGAGCGTCGCTGGGTCAGCGCAGAAGGAAAACATCCGGGGAACGGGCGGGGCCTGCCTCGCGTAGCAGACCCCGCCCCTGTCCTGATCGGGATCAGTAGAGGGCCGGGTCGGGGTCGAACCACTTGACCAGAAGATCGTTGAGCGCGCCGTCGGCCTTCATCGTGCCGATGGCCGCATCAAGCGCGTCGCGCAGCGCGGTGTCGCTTTCGCGGATGCCGAGGCCGACGCCGCCGCCGATGGGAACGCGGTCACCGACGAAGACAAGTTCGCCGCCCGACGCCTCGACGATGGGTGCGAGGTAGTCGAAATCAGCGAGCACGGCATCGGCGACACCGTCGCGGACCGCCTGGATGGTTTCCTCGGGCGTCGCGAATTCAAGGAGCGTTGCGCCGGAGCCGGCGACATAGCTGGCCTGGATGGTCGAGACCTGGGCTGCGATGGTACCGCCGGTGGTATCGGCATCGGCGGAGAGGCCGACATAGGCCGAGGCCGCGGGCGGGAAGTAGTTCTGGGTGAAGTCGATGACCTCGTCACGTTCGTCGGTGATCGACATGCCGGCGATGATGACGTCGTAGTTGCCCGAGACGAGGTTGGGGATGATCGAATCCCACTCGTTGGTGACCCATTCGCAGGTCAGGCCCGCGCGGGCGCACAGCTCGTCGCCGAGTTCGCGTTCGAAACCGTCGACCTCGCCCGCGTCATTGATGAAGTTGTACGGAGGATAGGCGCCTTCGGTCGCGAGGCGGACGACGTCCTGCGCCATGGCGCCGCCGGCAAGAAGCGCGAGCGTCGCAGTGGAGAGGATCAGGGTCTTGGTCATCTCTGGTGTCTCCCGTGATGTGGATGTGGTCTGGAAAAGTGTCTGGCCCTGCAGGTCACGCATGGACCGTGGAGGACAGGAACTGGCGGAGCCGGTCGGAGCGGGGGTTGCCGAAAACCGCGGCCGGGGGGCCTTCCTCCTCGATCCGGCCCTTGTGCAGGAACACGACATGGTCGGCCACGTCGGCGGCGAGCTTCATGTCGTGGGTGACGATGATCATGGTGCGGCCTTCCTCGGCAAGCGCCTTGATCACGCGGATGACCTCCTGTTCGAGCTCGGGGTCGAGCGCGGAGGTGGGTTCGTCGAAGAGGAGCGCCTTGGGTTCCATGCAGAGCGCGCGTGCGATGGCGGCGCGCTGCTGCTGGCCGCCCGAGAGCTGGGCGGGATAGGCGTCGGCCTTTTCGGCGATGCCGACCTTGGCGAGATAGCGGCGGGCGCTGTCCTCGACCTCCTTGCGGTTGCGCTTGAGCACGGTGACGGGGGCTTCCATCACGTTCTGCAGCACGGTCATGTGGGACCAGAGGTTGAACTGCTGGAACACCATGGAGAGGTTGGTGCGGATGCGGATGATCTGGGCGCGGTCAGCGGGGTGGCGGGAGAGCCCGGTGCCTTTCCAGCGGACGGGTTCGCCGCAGAAGATGACATCGCCCTGCTGGCTGTCCTCGAGCAGGTTGCAGCAGCGCAGGAGCGTGGACTTGCCCGAGCCGGACGAGCCGATCATCGCGACGGTGTGGCCGGCGGGGGCGACGATATCGACGCCCTTGAGCACTTCGAGCGTGCCGAAGGATTTGTGCAGGTTGCGGATCTCGATGACGAGGTCGGACTGTGGCACGTCGTTTTCTGGTCCCTGTTTGAGGGGCAAGTTAAGGGGGGAATCGGGGATGAATGCAACGGTCTGCCGGGGCGGGAGGGGGTCTCAGCCCCTATTTTCGGCAGATTCCGGGGGGGCGGGCAGGGGGATGTCGTAGTCGGCAGGCGAAAGCGTCACGATGCCCTGCAACCCGAGCGTGTCGCGGGCGGCCGGGTCGAGCCGGGCGATCGCGTCGGCGATGGCCGCGCGAAAGGGCGCGGGGTCGGCGCCGGGGGCAGTGATGAAGGTCATGCCGGGGCTGGCATGGGTGCGACCGATGACGCGGACGGCCGCGGCGAGCGGGTCCCAGCGGGTCAGGTTGCGAAATGTGACGGCGTCGATGGCGGCGAGATCGGCCTGCCCGGTGGCGACGGCGCGGAGAGAGAGGACATGGGCGCCGGTGCGCAGGGCGGGCACGAGGCGCAGTCGATTGGCATGCGCCCAGTCAGACGGCGCGCCCCAGCCCGACTGCGACAGCGCCTCGTTATAGGCAAAGCGGTAGCCGGCGCAGTCCTGCGGCGACAGGGCGCTGTCCTCCGCGCGGACGACGAAGAGTGAGTGGTAATGGCCGGGGGGCGTGTCTGGCAGGCCGTAGTCGCTGGCTGCGATGACCGTCACGCGGTCGCGGAAGGCGGCGCGGAGCGGCAGGTTGCAGATCTGGCCGAGCACGAGGTCTGGGCGGGCCCAGCCTTCCATGTGCTGGGTCGCGCGGTCGAGTGCGTCGGGTGCCGGGTGGCCGCGCGCCCGGAGGCCGTCGCGGATGAGTATCCAGAGGGCGTCATGGGCTCCTGCGTTCTCGGCCCGGTCGTACATGGGGAGTGCCGCGAACACGACGGCGTCAGTCGGGATTGAGCCGCCGCGCGGCATCGACACGGCGGCGCGCGATGGCGCTGTCCTGATCGCTGATGCCGAGCATGGGCGCGACAAGACGCAGGAGTGCCATCTCGTGATCCTCGCGTTCGCCATCGGCGATCACGACGTCCCAGAGCGCCTCGATCACAGAAAGGCGGTCCTCGTGGGGAACGGCATCTTTGATTGCGCGGGTGAAACGGACGGTGTCGGGCGCTTCGCGTTCAAGCGCTTCGGCGGTTGCGCGGAGTTTCGCGGCTTCGACAGGATCAAGACGGTAGCGCGTGGCGAGGAGACGGTCGATCCGGCGGATCTCTTCTGCCGCGTAGCGATCGTCAGACCGGGCGACGCGGACAAGAAGTGCCGCGAGCGCGATGCGGGCATCCGCATCGGGCAGGGGCGATGATGAAGGTTCAGTCAGTCGTCGCAGAAGGTCGGTGAACATGGGGTCACCTATAGGCCGGGGGACGGATCAACGGAAGGGCCTGCTCAGGTTGGCTGTGCCATGCGGGCCCGGGCGCCTGTGAGCGCGTTGAGAAGGATCGCGGCGAGGATCATCGCCCCGCCCTCGAGCGTGGCAGGCGCCGGGGTTTCGGCGAAGATGAGCCAGGCCCAGACGGGGGCGAGGATGACTTCCAGCTGGGAGAGAAGGGCAAGTTCGCCGGCGGGGATCACGCGGCTGCCGGTGGTGTAGAGCGCCATGCCGAGCGCGAGGAGGACCGCGCCCATGAGGGCCGCCAGCGCCATGTCCGGCACCGGGGCGAGGATGGGTGCGCCGCGCAGTGTGAGGATGAAGGCCGCGGCGAGCATCGCGAAGATGCCGCCGAGGATGACGGTGGGCAGCATCTCTCCGCCTTTGCCCCAGCGCAGGGCGACGGTGAAGACGGCGAAGCCGAGTGCCGAGCCGAGGGCGGCGATCTGGCCTGCCAGTGCACCCTGCCCGAGATCGGCGCCGTCGATCATGCGCCAGATGCCGAGGGCCGCGAGCGCGATGGCGGCCCATGTGGCCGGCCGGACGCGTTCGCCGAGCACGACGCGGCCGATGAGCGCAGTCAGCAGCGGCGCGGCCGAGAAGAGGAAGACGGCATTGGCCAGCGGCAGGGACTGGATCGCGGCGATCCCGCCGCCGAAGGCTGCGATGAGGCCGAGCGCGCCCACGACCCCGGCCGGGCCGATCCCGCGCAGGAGCCGGCCCCCGCGCCAGAGCACGACGAGGGCGAGGATGGGGATCATCCCGGCCGACCGCCAGAAAAGCAGCTGCCATGTCTCCATCTCGTCCAGATACTTGATGACGATGCCGATGAGCGACCAGAGCGCGCCCGCCGTCGCCACCATCGCGATGCCCCAGATGTAGTGTGGTTGCCGCATGACCTTTCCCTTGCTGGTGCCAGGTTTGGTGACAGTCCGAAGCGGGCATGTCTGTCGCGTGAGCGACATGGCGGAGAAAAGCCGAGGCAACGGGAGGCAGAAAGCGGTGGGCGCAGGACGATGCGCGTGGTAGTCTGAGATCAACCGCGCCTGAGAGCGCGGTCAGACGGGAACGGGAAGACGGAGAACCGAGATGACTTTCACCCAAGCCGTGCGCAGCGGCTTTTCCAACTACGTGACCTTTTCGGGCCGGGCGCGCCGGTCGGAATTCTGGTTCTGGTTTCTGTTCGCGATCATCGTCGGCGTGGTTGCAGCTCTGCTCGATTCGATGCTGTTCCCCAGCATGATGGATGTGCAGACGGAAATGGGCGATGGCGTCGCCTCCGTCAATGCGCAGGGCGGACCGATCTCGGCGCTTGTGTCGCTTGGGCTGTTCCTGCCGGGACTGGCGGTGTCGGTGCGGCGTCTGCACGACGTCGATCGGTCGGGTTGGTGGGTTCTTCTGGCCTTCATCCCGCTGATCGGGATCATCGTGCTGATCGTCTGGTGGGCGACCGAGGGCACGCGGGGGCCGAACCGGTTCGGTGGCGATCCCAAGGCCTGAAGTTCAGCCCCCGGCGTAGAGCGCGGTGAGGCGGGCGAGGTCCTGAGCCAGGCCCCAGGGCGGGTTGAGGATGAAGAGGCCTGAGCCGGTCATGCGGTGGCCTTCGCGGGCGGGGGGGAAGCGCACTTCGTGGCGGAGTGCGGCGGGATGGGCGGCCGTGAGGCTGTCGGCCATGCCGCGCTGTGGTTCGCCGGTGAGGATCGGATACCAGAGCATGATGACGCCCACGTTCCACTTCCGATGGAGCCGCGCGACGAAGGCCGGCAGAGTGCGGTAGTCGTCCTTGACCTCATAGCTTGGGTCGATGAGGCAGAGGCCGCGGCGCGGTGTGGGCGGGGTCAGAGCGAGCGCCATGTCGAGCCCGTCGCGCTGGTGGACAGTGGCATGGGGCCAAGGCGCGAGCGCGCTGCGGAGTGCTGCATGTTCGGCCGGGTGAAGTTCGGCGAGATGCAGCCGGTCGGAGGGGCGCAGGGTGAGTGCTGCGATCAGCGGCGAGCCGGGATAGACGTCCGGACCGTGAAGTGCGCGCGTGCGGGAGAGTGCGAGCGCGAGGGGATGGGCGGCGGGCAGGCTGTCGCGCAGCGTGCGGGCGGCAGCAGCCTCGCCGGTGCGCAGGGACTCGGGGGCGGAAAGGTCGTAGAGGCCGCGCCCGGCATGGCTTTCGAGGTAGGTGAGCGGCTTGTCCTTCTGCGCGAGATAGGCGAGCGCGGTGGCGAGGGCGGCATGCTTGTGCAGGTCGGCGAGGTTTCCGGCGTGATAGAGGTGCTGGTAGGAAAGCATGGATATGGCCTTAGCAGGGGCAGGGCATGGCGGCAACGCGCCGTCGCCCCGCGGGCGGGGTGGTTGCGGCAGAGTCCGTGCAGGCGTAGCTGGACCTGGAGACGCGGCGGAGAGGGGCAACGATGGGCATTCTGACGCCAGAGGCGCTGAATGCGCTGTGGCAGGTCATAGCGATGGACCTGGTTCTGGCCGGGGACAATGCGGTGGTAATCGGACTGGCTGCCGCAGGGTTGCCTCCAGAGCAGAGGCGGAGGGCCATCCTGATCGGCATTCTTGCCGCGACGGTGCTGCGCATCCTTTTTGCTCTGATCGCTGTACGGCTGATGGATGTGACAGGGCTTTTGCTGGCTGGGGGGCTCCTGCTGCTTTGGGTCTGCTGGAAGATGTGGCGCGAACTGCGGTCTGGCCATGAAGCAGAGGGGAACGCGGCAGCGGAGGCGCTTAGCGATGCGGATCTGAACGCGGACGGAACGGTGGCGGGGGGGCTGCCGCGCAAGACGCTGGGGGGGGCGGCGGTGCAGATCGTGGTGGCGGATGTGTCGATGTCGCTGGACAATGTCCTGGCCGTGTCGGGCGCGGCGCATGAGCATCCGCAGGTGCTGGTCTTCGGGCTTGCGCTGTCGGTGGCGCTGATGGGCTTGGCCGCAACGCTGATCGCGGGGCTGTTGAACCGCTATCGCTGGATCGGCTACATCGGGCTGGCGATCATCCTTTATGTCGCCTTGTCAATGATTTGGGAGGGAACTCTCGACCTTGCCGGTCTGCAGGAGGGGCCGCCGGCCGGGGCTGCGGAGCCCCTGCAGGACGGTGCGTGACCCGCGGGCTGTCCGCCGTCACTGCGGGACAGTTGGGCGCCGTCGAGCCGGTGGTTAATGCGGGGCTGTCGGGCAAGACCGGGGTTTCGGTATAACGTCGGTATTGCGTCGGTATCGCGTCGGTATCGCAGTGCCGGAGTCCTGGCGGGCGGAAGGGTGAACGCACCGTCCGCAGGGGTCCTGGCCCAGGCGGCGGGAGCGTCCGGGCCGCGACGCGGCCTTTGGCCGGGGTGCGGTGACTGCCCTCCGGCGGGACAGTCAGCGCTGGCGGAGAGCCCTACGGCCTGCGGTTTGCTCCTCCGGTGATCGGCCC
>Ga0315902_10012099_pt1 | contig 11272 bp, 16 predicted proteins | sample LakEriMetagenome_9_FD_203523 | JGI IMG/M metagenome (GOLD analysis project Ga0315902, IMG submission 203523) | Freshwater fungal communities from buoy surface, Lake Erie, Ohio, United States - Buoy 12 MA117 | ecosystem: Environmental > Aquatic > Freshwater > Lake > Lake biofilm | place: USA...
AAGTTAATGAAGAAGAGACAGAAGAAGAAGCTGACCATGCTGCTGATGAAGCTGGGGAAGATTTAGATGTATTGAATATGGGTTCTTCTATAGAAGAATCAAAATTTTGGGGACGTGTAAAAGGCAATTTACATGGCCATGAATATATTTTAAAAGAGGCTTTTAAAAAATAGTGCAAACCGGTGATATATAATGAAGTGCGTCGTTATGGCGCACTTTTTTTGTGTTCAATATTTATTAATATGAATAAGTTATTTGCTTTTATATTAGGATATGTCTCAATCATAGGCCTAGGGTTATATTCGTTATATGAATTTTTAAAAAGGGATAAACATGGCCGCAAAAGCAAAAACAAATACAGCAAGTAGTTACATTCAGAAGCCGAAAGTAAAACGACCTGGAGTTCATGCAAAAAGTAAATCAAGTAAATTGAAAACGAGTAAAAATTATGCGAAAGCATATCGCTCACAAGGAAAATAAAAAAGGAATAACATGTTTGAAAAATTAATTTCAACCTTAATGGCATCTAGAGATCAAGCTCATATCTTTCATTGGCAAACAACCGGTGCGGGATCTTTTGCTGCACATTTAGCACTTAATGCATATTATGATGCTATACCAGGTTTAACTGATGCTTTAGTTGAATCACATCAAGGTAAACATGGAATACTTAAAGGATATGAACCAGCTGAACGTTTTGATGAATATTCAAAAGAGGGAGCTATTAAGTACTTTAAAGCATTAGCTACATATGTTGATCGCGTATATAATAAAATTCCAAAAGAAGATACAAACATCATTAATCAGTTAGATGGAGTTAAAGATTTAATTTATACTACAATTTATAAATTGGAGAATTTACAATGATAAACATATTCGATCATACAAACCCGAAGCATATCCAAATTCTTCGCGAAGAAATTGCTCGAGCAAAAAATTTAATGTCAGAAGCATATTCAGCCGATCGTCTTTGGGGCACAATGTTACCAGATGAACGTAAAGGCGCGTTATACGTAGCCAAAGTAGAAAACCCAGAAGAATATCTAGATGTACGTTGGGATGATATACCAGCTGATATTCAAGACTTAATTGATTTATCAGATTATGAACGAGCAACTGAAAATCAAACTGGTAGAAGTTTATATCGTGGCACAAAATATGCAATGACTCAAGATCCATTAGCTAATCGTTTTGTAATGACATTTTTACGTCAACGTAACAAAGCTGCAATCGAAGAATTAACAGTTGCAGAGATGTCTGATTTAAATGTTAAACTTTGGCGCTTTGTAAAACGCAATGAACCAAAAATTACGTCTTCAGGTCAATCATCAATGACAGCTGACGATTACAAAGCAGGACAAGGCCGCGGCGGCTGGCAAGGAGACTAGAATGGAATCAGGGAGTTACACGTTTTATTTATATCATTGATACTGATAAGCAAGGCAATGAAACAAAACGTTTTTTAAATATTGCATGCATTCAACAAATATTTCAACAAGGCGACGATGTATATATTGAAATGACAGATTATACAGAAATGTGTGTAAAAAATACTAATATCAACGTATTTATGGATCGATTTATTTGATTCAAATATTTATAATAAATTAAAAGAAAAAGGTTTTTATGACATCACAAGAATTATTTGAGACGATGAAAGAGCATTGGTTATCTTTTGAAGAGAATCATGTACGCTTTACAGAAAAAGGAACAAAAGCTGCTGGCGTTAGAGCACGTAAATCAATTAACGAATTAAAAAAATTATCTAGCAAATATCGATCAACACAATTAGCAGAATCTAAAGTAAAATGAAATCATTGATGGAACAGGTGTTAACGCCAATTCTTCAACAGCTTATTAACGAGCAAGCTGACCCGATGGCTGCAGCTCCAGCACCAGCTGGGCCTGCAGGCCCTGGTCCAGAGATTGAAACAAATAACACACCGGGTTCTTCTGATAATTCTCCATTTACTCCTGCTGAAAAAAAATTCTTAGGTAAATTTGATGCATATGGAACAAAACAGTTAGGTGTTATATATTCTATATCAGATATTGGAATACGAGAATTTCTTAACAGATCTGGAAAAGATTTAAATTTAAATTCCGCAATATTACTTTCGTTATTACATAATGGCATAATTAAAGTCATTCCTTATACGGGTTGGGGTAGAAATGATGATTATACTATAGAATTGCAGTTATCATTGGATGATGTTGCTGGTTTAGGCGATGAAGATCGCAAAAAAATAGAAAAATCAGGTAGTGATGCAGCTGCTGGCGGCGGAATGCAAGTTGCCAGCTTTCAAAAATATGGAAATATTCTTAAAGAAAGTGCTAAAATTGCAAAAATTTTCTTAGAAATTCCACTTTCTGAAGGTAAGAAATCAAATATTAAAATTTATACCGATCATTCTCGCTTACTTAAACGTTTTCCGAAGGAATTTATACAACATTTACGTAAACTCGTAAATACAATGGATAAAAAAACCAAAAATAAGTTAGAAAAAGAACAATTATTGGCAGATATCTTGGATAATTTGCAAATCAATCTAAATTTAACACCTAAAGATGTTAAAAAATCATATGAATCTTATAGAAATCAAAAACGTCTTCAAAAAGCATTGAATAAAGATAAATAATATTTTTGAAATTGACGTTTTTTTATATATAATATTAATATAATTTAAAAAATATAAATAAATGAGTTATTACATCGCAAAAGTCCAATTAACGGATACAGTTGACACACCTAAGGGTGCAAAAGAGAAAAAAGTTACAGAAACGTACTTAGTAGAAGCACTTTCAGTTACCGAAGCAGAAGCAAAGGTTGTAAAAGATTTCCAAGGATATACCTTAGACTTCGAAGTAAAATCAGTTTCAGCAAGTAAAATCATTAAAATTATTGAATAATGCCATATAAAGCTGGAGACGAAGTAATCGTAACATCTGAGGGTGTAAATAAAGTAGGCGTTGTTTTAGATCGACGCGTTATAAATAAATCATCAGTGTATGATGTATTATTAGAAAATCGCAGTGCATTAGTTATGTTAAATACATCGAATAGTATGCGAAATTACATTAATAAAAATCTTACCGAAAAGCTATGTGAAAGCGGTCAGATTCAATCTACAATTCCTTATAAAGATTTGGTTGCAAATGAACAATTACCTCATCTAGACGCAAATTCTGCAGGTAAAGCTTCTTGGTAATCATATAAAACTATAATTTATGGATGTTAATGAATTAACAAATCAAATTCTAAATAATCTTCAAAATACCGACGAACAATATCAACGTTGGGACACTTTAACCCCAACTGATTCAGATTATATGATGTATAGTCCTAGATCAGTTGGTTATAATACAACTGCAGAACAACGTTATCTCATGCAAAATTTATTAGTCGGCTATGCCGGTGGATCATTGTTGGATATCGGCTGTGGCCGTTGTGATTTATATGATGTAGCGCGCGAAATGGCTGCGTTAAATAATGACACTGTATTCTATAGTGCCATAGACCATAATCCTATAATGACTGCATTAGGCGAAGAAAAATGGGGCTTAAACGATATTCAAATAGGCGCATTTGAAACTGCTAAATTTAATCCGCATGAATGGGTTGTAGCATCAGGCGTATTTACGCAACGTCGTTGCGAAACAGAAGATGCAGATTTACAAAAACTATTCGAAGATATTGATATCTTATATAATACCGCAACTCAAGTAGTATCATTTAATCTTCTTTCTCCAATTAATACTACACACCATGATGGATTCTTTTACGTACATCCTGGTTTGATGTTAGATATGTTAATCGAAAAATATCAAAACGTTGTGTTGAGACATAATTATTCACCAGACGTTTATACAATATTAATTTATAAATTTTAAAAAACTTATGTTAAAGAGTATCAATCAGCCTTGGGCTATTTCTGAAAAATATGCGAATCGTTATGGCGCAATATGGACTAATTTAGATTTTATTTTTGAAGATAAAATTTCAGCAGAAAACTTCAAAACAGATCCAATGAATTGTACAATTGGAACGTTACATGTAGCAGGTCAACGCATCATGATGCGATATAAAGATTTAATTGCATATACAAAACAAATTAATACATATACTAATAATATGTATGCATCGAGACCTTCGAAGACAGAACAATTTTCAATTGATATTAAAGGTCGTACTGTATTATTAGCTAAACATGAAATTGCAAAATTAAATGAAACATTAGCAGACGCATTAGATGTTTCCATGAGAAATTATGAGCTAGGATTATATTTATAATAGATGAAACAAGACATTTACATTTATTATTTCAAAAATGATACTAAGTGTGAAGCTTTGGGACGTGTAATGGCAACGAGTTTGGACGAAGCACGCGAATTAATTTCAGAAAGAAAAGCATTAAATGTGAATCTTATTTCTGATTTATTTGTAATTAAAAAACTCGAAAATCATGAAAACATTATTCAACTTGATAACAATTGACAATGTTCAATATAATTATTTTGCACAATTAGATTCTGCAGATAAAGTTTTTTATTTGTTTGATGTATATGAAATGCATTCCGTTAGTAACACTAAAGCAATCGATTTAACATCTTTCTTTGAAGACGTACGAAATTCCATGGATAATGGAGCTTCTGTTTCTAGAGATATTTTTCCTGACAACGTTGATCGAGTAGATGTAATGATTGATGATCAAAATATCATGATCGAATCTAATAAATTAGGTGCTATTCGCCATGTTGCTAATAAATTTATGGAATCTGGTTATATTTTAAGCAGAGATAAAAACATGGAAAAAATGTTTCGAAAAGATAAAATTACTCGTTACATGCGAATTTTTAAAATAATTAATCACGTATCTACAATTTGTCTTAACTAATGGCAAAAAAACAATCGATTCCAGAAAACATTCAAAAACAATTTGAGAAGCCGCAGTTCCGAGAAGGAGATGCGGTTTTCTTTGTTTGGTTAGGTTCAAAAAAATATGGTTATGTTACAACATTTAAAAAGGTTAATTGGGGCATTCAATATACGGTTGAATCAGAGGGTGTCCGATATCCTTGTGGCATTGAAATTAAAACGTATAAAACAACGTATACAACAGGATGCATCCGATTTGATGACACTAGATCAATTGGACAACAAGAACTCATTACACGCATCCAAACCGGACATCCAAGCACATATTCAGAACTTTTTATCGACACCCGAAGGACAGAAGTACAAAGCAGAAGCGAGTCTACAACTAGCAAACGCGTATCTGTACAAAATAGTAAACGAGCTAAATCAACCGGATCTAACAACCCGGCAACAAATGCTATTCAATCTAGCATTAATGGAAATACTTCGGGAAATGGAAAAAAACGAAAAAATTCTGAACTCGATGCAGCCGTTCAACGACAACGAGATTTTCTAAATGGCTTTATATCTAAATAGAAGATCTATTTTGGAGTAGTTGTATAATAGTAATTAGTTTGAGATCCGCCGTCTTTACCTTTATTTATCTTGTTCCAAATATATCGTTGTTGTAAAAAATTAATCCAATCAGCAGTACGATAGCCTTGTATATGATTATCATATCGCCATTGGTCCCAACTAGGAAATTTAGGTTCTTTTAGATAAAATTGAGGAATTGACACTTTTCCGTATTTCATATCGTTTATATAACGATTTAAAATATCAATCGATTCCGTACGATTTTTTCGTGTTGTTTTTAAATCAGGTCCTAATACAATTTTTTGCGCTGCTAACCATTTATCATTAGTAGTATTCCAAATTCTTATATTGTTTGGCTTCCGGAGTTGGTTTGCTAGGCCTAATTCATAGTTATCGATTATTGCCTGTACTTCTTTAAATTCATTTCCTCCGCCGAATCTATATGCTGAAGGTAAATTTGCTGCAGAAAGTTCGTTTTTATAAAGATCAAAAAATTCTTGTATATTTTTTAATGATGGCATTTGTGCTGGATATTTTGTTACAGACGCCGCTTTTATATTTCTTACAAATAATTTATCTAGTCCAGGTTCTAATTTAGGTTCCGTTTTAGTTATTTTTTTTACATCTTTACCTAATTTATAATCTTCATATGCTTGTAAATATGGACGTAACTCTTCGCGAGCTTCAACATCTCGTACACCTTGTAAAATTAATTTTGCATCACCTGATTGTACTTTACCAATTTGTTTAAATCTTTTTAAAATAATACTAATTTTAGCTTTTTTTAGATCACCTACAGAAAGAGTTTTTAGTGTTTTTAATAGCATGTTTAACTCTTCTTCATTTATTACGTCATCTGCTTTCATTTCATATAAAACTTTTGAAATTTCTTTTTTATTGCGTCGAGCATATCCTCCAAATACTCTATTAAGAAAATTAATTTCATTAATAAGATCGTCTGAAGTTTTTTTGGTAAACATTTTTTTCAATTGACCGCAAAACAGCATTCCTGTACCTTTATAACATGCTATCATTATTATCGTTAAAACAGCAAGGCCGGCATACCCATATGGTTTTACCGAATCCATTAAATCTTTTGAATGTCTAACTGTACCTAAAGTGCCGGCACTTTTAAATTTATTATATAATGAAGCATCTCTAGATTTTAAATCTTCATTTGCACCTGTAGTTTTCTTTAAGAAGTTATATAACGGACCAGCTTGGCTTGAAGTTCCCCATTGCGATTGTGGAATCACTGTAGCTAAATGTTTAATAATTGGATATATATTATCCCATTCATTTTCATCTAAAATTTTATCAAAAATAAACCCAGAAAATGTTTTACCTGTTTTTTCTACTATTTTTTTATTAACAGCCCAAAACTCCGTTACATTTTTTATTTGTTTAATTGCAGCAATCAAGTCATCTTCGCGGTCATTATACCATGAAGTTGATCCAATAATAAGATCGGCAATTTTAGTTCCGTCGAAACTACTAGGCTTTGGTTTGGTAGTTGTATTAGTTTTACCATCACCTGTATTACCACCGCCTGTATTACCACCGCCTATTTTAACGGTTGTATTAGTAGTTCCCGTGTCTACTTTGTACTGGGTTAAATCAGGGTCTTGTTCTGCAATTAATACTGATTTAATTGTCTCTTCTAATATAATGGTAGATAATGTTTTCATATTAATAAATATTCTTATTTTTTTAATTTAGGAGCTAAAGTTATATCTGACATTTTTACCCATGCAGTATTTCTTTCTCCAGATGTTCTCATTGCACTTGGAATAGTTATTTTTGCGTATCCAGCTTTTTTTTCTAATAAAATTAAATATATTGGAATTTTCTTTCCCGGAGCCTTTTTTGTATTATATACTGGAATTTTATAATCTGCAGATAACCAAACGCCATCGTCAGTTGGAAAATACATTTTAATATTATTGTTTGGCTTGTTTATAAATGTATAATAAGTAACACCATCAGTTAATATATTAGTTAGTTCTTGTTTAACTTGTTCTGATTCTTGTTTTGATAATTGTTCATCATACCACGTTGCCCACCAAGACAATTGATTTGGCAATTCTACAAACATATTTGCTATCCAAGCTGTTTGAGCACCGGTTGCTACTGGAACTACCCATTTAGATTCAATTCCTAATATCCGTGCTAATTCTAAAACAGCTGTTTTAGGAGCTTTTATAAATTCACGCACACCACGAGCTACTAGACGCATAGCATCAAACATTGGTTTGAGTTCTTGCATGTAATATTCAACAGATGTTGATTTTAATGCATTTAATGCATTTGCTGCCCATCTTTTAATTGGATCTGGCATTGTGTTTTTTAATTGAATCAATGTAGTTTTTATGAATCGTAACGATTTAGTAATACCATTTCTAATTGCTGATTGTATTGCATTTACTGCTTTAGATCCAGAAGCTAAAACACGACCTAAAGGTGTTTTTGATATTGCAGAAATAATTTCAAAAAAAACATTGAACATTGCTCGAGACATTCTTGCTAATATTCCGCCATTCTTTACCCATTTAATTAATGATGCAAATTTTTGAGCAATTGGTTTCATTAATTTTACACCGCCCGCCCCAGAAAATATTCCTATACTATCAAATAACAAATCTAACCATGCCCAATCATTACCTTCGGATATTCTCGAGATGTCGTCTATTGCTAATATACCAAATAAAATGGCAACTGGTACCTTTGTCCACGGAGTAGGAATCAATGCTAACGTTGTAGTTGCACCAATACCTATAGGCGAATATACCATACTTCGTAATCCACCTGGGGCATTGATAAAACTACTCCACGTAGCATGTTCTACATAATATTCTGTGGAAACAAATGGTTTTATTAAAGCAGTTGATAATCCTGGATCTTTTGTTGCTTCGCGTTTCTTATCATGTAAATCTCCATATACGTTTTTATCTTCTATCATATCGTATACGATAAGAGCTTGTTCTCGATTTAATTGACCGCCAAAACTAAATTTTTCAAATCTAGTAGCATCATCCCGCGATGCTATAGTTGCTGCAACTAAATCATCATATGATACTAATTGTTTAACTGTCCATTTATAGTCATTCGGAGACAATATTTTATACAAATATATTGCTAATTTAATTAAATCTTTGTTAGATAAAAAACTTTTTAAATATGAAGCAAGTCCGACACCGGAAAGTTTTTTAAATTGTGTAAAAACATCTTTATATTGTTTGATATTTTTAATTTTATACATTGCTTTAACTGCAATAGTTTCATCATCGTTAAATATTCCTTTAGCATCATAAATTTGTTGTGCTATATTTTTTGCATTAAATTTATTAACATCTACGACATTTGATAACGTCGGCGTTGCAGTTATGCGTTTATTTGGTAATGCAATTTGTTCAGCTATTATAGAAGATAATTCTTCCTGTATGATTTGTTCTAATGTCAGTGATACATTCATATTAATAAATATCATCCGAAAAAGTTTAAGACGCGTATAGTAAAAAAGCTCTTAACTTAATAAGAGCTTTTCAATTAACTAAAAAATTATTTTGATATCGGTGATTTACTAAAATCAGCACCTGCAAAGAAATTTTTATTTTCTTTCAAACTTATACCAAATGTTGGAGGATTAACAGTTGCATCAAACCAAGCAGCTTCTGTCCAAAACTTTGGATCCGTTGACATTGCTGCAGAAACTCCTTGAATTCCAGCGGCAGCTGCTGCAGCAGCAAACTCTTGTAAATTTATTGTTTTTTCAATTGAAACTTTTGTGCCAGGTGCAGCTGATTGTGCTTTAGCAAGATCTCCATAATACGGTTTAGCTTCAGCATCCATACGATTAATTTCGTCTGTCGATGCTAATAATTTACCAAAAAATGTATGTGCCGATGATTGCCCGGTAGTTACACTTGCATCACTAGTTACACCCATGGCTGTACTAGTACTAGATAGCCACGATGATAAATTAAACCCAGTGACTTGACTAACTAATTTAGAAGCACCGTTAGTAAGTTCTCCCCATACATAGTTAGTAACTGATTTATTTGCAAAATGTCCTGTACCGGCTAGAAAATTATCTCGTCTATCATTTTGTGCTTGTCCAGGGCTTCCAGCAAAATTACTACTTTTATTTGCTTGTAAAGGATTACGTTCTGGTGAAACTGCAGGACCTTTACCTGTTTTAGCTACAGTTAAAAGTTCTGATTTACTCATCCATCTAGAATTATTTAAATTATCTCCGGAGTTGTTATCATCTTGAGTCCGTACTGAACCACCGACATTATTACTATTTGTCCACTCTATTCCATAATAAAATGTCGGATATGTTCCAACCGGAGTATTACCAGCTAATGACCATAATTTTGAAACCGTCCATTCTGCTTTAAGTGTTATTTTAATCGTCATGTCAGGTAATGACATTGGAGCAATGTATTTTTCTTGACCCACAGTTTGTGCCGTTATAACAAAAGATCTTTCATTATCTGTTATCTCAGGAAGTACTGTAATATTTGTTTTGATACCTTTTGATTTAATATAATTAGCCGCGGCATCTCCTCGTTTTTGCGCTAATATTTTATTTCCCCATTGTGGATCTGATTTTTGTTTTGTATCAAATTCAGCTTTCGAATCTGGTGTTATATTACCTGCAGCATCAAATTTTAATAATCCATTATAATCATGATCTATTCGTTTTTTACCCGTGTTATCATTTTTATTTGGCGTAGTAGATGCGATAGCTCTTGAAGCTCTAGAAACAATTTTAATATTAATATTAGGATCTTCTAAATTAACACCTTGTTGTTTTAATGCCTCTAATGCTTTATCTATCTCTGCTTTTACCTCAGCAGCGTTTGACATACTATCGATAGTAACGAAATTATTCCAAAATGAAACTGGTATACGTATTGCTTCATTTGTTACATCTCTATACGCATTAGTTTTTACTAATTTTACGCGGCCTTCATTTTGTACTTCTGATTCCCATTTATCAAATAATGCTTTCGCATCTCGTTGCTGCTCCCATCGACGTACAAAATCATCTTGTTCTGTTAAGAAACGTTTTAGTGATTCTGTATTTATGTTTTTAGGACGAAATCTCATGAGATTTTCTACTATAGTATTTTGTAAATTTTTCATATACATTTCATTTTTTGATTTTTATATAAATATGTAAATAGTATAAAATAATAGTTTAGACAAAGTAATGTTAATATTTGGATGTTTAAAATAGTTTTCTTATATTATAAGTATAAAATAAGAGAGATGAAAAATATTTTAATTGTAGCATTTTTAGTTTTTAACAATATTACATTTGCACAAAATGTATATGCCGTTAATAATGTATCTAAATTAGTTAATAATAATGTTTATTTTGGAAAAAAGGAAACAAGTATAGTAACTAAATATGATAGTTTAACTCGTTGTGCAATCGAACGATTTATTGTTGACCGTTTTAATTATTATCGAAAACAAAAGGGTGCTCAACCTTTAGTTTGGGATGAAACGCTTCGTCCAATGACTTACCATCATGTTGTCTACCAAAGATTAACTAAAACACAGGAACATGGTGAAGATATCAATGTTCCTAATTTCGTTGAATTAAATTTTGCAGATCGTGCTAAAACATTAGTTGGATATGATAAGTATAACTTATTTAGCGAAGGATTAATTAGTATGTTTAATAACATCTCCGTTCGTCCTGAACAAAATACAACACCAGTTACAATTAAACAAATTGTAGATAAATTTTTTACAGCTGGATATGGTTATAATACATGTGCTGCGCACTGGAATCAAATTATGGTG
>Ga0315902_10012101_pt1 | contig 11271 bp, 10 predicted proteins | sample LakEriMetagenome_9_FD_203523 | JGI IMG/M metagenome (GOLD analysis project Ga0315902, IMG submission 203523) | Freshwater fungal communities from buoy surface, Lake Erie, Ohio, United States - Buoy 12 MA117 | ecosystem: Environmental > Aquatic > Freshwater > Lake > Lake biofilm | place: USA...
GCCCACCGCAAGGCCCGACGCCGCCGCCCGGGCCGATGGCCAGCAAGCCCTACGTGGCCACCGGCCAGTACATCGCGCGCATGAGCGACCACTGCCGCGGCTGCCGCTTCGACCCCAAGCAGCGCACCGGCGAGCGCGCCTGCCCCTTCACCACCCTGTACTGGGACTTCCTCGCTCGTCACGAGCAGCGCCTGGCCCGCAACCCGCGCATGGCGCTGCAGGTGAAGAATCTGCAACGCATCGACGCAGCCGAGCGCCAGGCGATCGCAGAGCGCGCCGATTCCCTGCGCCGCACAGGAGCTGCCCCGTGACCGACCCACACGCCAGATGACCGCTCCCTCACGCGCCCTCACTCCCCAGGCCTTCATCACGCTGCTGGTACTGGCCTGCATGATGGGCGGCAACCACGTCGCCGCACGCTTCGCCTTCGACGATGGAGTCGACGTGGTGACCGCAGTGACGGCGCGCAGTCTGGTCACCGCGCTGGCGGTGGGCGCGCTGGTGGCCGTCTACCGCGTGCAAACCGCGATGACGCTGCGCCAGAAGGGCTTCATGGGCCTGCTGGGCCTGCTGGTGGCGGTGCAGAGCGTGTGGCTGTACTCCTCCGTGGCACGTCTGCCCGTGGGTCTGGCCCTGCTGGCCTTCAACACCTATCCGTTGTGGACGGTGCTGTGGGCCTGGGCCCTGTACCGCCACAAGCCGGAGCGCGCCGTGCTGCTGGCCATGCCGGTCATCCTGGCGGGCCTGGCCCTGGCGCTGGACGTGGCCGGGGCCGCCTCCGGGCTGGGCGCGCAGGGACAGTGGGCCCGCATCGGTACCGGGGTGGCCTTTGCCAGCGGCGCGGCGGCGACCTTCGGGCTGATCCTGGTCATCACCCAGCACGAGGTGGCGGCGCTGGACGGGCGGCTGCGCTCGGCGCTGACCATGGCCACCGTGGGCGTGCTGGCGCTGGCCGCGGCGCTGGCCGGCGGCGGGCTGCACGCGCCCACCAGCGCCACCGGCTGGTGGGGCCTGGCCGCGCTGACCTTGCTCTACGGCACCGGCTTCACAGTGATGTTCACCGTGCTGCCACGCCTGGGCGTGGTGGGCAGCTCGCCCATCCTGAACGTCGAGCCCGTGGCCGCTCTGCTGCTGGCCTGGCCGCTGCTGGGCCAGGCCATCGCCCCTGTGCAGTGGGCCGGTGCCGTCACCGTGGTGGGCACGGTGATGTGGCTGGGCCTGCGCCGGCGCTGAGGGCGTGGGCCGCGGAACCTGGGTGAGGTCGGCGTGGCCGCCGGACTGCCTTAGCCGGTGGCCCCGATGGGGGTCAATGGAGCAGGAGTTGCCCGAGCACAGGCACCTTGACATTCAATTTGTTGTGCGCACAATAAATGCGCATGGAAGTCAGCTTCGACTCCGGGAAAAACGAACGCAACATCCGCGAACGCGGGCTGTCGTTTGAACTTGCAGCGGAACTCGACTTCGAGACGGCTCTCTTTCAGCCCGACACTCGCCGCGACTATGGCGAGCAGCGAGTCCGGGTGCTGGGCCGGCCGAAAGGGCGCGTCCATGCGCTGGTGTTCGTGGAGACCCCCAGGGGCATCCGTGTCATCAGCTTTCGCAAGGCGAACGCACGAGAGGTGCACATCTATGAGCAAGAAACCCAAGACCCATCCCGCTGATGACGACAACCCCGAATGGACGGCTCAAGAGGCTGCTGCCGCCAAGCGCTTTGCCGAACTGCCCACCACGTTGCAGACCAAGCTGCGCGGCCGGCCCAAGGCAGCGGTGGTGAAGGCACGTCTGACTGTCCGTGTGGAGCCGCAGGCTCTGGAGCGTTGGCGAGCCAGCGGCCCAGGCTGGCAGACCCGCTTGGCCGCGTTGCTGGCCCGCATGGCGCCTTGAGCGCAGGCGGGTGCGCAATGGCCCGCCGCCGCCGCAACTCAGGAGGTGGTGATGATGATGTGGCTGGGCCCGCGCCGGCGCTGAGCGGCCTCACTGCGCGTGGAATGCGCCCGCGCTAGCGTTCGGCGCTTGCGCACACACTGCGACGCTCCACTTCCCGCCCGAGTACCCGCACTGCGCGCCCCGCACGCCTCGACGCCGGCGTCCACCGCCGACACGGTGCTGCGCGCCAAGTACGCCGCGCCGGGGGAGGGCACGCGCGAGGAGGTCTTCGACCGCGTGTCCCAGGCCCTGGCGCAGGCCGAGGCACCGGCACTGCGCGCCGCCTGGGCCGCCACTTTCCGCGAGGCGATGCGCGAGGGGCTGCTGCCGGCCGGTCGCATCCTTGCCGGCGCCGGGCGCAGCCCGGTGCGCTGCCTGGTCAACTGCTTCGTGCAACCCCTGGGCGGCCCGCGCCACCCCGAGGCCGGCCCGCCCCTTGCCCAGGCGCTGGCGCAGGCGGTGACCACACTGCGCGCCGGCGGCGGCGTGGGCTGCGACTTCTCTGCGCAGGACGATGTGATCGGCGCGCTGCGCGCCTTCGATGCAACCTGCGCCAAGGCCACGGGGCGCGGCCCACGGCCCGGCGCTCTGATGGGGGTGCTCGAGATCGAGCACCCGGCTGTGGACGCCTTCATCGATGCCAAGGCCCGGGCCGGGCTCACCCACTTCAACCTCTCGGTGGCCCTGGGCGATGGCTTCATGAATCGGGTGAAGCAAGGCGAGCCCGAGGCGCGGGCGCGTTGGCACCGGCTGGTCCACGCCGCCTGGCACCACGGCGAGCCGGGCGTGCTGTTCATTGACGCGATCCGCCACGACGACGTGCTGGGCTGGCGCGAGACCCTCACCGCCACCAACCCCTGCGCCGAGCAGCCCCTGCCGCCGCACGGTAGCTGCTGCCTGGCCTCGGTGGACCTGGCGCGCTGCGTGGTGCGGCCGCTGCAGCGCGGTGCGCACCTGGACTTCGAGGCCCTCGCCCGACTCGCGACCGTGGCTGTGCGCCTGCTGGACAACGTGATCGAGCTCACCGCCTGGCCGCTTCCGGAGCAGGCCGAGGAGGCACGCGCCACGCGGCGCATCGGCCTGGGCTTCACCGGGCTGGCCGACGCGCTCATCCTGCTGAGTCTGCGCTACGACCGCGCAGACGGCAGGTCAATGGCGCGGCGCATGGTGCGCACCCTGCGCGATGCGGCGGTGCGGGCCTCGGTGCAGCTGGCGGCCGAACGCGGGCCCTACCCGCTTTTCGATGCAGCGCGCCACCTGGCGGCCCCGGCCTACGCCTCTCGACTGCCCGCGGTGCTGCGCAGCCTGATCGCCCGGCACGGTCTGAGGCACTCGCACCTGATGTCGGTGGCGCCCGCAGGCAGCATCAGCCTCGCGCTGGCCGACCAGGCCAGCAGCGGCATAGAGCCGGTGTGGGCCTGGACCGCCCACCGGCCGGTGCGCGACGCGCAAGGCGAACTGCACACCCTGGGCGTGCAAGACCCGGCCTGGCGCGCCTGGCAGCGCATGCAGGCCCGCTCGCCCAAGACCCTGCCGAGCGCCTTCGTCACCGCTGCCGACATCAGCGCGCGCGAGCAGTTGGCCATGGTGGCGGCCGTGGCGCCCTACATCGACGCGTCCATCTCCAAGACCGTGAACCTGCACGAGGACACCCCCGAGCCCGCAGTGGGCACCCTGCTGATGCAGGCCTGGCAGGCGGGCCTCAAGGGCCTGGCGGTGTACCGGCCCAACCCGGTGATGCCGCCGCTGCTGCGCCGCGACGGGTGAGGCTGACCGCCCGTCAGATCCTGAGCTCCTCAGCCCCGCACCGCGCCCACCACCTCCATGCCCGCAGACTGCAGCGCCGCATTCAGCGCAGGCAGTTCCACCGCCATGGCCTGGTCCAGCGCCGCGAGCTGCGCGTCCACCTGCGCGATGACCTCGTCGGACACCTCGCGCGCCGGGCGGGTGGGCGGCTCGTCGGCAATGGCCACCACACTCACCAGATCGGCCAGGGCGTCGTTCAGTCCCGCCTGGTGACGCAGCACGTCGCGTGAGGACTCGCGCTTCGGGTCCACCAGCACCGACTCCACCGCGTCCAGCCGCGCCTTCAGCGCAGCGGCCTTGTCGCGCAGCAGCGCGTCGCCGGCGCCCAGCCGGCGGTCGAGCTCGGCGATCTGCCGGCGCAGCAGGCGCAGGCGGTTCACCGCTTCATTGAGCTGCGACCACTTGCCGAACAGGCGCTGCAGCAGCGCCTGCTGCTGGTCGAAGGCCCGCTGCGTGGTCTTCACGCGCGGGTCCTTCACCACCGCGAAACCGGCCTCCAGGCGCTGCGTGCCGGCCTGCATCACCACCGCGTAGCGGCCCGGGGCCACCACCGGGCCGGGGATGTCCTCGCTCTCGTCAGCCAGGGGCTTGTTGCGACGCACCACCAGCGAGGCGTCCAGCTTGACCGGCCCGCGCTGGCGCAGGTCCCACACGAAGCGGTTCAGGCCGGGCCGGGTGGCCGGGCGCTTGGCCTCGGGGATGGTGCTGTCGTCGCTGGCGAAGGCCTGCAGCTCGCGGCCCGACGCGTCGGTGAACGACAGGCGCACCGCGCCGTCGAAGCCCGGGGGCAGCAGGTACCAGACGATGGCGCCGTGGGGCGGGTTCTCGCCCACGTCCAGGTAGCGGCGGCCCTTGGCCATGGGCTCGCTGCCGCCCCCGATGCCGAAGGCCGGGCCGTAGCTGATGCCCTTCTTGGAGTGGCCCATGCCAGCGCTCCATGACAACCGCGTGCGCACGGTATCGCGCGGGGCCACCAGCTGCGCGCCGCGACGGGCACCCTCGAGCTGGCGCAGCGGCGAGATGTCGTCCAGGATCCAGAACGACCTTCCGTGCGTGGCCGCCACCAGGTCGGCACCCTTGATCTTCAGGTCGTACACCGGCGCCACGGGCAGGCCGCCGCGCAGGCGAGTCCAGTGCCGCCCGTCGTCGAGCGTGAAGAAGATGCCGGTCTCGGTGCCGGTGAACAGCAGGCCCTTGCGCACCGGGTCGGCGCGGACCACGCGGGTGATCTCACCCTGCGGCAGGTCGCCGTTGATGGACTGCCAGGTGCGGCCCCCGTCGCGGGTGCGGAACAGATAGGGCCGGTAGTCGGCCAACTTGTAGCAGGTGGCGCTGACGTAGACGGTGTCGGCGTCGTGGGCCGAGATCTCCACGCAGCCGACGTAGGCCAGCTCGGGCATGCCGCGCGGGGTGACGTTCTTCCAGGTCTTGCCCTCGTTGCGCGTGAGGTGCACCAGGCCATCGTCGGTGGAGGCCCAGATCTCGCCGTCGCGGTGGGGCGAGATCGCCAGGCTGGCGCAGGTGGCGTGCACCTCGGCGCCGGCGGTGTCGTGCGTGAGTTCGCCACCCGAGTGGCCCTGGCGGTCGGGCTCGTTCAAGCTGAGGTCGGGCGAGATCTCGGTCCAGCTGGTGCCTTCGTCGGTGGTGCGGAACACCCGGTTGCCACCCGCGTACAGGGTCTTGGGGTCGTGCGGCGAGAACACCAGCGGGAAGGTCCAGGCGAAGCGGTACTTCAGGTCGCGAGGGGCCACGCCGCGAGACTTCTCGGGCCAGACATTCACCAGCCGGATCTGCCGCGTATGGTGGTCATAGCGCTGCAGCGCGCCAGCGCCACCGGGGCTTGAGCCGACCGCACCGCAGTAGACGATATTCGGGTCCAGCGGGTGCACGGCGATGAAGCCGCTCTCGCCGGTGCCCGGGTAGGTGCATTCGCCCAGGGTGATGGAGCCCCACTCCGAGGCGCTGGGCACCGAGATGGAGGTGTTGTCCTGCTGCGTGCCGTAAACCCGGTAGGGGTACTGGTTGTCGACGTCCAGCCGGTAGAACTGCGCGGTGAGCTGGTTGTAGATCGATGACCAGCTGTCTCCGCCGTTGAAGGACACGCAGGCGCCGCCGTCATTGCCCTCGATCATGCGGCGCGGGTTCCTCGGGTCGATCCACAGGTCATGGTTGTCGCCGTGCGGGGTGGTCACCTCGGTGAAGCTGACGCCGCCGTCGGTGGACTTCCACATCTGCAGGTTGGTGACGTAGACGGTGTCGGCGTGGCCGGTATCGGCGAAGACGTGGGTGTAGTACCAGGGCCGGTGCATCAGGTCGCGGTTGGAGCTCACCTGCACCCAGGTGTTGCCGTGGTCGTCACTGCGCCACAGGCCGGTCTTGTCGCCCTCGGCCTCCACCAGGGCCCACACCCGGCCCGCGCGCGCGCCCGAGGCCGACACGCCGTGCTTGCCCAGCAGCCCGCCGGGCAGGCCGCCGCGGCCCGAGAGCTCTTCCCAGGTATCGCCGCCATCCATCGAGCGCCACAGCCCGCTGCCCGGGCCGCCGCTGTTCAGGTGCCAGAAAGTGCGCCGTGCCGCCCAGCAGCCGGCATACAGGATGCGGGGGTTGAAGGGGTCCATCGACAGGTCCACCGCGCCGGCATCGGGGCCGCGGTCGAGCACGCGCTCCCAGTGCGCGCCACCATCGCGCGAGCGGTACACGCCCCGCTCGGGGTGGGGGCCGAAGGCGTCCCCCAGCGCGGCCACGTAGACGAGGTCCGGGTCCTGCGGGTGCACGACGATGCGGCCGATGTGGCGCGTGTCCTTCAGGCCCACGTGCTGCCAGGTGCGGCCGGCGTCACGCGAACGGTAGACGCCGTCGCCGTAGGACACGTCGATTCGGATGGTGGTCTCGCCGGTGCCGGCGTAGATGACGTTCGGATCGGAGGGCGCCACCGCCAGCGCACCGATGGTGGCACTGGTCAGAAAGCCGTCGGAGACATTGCGCCAGTACACCCCGCCGTCCACGGTCTTCCACACGCCGCCGGCGCAGGCGCCGAAGTAGAAGGTCATGGCGTCGGCAGGGTCCCCCGCCACCGCCACCACCCGCCCACCGCGCGGCGGGCCGACGCAGCGCCACTTCAGCGCGTCCAGCAGGTTGGGATCGTCCAGGCGGGGGGCTGCGGGCACTTGAGGTCTCCTTGTCTAGGGTCCTGCGGCTGTCAGGCGCCGCTGGCTGGAGGATTCTGGTGCGGGAGCCCGGGGCGCGGCAGAGGAGGAACCCGACTTGCCAGCCCGATCCACATCCCAATCGCGGTCAGGGTGACAAGGGGCCAGCTCAGGAGACCGGCCAGCCACCGGGAAGCAGTGGGCATCCTGATCGGCAGCACGCTCAGACCTTGAAGTCCAGCGGCTCCAGCCCGCAGCGCACGCGCCCGGTGCGCTCGTACGACACGAGGTTGGAGGAGACGTGGTGTATCAGGCAGCTGGACTCGCGCAGCAGCCGCTGCAGCACGCCGCCGCGGTGCACGGCGCTGGCGCCGGCCACGTCGAAGGCGGCGCGCACCACCTGCGTACCCTGGTGCACCGCGGTGACCGCGGCCACCCGGGCATTGACGCGGGCCTCGGCACTGGGCGCCTGGTCGGCGACGGCGCTGGCCCAGATGGCTGCAAGGGCCTCGCGCAGGCCGGCCCGCAGCGCAAACCACAGGCCCTCGGCGGCCTCCAGGCTGCGCTGCGTGCTGGGGTGGTCCAGCAGCGGCTTGCCGGTGGCGCGGTCCGTCTTGCCTTGAAGTTCTCGGCGCGACTCGTCCAGCGCTCTTCGCGCCAGGCCCAGGTGGGTCGCCGCGGCGCACACGCTGATGAACCAGGGGCCGGGGGCGAACGCGGCGGCCGGGTAGTCGCAGTTGGACGTGCTGATGGGCCAGGCGAAGGTGCGGTGCCACGGCACCAGCAGGTCATCAAAGTGCAGCTCGTGGCTGCCCGAGCCGGCCAGGCCCACCGGGTCCCAGGTGGTGACGATGCGGGCCTGCGCTACCGGGGCCAGCGCGACCGTCAGTCGTGGGGGCCCACCCTCGGTCTGGGCGGGAAGCACCACCAAGCCGCCCACGTGCGTGGCCAGCGTACAGCCCGAAGCGAAGCCCCAGCTGCCGCTGAGGCGCAGGCCGTCGGCCTCTTCCACCGCCTTGACGCGCGGCAGGTTGCTCCAGGCCGCGCAGGCGCCGGGGTCGGCGAAGAACTCCTGCTTGAACTGGGGCGTGGCGATGGCGTGGATCAGGCCGCTGCAGGCGGCGGCGTGGGTGGACACCCAGGCCGTGGATGCATCGGCCTCGGCCAATGCCATGCCCACCTCCAGCCACTCGTTCAGGGTGGCCCCCAGGCCGCCCATGGACTGCGGCACCAGCAGACGGAAGAGGCCCGCTGCACGCAAGCGCTCACCGAAGTCCGGGCTGATGCAGCGCCCTTCCTCGAACTCCAGCGAACGCCGCCGCGCCTCGTCCACCAGGGCAGGCAAGGCGGCGCGCAGGTCGCTCAGGTCATGGGACATCAGGGTCTCCGGTCGATCGGCGCCGCGGTTGCGACAAAGCGATCGTATCGAAGCCTGCCCGCGCGCCACAGGTCGACCTCCACACGCGTGCCCACCTGCACCGCCGCCACGGCCTCGCCGCGCACGTAGCCCGGCGCGATGCAGCGCCCCGCAGCGCCTATGCCCGTGCGCATCTGCCCTGGGCGATCTACAAGGTGTTCACGGAGAAGGACTGCGAACAGATCTTCCTGGCCGCGGTGAGCAACGCGCGGTGGGCCACCCTCTGCCAAGCCCTGGGCCTGCGGGACGACCTGCGCTACGCCACCCACACCGAGCGGGTGCAGCACCGCGCGACCTCAGGGCTATACCTCGCAGGCGGATGGGGATGGGCGGCGACTATCGTGATCACTTTCTGCTTCGCCAGTAGGCTGGCATTCGCCTGAACGGTGCAACCGCAAGGATGACCAAGGATTCCGCAGTCTCGCGGTAGACGATCGAGTGCGGGAAGTCCTTTGGGAAGACTCGTCGGGTGCCTTGGTGGTAGGGGCTCCCTATGCCTGGCATCGATGCAGCCAGTCCGGCAGCCGACTCAACCTGAACTGCAAGTCTTTCTCCCAGTCCAGCACTACGCTCCTCGTAGTACTCAGCCTGCGCCAGAAGCTCAGCAACCGCCTCCGGGTGAAAGCGGATGGGCTTCAATGGCCGAGCGCACGCCTGACGGAGGCGAAGACCTGGTCCGCAGGAACGAGTTCGACGGCGCCACGTTCAACTTCTTCCACGCGACGCCGGATCTCGACACCCCAAGCCGCCTCCACGTCGCTGTCACGCGGATCAAGGCTGGCAAGCAGTTCCTCGGCCAGGCGCGCTCTGTCTTCCGGAGGCAGAGCCTTCGCACGGGCTGACAGGTCAGCTATCGGGTCATGCATGGTGTGTTCCGGATGGTCGGTGCTTGAGTCTACGTGCGCTGCAGCGGGGAGTGTGCGCGTGATTCCCAAGCTCGAAAAGCAGCTTCTTGGTGTCCCTCCAGCAGCGCGGCCGAAGCGAACTGGCGGCGCTCACGGCCGGTGTACTCGTTGATCCGCGTCAGGCAATCGAGCATGTGCGCGAGCAGCGCACGATCGGCCTCCGGACCGGGCTTCACAGAGGCAGGGCGTCAGCCAGAACCCGATCGCGAAGGGCCGGGTGAAGGCCGGCTTCAGTCACCACATCGACTCGGCGGCCGAGAAACTCTTCGGCGTCCTTCAGCAGGCCGCCTATAGCGAGAGCACTGGTCCCGGGGCTCAAGGTCACCAGTAGGTCGACATCGCTGTCGTCCCTGGCATCGTCACGGCTCATCGAACCGAACACCCGCACCCGGGTAACCCCGCGCCGTTGGGCAAGCGCGATGAGTTCGTCGCGGTGGGATTCGATGATCGGATGCATCGATTGAAGTTTAGCCACTCACCGGTCGGACGATGAGGCCTTGTACTCCCCGCGACGGTGCAAAGGTCTGGCAGGTGTCAGCCCGCGCGGCATCGGCGGCGCGGTGGGGGCGACTTGGGGGGCGGCGAGAAGCGCAGCGGCGGGGGTGGCGCGCTTCAGCGCGCTTCCACCACTGACTCGCTGCGACTGTTCGAGCGCAGCGAACACGGTGAGCGCAGCGAGTTTCGCAGCGCACCCCCGCCGCGAGCATCGCAGCGCAGTCGGCCTTCAGGCCGACCGCCCCCGCAGGAGCCACCGCCGCGCCGCCGATGCCGCGCAGCGCGCGTGACCCACGCACCACGCCTGACCTTACACCCCCCGAGCCCGCGCCCCCACCGCCTCACCCCACAGATCGACCTGCACCGCTGCCCCGTCCACCACCGCCCCCACCGCCGCCCCGCGCACATACCCCAGCGCGATGCAGCGCCCGGCGGCGTAGCCCCAGCCTGCCGAACTGACCTCGCCCACCGGCTCACCGCGCAGCAGCAACGTCTCGCCGCCCCAGACGTAGTGCAACGGGTCGTCCAGCACGAAGGCCATCAGCTTCTTGCGCAGGGGCTGACCGCGCGCAGCCAGCAGCGCCTCGCGGCCGATGAAGCCGGGCTTGTCGAGCTTGATGGCGAAATCCAGCCCCGACTCGAAGGGGGTCTCGTCGGGGCCGAGCTCAGCCCCCCAGGCGCGGCGCCCGGCCTCGATGCGCAGGGCGTCCAGCGCGTAGTAGCCGGCATCGCGCACGCCCAGGTCGGCGCCGGCGTTCATCAACGCCAGGTAGACGTGGCGCGTCATCTCCACCGGCACGTACAGCTCGTAGCCCGGCCCGCCCACGTAGGCCATACGCGCGGCGCGCACGCGGGCGTGGCCGAGGTCGATCTCCCGGGTGTGCGAGAACTTCAGCGCCGCGGGCGAAAGGTCGTCGGGCGACACGCGCGCCAGCAGCTCGCGCGAGCGGGGGCCCATGACGCTGAGCACGCTCCACAGCGGGCTGACGTCGGTCAGCACGGCGTGTTCGTCGGCGTGGATATGGCGACGAATCCAATCGGCATCACGCACCGGCTGGGCCGAGCCGGTGACCAGCAGAAAGCGCTCACCCGCACCCTCGGGTGGCAGGCGCATCACGGTGAGATCACTCTCGAAGCCGCCACGGGCGTTGAGCAGCCCGGTGTAGACCATGCGGCCCACGGGCACGTCCACGTCGTTGGCGCACAGGCGCTGCAGCACGGCCAGCGCGTCGCGACCCTGCAGCAGCAGTTTGCCGAAGGAGCTCTGGTCGTATACCGCCACGGCCTCGCGCGTGGCGCGCTGCTCCTCGATCACCCAGTCCAGCCAGCCCGGGCGGCCGAGCGTGTCCACCGGGCGGGGCACCCCAGCCGGGCGGAAGTAGTTCGCCCGCTCCCAGCCGTTCTTGCTGCCGAACTCGGCGTTGCGCGTGCCGTGCAGGCCAGGGCGGGAAGAGCCCGCCAGCAGGTCGTACAGCGGGCTGGTGCGCAGCGGGCGCGTGGTCTGCAGTTCCTGGCGCGGCCAGCGCATGGCGTAGTGCAGGCCCAGGGTCTCGCCGGTGCGCTCGGCCAGGCCCTT
>Ga0315902_10012102_pt1 | contig 11270 bp, 12 predicted proteins | sample LakEriMetagenome_9_FD_203523 | JGI IMG/M metagenome (GOLD analysis project Ga0315902, IMG submission 203523) | Freshwater fungal communities from buoy surface, Lake Erie, Ohio, United States - Buoy 12 MA117 | ecosystem: Environmental > Aquatic > Freshwater > Lake > Lake biofilm | place: USA...
GATTTGCTTCCAAATCAATTCTCCTCCATCCGGCTTTTTTCTTCTTCCTTCAATTGATTTTCTGTTTAGTTGGTTTTCAATTTGCTCAATAGAATCCAATGCAAAAACCCAAGTGAACCATCCTCCGCCTTCCTGTAATTTCTTTTTTACTGCCATTCCAAATGGGCTAGCGTCCGTAGCTGGGTGATCCATTGGGCAAACTATTTCGATGTATTGGTTATTAAGAAGTGGAGCGGTGAAATTTCTCGTTCCGAATTTTGGGTGAATTCCACCGTCAACAAAAGCTGTTCCGATTTGAGACCCAATCCGATTAACTACATTAGAAATTTGGTCGGGGGATGCAACGTACGAAACATGGTCAAGACGCATAAGAGTATTTTGCCCTATGAATTGGCATGCTGATTACCATCCAATCACAATAATTCACACATAAGTGCTTCCATTGTTAGCAGGGGAGCAGCGTTACGGGCTAAATTACTCCTAGCCCTTAGAATTGACTCGATTTTTAAAAGAATCTTGACCCTAGGTACTTCATTTGACATTTTTAAAATCTCTTTGCTCAACTCAGTATTTATAAAATGGCTGCTTAACTCGGATTGGCTTAATAATACGTCTCTATAAAAACTTGCAAGATCCAGTAATGCTCTATCGATATAATCTCTTATTTGTCTAGTAGTTTTAACTTTTTGCTGTTTTTCTAATTCCTTAACAGCTTTAGCTCCTCCAATTGCAAGCTTAGACCCTGTTGAACCCCAAAATTGCTTTAGTTTTGCTAATTCAAATTCATTATTGCTTTCAATATCAGCTTCTGCTTGGTTTTTCGCAAAAGTTAAGAGAATTTCCGCGGCTTTATATGCAGAATTTAAGTTTTTTAAGGTTGGGATTAATTTTAATAACTCCAGCCTATTATTTCTAGATTTTTCACTGAAAGCTAAGTGTTTAGCAATACCTATATGGCCTTGAGATACTCTTGCTACAGATGTGGCAAGTTCTTGGTTAATATGATCTCTTTCAATCAACAACTTTGCAATAGTATTTTTAGATGGCATTCGAAGCAATAAATGCCTACAGCGCGACCTAATCGTTGGAAGTACGTCTGCGATGGTTGGCGCACACAGTAACCAAATAGTCCTAAGTCCTGGTTCTTCAATTATCTTAAGTAGTGCATTTGCAGCAGAATCTGTTAAACGATCAGCATCTTCAATAACTATTACTCTGTAATTTGCAACCGAAGGAGCCCATGAAGCTCTAATCATTAAATCCCGTATTTCGTCGACTTTTATCGATAAACCTTCAGTTCTGACTATTTCAACATCGGCATGTGACCCTGTAGCTATAGAGTTACAGTCAGCGCAATCAGCGCAGCCATTGTTAGGGCAAACCAGAGCTGCTGCGAATGCAATTGCAGAATTAGATCTTCCAGATCCTGCTGGGCCAGTGAATAACCACGAATTGGTCATTTTTTGACCACTTTTAAACTCTTTTTTTGATTCAAAAGCAGCCGCAGTTAAAACCTTAATCACTTCGTCTTGGTCAACTAGTACACTAAATACATTCATAATTAGTTATATTCTTTGAATTTTAGACAGTTGTAAAAATTAACTAAAAAACTTAAAGTCGTACTCTGCTTTGTCATCAATATATACATCTCCAGCCGGTTTGCCCATAAATAATTGATTATATTTTACTCCCCAGTCCTCAAGCTGCGATAATGTTAGCGCTTTCCAATTGCTGCTTGCGATTTCTATATTGTTATCACTTCTACCCATTCCTCTTGCTGTGTAAAAGATTATTTGGTGACCATCAGAATACAGCTTGTTAATTAGTTTTATACGATCTGAAAATGGTTTTGCGGATGGATAATCACCTTTGGTATCCGTACAAATTGTCCCATCTATATCAAAAACGTATTTCACAGACTGACATTTTTCTCAAGATAAGTCTTGTAATCTATAACTCCCTGTAGTAGCGAAAATTTAGGATTCCAATTTTTCATCCATTTTTTTGGATCCCCACGTGTAAAAAATTGATACCCTTTGGGAATTGTTACTCCAGAAGAATATTCATATCTTATGCCGAAAGTTTCTAGCATATCTTCGAACGAATTTGCTATACCAGTGCTAACCTCAAAATATTTCCCACTAAGTAACTGATAACACTCTGATGCGTGAATGTTTGCAGAAATAACATCTTTTATATAAACAAAATCTCTAAGTGGCTTTCCTGGAAATAGAAAAATTTGTTCATTGCGCTTGTGCTTTAGGTGTGCTTGATATAAAAATGAAGCCATATTGCCCTTCAACTCTTCGCCAGGCCCGTAAACATTAAAGTACCTAAGAGCCACTCCACCACTCTTAACGACATAATCCTCGGCCGTATATTTACTCCACCCGTATAAATTAGATGGATGCTTTCCATCTTCGCCATAATTGGCGGCTGAACTTGAATATACTATCTGTCGGTTATTTAGTGCACACCAGTCTGTGATAACTTTAGTTGATTCATAATTACGAATCATTATGAATTGAACATCTTGTTCCAATGTATCTGAACAAGCTCCCACATGAAACACAGTTTTGGGATTTAGACGATCGAGTTCGTTTACTAAAGCCACTTTCCAGTCAGATGCATTGAAGTATTCTTCATCAATCTCACCTACACTTAAACCCAGCCTCGCTAGCGAACTAACTAGTTGACGACCAATAAAACCTGAAGATCCTGTTACAAGGGTGGTTTGGTTAATAGTGTTACTCCTTTTTCACTTACTACGCGAGACGCACTTAAATTAGCAAATTTTATACTTGTGATAATATTTTTGGTTTCAATATACTTAACAGCCAGTGCCCCCATAAAAGCGTCGCCTGCACCGCTTGAATCACGAACTGCAGCTCTTCTTACAGGAAAATGTTCGCCCCTAAAAAAACACCCGTCACCACCCTTGGTATGGATAATTTTTCCCTCAAGTATGCTTGTAATGTTAGGTCTAGATCTCTCAAATTCATAGTCATTGATCTTAATGAACTTACAATTGTTTGCCCAAGATCCAAGTTTCTTCTTTGTGTCTAGAAAAACTAAATCATGTTTACTTGAAATTTCTTCAATATCAGATTCGCTTAGAAACCCTTTGTTATAATCTGAAATTACAATCATTGCACTTTTATAATTAATTTTACTAATGTCTAGTTTGGGTATTATATGTGGCGTATCAATCCTAAAGAACATATGATTAGTGGTAGCATGAACATATCTAGTTTTTGTTATTTCTTGCCACTCCTTATTGGTTTCCAAATCACAATTATCATAAATCTGTCTTATATTTAGTTGTACATTCATGGCCATGCCAGGATTTTCTTTTTTATACTCAATTTCTAGAACTGGAACTGGAAGATCTGGAGCTAAACGGATTGCCTTGCAGTAAACAAAAATATCTTTGCAGGTTTCGCCTACAACTAGAATTGAACTCATTTAATCCCAAAACTATTTTGGTTTAAGAGAATATTATCTAAAATAAGGGTGACCCATCCTTTTTTAAGAAAATCATTGCTGGTCTTTTAATCAAGTATGAGTCTAACATAGCTTTTTCCGCGAGTGCTGAGCTGGTAGGGAAATAACTTTGCAGATTTTTAAAAACTAACGTTAGTCTTTCTGGATTTAAAGGTCTGTGAGTTGGACCATGTGTTGGATAATCCGAATAACCAATTAGCATCACAGGTAAATTCTGTTCGTCGATATCAATCTTTACTTGCTCAAAAGGACGCTCTAGGACAAATGGTGTAATTGAATAGACTACGGGACGTAACCCTTCAATTGCCATTCCAGCTGCCATACTAGTAATGCTTTGCTCACACATGCCAAGATTGAAAAATCTATCTGGGAAAAGTGATTTGAATTCATCCATCTCTTGCTCTACGTCGCCTGTAAGCAGAACTATATTTGGATCCTTTTTAGCAATTTTAACTATGGTTTCACCGAAAATTTTCCTCAAGATAGTTCCTCTAAAGCTTGTCGTTCAAAATCCCCACCAAGCCAATTTGAGTGCCACTTTGGAGAATTCTCCATAAAACTTACTCCTTTACCTTTTATAGTTTTAGCAATAATTAAAGTAGGTTCGACAATAGTTTTAAAGTCAATTTTATTCAAATCATCATTATGCCCGTCAATATCGAGAACTCGCCAACCTGCACTCTTTGCAGTTGCTCTTAATACATTTGTTACAGGTAAAATATCTTCGACAAAACCTGATCCTTGAATTCCATTCGAATCCACTATCGCAACTAAATTTCCAAGTTTCAGTTTTGCCCCGAGCAAGATTGATTCCCATGTAGTTCCCTCCTGACATTCACCGTCGCCCATCAAAACAAAAATTTTTCCTTTTTTACCGCTAACTTTTCTAGCGAGTGCCATCCCAATTCCTACCGGAAGTCCATGACCCATGCTGCCTGATGTACAATAAATGCCATTTTCTGGTTCATAGTGAGGGTGCCCCTCCAGGGTTGGGTTAAATCCATTTTCGCGAAGTAACACGTAATAAACCCAGCAACCATGCCCTTTGCTTAATATGAATCTATCTCTTTCGCCCATTATTTGGTCCCACAGATTAACAAGTATCTCTGCACAACTGAAACTTCCACCATAATGGTACCCACCATTTGCTTTGCTAATTTCAATTGCATCTCTACGAACCTGTTTAGATCTAGCGCTTAAAGTCACTTTACGTCCCTATTTGAATCATGATCCGTCCGGCATTTCCAGACTTAAGTGTTTCAAATGCTAAATTAACATCAGTGAGCGGAAACCTGTGGGTAATAAGTTTCTCGATTGAGAGTAATCCTAATTTAAACAGCACTAAATATCTTGGAATGTCCACCTGAGGAACCGTTGAGCCGCCTTGGCTGGCTTGGATTGACAACCCGGATCCATTGAATAACCTAAGCGCATCGGGCAATACCAGACTTTGGCCTGGAATGGGTTGCCCCAATAAGATTAATCTTCCTTTGTCGCTGAGTTTAAGGAATATCTCAGAAATTACTTCAGGTACACCTGTTGTATCAATAACTAAATCAATTCCAGCTGGAAGCTCGGCAACATTGGCATGAAAGTACGTGGCTCCTTGCTCCAAGCACAATTCATGCTTAGTTGTAGCACTATCAACCGCATAAATTTCACCTGCGCCTCGGAGTCGAGCCGCAGTTAATACATTCAGTCCAACTCCACCACAACCAACAACAGCGACTCTTTCACCAAATCTTAGGTTTGATTCATTGTCTATTGTGCCGAGAGCCGTAGTCAAGGAACATCCTAATAATGCTGCAAATTCTGGATTGGTATCGGAGGGTACAACGGTTAGTCTGTTTTCAGAAACTATTGCTTTTTCAGTTAACGTATTTACTTTTCCGCTTGAAAAATCTTTTCCCTTTATATTGTATTTAGGAAAATCTGACTCAATTCCGCACCCTTGGCGCCAATGCATAACAACTTTATCACCCTGTTTAACTTTAGTAACCCCGGGCCCTATTTCCTCTACTAACCCGCAACCTTCGTGACCCATGAGATGCGGCAAGAACTTACCATTGCCTTTATTGCCATTAATTTCGTGAAGCTGGGACCCACAAATACCACTAACCAATACTTTAACTAGAACTTGTCCGACTCTTAAGTCAGTCAACTCTATTTCGCTTAACGCTAAAGGTGAATTTAACTTTTCGAGTATTGCAGCTTTAACTTTAGTCTCCTTTTTCTAATCGAATACTATCTTCCTCAAAATGTTGAGTGGAAAACTCAAACAACTCCGTCTCTTCTTGGGCAAACATTTGATGCCGAAGCCCTGCTGGAACGTGAAAACTATCACCTTTCTCCAAAGTTGTGATTTTACCTTTTCTTTTATCGTCTTCGTACCCGTAAACTAGTTCAATTCTCCCAGATTGAATGTAGAAAACTTCGTCTTTTATATTGTGATAGTGCCATGAACATTTTTTTTCTTTGTGAAAGAAGAGAAGTTTCCCACAATACTTTTCTGTATTAGTAATCCACCGTTCATAACCCCAACCTTTTTTTATAACTATTTGACTATTTCCATGTAATTCTAAGTTTTTTTGCTGGGAGTTAGTAAGATTTGCAGCTCTAACAATTGCTGTTGATGAATATCCGGTGATAAAGTTAAATATTTTTACTTCATGTTTGTCGCGACCAACTACATCGCCGATTAAATAGTCTCCGCCTTTAACTATTATGTCTGGTTTAACTTTGTCAATTAAATTTAATGGGGTATCTTCTTCAAAAATTATTACTTCATCAATAAATTTACAAGAATCTAGCAATAGTTTGCGATCCACTTGTGAGTTTATAGGTCTTGACTCTCCTTTTATTCTTTTCACGCTTGAGTCACTATTTAAGCCAACAATAACCTTGCCTAAACTCTTGCAATACTTAAAAAGTTCTATATGGCCTTTGTGTAATATATCAAAACATCCGTTTGTAAAAACAATTTTTCTGTTGCTCATAATAAAACTTTCCAATCAGACCTATATGTAAATTCATAGGAAACACTTGATTTTGCCTCAGGCCTTGCATAACGGTGTGCAAATTTCGGGACATTAATTTCTAAACTCTCGATTAGAGCACAAAATGAACTTTCAATACAATGTATTTCGCTTGCATTTTCGATTATCTTAATGTAGTCAAAAAAACTAAACTTATTTGATATACTTAAGTCAGGTCGAAGTATCTTAAAGCCCTTTGGAAGATAACTCTTATTAATAACATAATTGCGTGACGAGTCCTCGTGAACAAAAATATATTTTTTGCCTTGACACCCTAATTTTTGAAAGAGCTCTTCTTCTTTTGTGTGGTTACGCACATATTTAAATGCATCCCACCTACTGCTTATAGAAAGCTCAGCTTGATTATATAAAGTTTCGTCAAACCTTCTGTTCTTATTACTAAAATAGCCAACACCAAAAATGCCTAAATTAATCACTTTGTAACCAGTTCGGCGAAGAATTTCCCCATGTCCTTTAACCTTGACTGCAAACAGTTCCTCAGGGCTATATGAGATTGTTTGAATATTTTTAGCGTCGGATAAAAGATTACTGACTTCTTTATAATTTTTTTTAATAACAGGCACTACACAATGCTTATACCGTGAGGCGTACTCCCTATAAATACCGGAACACACAATGTGATCCCCTAGGCCTTGATGGGTGGTTATAAAAACTCCTGTAGTCTTCATTAGGTAAAAATATATCAGGTAAGGTGGGCAATGCATAATATTCGGGTTAAGTTGCTGTATGAGAATGTTGCTCTTAAATACCGAAAATATTTTGTGATTGTCTCCAAATTTCTTGGAGTGTTTTTTGTACTAGCTAATAACAATTTGCTTAAAGATTTCTACAAAGTTGCAATTTTTATTGCGACCAGATACTTGAGTATAATTTTATTTTTCTATCTGATATTTGATTATTTAATGCTACATGGTAAATTTGATTTGCTTAAATTAATAGGTACTTTAGTGATTCCGATGTTTCTATATTTTGTAACAATCCCTACGAGATTGAACTATTTTTTTTATGTTTTGATAATTTTTTTTGAATTTTATGCAATATTTTAAATCGTTTTAGCATTTGGTTTATTAAGTTTACTGATACGCTCTACTATTAACTCGTGAATTTCTGCAATTGATAATAAGGCATCAATAACCAAAAATCTCTCTGTATCTTGGTGCGCGAGATTCAAAAACTCTTGACGTACTCTTTCATGAAAAGTTAAAGGCTCACTTTCAAGTCGATCAGTCGATTGCAACCTTCCTAAACCAATCTCAGCCGGTAAATCCATAATCACAGTCAAAGTTGGAGTTAGAGATTCTGTTGCCCATCGTGAAATGCGTGCAACCTCAGATGGTTGTAGTACTCTGCCAGCACCTTGATATGCGATTGAAGAATCAAAATAACGATCAGAGATTACAACCTCACCTCTTTGTAGCGCTGGTTTAATGGTTGAATAAACATGGTGAGCTCTATCTGCTGCATACATTAAAGCTTCAGCACGTGGCGAAATTGCGCCAGTCTTATTATCTAACAAGATATCTCGTAGTTGATTACCAAGTGGTGTGCCACCTGGTTCGCGGGTTAATAAAACAGTTTTACCATTTTTTTCAAGCCACTCTTTTAGTAATTTAGTTTGGGTTGATTTACCAGAGCCCTCCCCACCTTCAAATGAAATAAACAAACCATTAATATCCTGACCAGTTATTGCACCTAATTCACCGCGAAATGCTGATTTGATATCACTTAAGAGTGAAACATTTGGTCGATCTCTCATTTGTCGATATGAAATGACTCCAACAAAAACTGCAATAAGCCCAGCAAAAAACATCGTAAAAGCAGCGCCGTTATAAGTAACTGTTGTGGTTCTAAATGAGTAAGTGTGCTCACCTATTGCAGCTGCAACTAATGGTGATATCACTAATACCAAAACAAGTGAGACTCTAATTAGTGATTGAACAAATGCAAAAGTTCTTCCTCGAACCTCATCTTCAACTTCAAGCCCAAGCATAGTAAATCCAGTTACCCAAGAGATACCAGAGAATAAACCAAGTAAAACAGTAATAAATATTGCAAGAACTAGGTTCAATACCAAAGAGAGAATAACCAGTAGTAATCCTGAAATGGTTAATGAGATTCCAAACAATCTTCTTCTAGAAAATTGTGCAAAAACCTTTGGACCAAATGAAATACCGAGTGCAAGCCCAAAAAATACAGCTGCAAATAGAATTCCATAGGCAGCTTCACCGGCTTGTAAGTCATCAACAAAAGTTCTAGCTAATCCAATTACAGCTCCCGCTGCAAAGAAAGCACCCAGCATTCCAAAGATTAATCCTCTGATTATTTTTGAATCTTTTATAAATGAGAAGCCTTCCCATAAAGATTTGCCAATTGATGATTGGGATAGCTTCTGACTTGGTCCGGATGGGATTTCTTTTAAGCGCCAAACTGTATATGCGCAAAAGAGAAAACTCACAGCGTTTATATAAAGAGCAAGATCTGCAGCAGATGCTGGTGTGGTATTTCCTAAAGCTGCATTTATTGCGCCAGTAAATAAAGCCAAGGTAGAAAACAAGATCGCAGCAACTGGCGCAGTTCCATATGCTGCAAGAAGTGATACCTGATTAGCGCTCTCTAATTTTGATTTAGGAACAAGATTTGGCACAGATGCTTCTTTGGCCGGGGACCAAAATAAAGTAACGATTTCCGCCAAAATAGATGCGGTATACAACCAGAAGTAATTTCCAACTATTGGAATTGAAAGATATAGCGAAAAGCGCAAAACATCACAAACAATCATCAGTTTTCTGCGATCAAACTTATCTGCAATAACTCCAGCAAATGGACCTAAAATTACCGCCGGCAATAACCTGACAATAAATACACCAGCAATCGCATAGTTTGCCTTGGCATAATCACCACCGGCTAATTGCTGGGCTAATGCAGTAGAGGCTAGAAGTCCGAGCCAATCGCCAAAGGATGAAAATGCCATGGCTTGCCAAAGCTTTCTAAATGCTGGAATTGCCAGCACACTTCGTGATTCAGATGGCGCAGGCGCTGCTGGATATGGCAAAGACATGGCTTAATAGTATCTCTTATTGCAATAGGGGTTGGTTTTCCACAACCCAATGTGTGAATGGAATTGCACTTGTCCATCCTGGCGATACAGCGTTGAGAACATGCACCACGTTTTTATCCACCTTAACAATATAGTCCATTTCAATTGCATTTGTATCTAGATTAATTATCTGTGCCCTTATGCCAGCCGGATATTTACTCCATTGCTTGTTGGTACTCAAAGAATTAGAAAGTTTTATAGTTCTGTTCAATAATGGCTTTGTAAACAATTTTATAAATTCTTCTTTTGCTAAACCAATCAAATCTACTGAATCTGATTTGATAAGTGCCTTTGTGGCTTTATAGAACTCCGAAAACTCACTTACGCTAAATCCATTGCTTAACTTATATTGTTCTTTACCTATTACCGGAAAAGCTGTTGGACCAATTTTTATTTCACCGTTTATTGTATTTGTAGTGTGCACACCTAAAAAAGGATTAACGGGATTTGGTACAGGGTAGACCAATCTTTTTGGATTTGAATCGACTAATTTAGATTTTTTATAAGCTCCCAAAAATGGCAAGCACACGTATTGATTGCCCACGTTTACTTGTTTAGCCAAATCTGCCGCATAGGCTCCTGCTGAATTAACTATTGAAACCGCACTATAAGTACCATCAATTGTTTCTATCAAAACCTCATCTTTAGTACTTACCAACTTGACCGATCTATTAAATTGAAATCGTCCACCATTCTTAACAAACTTTTCAGCAAGTTTTGTTATAACTACTTTAGGATTGCCAACAGCAGTGGTGGGTGACCAAATAAATTTATCAATCGTTTTTGCTGCAGGCTCGATTTTGTCCAGATTACTTGAATCTAATATCTCAATATCAACACTATTGGCGACGCCCCTGCGATAAAGCTCTTCTAATCTTGCGACATCGCTTTTAGTCTGACAAACAACTACTTTCCCTGTTTCTAGGATTGGAATTTCGTTTTCTTTACAGAAATTTTTTAACTCCAAATTACCTAATCTGCAAAACTTTGCCTTTAATGAATCTGGTGAATAATAGAAACCGGCATGTAAAACACCTGAATTTCGTCCGCTCGCATGAATTCCTGGCTTTAGTTCTTTATCAATTATTAATACTTTCTTGTTTGGATTTCTTTCAAGAATTGCAAGGCCAAAAGAAATGCCAACAATTCCTGCGCCAATAATTATGCAGTCAAACTCTCTATTAACCATTATTATTAAATCTTACCAATACCAGTGGCATCCTTTTTGGCTTTCTTTTTAGCGGCTGAGCCTTTCACAGTTTTTTCCGTAAGAGTTGGCGCACTTTTCTTAGCTCTCTTACCTTTCTTCTTAGATCCACCTGGGTTTTCAATCTCCCAAGCACGTCTTCCAGCAAGTAATTCAAGGGCTCGCTCTAATGTTAGTAACTCAACCGCATCTCCTCTTCGCAGAGTTGCATTAGTTTCACCATCTGTTACGTAAACACCAAATCTGCCATCTTTAACAATTACATCACGTGCTGTTTGTGGATCTTTACCTAATTCCTTAAGTGGTGGCTTTGCAACGCCACGCCTTCTAGCCTTAGGTTGTTTATAAATTTCTATTGCTTCATCTAATCCAATGGAAAACAGTTGATCCTCACTTGTAAGAGTGC
>Ga0315902_10012103_pt1 | contig 11270 bp, 13 predicted proteins | sample LakEriMetagenome_9_FD_203523 | JGI IMG/M metagenome (GOLD analysis project Ga0315902, IMG submission 203523) | Freshwater fungal communities from buoy surface, Lake Erie, Ohio, United States - Buoy 12 MA117 | ecosystem: Environmental > Aquatic > Freshwater > Lake > Lake biofilm | place: USA...
TCTTTGAATTCCCTTGTTTTACCTTCCAATTCATCAGAGAAACCAATCATATAAGTTTCCAATAATATTTTATCATCTATCATTTGTCAAACAATTTGAAATCCTCATTAACATGCCCACAATCATCACAGCGATAAGTTGGAAATGGTACTAAGGTATCTTCCAAACTACCAGTATATAATTTTGAAACTTTTTTTATCAAAACTATTTCTTTGAAATAGATTGAACCACAACTTTCACATACAATGGTTGGTTGTTCTCTCAAATCAATCTTCGGTAAATTTTTTTCTGTATTAATTAAGTTGTCCATATTATTCAACAATTATATTAAAATCTTTATTATCAACATCATCCCACTCGATATCTTGATTTACAAGTTCGTCTATTAAACTTTCATAAACATCTGTGTTAATCGGTTTCATATCGTAACCATTCTCCAAAATGTATGCTTGGATTTCTTCCTCTGTCATTCCCTCCAATTCAGGGTAGTCATTAAGATTTACTGTCAATGATTTTCTTCTTTGATAAACCACATAAGATTCATAAACTGAAACCTCAACTGATTTTAATTTTTCATTTTCCATTTTAATTGTTGTTTTTGTAAATTAATTTATATGTTTCAGGTTCAACACCTATAATTTCTCTATCCGAGACAAACTTCACACCATTATAAATAAATGTGTATTTCTTTTTTAATTTTTTGAGCACCATTTTCAAGTCATCGAGATATTCATTCTCTTTTTCTAACAATAATTCGTTTTCTAATTCCATAATTTTTTCATTAAAAGATTTTCAAATTCATTACCTGACTAATAACCGATGTTGGTATTCTAAACTCTTCAAATGTCCCATCGTCTTTCAATAATACTATAATTGCCCCAAATAGTCCAATTTTTTCATGTTTACTTCCTTTTAACATTTTAAATAATAATCTTAAATATAGTGGAAGTTGAATGTAATAGTGTCCCAAAGCATTATTTGGTAATTTATTGAAGGGGTATCTCATTGGTTTGGTGAATTGATTAGATTCAAAGTTTTTTGGTTTGTTAGTTTTATAATCACCACAGAAAATACCTATTTGGTTTTTTTCTTTATTTTCAATTAACCACATTTGGTCGGGTTGTCCAACATATTGTAATTCGTTATCACCTAATACCATTTCAGTATCTAGTAAAACCGCACCTCTTTCTTTCATTAATTCCAAATAATTACCACCAGCACTAACCATTCTATCACTCTTCAATATTTGTTCAAAATCACAATCAAATATTGGTTGTCTAACTTCTTTTTTGATGTTAAACATTTCTAATGATTTTTGTTCCAACAAATAGTGAGTTCTACTACCCAAGTTAGTAGAATATGTTCCCGAATCAGCCCATTCTTTCAATAGTTTTTGTTGTTCATCAACATCTCCTTTGGCTTTCTTTAATGCGATTTCTTCAGCAGGAAATTCATCATAATATTTTTTTATTATTTTTGATACTGATTTCCAATCATCCCTTAGTTCACCATTAACATCCAACATAGTGTATTGGTGTTTCTCTTCCTCAAATGTCAATTGAAGTTCTTGTTGTCTTTTTCTGACAATTTCCAATATCTCATCTCTTACTTTATATAAATCTGTCATCTTATTGTTATGTAATATTCATTTATGTTTCCCCTCAAATCAGCAATGTCTTTATCAAGTGGTAATTTTACAATCTTAATTCTTCCGTATAATTCACCACCATTTAACTCGTGGTATAAACTTACCGCATTATCATAGGCATCACCATCCAATGCAATTGTTATATTTCTTTTGGCTTTCTCGTACAAGATATTAAATAATAACGAACTCATATGTTTCCCCAACATTGGAATACTATTGGGTATAAAGATAGAATCAAATGCTCCCTCAACCAAGGTAATATCTTTTTCCCAATCTATCAAACTCTCAAAGAATATGATTTTATCTTTTTCAGCCTCAGGATTCTTATATTTGGCTCGTGTATGTAAGTCCCAACTTCTTGCAATATAATAATTTAATTCACCTTTTTTATCATAAGAGGGAATTATAATTCTACCCGCATGACTACCATTATCACAAAATCCAATACCAAATCTTTCAATCATTTCATCTGTGATACCTCTATTCGTTAGATAGTTGTAGGCTTGTCTCCTTACAGGATAGATACTTGAAACTTCATTAAACTTTTTGAAATGTTCAGGTAATTTAAGTTTTTCAACTTTCTTTTTTTGTATGGGTTTGTTTTCTTCTGGAGCTAATATGGAATATGTTTTATAATGTGATTTTTTACCATATTTTTTAATTAACTTGCCGAGTGACCCGTGCATATTGTCTGTGTCACCACAACTCCAACAATGAAATACGTGTTTAAAGTAATTAATCTCCAAATTACCTTTATTCTTACCCTCATCACAATTAGGGCAATTATGGGAAATCTGACCCTTAGAATCATAATGTTGTTTCTCTTTACCAAATATATCACGTAGAAGGTCTACTAATATTTCATTATCGTCACCCATAATATTCACAAAGTTTTACTACCTAATATATTTATAAAAAACAATTTTGTCAAATGCCAACAACGATAACAATAAATGGAGTAACTGGGGCTACACCCTTCGACATTTATTTATGTGATGACCCCCTTACAACTTGTGTATATGTTTCAACCATAACTGGTGGAACATATTCTTTTGATGTCCCATTTATTTTGGATGGTCAATTATCATATAATCTTAAGGTTGTTGACGATAATAATTGTGAAATAATCTCCAATTTAGTAGTATAATAATGGCTAATTACGGCTTTTTTGTTGCAAACACAGGTTCTACATTATATAGTGGATTCACATTCGTGGATTCACAAAGTAATAATATAACAATCAATATACCACCAAGTCAAACATTTTATATTTCAGCTGATGAATCCGTTACAGGTTCAACTTATGCTGGTTTAAATGTACAATTACAAGGTACTTTAGATTTAACCTACGATTTTTCAGCATGTTGTTCTGTTGACTCATTTTCTGTCGAAATTCCTAATTCGTTATCAGGTTTTTCAGGTGCGTCATATTATGTCTACTTTGCAGCTTTTACTAATAGTACTAACGTTAGTTATGGATGTCATAACATTACAGACGATGGTGACGCAGCATCATATCCATATGTGACAGCATTACAAATGGATTTTGCAATTCCAGTTATTTTTACAGATTGTGTTGATTGTACAAATACATATCAATGTAATATAGATGAATGTTGTATATTGTTAGGAATAGAATATACTGGTGGTTATTATTATAGAGCTTTATACAACGAAGGTATTATAAATGGAAGACAATTTTATACATTTACCAATATAAATGGAAATTTTATGGTAATGTATTGGGACACTAATGATTGGGAAATAGAAAATTTAACAACGTTAGTCCCAAGGGGTGCTGGTTCATTAACAACTAGTTATTGTCCATCATTTACTACAACAACTATTGATAATGCTTTAAATTGTTTATCGGATTTAACAGGTTCTTCAATTAATCTTTTTAGTGAATTAATTTCTTGTTTGGGTTGTCCACCCATATATTGTATTAGTAACACTGGTTTAGGTTACGATGACACCTATTTGTCTGCTGGTACATATAATAGTGAAACATATTGGTCTGGGACAACGAATGGTGACTTTATATATTTTACAACTGGAGGTACTTGGTGTTTATCAACTACGTTGGGTGGTTCTTGTTTACTTGAAGGGCCTTATCCTTGTAATTCAAATTGTCCTGATTTGTGTGAAGAATATGTTTTCAATGGTAATTGTCCAACACCAACTCCGACACCAACTGTAAATTGTTCAGTTTTAGATTTCACTGCGGTTTTTGATTGTGAAGTTACTCCTACTCCGAGTGTAACACCTACAATCTCTTTAACACCAACAATAACTCCAACACCAACACCAAGTGACCCTTGTGGTGGTAGAGCATTGGATGCAACAATTACTGGTTATACACCAACTCCAACACCAACAATAAGTGTAACACCTACAATGACACCTGAAGTGACAAGACCTTGTAATATCTCAGGAACAGTTACCTTTAATCCAGTAATTGGAATATTAGAATGCCCTTCGAGTAAGAAGTTCGTTGATTGTTCAAATGGTAGTTTATATTATGCTGTAAATCCAATAATATTACCATCAGGTGGTACTTTAACACAATCAGATATATTCAAGGCAAATATAAATGGTGTTTCAAAGTGTGTTGTGTTCTTAGGTATAGAATTGGACGTAATCGGTGTTGACCAAATAGATTTGGTTGATGGTCCTTTGGGAAGTATCACTGGTTTGTCAAGTTGTGATAGTGTTTGTACACCTGATATAACCCCAACCCCTACAGTTACACCAACCCCATCCATCACTCCAACATTAACACCTACACCAACGTCTTCACAAGCAGTTGGTTATTATTTGTATCAGAGATGTTCTGACCCAACTCAATATGTAATACAAACTTTACCAGGTCCGACATATACTCCAAATCAAGTATTCAGTTTATCAAGTTCACCATACAATGGGCAATGTTGGAAATTTATTTCTTATTCAACGACATATCCAACGTTACCTTTGGGTTCAACTTCAACTTATTTGTCAGGAAATAGTTTCCCAACTTCAGGTGTAAGTTTCTTCGAAAATTGTACTATTTGTATTTCAACTATTGGTGATACAGGTAAAGGAGGTACTTTGATTGATGCTGGATTTTAGTTTATGTAAAATGTAGTATTTATCTAAAGTAACTATTCAAATGACTACTTTAGAATTTTCATCCATTTTTGGTCTTAATTTTCCCTATACAGTTTATATTTGTGATGTATATGGCCTTCAATGTGTTTTGGTTGCGTACATTGATACAAACGTACCTTTAAATAATTTATTTGCACTTCCTCAACAATTCAAAACTGCACCAGCTTTGGGTATTAAGGTAATTACAAGTGATGGTTGTGAGAAATTCAAAGTTTTATATTGTAGTGATGATAATAAGGACTTTATGGATTTACAAGATTTCTTTTTTATGGATGGTGTTCCATATTTCTTTATGTCCTAACTATTTATATAAAAAAATAAAATGGCATTTCTTACCGATAGGACTTTAGCAACAGGAGTAACATTCACTGATTTAATACATATTGTTAATACCAGTGATACATCACAAAATCCAGCAGGTTCATCATATAAAGCAACAATCCAACAAGTAACTAATTTAGTACAATCAGTATACATTACTGGTGGTACTTATAATTCCTCAACCGGTGTAATAACATTTACTAATAGTTCTGGTGGTACTTTTTCAGTTTCAGGATTTGTTACAGGATTTACAGACACAAGTGTTACCGCTTTTACTTACAATAATAATACTTTCACAATATTTGAAAGTGATGGTTCTTCTTTTCCCTCAACAATAAATTCAATCAGTGCTATTACATTTTACGAAAGTACAACTGGTATAACTACATCAGCAGCTACTTTGGTTTCAGGTTTTTCATACAATGGTGTTAGTTATTCAGGTAATGTTGATTTAACATTGTTTTCACCAAATAACCTTAATGGTTTAAAAATAATAGTTAAAGACGAAGGTGGTTATGCAAGTACTTATAGAATAAGAATAACACCATCTTCAGGTACAATAGATGGGAACGCTTACGTTGATATGAACATAAACTATATGTCACTTTCATTTGTGGCAAGAAATAATAATTGGTGGTTAATATAATATGGCATACATTTTTAATAACGCAATAAAATATTCTGATGGCCCTAATTTAGATGCTTTCGGTAGATTAAGAACTGCCGCAGTTCAAAATCTTTTGGATATTAAACATACATTCGATAAAAACCCACTACAAATAAGTGAAGTAACCGCAGGTACGGCAACATCTGTTTTCAATCAACAATACGCAAGAGTTAGAATGTCAACTTCAGCTAACAATGATTTAGTTATTCGTCAAACCAAGACACACCCAATATACCAACCAGGTAAAAGTCAGTTGTTTGAAGCAAGTTTCAGTAATTTCCAACTTGAAGCTAACATCATTAAAAGGGTTGGATGTTTTCAATCAACAACTGGTTCACCATATAATTCAGTGTTTGATGGTTATTTTTTGGAAAGTAATGGTGTTACTAGTGCAATAACATTTAATATATTCTTAAGTGGTTCTTGTACATTTAGTGCTGATTCAACAACTTGGAATTCAACGGAATTTAACCCAATTAACTTTGATTGGTCTATGTCGAACTTAATGTCCGTGGATTACCAATGGTTGGGTGTTGGTAGAGTTAGATTCGGTATGATTTTATCAGGTCAAACATTTTACTTTTTAGATTATACCGCAGCAAACAACATCCCTACTATTTATATGTCTTCACCAAATCAACCTATAAGATACGAGATTAGACAAGTTGGTGCGGGTTCAGGATATTTAGATATGATTTGTTCTCAGGTTTCAACCGAAGGTGCTTTGAATGGTTTATATTCAACAGTTTCAATTCCACATACTGGTACAACTACGTTGTCCACATCAGGAACAAAATATCCATATATTGGTTATCGACTGAAAGAATCTTATATTGGTATTACATCACAATATAATCAAATTAGTGTACTGAATACATCGAATGATAATTATGTTTTGACAATGGAGTTCAATCCAACATTATCAGCAACACCTACTTGGACAGATATACCTAACTCACCTTTTCAATATTCATTGGGTAATGGTACACCAACAATTACATCACCAGGTCACGTAATGACAGCATTAATCGGTGAGGCTGGTACATCTGCTTTAACGACCACCAAATTAGATGATAATCAAATAAGGGTCGGTTCTAATGTTGATGGTACAAGAGACGAAATGTGGATTTGTATTCAACCTTTAGGTGCTTCAGCAACTTTTGTAGGTACTGTAGATGTTTTATATTATTTATAAAGTCAAATAATCCTCTATATTTTTTTAATATGGAGGATTTAATTTTTGTAACCGCACAACCTGACGTACCTTACTTCCATTGGCAAGTTAGAGTTTATGTCCACAACTTTATTGAGATGGGAATTAATCCCAATCAAATTCACATTGTTTTTGCTATGGTTTATGGTAACACAGAACCAACAGAAGAATCTTTGGATTTAAAAAAATTAGGAGTTAATGTTCACCATTATTTAGACGAAAGAAAACAGAAACATTATATTCCAAATATAAAACCATTTTTAATCTATAAATTACTCGAAGAATATCCAAGTTTAAGTAAACATATATTTTTACACGATGCTGATATTATTTTTAGAAAGTTACCTGATTTTGATGTTTTATTAGAGGATAATACAAATTACTTATCGGACACTATTGGTTATATAGGTTACAATTATATAATGGATTGTTGTGAAAGATATGAAAAAAAACACCCCAACTCACAGAAAGGACAATTAATAAATGAGATGGCTAATGTGGTTGGTCTTGATGTTAATGTAATTAAAACTAACCAATCTAATTCAGGTGGTGGCCAATATTTGTTAAAAAACACAACGAAAGAATTATGGAAAAAAATATATGAAGATTGCACCCCACTTTACGACCAAATGTTAAGTTACCAAAAAAGATTTCCAATAAGTCCTGGTGAGATACAATTTTGGACAGCTGAAATGTGGTCATTATTATGGAATTTATGGTTACACAATTATAAAACCAAAATTTCAAATGAATTAAGTTTTTCTTGGGCTACCGACTCAGTACAAATTTATAATCAACACAATATTTTACACATGGCTGGGGTTACTGATGACTTAAAATCGTCAAAGTTTTATAAAGGTGAGTTTATAAATGTTAGTCCCTTGGAAAAATTGAGACATAATATCAATTTTTTTGATTACGTGAATAAAAGTAGTTCAACAATAAAATACATTGAAATAATGAAAAAGATTGTTCAAAACAATCAATAAATCTATTTATATTTAAAATCCATTAAATGAGTTGTTTTTGTCCATCTGGCTATACCGCAGCCCCTGATAATAGTGAGTGTATAAGAGAAATTACCGCATCAACTAGTGGTTCTGCCTCAACTCTTGTTGTTTTGAAAGCTGGTCAGTTTTCTACCAACGGATATATGGGGACAATTTTTTATGAGGACATAACTAATTTGACGTTTCCAATTATACTGACAGGAATTACAACTGGTTCTCAAACAAAAAATGGAACACCCTTATTTAACACATCGTTTTTTATAGATTCTGATACTACCAAAAGTTTGAAGGATAGAACTTTAAATTATATTTTGGGAGGCCCTGGTGCTGGTCAAACTATAGTTTCTCCAAGTGGTTTATTAGAAAGTTGTTCATTAAGTGCAACAACTCACGGACCTAGAATTTGGCCATGTGCTAATTCTAATACAGTATGGGGTAATAAATCAACAACTTTTCTACCCAATTCACCAGGTAGATTAAATTACTCAGGTGTTTGGCCAACAACAACATCACCTTTTTCTCCTGCAAATGAATGGATTGGTTTCACTGCTTGTTTCAATAATCCAACATCTCAAACCTATTATTTGGGAATGGGTGCTGACGATTTTTACAGATTTAAATTAAATGGTGTGTTATTAGTTGAAGCTAATACAAGTGGTTTTACTTTCGGTAATCAGTACAATTCATTTTCAGCTTATAGAACACATGGTCAAACTTTTTCAACTTGGTCAGTTTTCCCAATAACTTTACCAGCAGGACCGAATTATATTCAAATGGAAGGTCTAAATTCAAGTACAGGAGCTACTGGTGGTTTCGGTGCTGAAATTTATTCAGGTAGTGTTTCGTCTTTGAGTGCAATTACTTCCCAATCAGCATTAACCTTAGTAACCGTATTCACCACAAGAGATTTAACGGGTACTACTTTTGATAATTCAGGTGTTACTGGGTTAACTTGTTCGAGTGGATTTACATTAGTAACATGTTCGGGTTCACCTTTTTGTTCACAAGTTTTAAGAACACCTTGTACTGGTGTAACACCTACCACTTCAACGACAACTACAACAACTAGGTCATATATAAACTCGGGTTATATACCAGTAAATGATTGTAACGTACTCACTATACAACCATTAAACGTAATCTGTAATGTAACAAATATTACGGGAAACCCTGATAGTTCAAATGGTTCAATAACATTAAGTATCGTTGGTGGTGTTCCTCCATACACAATAGAATGGACTTTTCCTAATGGTGCTACACTAACAGGTGGTAAGACAATAAATGGTCTATCTACTGGTAGTTATACTGCCGTTGTTAGTGACTATTATGGTGACTATACTTTCACAACAACTTGTACAGTACCTGGTTTTACAACGACTACAACATCAACAACAACTTTACCTCCAGTTCCAAACTATTTAGAAAATATTTTCTGTATGTCAATTACGACAACCAAAAGGACTGGCGGTACACCTACTCCAACCACAACTCAAATTACTTTCCAATATAACACTTATATAAATGGCCAAACATCTTGGATATCAAATTCTGGTAATGAAATTGTATATTTTAACCCATCTGTTGGTACTTCGGGAGTATGGTCGTTATCGGCATCAACAAGTAGTATTATAAATACAGCTTTAGGTACATCTACTTGGACTATATTCAAAGGATATCCAAGTTCACCAACTTCAGGAGCATGGACAATGTCTGTTAATCCTCCAAGTCCTCAACAACAAACTATAACATCAATAGGTGCTTGTTCTGACTTTTTATCTTTAACAATTAATGCTTGGTGGGCGTTAGATGATAGTGACATACCAACAACATTTAAATTTTCAGGGGCTTGTGGTGGTTCTAATGAAACTCCTTGGTTTAAATGGTATTTGTTGGGGGGTTTAACAAGTTCAGACATTAGTAGTTTTGAAATTTATTGTGAAGATTTAGACAATCCGGGATATATTCATTGGGATGTAACAAATATACCAAATACAACCACTCAGGTTAGTTCATCAATACCTTGGCCTGGTGGTGTGACAATAAATCCAACCACAGGTGACCCAGGTGCTTCAAATACTCAAGGATGGGAAGGCCCGTGTCCTCCGATTGGTAATACGCATACTTATTTAGTTACATTAACAGCCAATTTAGTTGCTGGAGGTACTAAAACAAGTACATACACATTTACTTCAACAAGCTAATATATGATTTTAACTTCAACTGTTAATATAAATGATACAATTTGTGGATGTGATGGTTCTTTTGCAATTCAAGGTTACAATGGAACACCACCATATTCCTACTCAATTAATAATGGTTTAACCTATTTTAATACACCATTATTTAGTAATTTATGTCCTGGTCAATACTCTGTTATTGTAAAAGACGTGTCGGGTGAAACATCAACAAATTCTGTTATTCTAAACACATCGAATAATTCAATAACATACAACGTTACAATTAATACTTCGTCAACAACAATAGTTAATAACAATACAACATTAACAAAAAAATACGATACAACTATTTCAGTGTTTCCAAGTTTACCAAGTGGTGTAACTATAACATTTAATTTGGTACATTTAAATACTTCAAAATCTTCTCCATTCTCAGGTACTTCTACAACAACGTCAACGAGTGACTTGGTTAAAAATAGTGTCACACAATCTATTTCATACTCAAGTTCGACTTTGAGTACAACTTATAATCCAACACCAGGTTGTCAAAATCAAAATGTTTACATCACTTCGTACACTGAGGGATGGAACAATCTCACTTATACAAATTCAGATACTTTAATATTAACAACATATACAACTACAACTAAAAACCAAGATGTCGCTTGTTATTTAGGTCAAAGTGTTGAAAATTACACTTTAAGTAATGTTTCTATATCAGGATGTTATTGTTGTAACATTATCGTCACATAAAATCAATTTTCGATATTTATCTTTATGGGATATATTTTAAAAAACACAGCAGGTTTAATAAACACAAGGATTACCGATACTGGGAGACAAAAAATTTCTCAAGGTAATTTTAATATAAGTTATTTTCAAATTGGTGATAGTGAAGTTTCGTATAATGCTATTCCTCAAACAAGTTATAACCAATATAATAGTAGAGTATTAGAGCCAAGTTTCAATGCTCAAAATTCGGCAGGTGTTCCTCAATCAAATAAGGAAAACATTAAATACCCTTACTACGTGGATGGTAACAACGGAAATACATATGGAATCCCATTTATGCAATCGATTGTAA
>Ga0315902_10012106_pt1 | contig 11266 bp, 9 predicted proteins | sample LakEriMetagenome_9_FD_203523 | JGI IMG/M metagenome (GOLD analysis project Ga0315902, IMG submission 203523) | Freshwater fungal communities from buoy surface, Lake Erie, Ohio, United States - Buoy 12 MA117 | ecosystem: Environmental > Aquatic > Freshwater > Lake > Lake biofilm | place: USA...
TGGCGCAACTGCGCGTCCTGCGCGCCAACCACCAATGGGAAGATCTCTGGCAGCCCTCCAAAGCAGCCTGATCGCCGGCACCAGTTTCAATCACACCCCCTCCCCGGTAGCAGTAAATTTCAAACCAAGGATGAAGTGCCAATGAGCGTGGCGCTTCGCGCTGCACATGTGGCCGGCGAGTACGCACGGCGCTAGCCGCGCCCGGCGTCTCCGTAAATTTTTCACGAACATCCGGAACGCGGCGCGGGGCGGCGTTTCTTGGGAGGGGGCGATCAAATCCGTGAGATGTACGCGTCCAGCCGCAGGACGGGGAATGCCTGCCCGCTGCACCGCGCGCGGTGAAAAAACGCGAATTCATGATTCAGTGATTGATTGGTTTCGCGTCTTGGCGGAAATGGATTCCCCGTCTCAGCGAAGGCGGCCCAGAACTGCCCGTAAAATTTTCCCAAGAACCAACCCCGACTTGTGGCTGCAAACGACGACTACATCCTTGAGATCCTGATCGAAAATTCGCTGATCACGAAGAGTCAGGTGGATGATGCGCGGAAGGAAGCGAAGCCCGGCAAGACCGTGATGCAGGTGCTGATCGATCAGAACCTGATCACGCAGGAGGATGTGTCGCGCGCAGTGGCGTCAAATGCGGCGATGGACTTCGTGAGCCTCGACGGGATTACCGTTTCCGGCGATGTGCTCGCGCTCATTTCCGGGGAGGCGGCGCGGCGGTACCGCGCGGTGCCCGTGGCGCTCACGGAACTCGGCGGCGTGGTGGTGGCGGTGGATGATCCGCTGAATTTCGACACGCTCGACGGGATCCAGGCGCTGCTCGGGCGCGAGGTGGAATTCCTCTGCACGACGCCGGCCTCGATGAAGGCGGCGCTGATGAAATATTACGGCACTGCGGAGGATGCGGTGTCCGCGATGGAGGGCATGTCGGGCAGCATCCAGATCGGCGGGCAGACGGTGGATGTCGAGGGTGTGGCGGGCGAGGTGGGCGATGCACCGATCATCAAGCTGGTCACGATGATGCTGGTGGAGGCGTACAATTCGCGCACTTCGGACATCCATGTGGAGCCGTTGGAAAAGAGGCTGCGCATCCGGTTCCGGATTGATGGCGTGCTGCACGAGATGCAGAACCCGCCGAAGAAATTGCAGGCGGCGATCGTGTCGCGCCTGAAGATCATGACGGGGACGATGTCCATCGCCGAGAAGCGGCTGCCGCAAGACGGACGCATCCAGGTGAAGATGGGGAAGAAGAGCCTGGATCTGCGCGTCTCGACGATCCCGACGGCGCACGGCGAATCGGTGGTCATGCGTATCCTGGACAAATCGTCGCTGTCGCTCGGCCTGCCGCAGCTCGGATTTTTGAGCGACGATCAGGAGACCTTCGAGAAGCTCCTGCGGTTGCCGGATGGAATCCTGCTCGTGACGGGGCCGACCGGATCGGGGAAGACGACGACGCTGTATGCGTGCCTGAATTACATCAACAAGCCGGACAGGAAGCTGATCACCGTGGAGGATCCCGTGGAGTATCAGATGAGCGGCATCAATCAGGTGCAGGTAAATGCCGAGGTGGGTATGACTTTTCCCGCGGCGCTGCGCGCGATGCTGCGCCAGGCGCCGAACATCATCATGGTCGGCGAAATCCGCGATCCGGAGACGGCGAACATCGCGATCAACGCGGCGCTCACGGGCCATCTCGTTTTCTCGACGCTGCACACGAACGACGCGCCGAGCGCCATCGCGCGTCTCGTGGATATCGGCGTGCAGCCGTTCCTCGTGTCCTCCGCCGTGCGTGCGATGATCGCGCAGCGCCTCGTGCGAAAGGTGTGCCCAAACTGCAAGGCTCCCGTGGAACTCACCGTGGCGGAGGTCAAGTCGCTCGGCATCGATCCAACGCAACTCGCTGGCGCGACGGTGATGCAGGGGGTCGGCTGCGAAAAATGCAAGGGCATGGGGGCGAAAGGACGAATGGGAATCTTTGAAATGTTCGTGGTGGACGACGAGGTGCGCCACATGGTGAACACGCGCGCGACCACAGTGGACCTGCGCAAGCGCGCGCGCGAAATGGGCATGCGCACGCTGCGCGAGGACGGAATCCGCAAGGTGCTCTCGGGCATGACGACGGCGGAGGAGGTCATCAGCGCGACGATGTCCGACGAAGGATAAGGAGACATCATGGGCATCTTTCGATTTGGAAAAAATCCGGCGGACGAAACTCCCGCTCCTGCGGCACCCGTGGCGGCTGCGCCCGCGATTGCTGCGGGAGGCCGCGGAGCATTTGCGCCGATCGAGGACATCCTGCGTCTGACCGTGGAGTCGGGCGCTTCGGATTTGCATCTCACCGTCGGCACGGCGCCGGTGCTGCGCATCAACGGGAAGCTCGTGCGGCTCGATACGCGCGCACTGTTTCCCGAGGATACGGACAACATCGCGACCGAACTCGCGAACGACGACCAGATCCACAAGCTGCGCACCGAGGGTAGCGTGGACTTCGCGATGACGAGCGCGGGGCGGAACCGTTTTCGCATCAGCCTGTACCGGCAGAAGCGCACCACGGCGATCGCGCTGCGCATGCTGCCTCGGCAGATGCTTTCCTCGAAGGAAATCGGCCTGCCTCGGATCACGGACGAACTCATCCGCCTGCCGCGCGGCCTCGTGCTCGTGACGGGGCCGACGGGCTCGGGCAAGACGACTTCGCTCGCGGCGATGCTGAACGACATCAATCTGCACCTCGGGCATCACATCGTGACGATCGAGGATCCGATCGAATACTTGCACGAACACCAGGAGGGCATGGTGAATCAGCGCGAAGTCGGGACTGACGTGGGATCGTTTGCCGAAGGATTGCGCCGCGCGCTGCGGCAGGATCCCGATGTGATTCTCGTCGGAGAAATGCGTGATCTGGAGACGATGGAGACGGCGATCCGCGCGGCGGAGACGGGGCACCTTGTCTTTTCCACGCTGCACACGACGGGTGCGGGCCGCACGGTGGATCGCATCGTGGATTCATTTCCCGAGGGGCAGCAGGAGCAGATCCGCGTGCAGCTCTCGACGAATCTCAAGGCGGTGATCTCGCAGCTCCTCATCCCGCGGATCGATCGGCCGGGACGCATCGCGGTCTTCGAGGTGATGGTGAACACGCCGTCCGTCGCCGCGCTCATCCGCGACAACAAGACGTTCCGCCTTGCGACGGAAATCCAGACCGGCGCGAAATACGGCATGAACACGATCGAACAGTCGCTCGTGGACCTCTATCTCGCGGGCGTGATCGCGCGTGAGGAGATTTTTGGAAAGGCGCAGGATCCCGAACTCGTCGCGCAGCTTCTCGCCGGACGCGAGGCACGGCGCTGACCACCATTTTTCACCCATGAACGCAAGGCAGACACTGAACATATTCGTCGAGCAGGGAATCGTGGATCCGACCGTGGTGGATGACATCGTGCAGGAGGTCTCCGCGACTGGAAAAACGCTGTGCGACGTGCTCGTGGATTACCAGGCTGTGACCGAGGAGGGCTACTACCAGAGCATCGCGAATGCGATCGGTGCGGAGTATGTGAACCTCAAGGATTTCACGCCTCCAGTGGGTCTCGTGAAAATGCTGCCCGCGGGGCTCGCGCAGCTTCACCGCGCATTTCCGCTGGGATTTGAGGACAATATTTTGCAGGTCGCGCTGATCGATCCGCTGAATCCGCAGACGGTCGAGGATCTGCGTTTCGCGATCGGCAAGGACGTGCATCCGGTCGTCGCGCCGATCTACCAGATCGAGGAGCTGATCAAGAAGCACTACGGCTCCGATGCGGCGAGTCTCGACTCGATCCTCGCGGAACTCGGCGGCGGCATCCAGTTCGGCGGGGAGGGGAAGGATCTCGACATCAAGGAAATCGAGAACGAGGCGAATGCTGCGCCGATCATCCGCTACGTGGACCTCGTGCTCGCTCAGGCGATCCAGGACCGTGCGAGCGACATCCACTTCGAGCCGTTCGAGACGGAGTTTAAGATCCGCTACCGCGTGGACGGCTCGCTTTACGAGATGTCGCCGCCGCCGCGCCACCTCGCAAACCCGGTGATTTCGCGCCTGAAAGTCATGTCGAGCCTGAACATCGCCGAGCGGCGCGTGCCGCAGGACGGGCGCATCCAGACGATGATCGCGGGCCGGCAGGTGGACTTGCGCGTGAGCACGCTGCCGACGCAGTTCGGCGAATCCGTCGTGCTGCGCGTGCTGGATCGCAGCACGGTGAAGCTCGAACTCGAGTCGCTCGGGATGCCGGACGGCATCTACAATTACCTAGTGAACACGATCCAGTTGCCGAACGGCATCTTCATCGTCACGGGGCCGACCGGCTCGGGGAAAACGACCACGCTCTACGCGTGCTTGAACAAGATCAACACCGTGGATTCGAAGGTGCTCACCGCCGAGGACCCGGTGGAATACGAGATCGAGGGAATCATCCAGGTGCCGATCCAGGAGGCCATCGGGCTGAATTTTGCGCGCGTGCTGCGCGCATTTCTGCGACAGGATCCGGACAAGATCATGGTCGGCGAGACGCGCGACGTGGAGACGGCGCAGATCGCGATCCAGGCGTCGCTCACCGGGCATCTCGTGCTCACGACGCTGCACACGAACGACGCGCCCGGTGCGGTGACGCGGCTCATTGATATGGGCGTGGAGCCGTTCCTCATCTCCGCCTCACTAGAGGCCGTGCTCGGCCAGCGCCTCATCCGGCGCGTGTGCGGGGCGTGCCGGCAGCCCTACGAGCCGAGCGAAAGCGTGCTCTCGCAGCTCGGTCTCACGCCGCAGGAAATCGGCGACAAGAGCTTCTATTACGGCGGCGGCTGCGACGTGTGCAACAACACCGGCTACCGCGGACGCAAGGGCATCTACGAGCTGCTGGACATCACCGATCCACTCCGCCAGCTCATCAACGAACGCGCGCCGTCCGTCGTGATGAAGCAGAAGGCGATCGAACTCGGAATGGACACGCTGAGGCAGGACGGCCTCCGCTCGATCTACCTCGGCGAAACCACGATCGAAGAAGTGCTGAAATACACGTAACTGCTTATTCAGATGCACCCGGGATTCCGATTGCCATCATTTTTCCACGCTCCTAAATACCTTCCAGACGCAAACGCGCCCCTGACATTTTATGCCGAGATTTGAATACACCGCCCTCGACGCACGGGGCACCGAGTCCACGGGAATCGTCGAAGCAGCCACGCAGAACGAGGTGGTCGCGCAATTGAGGCAGCAGGGATTTTTCCCCACGAGCGTCGTGCCGGAAGGGCAGGGGAAGAAGCCCGCGAAGTCCGGCAAGGCAGTCGCAAAGAACGCCGGCGCTGCGAAGTCTGAAAAAAAGGGCATCTCCTTTTTCCAGAAAAGGACAATCCCGACGAAGACGCTGATGATCTTCACGCGGCAGCTCGCGACGCTGATTGATGCCGGCCTGCCGCTGCTCAAGGGACTGACCGTGCTCGCCAAGCAGGAGAAGAATCTCGTGCTGAAGAATTCCATCATCCAGATCGCCGACTCGGTGCAGGGCGGCAGCACGTTCTCCGAGGCGATGGGGCAGCACCCGAGGATCTTCCAGAAGCTCTACGTGAGCATGGTGAAGGCGGGCGAGATCGGCGGCGTGCTCGAGCTCGTGCTCACGCGCCTCGCGGAATTCCAGGAGAAGGCGCAGAAGCTGAAGAACAAGATCAAGTCCGCGATGACGTATCCGCTCGTCGTGCTCGCGATCGCGCTGCTCATCCTCGTGTTCCTGCTCACGACGATCGTGCCGAAGTTTGCGAAGATCTTTCAGGACATGCTCGGCGAAAACGAGCAACTCCCCGGCCTCACGATGGGGGTCATGGCCGCGAGCAAGTTCCTCATGGACATGTTCGTCCCGCCGACGCTGTGGTTCACGCTGGTGCTGATTTTCGGAATCGGCAGCGGCTGGTGGTCGCTGAACAACACGGTGAAGGGAATCGACTTCATGGATCGCATGAAGCTGAAGCTGCCAATCTTCGGCGACATCGCGAAGAAGGGCGCCATCGCGCGCTTCACCCGCACGCTCGGCACACTCGTCACGAGCGGCGTGCCGATCCTACAGGCGCTGAACATCACGAAGGAGACCGCAGGCAACGTGGTGCTCGCCGACGCAATCACGAAAGTCCACGACGCCGTGAAGGAGGGCGAGAGCATCGTCTCGCCGCTGGAAGCGAGCGGCGTATTCCCGCCGATGGTAATTAGCATGGTGGATGTCGGCGAGGAAACCGGCCAGCTCCCCGAGATGTTGCTGAAGGTCGCCGAAGTCTATGACGATGAAGTGGACAACGCAGTGGACAGCCTCACGTCGCTGCTGGAGCCGATCATGATCGTCATCCTTGCGTTCATCGTCGGCACGATCGTCATCGCGCTCTTCCTTCCGCTGATCAAGATCATCGAGAGGATGAACACGTCAGCATAACGGAGAATCCATTGGCAGCCCGTTGTGATCCCGATACTTTTGCTGCGATGAGAAAATCCCCCGCCTCCGCATTCACGCTGATCGAGATGCTCACGGTGCTCGCCATCATCGTGCTCCTCACCGGCCTTGTCATTTCCGTCGGAGTCTATGTGCACAGGAAGGGCGCGCTCGCCCGCACGGCCGGCGAGGTGAAGATGCTCGAATCCGCATGCGAGAACTACAAGGGCGACACCGGAAGTTATCCGCGCGACACCGAGGTCGACAGCGTCACTGACAATCTCAATCCCAAGGTTGACTTCATCCCGACTACCGGAACCTACGCGAAGTCGTCCCTTTTTCTCTACAAGGAACTCACCGGCGACAAATCGGGTGATGGTATCCCGGACGACGGTGAACCGCGATACCTGAAGGAATTCGAGCCGCGAATCCTGAACGCGGTGAAGGACAAGGCGACCGGCAAAATCACGTCGGTTAATTTCTTCCAAGACGCGTTCGGATTTTCCTACGCGTATTCGACCGCGGCGGCGAAGGACGAGCAGAAGTTCCGGACTGACCTTCTGACCGATCCGAGCACGGCCAAGCGCCCGACAGGATCCGACCTCCACGGCTTCAACGCGGGCAGTTTCGACCTCTGGTCCACAGGGGGCAAAACTATGAAGGACACAACCGATGACCTGACTTGGGCGGGTTGGGTGAAGAACTGGTAGCACTGACGGTTCGGCGGCAAGGTAGGCGAAGTTTCCAACCGCGCGCAGGCGAGCGAAACGACGCCACGGTGTGCGCGCCCGGCAAGCAGCGCATGCTTCCCGGACGGCCATCCCGCGACGCGAGGTCGCAAGCCTCGCCTGCTTTGCCCGCGCTTCTTTCGCCCCCGGCCTTCACACTTGCCACGCCACCCGCCAATCGCCACGCGTCACCCTCACTCCCCGCCTTCGCTCAGCCGCTTTTTCGGCGCGTCGTGCAGCAGCGCGTGTGCTTCGGCGAGCACCTGCGGGATGCGTTCGGCGAAAGGATTTTTCGCGCACGCGGCGCGCACATTTTCGGCGTCGAAGCTCGCGGCGTTCGCACCGGGGAACCAATGGCCGGCGTTGCCCATGAGGTTGTAGCGCATCCTGCCCCAGTCCGTGAGATCGAGGCCACGCGCGTATGTGAAGAGGCGGGTGATTTCCTGCACGTTCACCCCGCCGGGGACGTCCACGTAGTTCGGCAGACTTTCACTCCAACGCGCGCACCAGTCTGCACCGAGCACCTGCTGCATCGCGGCGCGCAGGCGTTGCTCGATCGGCGCGGTGATCTCCGCAGCGCGTTCGTAGTGCGCGAGCGCTGCGATGTGTTCATCGAAATCCGACGGCTTTGCAGCGCCGAGGCTTAGCGTGTGGACTTCCGGGCGCGCAAGGCACCACAGGTCGTTCCATTGCATCGGCGGGAGCGGCGCGCAGAGTTCTGTGAGTTTTGGCGGAGGTGCGTAGAGCTTTCCGCCCTTGTCGTTCGGGCTGATGATGAACACGCCCATGTCCCGCGCCGTCGCCGCCTGCACTGCACGCCAGTTCAGCTCATTCACGAAATACCAGTGCAGGTTTACGTAGTCGAAGGCATCGCTCTCGATTGCCTTCACGATGAGGTCCGTCGTCGCGTGCGTGCTGAAGCCGATGAACCTGCACCGCCCCTCGCGCTGGAGCTTGCGCGCCTCGTCGAGGCAGCCGCCCTTGCGCAGCGACCAGTCGAGCAGCTCGGCGTTATTGATCCCGTGCAGCGAGAGAAGATCCACATGATCGAGCTTCAGATACGCCATGGATTTCTCGAACGTCTCACGAAACTCCCGAGCCGTGGCGAAAGGCGCGATCTTCGTCTGCACGATCATCTTCTCTCGCGGCAGTCGCGGTAAAATCCATCCGAGTTGCATCTCGCTGCTGCCGTAGCCGCGCGCCGTCTCGATGTGATTGATGCCGAGTTCCAGCGAACGCAAAATAGTCGCCTCCAGATTCCGCTGCCCCGCCTCTTCCACCGCCTCCGGCTTCACATCATCCCAGCTCTGCTGGTAGCGCATCCCTCCGCAGGAAAAGACGGGCATCTGCAAATTCGTGCGACCGAAGCGGCGGTAATACATGCCCGCCCTTATGCCGAAAGCGCGCTGCCCGCGGCAAGAACGCTCGCCCCGGCCGGAAGGATTCAGTCCGTGCGGTTATGTTAAAACGCAGAAAGGGGACGGAGAGGATCGCGGAGGGATGCAATGAAACTTCCGCAAAGATCGGTGCGAGAAAACCCTTCCTCTGCGCTACTCCCGAACCCTCTTTATGCCTCTGCGTTTCTTGAAACATGCCGTGCGAATTCCAACCGCATTGTTCCGGACGGAAGGTCTCAGCCAGTCCCGCGATGCTTACGCGATGCGCGAAGTCAGACCGCCGTCAATCGTCAGCGTGTCGCCGGTGATGTAGTCGTTCTTCGCGAGCATCACGATCACATCGGCGACCTGCTTCGGCGTGCCTTCGCGACCAAGCGGGATGCGGTGCTCGATGTTCAATTTCTTCTGCGCGTCGCTCATGTTCTCGTGGAATTTCGTGCGAATGACACCGGGCGCGACGCAGTTCACGCGGATGTTGTCCGCTGCGAGTTCGCGGGCGAGCGCACGGGTGAGCTGGGGCAGCGCGCCTTTCGCAGCCTGGTAGGCGATGGCACCCATGACGCCGAGCTTCCCGGCCGTCGAGGAGATGAGAATGATCGCGCCTTCCTTGTGTTTGCGGATGTGCGGCACGGCGGCGCGAGCGAGGTGGAAGACGGCATGGACATGCACGTCGAATGCAGCGTTCCATTCCTTGGGCGTGACTTCCATGAGACCTCCGGGCACCGCGCCGCCCGCGGAATGGACGAGCACATCGAGACGCTTGAGTTCCTTCGCCGCCTCTTCCACGAGATGCCCGCACTGTGCCGCCGAGCCGCAGTCGCCGGTGAGGACGACGCACTCGCGCCCGAGCTTTTCGATCTCGCGCATGGTGCGCTGCGCATCGTCATCAAGATGCCGCGAGGTGATGGCGACATCCGCGCCTTCCTTTGCAAACGCGAGCGCGGTGGCAGCGCCGATACCGCGCGTGCCGCCTGTGATGAGTACTGCTTTGCCGTGGAGGATCATGGATTGCGGGGTGAAGTGGGGCTTCGACTTGCAAATGCGGAGGATAATTTATTTAGCCCCACAAGGTCAAACATACGATTTCGACAATTCGTTCACATTCATCCTGCTGCTGCGCAAAATCCACACTGGTCCCGCCAATGCACAGGTTGCCAGGCGCCGCGCGGACTTCCATCATTTCCCCATGAAAACAAAACCGGCAATGGTGACGCGCAAACTCGGAGACGACCGCAATGAAACGGCTAAAAAAGCGCGCACGACCGACAAGAACTTCAAGCAGTCGCGCGACGTGCATGAGGATCGCGGCTGCGTGCAGAGTAAGATGGGCAAGTCCGTCCACACGGACAAAGGCAAGGCGAGGCGCTGAAGCATTTCAATAAGACCTATGGCCGTCGTTGGAGGTTGGGATTGGTAGTTGAGCGTCCTGGAACATGGAGGTGCGGAGCGCCGGTGGAGCGTGACCTCCGGGCACGCTTCTTCGGCGGGGCGTAAGTATTCCATCCGGGAAACGCGCCCGGGAGGTCGCGTTCCACCGGCGCTCCGCACCGCTCAACTCGGAACGCGAAACACGGCTGCGCTATCTCTTGAATTGCTCTGGCGGAGGCGCAGCGCTCAGTCCGCCATCGTGACTGCCTTCACGCCTTCGCGGGAGAGGAATTCCTTTGCAAGCGCGCGGTATGCTGCGGAGCCAAGGCCGCCCGGCTCGTACTGGATGATCGGCTGCCCGTGGCTCGGCGCTTCGGCGAGGCGGATGGTGCGCGGGATCACGGTCTTGAAAATGATGTCGCCGTAGTGCTTCTGGATCTCGGCGATGACGGCGTTCGAGTGGTTCGTGCGCATGTACATCGTCATGAGGATGCCGCAGAGCTGGAGCCCGGAATTTGCGCCGGACTCCCGAAGCTGCTCGCAGAGGCCGACCATTTTCGCGAGGCCCTCGAGGCTGTAATATTCGCACTGGAGCGGGATGAGGATCTCATCTGCGGCGCAGAGCGCATTCGTCATGAGCACGCCGAGCGAAGGCGGGCAGTCGAGCACGATGAAGTCAAACGGCGCATCGGTGCGCATCCCGGCGAGCGCGTCGTGAAGGCGCATGAGGTGATCGCCGGAACGGATCGCTTCGACTTCCACGCCGGCGAGATCGAGGTTTGCGGGGATGAGCCAGAGATTCGGAAAGCGCGTGGGGATGATCATTTCCGACAGTGCCGCGCCGCCCATCATGGGCACGGATGCGGAGATCTCGTCCATCGGCTCGATGCCGAGGCCGCTCGTGGCATTGGCCTGCGGGTCGAGGTCAATGAGCAGGACGCGCTGGCCCAGCTCCGCGAGGCAGGTGCTGAGATTGAGCGAGGTGGTCGTCTTTCCGACGCCGCCTTTCTGGTTCGCCACGGCGATGACTTTCATGAAGTCGCGGAGTGTAGGAATGCGCGGGGCGATGAACAGAAAATTGACGTGCGGTGAATATTTGGGCGCAGATCGAGTGGATCAATTCTGGAAAACTGGATTGCGGCACCGAAACCTGGATTCAAACGCAGAGATGCGGAGACGGTCGGAGAGCAACGCAGAGGAAGCCCTGAACCCATCCCTCTGCGCGCCTCTCTGTTTTCCTCTGGGCCTCTGCGTTCACAATGGAGTGTCCGTAACGCGTGTCCGCAGAGAACAAGAAGCCGCGCAACGCTTTCGTGATCTTCGTATGGTT
>Ga0315902_10012110_pt1 | contig 11263 bp, 21 predicted proteins | sample LakEriMetagenome_9_FD_203523 | JGI IMG/M metagenome (GOLD analysis project Ga0315902, IMG submission 203523) | Freshwater fungal communities from buoy surface, Lake Erie, Ohio, United States - Buoy 12 MA117 | ecosystem: Environmental > Aquatic > Freshwater > Lake > Lake biofilm | place: USA...
GGTCCTCCTCGTCGTCGTCTTCTTCGCCACTGGGCAGCTCCTGCGGGATCCGGGCCGCGGCCGCGGCCGTCAGGCCGAAGTCCCTCGCGAGTGTGACGAAGTCCCGCCGCGAGTCACGGAGCAGCTTCGCCACCGGGCTGGCGGCCTGGCCCTTCTCGGTCGCGGTGATCCAGCCCTCGGCGGCGACCTGGTCGGCGAGCTGCTCGATCTCGGCGTGGAGGCGGCAGAGGATCGCGAAGGCGTCGACCCGGTCGGCGGTCAGGCGGCCGTCGGCGATCAGGATCGGGGCGGTCCGCTCCCAGAACGCCAGGGCCAGCGGGACCTTCTGGACCGAGGCGGTCGGGGCGATGTCGCCGGCCGGGGCCGGCGGTGTCTTGCGGTACATGGTGTTTCTCCGCCGCTTGGTCTCGCTGCTCCCAGGCTGCGGGGCTGGCCCTCGACTTCCCATTTTTCAAAACTCCCCATTAATTCGCGCAGAGTGCTCGCGGGGCTAGGGACAAAATGGCAGGTTTCCGGCCGACCCCACCCCCCGTTCGGCCGCCAAACGCCGTTCCAACTCGGCATGCATCGCGGTTGGCCGCTCTGCAAGGGCCCGCGACCGCAGCGTCTCGGCGTCGGCTGTCGTCTCCTTGATCGCGGCCCCGAGGCGGCGATAGCGGGCCATGTCCTTGTCCGTCGGGTAGGCGTGGATGATCCAGACGTTCGGCGGGTTGCCGAACCGATGGAGGCGGACCGCCTCGTCGATCGCGAACCAGCGGACGACGCGGACGATGTCGCGGATCGCCTGCGTGTAGGCGTGGTGCTCGGTGTCCTCGGACGCGAGGGCCAATGCCAGGCGGTCGAAGTCGATCACTACATCGTCGGGCCCTGCCTGCTCGCGGACCCATGTCGACTTTCCAGAGCAGATGTGTCCGACGACGACGTGGATCACAGGAACCCCTTCGCCCCCTGCTCCCGCCGGGTCTTGCGCCCGTGGCACGACGAGCAGCGGCAGGCCAGGTTCGCGTCCGCGTCCGTCCCGCCGTCCTCGAGCGGGACGATGTGGTCGACGTGGGCGTCGGCCCCATAGCAGACGCGGCGGCAGTCGCGACAGGTGTAGTCGTCGCGGATCAGGATCCGCTCCCGCTTGGCCCGCCACTCGGCCGAGGTGTAGTGCGACCGTTCCTTCGTGTGAGTATGCCGCAGCTTGTGCGGCCGCCAGCGTTCGACGCGGTCAGGCATGGCTCACCCGATGGGCGGCTCGGCCTGGTGCCAGTCTACGTTCCGCGACGCGTCGACGCCGCAGTCGATCGACCGCGTCCAGATCTCGCCGTCGATCACGGCTTCGAGAGTCATTGTCCATCCGGCCGGCTGGCCGTAGGTGTCGATTCGTATACGGCTTCGCATGGTGGCGGGCAGTCCCTGGATGGGCGAGGCCGGCTGGTCTGTCGGTCGTTCGGCCAGGTTGTCCGGTGCCGCGGACTCCGACGGCGGCTCGGAGTGGGTCCACAGCATTTGATAGAACGCCCCATTCAAGGCGCGATACGTGTCCTGCTGGGCGTTGACGCCGCTCCACAGGGCGGCGACGACGGCGTCGATCTGGTCAGTGGTCTGGCTCATTCGCGGAGGTCAACCCCGGAGCCGGAGTTGTAGAGCGTGTCGAGCTCAGTCGACGAGAGTTCCCGGTGCCAGACAGCCACCTCATCAACCGAGCAGTCGGCGTAGTCATTGAACCCTGAGAACTCACGCCGGCCGACGTTGAAAGCCGAATTGGGCGAGGCCCATGTCTGGGCACCGGTTCTCGTCAGCGTTAACGACGAGGCGCGGTCGAGATTGCAGACGATGGACGACGAGTTCAAAGCGTGTGTCATGGACGCAAAGTGCCAGGCGTTCCGCGAAACGCTCGCCAGGTTAACGATGGAGGCACCGCCGTCCGTCCGGTAATACTGAAACGCCAGGGCGTTCGTTGTGTTTGCCCCCGTCGCTTCGAAGTTGAACGCCACCACGAAGTGACGACTGCCAGACACGTCTTTTCCGAGGATGTTGAACCGCGAGTTGGTCGCCCCAGTCGGCACGAAAAACCAGAACGCGAGCGTCCAGGCGATCTCGCCCAGGTTGAGGTCGGCCGATGTGACACTCAGCCACTCGCTGTTCGAGCGGACGAACTCGCGGGCGTTGTTGACCTTGCCGGTCGTCGACAGGACCGAATTGTTGGAGGTGAGGTTATTTCCGCGGCCCGTCCAGTCCTCTGCGGTCACGTCGCCGGACGCTGCCGTCTCGTTGAGCGGCCAGTAGGCAACGAGCGACTGACGGAGCGACCTGTAACGCCGGCGTCCGGAGGCTATCGCCGCGATTGCCGAGGTCTTGAGCGGCATCAGACGGCCCGCCAGCGCTGGGCCGTGTTGTCGTAGATCAGCACGGCCGCTCCGCCTGAGGCCGCCAGCACGAGGTCCCCGGCCCACGGGACGACGATCCGGTTGACGTCCGTCGAGCTCGCCGACTGGTGCTTGAGCGTGATCGCGTGACTCCCGACGTTGATCAGGAGCACCGCCTGGCCCGAGGTGCCGGCAACGAAGCCGGTCACGTTCCGGGCGGCGCTCGCGTCGAGGCGGACGATGTCGGCGGCCGGGAGCGTGTAGTTATTCTGGTCCGCCGAGAGCTGGGTCGGCGAGTTGACGACGTTCGCGACGGCGTCCGCCCCGCCCGTCTGGTGCCGGGTCGCGTGGGCCAGGTCGCGGATCCCGCCGAGGGTCACCTTCTCGGTCGTCGTGCCGGCGGCGTTCGTCGCCGGGACGACCGCGTTCGCGTTCGCCGTGCCGGCCGGGAGTTGGGAGATCTTCACGTCGGGCATGTGCTACTGCTCCGTTCGCAGGAAGTGGCCGTTCTCGGCCTGGAGTTGGTGGCCGTTCTCGGCGAGGATCGTGTTCGGCGACGCCGGGGCCCGCCGGAGCTGCTTCCGGAGGAGCGACAGGATCCGGAGGTTCCGCGGCGGCGAGCGGCGCGGTGGCGGTACTCGTGGCATGGTCAGAGTCTCGCCGTGTCGTCGTCACCGGCGAAGTCCGGCAGCGGCTCCCAGGTGGGGTTCCACGCCTCCAGGGTCCGCTCGGGCGTCCACGTCGCCCGCAGGGCCGCGGCCCGAGCCGCGAGCTCCTGCTCGTCGAGGTCCTCGAACGCTCCGCGGCCACCGCCACGGCCACGCCCGACCCGGAGGTCGCGGAGCTGGTCGGCCATGCGGGTCCGGAGGAGCGAGTAGGACACGCCGGCGGCAGCGGCGGCTTGGGCCTGGGTCGAGCCCGCGGCGATCAGCCGGCGGACGAGCATCTCCTGCTGCCGCGTGAGCAGGCGTCGCCCGTCCGGCTTGGCGGGCCGCTTCGCCACTACGCCCCCCGCACCGTGACCACGGTCCGGGCCGGCTCGCCCTTGGCGGCGTAGCGCTTGCGGACCCGCCCGTCCACGACCTGGTCGTCGTCGACGAACACGGCCCCCGAGGTCTTGATCGCGTCGGAGACGCCCTTGCCCAGGTTGTCCCAGTCACACCGCGGCGGGAACGCCGGGGCCGTGGAGCGTGGCTCCCCGGTCTTCGTCAGGTGGGACGGCGGCCTGGCGAAGATCGCCTCGACCTCGAGCACGACCGGCCCGTCGGTCCGCACCCAGCCGCCTCGGGCCGCGATCTTGGCGGCGAGCTCCACCGCCTGGCGGTAGGCGTGGATCGCGTGATCCTTGTCGACGTAGGCCCGGCCGCGGCCTCCCCAGGTGGAGATCTTGGGGCGAGGCTGCGGGACCGGGGGCCCGGGGATGGTGAACGTGATCGCGTCCATGCCCCGGCGATTGGACGGCGTCCACGCCACGAGTCCAGGCTACTGGACGGCCTGGAGGGCCGCGGCCCGGGCGTCGACCTCGCTCCAGGGCATGTCGTGCCAGTAGGCCACGGCCACGACCTCGATCAGGTACGCGGCGGCGACGAGCTGCTGGAGGTTCTGGAGCTGGTCGATCCGCTTCGCCGTGATCCCGTCGGACCAGGTCGCCCGGAGGAAGGCGGTCCCCTGGTAGCCGTCGATCCAGATCTTCTCGGGGATGTCGGCCTTCGCGGTCACGCGAAACGCGACGGCGGCCATCTCCGCGAGCTCGGTCTTGTCGATGTCCACCACGGCGTCCTCCGCGGGCATTGTCGGCCGTGTGGGTCAGGCGACGAAGTTCAGGCGAGGCGGGCGAGTAGGCCGCGAAGGGCGGCGAGCGTGTCGGTCACGTTATCCATCAGATAATCAGCGAAACCGCCTGGACGTTGTGCATATCGCAAGCGGCGCGGCGTGTTATACGGGGCCGTAGAATTGCTGGTTCTGTTGCTACGCCGTCCTCGTCACCACCCAGTAAATCAACGCCTGCCCCGCAAGCAGCACGGCCATCATGCCAACGTCAGTCCAACTGATTGCGGCGATCATTCATGTACCCTCTCGCGGCCTACTACACTCGCCCGGTGTAGTTTGCATCGGATGTGTATTGCCAGCGCCCTTGCCGGGTCGGAGGGCCGCTTTATCAGTGCGGTTCCTGTCGGCGTCTGTACGGGCTGTCGCCGCTGGCTCGGCGTCATGATTCGCAACAGAACCACGCGATGGAGCAGACGGCTCGCGGTGTCCTGCGGTGTGGTCAGTCATGGGTTCGCCGCTGCTCATCTTTGGCGTTCCACGACCTAAAACAGAACTCCCTGGCTCAACCGCTTCGCGGCGATCTCGCAGTAACGCTCCTCAATCTCAATGCCGATTGCCCGGCGCGACTCCAACTTGGCCGCCTCCAGCGCTGCGCCGCTGCCCATGAACGGGTCAACCACTGCCCCAGGCGGGCACTTGGCGATCAGTTCCCGCATCAACGCCACCGGCTTTTCGTGCGGATGCTTCCGCCCGAACCCCACCGAGTTCCACGACACGGCTGCGTTTACTCGGAGCACGCTAGTCCCGCGTTTCCCAGTGAACCCGCGTCCGATCACGTAAATCTCTTCTGCATTTGGCTTCCACGGGATCGACAGGTCGCCCATTCCTACGTGATCGCCCTTTTCCCAGATCAATAGCGCCTTCACACCGTCCGGCTTGGCTCGCTTCCATGTGCCAAAAACAAGAGCCGGACCAGCCCATTGGCTTAGAACCCAATCCCGCAAGGATGTGTCTTCGTCGCCTACAATCCCAGGCAGTGATGTTCCGCCGTTGTGTCCTGTCATCGAACTTTTGTATGCGATCCCGTACGGCGGGTCAGTTACCAAAACGTCAGCGTGAATCGTCGGCAGAATCTCCCGGCAATCCCCGTGATAGATCGTGATGCCGCCACGCTCGTAGTACGGTCGTGGAACCACACGATGGAGCAGACCCGCGTCGGCGTCAGTTGGCATAGCGTCGTCCTGTGGCTGCGGGCTGCTCATCTACGGTGTTCTGCTTCTACTTGCGGGCTGCTTGCTGGGTACTTGCGGGGAGTCGAATCTGCCCGCTGGCGAACCCAGCCCGCAGTGCGGCCGACACGCACGGGATGAAGTCTCCCGGCATTGTCAGTCCGTGCCGCAACGCGGATATGCCCCAGAGGTAGCAGGCGATCTCTCTGCCAAGATCGTCGGCCCACGCCGGGACGGTCGCCACAGAACCAGCCGATGCAACAGACCGCTCATTCTCGTCACTCATTCGCCACCTCCCATTCGCTCCAGCAAGCCGTCGATAATTCGCTGCCTGCCCCGCACCTCAGACGCACACAGGCCAATCTCGTCGGCGTACTGCGCCGCCTCGTCTCGCAACTCGCGGAGCGTCTCAGCCTCCGCGTCGGTAAGCGTCCAGTTTTTTCGCGAAAACTCTTGGCACGGCGGCTGGCGGTAGAGCGGCAAGACGCCGTGATTCCCGGTTACTGCCTCGTCAATCGCTTTGGCATCCTCTGCGAGGGCATAGACATCGTAGATGCGTTCGCCGTCCGCAAGCATCACCGCCCACGCCACCGGCTCCGTTGTATCGCCGGTGCCAAGTCCCTTCCCCAGCGGGGCTGAGGATTCAGAGGGCGCTGCTCTCGCCGCCGGCGCGGCGTCATGATTTGTCTTCGCCCGCTCGCGGAGCATTGCGTCGGCCCACAGGTAGGCAGACTGGCAAATGGCTTGACCGAAGGCATTCGACTCCTCGCCAACGTCATCGCTCGTCAGTAGCCCCGTCAACGCCGCTGCGGCGAAGTGGTCGCGGTCAGTCATGTCGCCCTCGTCGAGGTCCACGCCCGACCGGGCAGGGGCCACCTCGGCCCCCGACCCGGCAGGCTGTTCGTCAGTTCTCGTAGCGGATCACGGCGTAGTATCGCCCGTTCGCCCCGCGGAACACGGCCTTCTCCCGGATCCGATAGCGGCCGTCGTTGAAGCAGCAGTTCGCCAGGGCCTGCTCGGGCGTCGAGCCGTACCCGATCCCCTCCCGGCAGCCTGCCGTGCCGCGGTGGCCGAAGCGGCCCGTCCGGGCCATGTCGGCCGCGTCGTCAGCGGCGGTCGTGCGGACCACCGTCCGCGAGTAGTAGCGCTCGGCCCGGGCCTCGGTGGCGACGGCGAGCACGGCGAGCAGGAGCAGGATCCGGATCATGGGTAGGGTCCTCGAGGTAGCCCGCCGGTCCATCGGCGGCGCGTGCGGTCAATCGTGGCGGATGGGCGGCGCGAGTCTAGGCGGCGCCCTCCGCCCGCAGCTTCGCCGACTCGGTGTTCCCTGCCTCAGACTGGACGGCCGGGCCGTCAGGCACGGTCCGTCCGTCCTCACGGGTTCTTGAGGAACCCTTGAGGACAATTGAGGAATAGGGCGCACAGCCTGTGCGCGCGCCGGACACACCCTGTGCGCGCTCCGGACACGGGGTGTGCGCGTCGCGCGCACCCACGGTGTCCGGGGTGGACACGGTGTGTGTCCGGGGGGCGCACACACTGTGTGTCCCTCCCGCGCACGGCTCGTGCGCGCTCTTTTGGGGGGTGATGAACTTGTATTTTTGTCGCTTCCCTGGCTCGCACGGACCGGCCGCGATCACGCCGCAGGCGATGAGCTGGGCGAGGCCGCGTCTTATGGCCGTCGGTTGGACTCCGGCCGTTTTTGCTGCCCCCCGGGCCGAGATCCTGAACACGCAGGTCTTGTAGTCTGCCCAGCACAGGGCGAGCGCAAAAACAAGCCGCCCCTCGGACCTAATCTTTCCAAGGGCTCCGCTGCGGATGATCGCCTCGTGACGCCTCCGCATTTCGCCCCTGGCGCTCGACTGCTCTTTTTGCGTCACATTGCCCCCCAGTCGTCAAAAGCCGCGTCTCGCGAAGTCTGAGCGTCCGTGAAGGTCTGGAGACGCCCGTCGAACGTCGTGACGATGTCCTCGCACGGCCCGTGCCGGTTCTTCTTGCAGGCCCAACGAACGTGCCGGAGCCCGTTCTGGTCTTCGTCCTGGTCCGGCACGCCAAGGAGCAGGATGTCCGCCGCGAAGTCCAGCTCGCTCGACTCCTTGCCGATCGCCCCGATCCGGGTGTCGCCAGAAACGCCCTTGGCGATGTTGCTCACGCAGACCGTGGCGACCTCGTGCTCGAGAGACAATCGGCGGAGCCGCTTCACGATCCCGTCGATCTCGGCACGGCGGTCATGGGCGCCGTCGAGCTCGACGAGCTGGACGTAGTCGATCACCACGACCCGCGCCTTCTTCTCGATCACTGCCTGCTCGATCTTCTGGATCGTCAGAGGCGGGTTGACAAGGGACAGCCTGTCACCGACTGCCGCCGCAAGGTTGTAGCCGGCGCCCCTCGCTAGGTCGGTCCTTTGGTCGGCCGAGGACATCGTCACCTTGTGCATGGTGCCCCGTGTCGACCAGTGGCAGATAGCCCTCCGCGCCAGGGCTTCTTTTCGCATCTCCCCGAGGCACCAGACCACGTTCAGGCCCTGGTCGAACTCCAGGGCACCGAGAACGAGCTGGAGCGCAAGAGCCGACTTTCCGACGGACGGCGGCGCCGCCACGACGAACAATCCTCCGACGGGCAATCCGCCTCCGCCAAGCCTATCGACCGGCGAAAACCCAGTCGAAACTACTGGAGTTTCCGTCATCCTGGACCACTCGTCGACCGCGTCCATGAGTGTGTCCATCCGCTCGGCGTTTTCGACGTTCGATGCGGCGTCTTGAACAGCCTTCGTCGCCGCCACGATGTCGGCCGAGGACGCCTCCGGGTCATTCACGGCCGCCTGTAGGTCGCTCGCGGCATCGGCGACCAGGCGGCGTTTCCAGGCTGATCGGATCTGCCATCCGTATCGATCAACACCGAGGCTGTAGCCGAACCGACACGATCTCGACCGAAAGATCAGGTCGACGATCAAGTCTTTACAGGCCATGTACCGAGGCTGCGCCACAAGGTCCGACATCGTCGGCTTTTGTTCTGCCGCCAAAGCTCCGCAGACGGAGTCATAGACATCGCGAGCCGTGTCGCCCGAGAACGAGTCTCGCGGTACGAGCCCAGACACAACTCGTGCGCGGTCTGGGTCGTCGGAGAACAGCTCGAGCAGGCCGGCGAGGTAGTCGTGTTCTGCCTGGTTGTCGTTCACTGGATAGGCTCCACTATGTAGTCGACCCGCTTCCCTGCCTTTTCGCTCAAAGCGTCGCGAACTAGGGCCCTAACTTCGCTGCGCATCAAATACGACGCGCCCGCGCCAGCCGCCATAGATACAACGAGCACATCTCCCCTCCAGGATGCGCCGGGCGCTGTCTCCAGAATGTCTTTAGCAAGCCCAGGGATATCGACAGACTGAAGCAGATCCCAGGCGCTTGGCAGCAGTATTTCCCGCCTTCCCGACAGAAGACGCCCCTTGAGTTCTGCCCACGACACGCCGTCCTTGCGGAGTGCGACGACGGCGTCGACGAACAGTTCCGACTCTCGGGTCTCGACCGGGTCTTCGTTCGTCCGGCCGTGCGTGAAGTCGTGGCATGCGTTACACCACCCAGCCAGGTCCTCGAGCCGCTCGTTGTACTTTCTGGCGTATGTCAAATGATGAACGCACTGCATCTCATTTGTGTCACACCTCTCGCATATGCCATCACACCTGTCACGCACGGCGTTACGAAGTAACGCCCACTCCCGGCTGCACAAGTAGGCCGCGTACTTCTCGCGGTCGTCCTTGATGGATCTCCAGTCGCTCACTTCACCCTCCAAAGCCGTGCCCCGCTCGTCCCGTGGCCCTTCCGCCTGACCGCGAACCCGACCGCCTCGATCAGCCCCCTCCGGGCCAGCGTCCCGAACACGGCCCCGAACGCCCGGGCGTCGTGCGGGACCAGGCCGCGAGCCTGGCAGGCGTCCACGAGCTCCTCGCCCGACATCGGCCGGCCCGCCTCGCGGAGCAGCTCGAGCACCGCGGCCCGGGCCGCGTCGGCGTCGAAGCCGGCGGCCTGGGCCTTGGCCTGGCAGGCAGCGGCCGCGGCCTCGCCGGCCCGACGGGCGGCCGCGAACAGCGGCAGCGATTCGATCGCTTCGAGCGTGGTCTGGATCATGACCGCACCGCTCCGACGATTTCACGCGAAGACTTGGACGCCACCTCGCAGTCGCAAGCCCCGCCGGGCAAAACAGCGTCGGCGACCTCCTGTTCGATGGTGAACTTCAGGTAAACGGACGGGCCCGCCTTTTTGTCCGTCGAAGTGACCATGTAGCCCTTCGACCTGTCGGACGTTCGTGTCAGGATCCACTGGCGGGTCTTCTCGTCGTAGCTCGGGATCGCGTGATCGCCGACGAACCATCCGGCCTCGTCCAGCAGCACCCGCGCCAGACGGAAGATGATATGGACGGCGCCCTTGCCCTTGTGCTTGTAGACGTAGACGCGGAAATCGGACCCTGAAGACGCGAACCCGCCGTAAACCTTCTTCTTCTCGAATGTCAGCATCGCATCGCTCCTGTTTGTGAACTTCCTCGATCCCTTGTGTGGTGCCCCGTCTCGTGGGGCGGCCGGCAGACGCCCGCGTCGAGAGGGCCGCGTCGTCTGCTGCCGGTGTTTTGTCGCGACCGCCGGCGGCGCTCTCCCCGGGGCCGGTGTGAGCAGCCCCTGCGGCCGGGAGCGGCCTGGCAATTTCAGTCCCCCGTGTAGTGCAGCGGGCCTATCGGCCCGAGCTTCTGGTCGATCACCTCGCGGCCCCAGCGGACGGAGAACGCCTCCTGGCACGCCTCCGCGTCCGCCTGCGGCCGCCGCCGGTACATGGCGGCCATGCTGACCTGATTCCGGATCCCGGCCGCCTCGTGGCTGCTCGTCGCGGAGAGGATCCGCTCGATCGCCGTCTCGGTGGGCCACTCGCCGGCCGTCTCGATGCCACTCATGGGTCGCTCCTCAGAACGGGATGTCGTCGTCGGGCACGTTCGACGCGGCGTCGGCCTTCTGGGTCGGCGTCCGCTTGGCGACCGGCTTCGCCGCCGGGGCCGGATCGGCCGCGGAGAAGCCGCCGACGTTGACGAACGTCCGCCCCGAGTTGCCGACCTTGTGGTAGACGCGGGCCTTCACCCTGCGGTCCTTCAGCGTCTCGGGCGAGGCGGCCTTCCACTCCGCAGGCGTCAGCCCGAGGGCCGCGACCAGCTCGCCGACGATCCGGGACGCCCACTGGACGCCCTTCGGGTAGTCGGCGAACACCAGGCCGTAGCGGCGGTCGTCGTGGGCCAGGTCGATCCGGATCCGCTTGGCGTCCTCGACGACCTTCGTGATCCGGAGGTCGTGCTCGCCCTCCGGGACCATGTCCCGCTCCTCCCGCGTTGCCGCGACCGGCTCAAAAAACTCGTTCAGGTCCCAGTCCATTCCGTCGACTCCTTCCTCGTGAGCCCGGCCCTCTCCGCATACGCTCGGATCGCGGCCTGGTGCTCGGTCGTGTACCTGTTGTGCCCGTATCGCTTCTCTGGCTTGCCGACCTCGCGGACGGCCTTCCTCACGTCCAACTGCCCGAGGGCCGGGATCTCCGACTGGACCCACGCCCAGAGCTCCGACCAGCGGAGCCACTCGCGTGGCTCGGCGTCGCCCCGGAGCCGCGAGAACGTCAGCCACTCCACCCGGCTCATGTCGCCGCCTCCCGCCGCAGCTTCTCGGCCTGCTCGTGGAGCCGCAGGGCCCAGCCCTGGAGGCGGTCGGCCGCCTCGAGCAGGGCCGCGGCCCGCGAGTGGTGCCAGCCGTCGGCCCGCTTCAGGACGAAGCCGTCGTGGAGGGCGACGTACAACTCGCCCGACACGTCGACGGCGTCGCCCTGGCGGCGGTTGACGTAGACGCCCTGGTCCCCGATCTGGGTCGCGAGCTCGACGGTGTGGAGGATCACGTCG
>Ga0315902_10012112_pt1 | contig 11263 bp, 3 predicted proteins | sample LakEriMetagenome_9_FD_203523 | JGI IMG/M metagenome (GOLD analysis project Ga0315902, IMG submission 203523) | Freshwater fungal communities from buoy surface, Lake Erie, Ohio, United States - Buoy 12 MA117 | ecosystem: Environmental > Aquatic > Freshwater > Lake > Lake biofilm | place: USA...
TCTCTTCCTTCCTCACTGGCGTCAGCGGTTACGACACCACCAAGTACAGCTACTTCCTGATCGCTGATCAGATCCACAAGGCCGTTGCCTCACCCACCAGCCAAGTGGAAATCGGCGAGCTCAGTGTGATGGCCACCGCCAAGGCCAGCACAACGGGGACCGCCACCTGGTCGGACGCCATCGGAGTTGCAAGCCCCGAACTGCTCGACAACAGCCTCACCCTGGTGAATGGTGTCTACACCACCTCCAGCGCTGATCGCCTGGCGGCCGCCGGCATCAAGCTGGTGAACAAGGTAGAGCTATTCAACCTGCCCTCGGTGGGTGGCACGCTGAGCTACGACAAACCCGAAGGTCTCACCCTACGCGACGACGGCGCAGTTGTCATCAACTACGACAACGACTTCGGCACCGAAGGAGCGAACGGCAACGCCTTCACGGTGGTGACCTTCAGCAACCCGGCCCTCGACACCGAGGACAACACCAATGGAGGGTATACCCCTGCCACTAACCATGATGTTTACGGCCTGGTGATGCCGGATGGTCTGGCGACCTTCATCTACAAAGGTGAAAATTTCATTCTCGCTGCTGGTGAAGGCGACGACAGGAACGACTTTCTCAATCCCGACGAAACCAGCCGGGTTTCCGCACTTCTTACCGCAGCATCTAGCGCAACCACCGAACAGAAGGCAGGCCTGCTCGCCACCAACGCCCAAAGACTTAGCATCCTCACTAACACTGGCGAGCTCGACGGCGATGGCATCGTCGATCAGGCCTATGCAACCGGCTCACGCTCGCTGAGAATCTTCGATTCCAAAGGAAATGTTGTCTGGGATTCTGGGGTTGCCCTCGAGGAGCTCGCCAATGCACGAGGCCTCTATCCGGTCAACGATCGTGAAGATGCCAAGGGCGTGGAACCAGAAACGGTGGAGGTCTTCAACACCAATGGACGCACCTATGCCTTCGTAGCGCTGGAGCGCACCACCACCAGCATGGCGGCGATCTTCGATGTGTCGAATCCCTACCAAGCTGTGGCCGTAGATCCACAGATCTTCCCTGGCGCTCAGCGCGTTGAGGGTCTCACCTTCCTGACCACCGCGACTAATGCAGCCCGCAGTGTGATCGCCTCCAGCGAAGGGAATGATGTGGTGTCGGTGGTGGATTTCCCGATCCCATACCGCCTGCAACTTCTGCACCTCGCCGATGGAGAAGCCGGCCTGCTGGCGTCTCAGACGGCGCCTTATCTCGCAGGCCTTGTTGATGGATTTGACAACACCTATGCCAACACCCTGATCTTGGCCGGTGGCGACAACTTCATCCCAGGCCCCTTCCTCAACGGCGGCACCGATATCAGCGTGCGCGACGAGCTCAACGCTGTTACAGGCTCCACCATCACCGGCAACCTTCCAATCGCTGCGGTGGACATCGCCATCCACAACTTGATCGGTGTGGAAGCTTCCACCATCGGCAACCATGAGTTTGACCTGGGCTCGAAAGTGTTCCGGGACAGCTTCACACCAGGCTCAGGCTGGGTGGGGGCCCAATTCCCCTACATGTCGGCCAACCTCGATTTCAGCGGCGATGCTGATCTAAGCAGCCGTTTCACCAACACCACCGCCACGGCGGGTCTTGAGGAAGCCTCTGCCCAGAAGGGCAAGATCGTGCCCTCGGCCGTGGTCACCAAAAACGGAGAGAAGATCGGCCTGGTGGCTGCCACCACCCAGATCATCGAGAAGATCAGCTCTACCGGTGGAGTTGAAGTGAAGGGCTTCGTCGGCGACGGCTCAGAGATCGACGACATGGTGCTGCTGGCCAGCCAGCTGCAACCGGTGATCGATGACCTGATCAGCCAGGGTGTGAACAAGGTGATCCTGATGGCGCACCTGCAGCAGCTCGGCAACGAGAAGGCCCTGGCGCCGCTGCTGCGCGGGGTGGACATCATCCTCGCAGGGGGCTCCAACACACGCCTGGGCGACAGCAACGATCAGGCCGTCGCCTTCCCCGGCCATACCGCCAATTTCGCCGACACGTATCCCCTCGTGACCAGCGGCGCCGATGGCGGCGCCACGCTGATCGTGAATACCGACAACGAGTACACCTATCTCGGCCGATTGGTGGTGGATTTTGATGCCCAGGGCCGCATCATTCCCTCCAGCATTGATCCGCTGATCAGCGGCGCCTATGCCGCCACAGCTGCCAATGTGGCGAAGGCCTGGAACGTGACCGAAGCCGAGCTCACCACCACCGCCTTCGCGGAGGGCACCAAGGCTGAAAACGTGCAGGATCTCACCGAGGCCGTGCAGGCGGTGATCGCCAGCAAGGACGGCCAGGTATGGGGCTTCTCGAATGTGTATCTGGAGGGTGAACGGGCCTTCGTGCGCTCCGAGGAAACCAACCTGGGCGATCTAACGGCTGACGCCAACCTCGACTACGCCCGCAAGATCGACCCCACGGTGGTGCTGTCGCTGAAGAATGGCGGTGGCATTCGCTCGCAGATCGGTGGCATTGATGTGGTGAGCGGTGCCAAGGTGCCCACCTTCGCCAATGATGCCGCCAATAAGCCTGCGGGTGGTGTTTCCACTCTCGACATTGAAAACTCGCTGCGCTTCAACAACACGCTGTCCCTGTTGACGGTGACGGCCAGCAAGCTCAAGGAGCTGTTGGAGCACGGCATCTCCCTCGGTGCCGGCCAGGGACGATTCCCGCAGGTGAGTGGCGTGGCCTTCAGCTTCGATCTCACCAAGCCAGCAGGTAGCCGCATCGTCAACATGGCGATCCAAGACAGCCTGGGCAACGACCTCGATGTGGTGGTACGCGGCGGCTCGCTGGTAGGCGATGCAAACCGCAGCTTCCGAATGGTGACGCTCAACTTCCTGGCAGGCGGCGGCGACAGCTACCCGTTCCCAACCGATGCCTCGATCAACCGGGTGGATCTGTTCAACACCTCCGCACCCCTCACCGGTGCCGCCACCTTTGCTGGTGACGGCACCGAACAGGATGCGCTGGCGGAATATCTGAAGGCCAACCACGGCACTACCGCCAGTGCCTACAACCAGGCGGAAACCCCAGCCAGCCAGGATCTGCGCCTGCAGAACCTGGCGGTGCGCAGCGATGTGGTGATCGATCCCGTGCGGATCGGCACCGCCGGCAACGACAACACCCTGCCGGGTACCTCCACCATCCCCGGCTTCGACGGCCGACTCGACACGGTGTTCACCGGCGCCGGTGACGACGAGGTGGACGTTGCGATTAGCGGTGGGTTCGAGAATCGGATCTTCACCGGCTCCGGTGTGGACACGATTTACGCCGGTACCCGCGATGTGATCACTGGCGGCAGCGGTGATGACTGGTTCAGTGCCGAAGCCGGTGATGGCAACCGCATCAGCGGCGGCATTGGCAACGACAGCTTCATCATCGGCAGCTCGTCCAACCGGGCACTTGGTGGTGCAGGCGACGACAAGTTCTTCGTGCTGGGAGGTGCTGGAATCAACTACCTCAACGGCGGTGCCGGCACTGATCAGTTCTGGCTGGTAAGTGAGATCGGCGACCGTCCGGCTGCCAAGCAGTTCGTGATGGACTTCAAGCTGGGTGAAGACAAGGTTGGGCTTCAGGGTGTGACCTTCTCCAGCCTCAGCTTCAGCCAGGTGGGAACCGACACCCTGCTGAAGGTGGCCGGTGTGGAGGTGGGTCACTTCACCAACCTCAGCGCCAGCAGCCTCAACAGCCAGGCCAACTTCGCGGGTCTCGCGGTCTAGTCCCGGCGAGTCTCTAACCACGCCGATCTCTCCGACAACGGGGAGATCGGCTTCCTCTACATACACGGTCGCAGTTCAGCGAACTGATTCCCTCTTAGGCACAGCCACGTACGTCACACCATGTCAGTCTCCAGCAGCAGCTTTGTTCACGGTGTGGCGTCAGGCGATCCCTACGCCAATTCGGTCATTCTCTGGACCCGCGTCACGCCACCTTCAGGGCTCACGGAGCCTCTGAATGTGAAGTGGGAGATCGCCACCAGCGCCGACTTCGCGCCGGGCTCGATCAAAGGCAGCGGCAGCTTCAGCACCAGTGCCGCCCGCGATTGGACCGTGAAGGTGGAGGCGGCAGGCCTCAGCGCCGACACCTCTTACTACTACCGCTTCAGCTCCGGCAACACGGTTTCAACCGTTGGCCAGACCAAGACCCTACCGGTGAACAGTGATCCGGTGCACTTGGCGGTGTTGTCTTGCGCCAACTTCACGGCGGCTCAGCAATTTGATGCCTATGCCAGGACTGCGGCAATCAACAGTGCCAATCCTCTCGACGCTTGGTTGCACGTTGGCGACTACATCTATGAATACGGCCCCGGTGGCTTCAACGCCGCTGAAGCTGCCGCTGGCAGCCGTGGTTTCCTGCCGAATCGCGAGATCCTCAGCCTCGACGACTACCGCCAGCGCTACGCGCAATACCACACCGATCCTGGACTGCTGGCCCTCAGGGCCGCTGCGCCACTGATTGCCATCTGGGACGACCACGAAACCGCCAACGACAGCTGGAAGGGAGGGGCAGAAAACCATACAAGCGCAACAGAAGGCGACTGGAACGCCCGGCGCGATGCCGCCCTCAAGGCTTATTACGAATGGATTCCCATCCGCGAACCTGGCCAGCGGCAGGCCAGCGATGGAGCCAGCGCCCTCTCGCCGCTCACCCAGGCCTATCGCTCGTTCAATTTCGGCGATGTGCTGTCGCTGCACATGCTCGAAACCCGCCTGACGGCCCGGGATGTGCAGCTGGAGTATCCGGATAAGGAGGCCGTGCAGGCCCGTATCGGCGCCATCCTGGCCAACCCGGCCCTGGTAGCCAGTTATGCCACCAAGGCCGGCATCGCCCCCCCCGCCAGCCAGGCGGCCATCCCCGCCTTCGCCAATTCCCTGGCGCCGTTGGTTACCCAGGAGCTGGTGCTCGCCACCGTGCAGAAGGCCTGGGGCGACCCCAGTCGCAAGCTGATCGGCGACACCCAGATGGCCTGGCTGCAGCAGCAGATGGCCACCTCCCCAGCCACCTGGCAGGCTCTCGGCCAGCAGGTGCTGATGCAATCGATGGCCATTCCGGCCGAGCTCCTGCTCGACCCCAGCAATCCCACCCTGCTCGACAAATACGCCGCTCCGCTGCAGAAACTCGCCACCGGCACCCCCTTCGCCAGCCTCTCGGCGGCTGAGCAGGCCCTGTTCGCCGAGCCCAGCAAGATCCCCTACAACCTGGACGCCTGGGATGGCTACGGCGTGGAGCGGGAGACGATCCTCCAAACAGCCCAGACCCTGGGCAAGCGGCTGATCGCCCTCTCCGGCGACACCCACAACGCCTGGGCCGGCCTGCTCGACACGATGAGCCCAGGCACCAAGCCCGCCGGCAGCGTGGCGGGGGTGGAATTCGCCACCCCGGGCGTGACCTCCCCGGGTTTCGAGAAGTATCTGCCGGGTGCTGATGCCTACATCCGCGCCAAGTATCCGGCCGTAGATGGCCTCGATGGCCTGTTTCTTGGCTACGTGAATGGCCTCAAGTACGCCGATCTCAACCGCCGCGGCTTCCTGGAGCTCACGGTGAGCAAAGAGCAGGCGGTGGGAACGTTCCAGCTGCTCAATGGCACTGATCCGCTGAGCGGCAAGCCTGTCTGGAGCAGCGAAACGGTGGTTTCCAGCGCCAGCTTTGCGCTTTCCACCAGCGCCGAGGCCCGTCCCCTGATCAACTGGCAACCGGGCTGGCAAGAGCTGGATCTCAACTTCGGTCTGGCCTTCGATGCCACAGGTGCGCCCTCGCTGCTCGACCCAGCCGCCTACGCCAGCGTGCCTCGCGATGGCGTACAGCTCGCCGATGTGCGGGTGCTGGGCTCCGTTGGTGCCGACCGGGTGGTGGTGGGCGCCGGCGCCATCGTGGAGACCGGTGCCGGCGGTGATGAGCTCGACAACACCGACAGCCTGGGCCGCAACGTGCTGGCGGCTGGGTTAGGCACAGATCAGTTCCTCCTGCGGGCCGCCGACGACACGGTGATCGGTGGCGAGCTGGTGGCCAACGCCAGCAGCCTGGGCCTGCCCGCTGTCGTGGGCTTTGTGGATAACGAGCGCGATACCTTCCTGATCGACAGTTCCAATCCGGCGCCGGCTGGGAGGCTGCGGATCCTGGATTACGAGCTTGGGATCGACCGGATCCTGCTCGATGGAGTGCTCTTGCAGACACCCTGGCCGCAGATCAAGAGCCAACTGCAGAGTCTCAACTTCGATGTTAACGCGGCGCCACAACTCAGCAGCACAGTGAGCACGTTCAACCTCAAGCGCGGGCTTGAGGTGAGCCAAGACCTGGCCTCCTTCGCCAGCGATGCCGACACGGACTCTCTCACCCTCATCAAGCTCGACGGCCCTACCTGGATTACCACCTCTGGCACCACACTGCGGGCCACGGCACCTCTCACCCTCAACGAGCAAGATCTGTCTAATCTCAATCTGAAGCTAGCTTTCAGTGATGGGAAGGTCTTGGTGCCCTTTGCCCTGCCGCTGGCTCTTCTGAACACGGCACCAACCGCCCTGAGCTTCAGCAACGCTCTTACAAGTCTGTCCGAAAACATCAGCACCGCAAGCCGCGTCAAGGTGGCGGATTTGGTGATCAGTGATGACGGCCTTGGCGTCAACTCCATCACCCTCTCCGGCGCCGATGCCGCCAGCTTCGAGGTGAGCAGCAACGCGCTCTTCCTCAAGGCCGGCACCGCCCTGAACTTTGAGGCCAAAACCGCTTACGCCGTCTCGGTCTCCGCCAGCGATCCCTCCCTCCCCGGCAGCACGCCGGTGTCGGCTTCCTTCGCCCTGGCTGTCAGCGATGTCAATGAGCTGGCCGGAACGCCGACCGTCTCAACTGTTGTTTCCGTCACCCTGCCAAGCGGCGAGGTCAAGCCGATCACGGTCAACATCAACAACGCCGACTTCTCCTCAGGCTCCAACCTGGAGGTGATCACCAACCTCGGCATCAATCCCGCTGGCCTCACGACCATCGCTGAGCTCGGTATTCAGACCAACCGGTCGGGGATTGATTTCAAGCTCGCCGTCAATCGAGGCGCCAGCGCATCCCTCAACGCCGCGCTTGATCTCGTAGCAGCAGACCTGCTCCCCCAGCTCACCGGCATCTCCGGCCGTCGTCCTGATCGCAAATTGCTCTTCTATGGCGTCACGGCAGGCGGTGCCATCTCTCCGCTCACATACGACCCGATCACCGGCGGCGGCGGGCGCTTCTACGACCTCGACAACAACGGCACGGCTGATTTCTTCAGCCTCAGCCTGATTGACGGAGGCTACGGAGATAAAGACGGCCTGGTCAACGGCGTCATCGATGATCCCTCCATTGCCGGCTTCGCTGATCTCACCAATCTTCAGTTCACTAATGCCGGCTCCGGCACCGTCACCATCAGCGATCCCTCCAATGCCGCGCCCGCAGCCGTGAATCTGCGCGCCAGCCTCTCCAGCCGCCCCAACAGCTCCAACCAGATCGGCTACGTGGTGCTCAATGCCTCTGAAGTCGCCAGCGCTGATTCACTGCTCTCCGATCTCACCTGGCTGCGGGGCCGCGCCAAAACCCTGTTCTCCACACTCGAAAGCATCGACGTCACCCTTCCGGCCGGCAGCTCCTTTGATCGGGACATCCTGCAGATCAACGGCCAGAGCCTGCGCTTCTTCGAGGTGGTCGACGCCGGCCTTGAGCAGCTCACCAGCCTCTCTGACAGCCGCTTCCGCCTGTTCTCCACCCCAGTCTTCGCCAATGGCCAGGTGAGCTTCAGCTCAACGAGCGGCGTGCGCTTCTCCCTCAGCCTCCTGCCCGGCGATCCCGGCCTCAATGCCCTGATCAGCAACGCCCAGGGTCTCGCGCCCGTGCTCGATCTCAGCGCCTTCACCACCGCCCAGAACCTCAGCGGCACGCTTGTGCTGGGCCGGGAAGCCGACTTCAACCCGATTGCCGGCTTCTACCGCACCCTCGATTCCGCCGGAACTGTGATCGCCGCCGATGGCATCACCCGCGTGCGGCCGGGGGACAGCAGCTACGCCACAGAAGCCCTGCGCAGCTCCAACCGCATCACTCAGCTCGGCGATCTTGCCGTCGCTGACAACCAGACCACCTCCCGCAGCTTCTCTGGCATCAGCGGAGGAACCTTCCTTGCTCCCTTCGCCCAGGTGAATGGCAACACCTTCTTTGTCTGGGGAAAAGCCAACACCGATGGCATCGGCCACTTCCGCTCCCTGGGCAACAACCTGTTTGGCCTCGAGGATACCCTCGGTGGCGGCGATCTCGACTTTGATGATCACGTGATTGGGGTTAACTTTGCATCAGTCGCTTAATGGCAATCAAAATCCGTCATAGCGGACCTGATCCAAACTTGATCCTGACTCAGCAAGTAATAATCACTCAATCGGCTAGCATGCAAGACTGACGGCCCACCAATGGCCACAGGAAATACGGCACAAACTTTTACCTTAACGCCTGCCGGGCAAGACCATTCGAGCGCAAATATCTCAGCCAAGGCACACGAGTTCAACCCCAGAGCTAGACACATTCCCGACAGCAAATCCACGAACCTCTATCAGGCGCACTGACACGATGATCATCGCCATGCAACACCGTATGCCCCACGCGAGAAAGACCAGGCGGCCCAACTAAGCCACTGAAAAGGCGTCCCAAGGCAGGAACACAAGCTTTAGCGGATCACAAAGCGTTGGACCGGATTGCCGGACCAGATTGCTGGAGAAGCACACCCGCCCTATCCAATGGACGGCCCCAAACTTCATCAGATACTGCAAGGCCATTCGGGCGGCATAGAGTTGGGTGCCATCCCACCTGACGTGCATGCAGCAGTCGCAAGTTCCTCGTTGGATCAAGACCGACTGCGGCCGAGCCAAATACGCCGAACTGGCTTCACGACCCGGTGCATGGGCACGGTTGCGCCTGGCCTGGTTCGTGCTGATCGCAGCACTGCGCGACTGGCGCCTGCCCAATCAGCCTGGTGGTTCCGGCTCCTGAAGCGCCCGCCGCGCCGCCCGGCCCACCAGCCACACCACCGCCACGGTGGCCAGCAGGCCGGTGATGCGCAGCGCCCAGGTGCCAGCATCAGCCTCACCGCTGAGTACCTCTCCGAAGCGGGCCACATCACCGGCCAGCGCACCGAGGCCACAGAACAGGATCGTGCCCGGCAGGATGCCGATTAGGCCGATCGTGTAATCGCGCAGGCTCACCTCGCTGAGGCCATAGGCCAGGTTCAGCAGTGAGAACGGGAAGGCCGGCGAGAGGCGGGTGAGCAGCACCAACTTCAGTCCCTCACGGCTCACGGCCTGCTCCACCGCCTGCAGCTTCGGCAGCGCCGCCAGCCGCCGCTGGGCCCAGCCGCGCAGCAGTGTTCTGCCCAGCAGGAAAGCCGCCTCAGCTCCGAGGCAGGCACCGACGAACACGATCAGGCTGCCCCACCAGGTGCCATAGAGGGCTCCCGCCAGCATTGAGGCCCAGACCCCCGGCAGCAGCAGCGTCACCCAGAGGGCATACAGGGGAATGAAGATCAGGGCGCCAGCGGGCGACTGCAGGGCCGGCAGCCAGCTGTGCCAGTCCAGGCTGAGCGGCAACGCATCCATCAACATCCCCCTGATTCGCCGCTGCCCTCCGACAGGGGCTGCTCCTGGCCCGTCGGCAACAGAGCGGCGACCACACGATCGCGGCCCTGGCGCTTGGCCTCGTACAGGCAATCGTCGGCCAGCTGCAGCAGCGGATCCAGCGCTGGGAGCTCTCCCTCCTGCGGCCTCCAGCTGGCCGCGCCGAGGCTGATGGTGAGGCCCGCCCCGTTGATCGGCTCCGGGTGGCGGATCGCCTCCGCCGCCACCGCCTGGCGCAGACGCTCGGCGATCGCAGCGGCCTGGGCCGTGTCGGTCTGCGCCAGGACCACACCGAATTCCTCGCCACCGAGACGCGCCACCATGTCGCTCTGGCGCTGCAGCTGCTGACGGAGCACCGCCGCCACGCGACTGAGGCACTGATCGCCATAGGCGTGGCCGAGGCTGTCATTGATCAGCTTGAAGCGATCAATGTCCACCAGCAGCACGGTCAGGGGCTGTCCGGTGGTGGTGGCAGCAACCCGCTCAGCGCGGATGCGCGAGTCGAAGCTGCGGCGGTTGGGCAGCTGCGTCAGCACATCGAGCAGGGCCAGCCGACTGGCGCGCTCGCACTCGAAGGCATGGAACAGCAGGCTGAGCAGACTGCTCATCGTCTCGATTCGCTCCACCTGCCGGGCCGAGAAGCGCGTCCCTCCCGTGAGGCAGATGGTGAGCACCGGAATCGAAACCCCGCGGGAAGCGAGCCGCAGCCCCAGGTAGTCGGTGCCGCCAGACTCCAGCAGCTCCTCCAGGAAGGAGAAACCCCCGGTGCCCATGTCCGCGAGCTGAGCCCGGAAGAGCCGGCAGCTGCTGACGATGTGATGCAGCACGCTCTGCCGATGCTGGGGAGTCTCGAGGAAGTCCCGCTGCATGCGCAGCGTCTCCACCTCGCCGGGGCGATGCGAATGCCAGACGTACTGACTGCAATCCACCTCCTCCTGGTCCGGCAGAAAGGCCAGAGACAACCGCAAGACCTCCAGCCCCCAGGCGGACAGCTCCTGGACGAACAGCAGCACCAACTCATCGAAACTGCGCAGGCTGGACCAGTGCTCCAGCACGTAGCGCTCAAGCGGCATCGACACAGGGACAGGCCCGGTGGCGGCGATGGCGCTGGGCGGCGGAGCCAGCGGCTCCTGCAGTTGTCGGTCGGATTCGATGAGCTCGGCCTGCAGGCGGGGCAAGCGATCGAGCTCCAGCCAGGGACTCTCCCTGAGAAAGGGCACGAGCTTCTGCCAGGGCATCGGCCGGGAGATCAGATAGCCCTGCAGCGCATCGACCCCCAGCCGCAGCAGCACCTCCAGATCGCGATGCTGCTCCACCCCTTCGGCCACCACGGTCTTGCCGAAGCCGTGCACCGCCTCAATCAGAGACCCCACAAAGCTCTGCAGGCGGTAGGAGCGACTGATCCCATCCACCAGCTGGAGGTCCAGCTTGATGCCGTCGTACCAGGCCTCGCAGAGACGGCGGTAATTGGAGAGTCCGGAGCCGAAGTCGTCGACGATCAGCCGGAACTTGAGCTCATCCATCAGCCGCTGGGCCGTGGAGCGCAGGCTGTCGGACTCCTCCATGGTCTCCATGGCGGCGGTCTCGGTGAGCTCGAGCCGAAACAGGGCAGGGTC
>Ga0315902_10012116_pt1 | contig 11262 bp, 6 predicted proteins | sample LakEriMetagenome_9_FD_203523 | JGI IMG/M metagenome (GOLD analysis project Ga0315902, IMG submission 203523) | Freshwater fungal communities from buoy surface, Lake Erie, Ohio, United States - Buoy 12 MA117 | ecosystem: Environmental > Aquatic > Freshwater > Lake > Lake biofilm | place: USA...
CGAGCACGTCGCGAGCCGCAAGGTCGGCTTGCCACGCCCGCGCCTCGATCGCCTCCCAGTCGCCGGCCGCGGTGCGGGCGGCGCGGATGGTGAGGAACAGGTCGTCGGCCACGGCCAGTCGCTCGGGGGGCGTCAGGCTACGGCACCAGGCGGCGTCGCTGGCGCGGACGCGATTTCCGCACAGGCTCTCGAACAGATCCCAGCGTTGTCGTGGCGGGTCGATCGGGGAATGCAAGGGAGGTCCTCGGCGAAGGCACCCGAGTATACGGCACGCAGCGGCCGCAGGCCGCGCCGCGTGGGTGGGTACCCGCAAACCCTCGGCCTTGTGCCTCGGTTTGCTTAGCCGGCCTCCGCCGGCCCTCGAGAGCCCTCCATCCGGTCGGGCCGCCGCGCCGTGCGCAACCCCGGCACGCAGCGGCCGCAGGCCGCGCCGCGTGGTGTGGCTGTCGGCACGCAGCGGCCGCAGGCCGCGCCGCGTGCCTCGCGCCGCCGCGCGAGCGGCGGCCACGGTCGCCCGGAGGTGCGACCGTCCGCCTGGCTGGTCGCACCTTGGCTGCGACCACGCCAGGCCAAGGCTGCCGGGGCCATGGATGGCCCGGCAGCCGCGCCGCTACGCGTCAGCGTAGCGTGCAACCAACTCGCCCGCCTCCACCGGCGTGCCGGGCGCCACGAGAACCTCCCCGATCCGCCCGTCACGCTCGGCGTAGACCGTCGTCTCCATCTTCATGGCCTCGAGCGAGAGCAGCTTCTGCCCCTTGGTCACGGTGTCGCCGGGCTTCACGGCCACCGTCACGATCAGCCCCGGCATCGGCGCGCCCACCTCGCGGGCGTCGCCGATCACGGCCTTCGGCCGGCGCTGCACCTTCGCCTCCAGGCTCTTGTCGGCCACCGACACGCTCCGCGGCTGGCCGTTGAGCTCGAAGAACACCGTCCGCGTGCCGTCGGCGTGGGGTTCGCCCACCGTCAGCAGGCGGATGACGAGCGTCTTGCCCGGCTCGATGTCGATCGCCAGTTCCTCGCCCGGCTTCGGGCCCTCGAGGAAGGCGGGCGTGGGCAGGACGCTCACGTCGCCGTGCTTCGCCCGATGCCGCGCGAAGTCGTGGAACACCCGCGGGTAGAGCAGCCAGGAGAGCACCTCCTTGGGCGACGCGGTCCGCCCCGCGATCTCCGTGACCTTGCCGGCGGCAGCCGCGAAATCGGCCGGCGGCAGCGACTCGCCGGGGCGGCCCGTGACGACATCGCCGTTGCGGACGATCCGTTTGACGACCTCCGCGGGGAAGCCGCCGGGCGGCTGGCCCATGCGGCCGGCGAGCAGATCGACCACCGACTCGGGGAACGACAGTTCGCGGGAGTCGGAGAGCAGGTCGGAGGCCTGCATGCCGTTGGTCACCAGGAGCAGGGCCAGGTCGCCGACGGACTTGCTCGTGGGCGTGACCTTGACGATGTCGCCGAGCAGTCGGTTGCAGTCGGCGTAGGCCTTGCAGACGTCCTCCCAGCGGTCGCCGAGGCCGAGGGCCTTGGCCTGCTCGAGGAGGTTCGTGAATTGGCCGCCCGGCATCTCGTGGAGATAGAGGTCGGCGTCGGGCGCCTTCATCCCGCATTCGAACGCCGTGTAGTGCTCGCGGACGGCCGCCCAGTAATGGGAGAGGTGACGGAGCGGCTCGGGGTCGAGGCCGGTGTCGAGCGGGGTGTTGCGGACCGCGTCCACGAGCGCGTTGAGGTTGGGCTGGCTGGTGAGGCCGGCGAACGACGCGAAGGCGGCGTCCACGACGCTGGCGCCGGCCCGTGCCGCCTCGAGGCAGGAGGCGAGCGACGCGGCCGACGTGTCGTGGGTGTGGAAATGGATCGGCAGGCCGACTTCAGCCCGCAGCGTCTCCACCAACTTGCCGGCGGCGAACGGCTTGCAGAGCCCGGCCATGTCCTTGATGGCGAGCACGTGGGCGCCCGCCTTCTCCAGTTCCCGGGCGAGCCGCACGTAGTAGTCGAGGGAGTATTTCGTCCGCTGCGGATCGAGAACGTCGCCCGTGTAGCAGACGGCCGCCTCGCAGATCGCGCCGCTCTCCACCACCGCGTCGATCGCCACCCGCATGTTCGGCACCCAGTTGAGCGGGTCGAAGACGCGGAACACGTCGATGCCGGCGGCGGCCGACTCCTTCACGAAGGCCTGCACCACGTTGTCGGGGTAGTTCGTGTAGCCGACGGCGTTGCTGGCCCGGAGGAGCATCTGGAAGAGGACGTTGGGGATCCGCTCGCGGAGCCGCGTGAGCCGGTCCCAGGGGCATTCCTTGAGGAACCGCATCGCCGTGTCGAAGGTCGCCCCGCCCCACATCTCCAGCGAGAAGAAGCCCGCGCAGAGCCGGGCGTAGGCGTCGGCGGCGGCGAGCATGTCGTAGGACCGCATCCGCGTGGCGAGCAGCGACTGGTGGGCGTCGCGCATCGTGGTGTCGGTGATCATCAGCCGCGGCTGGCCACGCAGCCACTCCGCGAACTTCCGCGGCCCCAGCTCCTGGAGCCTCTGCCGGGTGCCGGGCGGCGGGGCGGCGAAGGCGTCGAACTCGGGCAGGGGGGCGGGGTGACGCCGCGCCGCGGCCGGCCGACCCTTCACGAGCGGGTTGCCGTTGACGATCACGTCGGCCAGGTACTCCAGCACCTTCGTGGCCCGGTCCTTGCGGATGGGGAAGTCGAACAGCGCCGGCGTCTCGTCGATGAACCGCGTGGTGCACTCGCCGGCCAGGAAGGCGGGGTGGGTGACGAGGTTGATGAGGAACGGGATGTTCGTCTTCACGCCCCGGATGCGGAACTCCTGCAGGCAGCGCTCGATGTGCCCGGCGGCCTCCTGATGGGTGAGGCCGCGGGCCGTGACCTTGACCAGCAGCGAGTCGAAGTAGGGAGTGACGACCGCGCCGGAGAAGGCGGTGCCGGCATCGAGCCGGATGCCCATGCCGCTGGCCGAGCGGTAGGCCGTGATCCGGCCGTAGTCGGGAAGGAACCGGTTCTCGGGATCCTCGGTGGTGACGCGGCACTGGATCGCCGCGCCCATCGAGCGGATGGCGGCCTGGTCGCCGAGGCCGATCTGCGGATCGGCGAGCCTGTGGCCCTGGGCCACGAGCAGCTGCCGGCGGACGATGTCGATTCCCGTGATCTCCTCGGTGACGGTGTGCTCGACCTGGATCCGCGGATTGACCTCGATGAAGTAGAAGCGGTCCGCGTCGGCGTCCACGAGGAACTCCACCGTGCCGGCGTTCTCGTAGCGGGCCTGGCGGCCGATGGCCAGCGCCGCCTCGCAGATCGCGTCGCGCATCTTCGGGGCCAGGTTCGGGGCGGGGGCCACCTCCACGACCTTCTGGTGCCGCCGCTGCACGGAGCAGTCGCGCTCGAAGAGGTGCACCAGGCCGCCGTGGAGGTCGCCGAGCAGTTGCACCTCGATGTGCCGGGCCCGCTGGATGAACTTCTCCACGAACACGCTGGCGGAGCCGAAGGCGGTCTTGCTCTCGCGTTGGGCGCTCTCCAGGGCCACCGCGAGCTCGTCCTCGCCGCGGACCACCCGCATGCCGCGGCCGCCGCCGCCGTGGGCGGCCTTGAGGATCACGGGCCAGCCGAGCTCCCGGGCGATCTTCAGGGCGTCGGCCTGGCTGGTCACCGGCTTGGCGCTGCCGGCGAGGATCGGCACGCCGGCCCGCTTGGCGAGGTCGCGGGCGGCCGTCTTGTCGCCGAGGGTGCGGAGCAGTTCGACCCGCGGCCCCACGAACGTGATTCCCGCCCGCTCGCAGGCGGCGGCGAACTCGGGGTTCTCGGAGAGGAAGCCGTAGCCGGGGTGGATGCCGTCCACGCCGTGCTTCTTGGCGAGCGCCACCACCGCGTCGATGTCGAGGTAGGAGCGGATCGGCTCGCCCGGCTTGCCGACCGGATAGGCCTCGTCGGCCTTGAAGCGGTGCAGGGCGAAGCGGTCCTCGTGGGCGTAGATGGCGATGGTGCGAATGCCGAGCTCGTGGGCCGAGCGGAAGACGCGGATCGCGATCTCGCTGCGATTGGCGACGAGCAGCCTGGTGATGGGGCGCATGACGGGGCCTGGCGGACGGGAATGCCTGAAACCGCCGCCAATCGTACCGCAGGTTCCGGATCGGCCTAGGCTCGGGATGCGACACCGGCCGGCGGCGGGCCGCGGCGCTCCTCGGCGTAGCTGGGACGCAGATACTCCGGCACGAGCGTGAACGGGTCGTCGCGTCGCCCCGCGGCGGCGTGCAGACGGGCGACCACGCCGGCGGCGGCGGCGGTGGGCAGTCGGCATTCTCGAGGTGCGAGCCGCAGGTCGGGCCGCGTGGTCAGCGCCGCGGTGCACGCCTCGAGATCGAGCACGGGGCCGGCCAGCACCGCGCCGGCCGGGAGCCCTGCGATCCAGGCGGCGAGCGGCGCGAGGCCGCCGGGCCCGGCCGCCTGGCCGGTGGGCGATGCCGGCGCCGGCGCCACCGTGGCGGCGAAGACCTCGCCCCGGCCCGCGTCGTAGGCGACGTGGATCGGCGGCTCGGGCCGGCCGGCCGCCTCCCGGGCCAGCGATGCCACGACCTCGAATCCCGACACAGCGACCAGCCGCGCGGCCGACGCCCAGGCGATCGCCTTGGCCGTGGCCACGCCCACCCGCAGTCCCGTGAACGACCCCGGCCCGCGGACCACCGCGATCAGGTCCGCGTCGCGCGGTCGCCAGCCGAGTTCGGCCGCCGCCTCCGCCAGCGCCGCGGCCAGCAGCCGGGCGTGCTCGCCGGCGGCGCCGAGGGACCGCGTGACGACGACGTCGCCGTCGAGCGCGGCCACCGAGCCGGCGGCCAGGCTCGTGTCGATGGCGAGTGTTTTCATGGGACGTGCGCGTCGTGGCCCCGCGGCACTCCATCCTTGACCGGGCTCGGCGACGTTCGTAGTCTCGGAGGAAGGTTACGAGTTCGCAAGTTCCAGTCGTCGTGGCCGGGGAGCCACGGCCCGCGGCAGGGTTCAGCAGGCGTGAAGCGGGCCATCATCAGCGACATCCACGGCAACCTTGAGGCGCTGCGGGCGGTGCTCGAGGACATCGACCGGCAGGGCGTGGATGCCATCTACTGTCTCGGCGACGTCGTGGGCTACGGCCCGAACCCGTGCGAATGCGTGAAGCTCGTGCAGGAGCGGTGTGCCATGGTGCTGCTGGGCAACCACGACCAGGGCGCGCTGTTCGATCCCGACGGCTTCAACGTGGGCGCCGAGCGGGCGATCCGCTGGACGCGGATCCAACTCGAGGGTCACGATCGCACGGTGAAGAAGGCGGCCCAGCGGCTCACCGACTTCCTGGGCGAGCTGCCGCGAACCCACGTCGAGGGCGACTCGATGTTCGTCCACGGCTCCGCCCGCCGGCCACTCGATGAATACGTCTTCCCCGAGGACATCTACAACCCGCTGAAGATGGAGCACATCTTCGAACTGGTGGGCCGCCACTGCTTCCAGGGCCACACCCACATTCCGGGGGTGTTCACGACGGCGCCGGAGTTCCTGTCGCCCGCCGTCCCCAAGGGGGCCGAGGAGGTGCGGATCGAACTGCCCGCCGCGAAGACGATGGTCAACGTCGGCTCGGTCGGCCAGCCCCGGGACGGCGATCCGCGGGCCTGCTACGTCGTGCAGGAGGACGACAAGGCGGTGCGTTTCCGGCGGGTCGCCTATCCCTGCGACGTGACCTGCGCCAAGATCCGCGGCATCCCGGACCTCGACAACTACCTCGGCGACCGGCTCCTGCAGGGACGGTAGGCCGCGCGATCGCGGTATACTCGTCGATTCACCCCGGGAGCCTGTCGTGGAACGCCGCTACATCTCTTTCATCGCCGTCTCGCTGGCCGTGATCCTCGCCGGCCAGGCGCTGCAGGCATGGCTCTATCCCCAGCGGCCCGAGGCTGCAAAGCCGGCGACGGCCCGGGGCGACGATGCCGCGCAGCGGGCCACGGCCGAGAGCGAAGCAGGGGCACCGGTCGGCCCGGCGGCCGCCGACGCGGCGGCGACCGAGCCGGAGCCGGCGGCCACGACGCCGGCGCCGCGGGTCCGCTCGACGCTCGGGTCGCTCGACCCCGCAGACCCCGCCCGCATGCTCGTCACGCTCACCAGCCGCGGCGCCGCGGTCGAGCGGATCGAGCTCTCCAGCGAGCAGTTCCACGACCAGGACGACCGCAGCGGCTACCTCGGCCACCTGGCCGCCGCGACCGTGCCCGAAGGCTGCCGGGTCGGCGTGGTCGGGCCGGGCACGCCCGCCGCGAAGGCGGGCCTCGTCGCGGGCGACGTGATCGTCAGGGCGGCCGGATCGCCGACGGCGGACGTCCGCTCCCTCGGCGACATCCTCGGAAAGTCCAAGCCCGGTCAGAAGGTCGCGCTCGACGTGATCCGCGTCGGCAGGCCGATGACGCTCGAGGCGGTGCTCGACCGGCGGCCGCTGGAGGTGGTGCGGCCCGAGTTCCGCGGCAGCCCCGTGGCCGATCCCGACGGCGAGCGGCACGACCCGCTGTCGTTCGCGCTGGCCGTCGAATCGCGGGACGGCAAGCGCCGGGGTGGCGACGGCCGCGAGATCGCCGGGCACGAGCTCGCCGACGTCGATTGGGACACGGAGGCCACGGCCGACGGCGGCGTGCGGTTCACCCGCCGGCTGCCCGGGGGGATCACGGTCGCCAAGGAATACCGTCTGGGCTCCGGGCCGCAAGGCGGCGACGCCGCCTACCGGCTCGAGCTCGCCGTCACGTGGCGTGCCGACGCCGGCGTGGCCGGCGGGCCGCTCCTGGCCTACGCGCTCGACGGACCCACCGGCCTGCCGACCGAGGGCTGGTGGTATGCCCAGCGGGTGGCCCGCGACTGGAGCTCCCTGGCGGTGCGCGACGTGGCGGTGCGGTTCGTCGGCGAGCAGACCGCGCTGGTCAGCGGCCTGAAGATCGCCGACCAGGCCCTCGCGCATCCGGCGTCCACCGTCCTCGAGGGCAAGCCGCTGTCCTTCGCCGGCGTCGATGCCCTGTACTTCGCCTCCGCGGTCATTCCGGCGACGGGGGCCGACGCGCCGCCGCTGGCCGAGGTGCGACCGATCGCCGTCGCCGAGCCGCCCGCCGCGGCCCGCAAGAAGCTCGTCGACGTCACGCCGCGGCTGGTCTCGCAGCCGATCGAACTCGCGGCGGGCCGGTCGGTGACCCACCGCTACGGGATCTTCGCGGGCCCCAAGCAGCCCGAGCTGCTGCGGCAGTTCGGCGCCGCGGCCGCCACCATGGACGATCTCGTCTACTACGGCTGGTTCAGCTGGGCGGCCCGGCCGCTCGTCGCCCTGCTCCACGGGCTGCATGCGCTGATCGGCAACTACGGGATCGCCATCCTCCTGCTCACGGTCATGGTCCGCGGGGCGATGTTCCCGCTGAGCCGCCGGCAGGCGATTTCCTCGCAGAAGATGCAGGCCCTGCAGCCGGAGATGAAGGCGCTCGCCGAGAAGTACAAGAACGACCCCGAGAAGCGGACGCGGGCCACGCAGGAGCTGTGGCGGAAGCACCAGGTGAATCCCGTCAGCGGCTGCCTGCCGGTGTTCATCCAGATCCCGATCTTCATGGGGCTCTACCGCGCGTTGGCCACCGACGTGGAGTTGCGCCAGGCGCCGCTGTTCAGCGCCGCGATCCGCTGGTGCTCGAACCTCGCGGCCCCCGACATGCTCTGGGATTGGTCGAAGGTGCTGCCGGCCTTCCTCACCGCGCCCGAGGGCTGGCTCGGTCCCTTCCTCAACCTCTTTCCCTTGGTCACCATCGGCCTCATGCTCTGGCAGCAGAAGCTCTTCATGCCGCCGGCGGTGGACGAGCAGCAGCGGGTGCAGCAGCAGGTGATGAACTACATGATGTGGTTCATGGCCCTGATGTTCTTCAAGGTGCCCTGCGGGCTGTGCCTGTACTTCATCGCCTCCAGCCTGTGGGGCATCGCGGAGCGGCTGTGGATGCCGAAGACGATGCCCGACGCCACGGCCGCCTCCGGGGGCGGGCGGACGATCGACGTGCCCTTCACCGCCGTGGCGAAACCGGGCGCGAACGGCGCCGCCGAGGCCGCCCGCGAGAAGCGGCAGGCGCGAAAAAAGCAGCGCTAGAGCGCATCCCAGTTACGTATGGCACCGGCTTCGGGGGCGGCAAAAGTCTCGTCGCTGGGGCGAGGATACGCCCCACGCTCCTCGAGCGTTCGCCGACCCCCTCGCCTACCCCTCTTGTTTTCCTGGAACAACGCTTCAGCTCACCGTGATTTGCTCCAGTGGTCCTGGTAAAAAGTCTTCCATGACCTGTTCCCCTTGGGCCGACCGGGGGAAACGGCGGGTGCTTCCCCGGTCGGCAGTCGTCGCAACCGGCTCCGGCAGGGTTGTGCCACGGTCTGCGAGCCGCCGGACACTTGCCGCCGCGTAGCATGGTTTGGCGGCCCGCCGCGGTGGTGCGGTCGCCCAGGCCGGCCGCAGGGACGCGCTCCCCAGAGGAGCGTCCCATGTCCACCGTCTCTTCCGCAGCCGTGGCCTCGACCACGGCCGTCGTTCCCCGCGCCGCCGCCGGTGCCACGCTGCGGGTCGGCCTCGTCGGCTGCGGCGCGTTCGCCCGGTTCTCGATGGCCCGGTACCGAGCGTTGCCGGGAGTGACGGTCACCGCCGTCGCCGACATCGATCCGGCGGCCGCCCGTCGCGCCGCCGGCGAACTGGCCGCCGAGCCAAGGTCTCCGGAGGCGGTCCTCACCGCGCCGGACGTGGATCTCGTCTACATCGCGACGCCGCCGGCCTGGCATCAGCGCCAGGCGCGGGTCGCGCTCGAGGCGGATCGGCACGTGCTCGTCGAGAAGCCGCTGGCCACGACCGTGGCCGACGCCGAGGCGCTCGTCGCGCTGGCCGCCCGACGGGGCCGGGTGTGCGTCGCCAATCTCGTGGAACGGTACAACCCGCTGGCCGACGCGGTGGCGGAGGTGATCCGTTCGCGGCTCCTGGGCGACCTCGTGCACGGGCTGTTCGTCAACGAGGCGGCCGACGAGGGGCTCGCGGCCGGCCATTGGTTTTGGGATCGCGACGTGAGCGGCGGCATTTTCGTCGAGCACGGCGTCCACTTCTTCGACCTCGTGGCCTTCTGGCTCGGTGCCGGCGAGGTCGTGGCGGCGGCCCGCAGCGTGCGGCCGGTGGCGGCCGGCGGCGACGGGCGGGCCGTCGAGGAGCAGGTGACGTGCACCTGCCGCTATGCCGGGGCGCCGGGCGCCGGGCGGCCGAGCGGTGACGCGCGGCACGGGGGCGTCCTGTTCCATTTCGAGCACGGGTTTCATCAGCCCTCGCGGATGGACCGGCAGGAGTTGCGGCTGGTGTTCGAGCGGGGCGAGGTGCGGCTCTTCGACTGGGTGCCGACCCACGGGGAACTGCGGGCGCTGCTCGACGAAGACGCGATCGCGGCCGTCGCGGCCCTGTTGCCGGCCGCCACGACCCGCGTGGTGGCCCGCTACGACGGGCCCGCGCGGCAGGTCCGCGGCCGGTTTCGGCCGTTCGAGGCCTCGGCCCTCGTCGAGATCACGTTCGGCCTCGGCAAGGACAAACTGGAGGTCTACGGCGACGTGGTGGGCGCCTTGGCGGCCGACCAACTGGCCTGGATTCGGGATCCGGCGCACCGGCGGCGGCTGACCGAGGCCGAGGGCGTGGCCACGGTGCAGATGGCCTGCGCCGCCGATCGCCTGGCCATGACCGGCCGGTAGCGACGAATCCGGCGCCGGCCACCAGAATGGGAGAGGCCGGCAGCGCGACCCTGGCGGATTGTCGGCCCTGTTCGGCCTGTCGCCCGCATGTTCTCGTCCCACGAACTCGTCGTCGCTCCTGCCACCGTCCCCGGGCCGGGCGGTCGGGCGATCGTGCGGATCGCGGGGGACGGGCTCGAAGGGCTGCTCGCGCGGCTGTTCGACGCCTCCGCGCCCGGGTTCGCGGCCGCCGCTGCGCCGCCGCGGGTCGTGATGGCGCGGCTGGCGGGCGATGGGCTGGGACGCGAGTGGGGCGCGGTGCCCGTCGCGGTGCTCCATTGGCCCGGGCCCCGCGGGCCGATCGGCGGGCCGCTCGCGGAGGTGCAGTTGCCCTGCTCGCCGCCGCTCGTCGAGGCGGTCGTGGCGGCGGCCTGCCGCTGCGGGGCACGGCTGGCGCGAGGCGGCGAGTTCACGCTCCGGGCGTTCCTCGCCGGCAGGCTCGACCTGCTCCAGGCCGAGGCGGTGCTGGGCGTGATCGATGCCCGCTCCCCGGAGGAACTCGCCGCCGCCCTCGATCGCATGGCGGGCGGTGCGGGCGCGACGCTGCGCCGCAGCCGCGACGCGCTCCTCGACCTGCTCGCCGACATCGAGGCGGCGATCGACTTCGCCGACGAGACGACGCCCGACGCCGTGCCGGCCGCCGACGCCGCCTGGTGGCGGGAGGTCGGGGCGCGGCTGGAGGCGGAGCACGTGGCGGTCGCCGAGATCGAGACGCACCTGGCCCGCCGCGGTGCCGGGGCCGGCGACGTGCCGCGGGTCGTGCTCGTGGGCCGTCCCAACGTGGGCAAGAGCAGCCTCTTCAACCTGCTCACGGGCCACGCCGCGGCCCTCGTGGCCGACGAGGCGGGCACGACCCGCGACTGGCTCCAGGCCCGGCTCGACGGGGGCACGGGGCCCGCGTGCGTCCTCGTCGATCTCGCCGGACTGCCCGCAGGCGAGGCCGGCGACCCGCTCGAGGCGGCGGGGATCGCCGCCGCCCGGGAGCAGATCGCGCGGGCGGACGTGGTCGTCGTCTGCCGCGACGCGGGAGAGGCCCCGGGGGCGGCGCTTCCACTGCCGGCGGTGCCCCGGATCGACGTCACCACCCGTTGCGACCGGGCCGCCGCCGCGGTCGCCCCGGCCGCCGGCATCCGCACGAGCGCCGTCGCCGGCACCGGCATCGGCGACCTGCGGATGGCGATCCAGGCGGCCGTCGCCGCCCTGCCGCCGCGGGAGTCGCCGGCCACGCTGCGGCTGTCGGTCGGCGCGGCGGTCGCCCGCGCCGCCTTGGCCGACGTGCTGCCCGCGGTGCGGGCCGCGGCGGACGGGAGGCCGGCCGACGAGGCGCTCGTCGCGGCGCAGGTGCGGCGGGCGGTGGATGCGCTGGGCGAGGTCACGGGCGCCGAGGTCGGCACCGATCTGCTCGATCGGATATTCTCCCGGCACTGCATCGGCAAGTAGCGACCTATCCCGCGCGGAGTGCAAGCGGCGCGTGGCCATCGACCTGCAACCACTTTGCGACCG